>Ga0209343_10007656_pt1 | contig 12675 bp, 11 predicted proteins | sample RifCSPlowO2_02_FD_184026 | JGI IMG/M metagenome (GOLD analysis project Ga0209343, IMG submission 184026) | Groundwater microbial communities from Rifle, Colorado - Rifle CSP2_plank lowO2_0.2 (SPAdes) (version 2) | ecosystem: Environmental > Aquatic > Deep subsurface > Groundwater | place... | reverse complement strand
CGGTGCCGCGCTTGATCGCGTCGTTGAGGCTGTGACGGCAGCCGTACTTGTTGTCGTTCTTGCTCTTGGTCACCGAGTCGTTGACGTTGATCGCCGGGACTTTCAGGGTGCCGGCCTTGAGCATGTCGAGCAGGCGGTGCACGCCGGTGGTGGTTTCTTCGGTAACGCCGTGGATCTGGTCGAGCATGGCCGGGTACTTGTTGTGCAGGATCTCGGTCAGGTCGCCGCCGTCGTCGAGCACCATGTTGGCGTCCCACGGCTGGCCGTCCTTGAGGATGGTCTGCTCGATGCACCACTCGTACTCGGCTTCGGTCTCGCCCTTCCAGGCGAATACCGGGATGCCGGCAGCGGCAATGGCGGCCGCGGCCTGATCCTGGGTGGAGAAGATGTTGCAACTCGACCAGCGCACTTCGGCGCCCAGGGCGATCAGGGTTTCGATCAGCACGGCGGTCTGGATGGTCATGTGGATGCAGCCGAGGATCTTCGCGCCCTTGAGCGGTTGCTCGGCGGCATACTTGCGGCGCATGCCCATCAGCGCGGGCATTTCCGATTCGGCGATGATGATTTCGCGGCGGCCCCAGGCGGCCAGGGCAATGTCGGCGACTTTGAAGTCGGTAAAACCGGCAGGCGTCAGTACAGCGCTCATAAATGAGTTCTCCATTCGTTTGTGTCGAATGGGCGCCGTTGATGCGTATGGTTAACGCCCCATCCGAGCCTGACAAATCCCCGCGTGGCGGGTTTTGCTGCAGCGCCCCTCGGACAGGTGGCGGGAGCGACCGGACTGTGCCAGCCGTGTGAAGCTTGCGGATTATAGCGATGCCGGGCGCCAAGCCCAAGGCTTTCCGTCGCCCGCGATGGATGTGGGTGGTAGCCTTGGCCAATTCCGCCGCAATGGACCGAACATGGGCACTCACAAGAGCGAGATTCGTCGACGCAACGTCGACAAAATCCTTCTGGCCGCCGAACAGGTCTTCGCCGAGAAGGGCTATGGCGGCACCGCCATGGCCGACATCGCCGAACAGGTCGGGCTGCCGCGTTCCAACCTGCATTATTACTTCAGCACCAAGGACGACCTCTACCGCGCGGTGCTGCTCGGTCTGCTCGAGGTGTGGAAGCAGGACGCACTGTGCTTCGAGATGTACGACGATCCGCGTGTGGTGCTCAGCACCTACATTCGCGCCAAGATGAACCACTCGCGCACCCGCGCCCATGGTTCCAAGGTCTGGGCCGACGAGATCATCCATGGCGCGCCCATGCTCGGCGCGACCCTGGATGACAGCCTGTACAGCTGGGCGAAGATGAAGGAGGCGAAGATTCGCCAGTGGGTGGACGACCAGCGCATCCTGGCGGTGGAACCCTCGGCATTGCTCTACATGATCTGGGCCTCGACCCAGCACTACGCCGACTTCAGCCATCAGGTCGGGGTGCTCAACGATCACCAGCCGCTGTCCGATCTGCAGTTCGAACGGGCGGTGCAGACGGTGACCAGTGTGATTCTGCGCGGGATCGGCCTGGAGCCCTGATCTGTAGCCGCGGTAGCCCACTCAAACGGCCCCTGGGCGCCGATTTCGCCGTCAGGGCGGCGCCAGGCGGCAAAACCCCGGGCTTCGTATGGTCGTTCGGCGCGAGCCTGGGGTAGACTCGCGGACTCCCTCGAAAAGCCGCCTGCGATAACGCCATGCTCGAACAGTACGTCAAGATGATCCTCACCTCGCGCGTCTACGACGTCGCGGTGGAAACCCCGCTGCAAGCCGCCAGCCAACTGTCCGAGCGTCTGGGCAACCAGATTCTGCTCAAGCGCGAAGACCTGCAGCCGGTGTACTCGTTCAAGATTCGCGGCGCCTACAACAAGCTGGCGCAGCTGTCGGCCGAGGAGCGCGCGCGCGGGGTGGTCACCGCCTCCGCCGGCAACCATGCCCAGGGCCTGGCCCTGGCGGCCAAGGTGCTGGGGGTCAAGGCGACCATCGTGATGCCCAAGACCACCCCGGAGATCAAGGTCCAGGGCGTGCGCTCGCGCGGCGGCAAGGTGGTGCTGCACGGCGACAGCTTCCCCGAGGCGCTGGCCTTTTCGTTGAAGCTGGTGGAGGAGAAGGGCTACATCTATATCCACCCCTATGACGATCCGCACACCATCGCCGGCCAGGGCACGGTGGCCATGGAAATCCTCCGTCAGCAGCCGGGCCAGCTGGATGCGATCTTCGTCCCGGTCGGCGGCGGCGGGCTGATCGCCGGGATCGCCGCCTATGTCAAATACCTGCGCCCGGAGATCCGCATCATCGGCGTCGAGCCGGACGATTCCAACTGCCTGCAGGCGGCCATGGCCGCCGGCGAGCGGGTGGTATTGCCGCAGGTCGGGCTGTTCGCCGACGGCGTCGCGGTGGCGCAGATCGGCCAGTACACCTTCGATGTCTGCCGCGAGCATGTCGACGAGGTGATCACCGTCAGCACCGACGAGATCTGCGCGGCGATCAAGGACATCTACGACGACACCCGCTCGATCACCGAGCCGGCCGGCGCCCTGAGCGTGGCCGGGATCAAGAAGTACGTCGAGCGCGAGGGCTGCAGCGGCCAGGTGCTGGTCGGCATCGACTCCGGCGCCAACGTCAACTTCGACCGCCTGCGCCATGTTGCCGAGCGTGCCGAGCTGGGCGAGAAGCGCGAGGCGATCATCGCCGTGACCATTCCCGAGCAGCCGGGCAGCTTCAAGGCCTTCTGCGAGGCGATCGGCAAGCGCCAGATCACCGAGTTCAACTACCGCTACCACAGCGACAAGGAAGCGCACATCTTCGTCGGCGTGCAGACCCACCCGGAAAACGACCCACGCGCCGCCCTGGTGGAAAACCTGCGAGACCAGGGCTTCCCGGTGGTGGACCTGACCGATAACGAGCTGGCCAAGCTGCACATCCGCCATATGGTCGGCGGCCATGCGGCGCGGGTGCGCGACGAGGTGGTGTTCCGCTTCGAGTTCCCCGAGCGGCCGGGTGCGCTGTTCAACTTCCTGCAGAGACTCGGTGGGCGCTGGAATATCTCGATGTTCCACTACCGTAACCACGGCGCCGCCGATGGACGGGTGGTCGCCGGTCTGCAGGTGCCGGAGGCCGAGCGCCATCTGGTGGCGGCGGCGTTGGACGCGATCGGTTATCCCTACTGGGACGAAAGCGACAACCCGGCTTACACACTTTTTCTTGGTTAATCGAGCGCCGGGACCGCAATGTAGGCGGCCGTGCGGCGTCGCATTCCGCCCCGTCCGGCCTATGCCACTGCTCAACGACCTCTTGCGTCGATAATCCGACAGGGAACCCAGCCGTTATGGATCCATACCTGCTACTGCGAATCGCCCACAGCCTGCCCGCCATCCTCCTGCTGCTCGGCGTGCTGGCCCATGTCTTCATGCTGTGGAAGGCCCAGCGTGGCGGCGATGCGGCCATTCTGCAGCGCAAGCTGCGGCGCACCCGCATGATCAGCCTGCCGCTGCTGGGCCTGCTGGCGTTGAGCTTGCCGGTCAGTGGCTGGGGCCTGGTGGATAGGGTCGGTTGGCCGCTGGGGCAGACCTGGTTGCTGCTCGGCAGCATCCTGTTCGCGCTGATGATGCTCTGCGGGCTGTTGCTCGCCGGTCGCCTGGCCGCCTGGCAGGCGCTAGGCGCAACGCCGGCCTCCAGCCGCCTGCTGGGTTTTACCGCCGCCTATGCCGGGCTGATCGTCCTGTTGTTGCTGGTGATCATGGGCCTGATGGGCGCCAAACCGGCCTGACGGGGCAGGCGTTCATGTAGCCCGGATGCAATCCGGGACGTTGTTGGAGAGCCCCCGGATTTCATCCGGGCTACAACTGGTTTCCCGTCCGATCTCGAGCAATCCGCGATCCGTAGGGTGTTACTCGCCGCAGGCAGTGCACCGATGGTTCTCGGCATGGCCCAAAGCTGGCGGGCTGTCGCTGCGCTCCGAACGGAACGCAGCCCGGGCCACCCTACGCAGGGTGGTCAGCGCAGGGAAATGATTGGCCAGCAGCGTTTCTCGGCTTCGGCGCGCAGGTTCGGGTCGGGGTCGACGGCCACCGGGTGGCTGACCTGTTCCAGCAGCGCCAGGTCGTTCATCGAGTCGCTGTAGAAGCAGCTGTCGGCCAGGCTGAAGCCGGTTTCCGCCAGCCAGCGGTTGAGGCGGGTGACCTTGCCCTGCTTGAAGCAGGGCACGTCGGTGGTGCGCCCGGTGTAGCGGCCATCGGCCATTTCGCATTCGGTGGCCAGCAGGGTGTCGACGCCCAGGCGGGCGGCAATCGGCGCGGTGACGAAGCGGTTGGTGGCGGTGATGATCAACAGCTTGTCGCCGGCGGCGCGGTGCTCCTCGAGCAGGGCTTCGCCCTTGGCCAGGATGATCGGTTCGACGCAGTCGCGCATGAATTCGCGGTGCCACTGCTCGAGTTGCGCCATCTCGCTGCGGCCGAGGATCGCCAGGCTGAAGTTCAGGTAGTCGCGGATGTCCAGGCGACCGGCCAGGTAGTCCTGGTAGAACTGGTCGTTGCGCGCCTTGTAAGCCTCGCCATCGAGAATGCCGCGCGCACACAGGTAATCGCCCCAGGCGTGGTCGCTGTCGCCGCCGAGCAGGGTGTTGTCGAGATCGAATAAAGCCAGACGCACGCGGCACCTTTCATCAAAACCCAGGAGGGCCGTCAGGATAACCACTTTTATCGGGCCTGCCCATTCGGGTGCTCGCGTTGCCGCTGTTGCGACCTTTGTGGAACAATGCCGAAACATGCGTTTACGAGGTTGTGCGCCGTGATCGATCCTGATGGTTTTCGCCCCAATGTCGGCATCATTCTGACCAATGATGTCGGCCAGGTGCTCTGGGCGCGTCGGATAAACCAGGACGCCTGGCAGTTCCCGCAAGGCGGGATCAACGACTATGAGTCACCGGAAGAAGCGCTGTACCGCGAACTGAACGAGGAAGTCGGCCTGGAACAGCAGGATGTGAAAATTCTCGCCTGCACCCGGGGTTGGTTGAGGTATCGTCTGCCTCAGCGTCTGGTTCGCACCCACAGTCAACCGCTGTGCATCGGCCAGAAACAGAAGTGGTTCCTGCTGCGTCTGACGTCGGACGAACAGCGGGTACGCATGGACCTGACCGGCAAGCCCGAGTTCGATGGCTGGCGCTGGGTCAGTTACTGGTACCCGTTGGGCCAGGTGGTCACATTCAAGCGCGAGGTTTATCGCCGCGCCCTCAAGGAACTCGCTCCGCGCCTGTTGGCGCGGGACTGATACGGACTAGAGCCGAGCCATGCTCAATACGCTGCGCAAGATCGTCCAGGAAGTTAATGCCGCCAAGGACCTCAAGGCGGCCTTGGGCATCATCGTACAGCGGGTCAAGGAGGCCATGGGCAGCCAGGTCTGCTCGGTCTATCTGCTCGACCCGGAGAGCAACCGCTTCGTGCTGATGGCCACCGATGGCCTGAACAAGCGCTCCATCGGCAAGGTCAGCATGGCGCCCAACGAGGGCCTGGTCGGCCTGGTCGGCACCCGCGAGGAGCCGCTCAATCTGGAGAACGCCTCCGAACACCCGCGTTACCGCTACTTCGCCGAAACCGGCGAGGAGCGTTATGCCTCCTTCCTCGGTTCGCCGATCATCCACCACCGCAAGGTGATGGGGGTGCTGGTGATCCAGCAAAAGGAGCGGCGCCAGTTCGACGAGGGCGAAGAAGCCTTTCTGGTGACCATGAGCGCCCAGCTCGCCGGGGTTATTGCGCACGCCGAGGCGACCGGTTCGATCCGCGGCCTGGGCAAGCAGGGCAAGGGCATTCAGGAAGCCAAGTTCGTTGGCGTGCCGGGTTCGCCCGGTGCGGCGGTGGGCACGGCGGTGGTGGTTCTGCCGCCGGCTGACCTGGAAGTGGTGCCGGACAAACACGTCGAGGACATCGCCGCCGAGCTGCTGCTGTTCAACACCGCCCTGGAAGGCGTGCGCACCGACATGCGCGCCTTGTCGGCGAAGATGGCCAGCCAACTGCGCCCGGAAGAGCGCGCGCTGTTCGACGTCTACCTGATGATGCTGGAAGACGCCGCCCTGGGTAACGAGGTGGTCAAGGTCATCAAGACCGGACAGTGGGCCCAGGGTGCCTTGCGCCAGGTGGTCAGCGAGCACATCAATCGCTTTGAGCTGATGGACGATGCCTACCTGCGTGAGCGTGCCTCCGACGTCAAGGACCTCGGCCGGCGCCTGCTCGCCTACCTGCAGCAGGCGCGCCAGCAGACCCTGGTGTATCCCGATAATTGCATCCTGGTCAGCGAGGAACTGTCGCCGGCCATGCTCGGCGAAGTGCCCGAAGGCAAGCTGGTCGGCCTGGTTTCGGTACAGGGCTCGGGCAACTCGCACGTGGCGATCTTCGCCCGCGCCATGGGGATTCCCACGGTGATGGGGGTGGTCGATCTGCCCTACTCGAAGATCGATGGCATCCAGCTGATCGTCGACGGCTACCATGGCGAGGTCTTCACCAACCCCAGCGAGCTGCTGCGCAAGCAGTATGCCGAGGTGGTCGAGGAAGAGCGCCAGCTGACCCAGGGCCTCGATGCCTTGCGTGGCTTGCCCTGCGAGACGCTGGACGGTTACCGCATGCCGCTGTGGGTCAACACCGGTCTACTGGCCGATGTGAAACGCGCCCAGGAGCGCGGCGCCGAGGGCGTGGGCCTGTATCGCACCGAAGTGCCCTTCATGATCAAGGAGCGTTTTCCCAGCGAGAAGGAGCAGTTGGCCATCTATCGCGAGCAGCTGGTCGCCTTCCATCCGTTGCCGGTGACCATGCGCAGCCTGGATATCGGCGGCGACAAGGCGCTGAGCTATTTCCCGATCAAGGAAGAAAACCCCTTCCTCGGTTGGCGCGGCATCCGCGTCACCCTCGACCACCCGGAAATCTTCCTGGTGCAGACCCGCGCCATGCTCAAGGCCAGTGAAGGTCTGGATAACCTGCGCATCCTGTTGCCGATGATTTCCGGAATTCAGGAGCTGGAAGAAGCGCTGCACCTGATTCACCGCTCCTGGGGCGAAGTGCGCGACGAGGGCATCGACATCCCGATGCCGCCGGTGGGGGTGATGATCGAGATCCCCGCCGCGGTCTACCAGGTTCGCGAGCTGGCGCGTCAGGTCGACTTCCTCTCGGTCGGCTCCAACGACCTGACCCAGTACCTGCTGGCGGTGGATCGCAACAATCCGCGGGTCGCCGACCTCTACGACTTCCTTCATCCGGCGGTGCTGCAAGCGCTGTGCAAGGTGGTCGAGGGCGCCCATGCCGAAGGCAAGCCGGTAAGCATCTGTGGCGAAATGGCCGGCGATCCGGCGGCGGCGGTGCTGCTGATGGCCATGGGCTTCGACAGCCTGTCGATGAACGCCACCAACCTGCCCAAGGTCAAGTGGCTGCTGCGTCAGATCAGCCTGGGCAAGGCCAAGGAGCTGCTGGCTCAGGTGATGACCATCGACAATCCGCAAGTGATCCACAGCACCCTGCAACTGGCCCTGCGCAACCTTGGCCTGGGCCGCATGATCAATCCGGCGTCGAATATCCAGGCCTGAGATTCTGTAAAAAACGTCCTGGCGCTCGATTTTTCACAAACCCTGAGCCGGGTCTCGGCGGTGACACCGGCTCGTACGCGATGCGCAGCGCCTGCCGGGTCAGCGGGAACAATTGCCGAGTCCCTGGGCCCATCGGTGCGCATGGCGCACCCTACTGCTCGATCCTCGCCTCGTTCAGGTGTGCGCCAAAGGGCCCGTAGCTGCGCTCGACCAGGGTTCGCGAGCCGTCGGCCTTGACCAGCAGCACCGTGCTGGCGCGGGTGCCATAGCTGTGGGTGGCGATGAAGATGCTCGAGAGCACGCGCTCGGTATTTAGGCCGACGCCGGTGTCGGGCAAGCGCGCATCCTCGACTTGTTGCCCGTCATGCAGCAGGTCCAGCAGGGACGGTACCTGGGGCGCTGTCAGGCATTCGCCGAGCAGGGCCTTGGCCTTTTCGACCTTGGGCCAGGGGGTATCCAGTTCGGCATTGGACAGCCCGTAGAGGCCGGCGCTCAGTTGCTCGGGTACGCCCGTGCGTGAATTCAGCAGCCAGAGGTGGTGGCGGTCGCCGACCAGCAGGTTGAACCCCGAGTAGTCGCCGGCCCGTTGCGCCGTCTCCCGCAGAAATGCCTCGGGCCCCAGTTCGCCGCGCAGGAATTGCACCGGCAGTTCGCCGCGCGAGCGCCCCCGTGGTGGCTGGCGCGGGTCGCGGATATTGGTCAGCGCGGCGAAGCGTGCGTGTGGGCCGATGCCCAGCCAGGTGCCGCCGGCCTCCAAGTCGCGTCCTCCGTAGAGGCCCGGTGCATCCGGCCACTGGGCCAGCGGCAGGCTGGGGCGGGCATAGAACTCGTCGCGGTTGGCGGCCATGACCAGCGGCAGCTCATGACCGGGACGCCAGGCGAATACGATCAGGCACATGGGAGTCCTTTCGCGGGCAGGTAGCTTGAAGTCCTAAGATTGCAGCGCAGCCACCCGATTGCGCAAGTGGTGGATTCCGCTTCGCGCTTCCCGCATCTGCCTGCGACGATTACCATTGCGCTTTGTTTTTGGGGGTGGCGATGGAACTCGTGCTGTATTTAATGCTGGGCGCCGCAGCGGGAGTGCTGGCCGGGCTGTTTGGCGTCGGTGGCGGGATCATCATCGTGCCGGTGCTGGTCTTCAGTTTCGCCGCCCAGGGCTTCGAGCCGAATGTGCTGACCCATCTGGCGGTGGGGACTTCGCTGGCAACCATCGTCTTCACCTCGATCAACTCGGTACTCGAACACCAGCGCAAGGGCGCGGTGCGCTGGCCGATCTTCATCTGGATGACCCTGGGAATCCTGCTGGGAGCGGCCCTGGGGGCCATGACCGCGGCCGCGATCAAGGGACCGCTGCTGCAGAAAATCATCGGCGTATTCGCCATCGTCATCGCCCTGCAGATGGCCCTGGAGTTGAAACCCAAGGCCAGCAATGTTGTCCCAGGCAAGCTGGGCTTGACCGCCGCCGGCGGCTTGATTGGCTGGGCCTCGGCGATCTTCGGGATTGGCGGCGGTTCGCTCAGCGTGCCCTTCCTGACCTGGCGCAGCGTGCCCATGCAGCAGGCGGTGGCGACCTCCTCGGCCTGCGGCTTGCCGATTGCCGTGGCCGGCGCGCTGACCTTCATGTGGCTGGGCTGGGACAGCCCGCAACTGCCGGACTGGAGCCTGGGCTTCGTCTATCTGCCGGCGATGGCCGGGATTGCCTTCACCAGCATGTTCTTTGCCCGCTTCGGCGCACGCCTGGCGCATCGTCTGTCGCCACGTCTGCTTAGGCGTCTGTTTGCCTTGCTGTTATTCAGCGTTGGCCTGAGTTTTTTGATTTGAGGAGTTACTGATGCTGCCTTACCCGCAGATCGACCCGGTGGCGATTGCCCTGGGCCCGCTGAAAATTCACTGGTACGGCCTGATGTACCTGATCGGTATCGGCGGCGCCTGGTGGCTGGCGTCGCGTCGCTTGAGCACCTTCGAGCCGAACTGGAGCAAGGAGAAACTCTCCGACCTGGTGTTCTGGGTGGCCATGGGGGTGATCCTCGGTGGCCGTCTGGGCTATGTGCTGTTCTACGACCTGGCGGCCTATATCGATCAGCCGAGCCTGATCCTGCAGGTATGGAAGGGCGGCATGTCGTTCCACGGCGGCTTTATCGGCGTGATGCTGGCGAGCTGGTGGTTCGGCAAGCGCAACGGCAAGAGCTTCTTCCAGTTGATGGATTTCATCGCGCCGCTGGTGCCGATCGGCCTGGGTGCCGGGCGCATCGGCAACTTCATCAACGCCGAACTCTGGGGCAAGGCCACCGACCTGCCCTGGGCCATGGTCTTCCCGACCGACCCCGAGCAACTGGCGCGCCACCCGTCGCAGCTCTACCAGTTCGCCCTGGAAGGCGTGGCGCTGTTTGCCATCCTCTGGTTCTACTCGCGCAAGCCGCGACCGACCATGGCGGTATCGGGCATGTTCGCCGCCTGTTATGGGCTGTTCCGCTTCGTCGTCGAGTTCGTCCGGGTGCCGGATCCGCAGCTCGGTTACCTGGCCTGGAACTGGCTGACCATGGGCCAGGTGCTCAGTCTGCCGATGATTCTTCTCGGAGTGGGCCTGATCTGGTTCGCCTACCACCGCCAAGCTGCCCAGGGAGCCGCCCGATGAAACAGTACCTCGACCTGATGCGCCTGGTGCGCGATACCGGCACCTTCAAGAGCGACCGCACCGGCACCGGCACCTACAGCCTGTTTGCCCACCAGATGCGCTTCGACCTGGCCGAGGGTTTTCCCCTGGTCACCACCAAGAAGTGCCACCTGAAATCCATCATTCACGAGCTGTTGTGGTTCCTTCAGGGCGACACCAATATCCAGTACCTGAAGGACAACGGCGTGCGCATCTGGGACGAGTGGGCCGACGCAAACGGCGACCTCGGCCCGGTCTACGGCTACCAGTGGCGCAACTGGCCGGCGCCGAATGGCGAGTCGATCGACCAGATCGCCAAGCTGATCGCGATGATCAAAAGCAACCCCGATTCGCGGCGCCTGCTGGTCACCGCCTGGAATCCCGCACTGGTCGAGCAGATGGCCCTGCCGCCGTGCCATGCGCTGTTCCAGTTCTACGTCGCCGAGGGCAAGCTGAGCTGCCAGCTGTACCAGCGCTCGGCCGACATCTTCCTCGGCGTGCCCTTCAATATCGCCAGCTACGCGCTGCTGACCCTGATGGTCGCCCAGGTCTGCGACCTGCAACCGGGCGAATTCATCTGGACCGGCGGCGACTGCCACCTGTACGCCAACCACCTCGAACAGGCCGATCTGCAACTGAGCCGCGAGCCGCTGCCACTGCCGGTGATGAAGCTCAACCCCGAAGTGAAGGACATCTTCGCCTTCAAGTTCGAGGACTTCGAGCTGCTCGGTTACCAGGCCCATCCGCATATCGCCGCGCCGGTCGCCGTCTAACAGACTAGGCCGTCAGGCTGCTGCGAAAGCGTCGCAGCGCCAGGCCGAAGAACACCAGGCCGATCGCCGTCAGCGCCGCCAGCTCGGGCCAGAGCACGCCTGGGCCGGCGTCGCGGAACAGGATCGAGGTGCTCAGGCTCAGGTAGTGGGTGGACGGCGAGAGCTGCATCAGCTGCTGCAGCCACACCGGCATGCTCTCCATCGGCGTGCTGCCGCCAGAGAGCATCAGCATCGGGATGATCACCGGGATCGCCAGCAGACCGAACTGCGGGATCGAGCGCGCCAGAGTGGCGAGGAAGATGCCTAGGGCCGTGCTGGCGAACAGGTAGAGCGCGGTCACCGCGAGAAACAAGGCGAGCGAGCCGGCCAGCGGCACGCCGAGGGCGCCCTTGACCACCAGTTCCAGCGACAGCCAGGTGCAGATCACCACCACCAGGGCGTTGCTCCAGATCTTCGCCAGCATGATCTCCAGCGCGGTCAACGGCAGCACCAGCAGGTGGTCGAGGGTGCCGTGCTCGCGTTCGCGCAGCAGCGCGGTGCCGGTCAGCAGCACGGCCAGGATGGTGATGTGGTTGACGATCTGGAATAGCGCGAGGAACCAGCCGCCCTGCAGGTTGGCGTTGAACAGCGCGCGGCTGGTCAGCCCGACCGGCGCCTGTGCGGCGGCGTCCTGATAGGCGTAGTCGAGCAACTCGCGCTGGAGAATCCGCCCCAGGTCGCGCGCGCCCATGAACGCCTGGCTCATGGCGGTGGCGTCGACATTGACCTGCAGGGCCGGCTGGCGCCCGGCCAGCAGGTCGGCCTGGAAGTTCGCCGGGATGTCGATGACGAAGGTGAAGCGGCCGCTGTCCAGGGCCGCGTCCAGCTGGTCGTAGGGCAGCAGCTCGGGGATCTGGAATTCCGGCGGCTGCAGCGCCTCGGCCAGGCGCCGCGACAGCGGGCTACGGTCCTCGTCGACCATGGCCACGCTGGCATGGTGCACGCCGATCACCGAGCCGGTGGCCGGCAGGTAGACGGCCACGCTGAAGGCATACAGCAGGAACAGCAGCAGCACGCTGTCGTGGCGCAGGCTGGTCAGCTCCTTGAGGCCGAGGCGGAAGATATGCGCCAGCTTGTTCACCCTAGACCTCCTGCTTCTTCAGCAGCCACACACTGAGCGCGCTGGCGACGAGGAAGAAGCCCAGCAGCGCCAGGCATTGCGGCCACAGGCTGCGCAGGTCGAGGGCCTTGGTGAAGGTGCCGACGGCGATGTCGAGGAAGTGCCCGGCCGGGAACACATGGCCCATCAGCGCCGAGCCGCCTTCCAGCGAGGAGCGTGGCACTATCAGTCCGGAATACTGGATGGTCGGCAGGGTGGTGATGATCACAGTGCCGAGGATCGCGGCGATCTGGGTGCGGGTGAAGGCCGAGATCAGCAGGCCCAGGCTGGTGGTGGCGAGCAGGTAGAGCAGGCCGCCGAGGGCCAGGGTCAGGCCGCTGCCCTTGAACGGCACGCCGAACAGCAGGCGGTTGAGCGCCACCAGCATGGCCAGGTTGAGCAGGCTGACCGCCAGGTACGGCAGCTGCTTGCCGAGCAGGAACTCCAGGCGGGTCAGCGGGGTGGCGTAGAAGTTGCTGATCGAGCCCAGTTCCTTCTCCCGCACCACGCCCAGGGCGGTGAGCATGGCCGGGATGAAGGCCAGGATCAGCGCCATCACCCCG
>Ga0209343_10007650_pt1 | contig 12679 bp, 8 predicted proteins | sample RifCSPlowO2_02_FD_184026 | JGI IMG/M metagenome (GOLD analysis project Ga0209343, IMG submission 184026) | Groundwater microbial communities from Rifle, Colorado - Rifle CSP2_plank lowO2_0.2 (SPAdes) (version 2) | ecosystem: Environmental > Aquatic > Deep subsurface > Groundwater | place: Rifle... | reverse complement strand
CTCGAGCGCTGCGCCGCGGCGAGGTAGCGCTCGTGGACTTCCTCTCCCTGGTCCTCGCCAGCGCCGAGCGCGTGCCGACGAAGACGGCGCTCGTCGTCGGGGGCGCCAGCGTGTCGTACGAGGGGCTGGTCGATCGCGCCTCCCGGCTCGCCGCCGGGCTCCGGCGCGCCGGCATCGGCGGCGGCGACGCGGTCGGGATCTATCTCCACGATTGCCGGGAATGGGTGGAGACGTTCCTGGCGGCCTCGCTCGTGGGGGCGTGGCCGGTGCCGATCAACTTCCGGTACGGCAGCCGCGAGGTCGCGCACATCGCCCACGACGCGCGGCTGCGCGCGCTGGTCTACGAGCCGGAGCTCGCCGCGGCGGTGGACGACGGGGTGCTGCGCGACCTGGTTTCCGTCTCCGTCGGCGGCGGGGAGGGCATCCCGTACTCCGCCCTCGTCGGGGGACCGGCGCAGGAATGGGAGACGGCCGCCAGCCCGCTCGACATCCACTGCGTGCTCTACACGTCGGGGACGACGGGCCTGCCGAAGGGCGCCCTCTGCACGCACGCGAACACGGTCACGGGCCACTTCACGGCGACGGCGCACTGGGGGCTGGCGGAGAGCGATCTGTTCCTCGTCGCCTCACCGCTCTGCCATCGTGTGGGCCTCGGGCGCCTCGTGAACAGCCTCGCGCTCGGCGCGACGCTGGAGCTGCTCCCGCGCTTCGATCCCGGCGAGGTGCTGCGCAGACTGACGGAGACCCCGGTCACGGTGATGAGCATGGTCCCGACCATGGCGCGGCTGCTCGCGGGCGCGGCCGGACCCCGGCGGTTCCCGGACGTCGCGCTCCGGACGCTCCTGTTCACGGGCGAGGCGCTTCCGGAGTCGACGCGCGCCGCCGTCATCCGGATCTTCCCGCGCGCGCGCTGCTTCAGCTACTTCGCCAGCACCGAGTGCGGGTTGATGTCGGTGCTCGACCCCGAGCATCAGCTCACCCACGCCCGCTCGGTCGGACGACCGGTCGCGGGCGTGCGCGTGCGTCTCGCCGACGAGCATGGGGCCTGGGTCGCCCGGGGCGAGGCGGGCGAGATCTGCATCCGTTCCGGCGAGCCCGGAGCCGGCGCGGTGTTCCGTGGCTACGTGGGGACGGGCGGCGAGTCGGAGGAGCTGTTCCTGCGGGGCTGGTTCCGGACCGGCGACATCGGGCGCTTCGACGAGGATGGGTTCCTCTACGTCGTGGACCGCCGGAAGGACATGGTCATCTCGGGCGGGCTCAACATCGCCTCGAAGGAAGTCGAGGAGGTGCTGCTGAGCCACCCCGCGGTGCGCGAGGCCGCGGTGGTGGGCGCGCCGGACGAGACGTACGGCGAAGCGGTCGTCGCCTTCGTCGTGCCCGCGGCACCCGGCGCCGTCTCCGCCGACGAGCTCGTCACCCACTGCCGGGCGCACATGGCCGGATACAAGAAGCCGCGGGCCGTCGTGTTCGTGGACGACCTGCCCCGGACCCCCGTGGGCAAGGTGCTCAAGACGGAATTGCGTCGGGTGGCCGCCGGGCGCGCGGCCGGGAGATAGGTCATGCGCTTAGCGGTGGGAGCGGTTCAACATCAACAGCGGCCGCGCCATGTGACGGGCCGCAGGGAGCGTACCATGCGCCACCTTCGCACGCGATTCGGTATCGTCCTGGTCCTCCTGGCGCTGGCCGGCGTCACGGCGAGCGGGCTCCCGTCGCCGGCGGCCGCGCCGCTGATCGAGGTCAAGTCGCCCCTGCTGACCGGCGCGCTCGGGCAGTTTCTCATCCGCTACGTCACCGCCAAGGGCATCGACAGGAAGCACGGCGTCGCGATCGACGACACGAAAGTCTTCTCGAGCGTGACGACGTATTACCAGGAGTTCTTCCAGGGCAACGCGGACCTCTCGCTCGGGACGTGGGACTCCTACGCCAACCGGCATCTGGCCGGCGTCCCCGTGCAGCTCGTGTGCACGCTGACCCGTTCCAACATCGCCATGGTCATCGCCAGTCAGGCCTCCGGGATCGAGAAGATCGCCGACCTCAAGGGCAGGACGCTGGCCGTCCCGACGGGAACCGGCACCTACCGCATGGCGGACATCTTCTTCCGGGAGTTCTACAAGCTCCGGTTCAATGAAGACATCAAGATCTTGAACGTGCCCAACCCCTCGGTCGGCGCCCAGTACGTGGGGATCGACCGCGCCGACGCCGCCCTCGGCTGGGAGCCGGCGGTGAGCATCGCCATGTATCGCGCCAAGAACATCCGGGTGCTGACGACGATGGAGGAGATCTTCAAGTCCAACACGGGGCATTCGCTCTACTACTTCGTGGTGGCGATGCGCAGCGAGAAGCTCAAGGCGCATCCCGGGCTCGGCCGGAAGGTCGCGACGATCTTCGCCGAGGCGGCGAGCGAGATCACGAGCAATCCGGACGGCGCGCTCGCGCTGGCCGCCAAGACGATCGAGGTCGACAAGGCGGCGATGGTCTCGGGGATCCAGAGCGGCCGCCTCAGCTTCGAGGTCCGGCCGGCCGATGACCCCGTCGTCGCGCGGGACATGCGCTACCAGCTCGACTTCATGACGAAGCACGGCGTCTTCCAGGCGCACGTTCCGGACACGTACCTCTACAACTTCCAGTAGCCATGGCGACCGAGCCGACCGGGCGCGGGCCGACCCTCGTGGTCGTGGCCCTCATCTTCGGGGCGCTCGCCGTGTCGAGCCTCTTCACGCCGGATTACATCATTCCGAGCCCCCGGCAGATGCTCGGCGCCCTCGTGGAGCTCCTCACCCTGCAGTCCGGCGACCTCGTGATCACGGCGGCGCGCCTCGCCGCCGGCGTGGCCGCCGCCCTGGTCCTGGGCTCGGCCCTCGGCGGGCTCATGGGCCTCGTCCGGCCCGTCGCGCGCTACAGCAAGTCCCTGCTCTTCATCCTCTCCGGCGTGCCGGCGCTCAGCTGGATGCTGCTGGCCGTGCTCTGGTTCCGTGACACCGAGACCAGGATCTTCTTCGTCCTCTTCGTGGTCGTCATGCCGTTCTACGCACTCAACGTCTACGAGGGCATCCAGGCGCTGCCGCGCGACTGGACGGAGATGCTCGAGGTGTTCCGCCCGACACGCCGGGAGGTCTTCCGGCTGCTGATCGTGCCGCACATCGTGCCGTACGTCATCCTGACGACGAAGTCCGTGTCCGGCTACGCCATCCGCATGATCGTGTTCGCCGAGCTCATCGGGGCCGCCGTCGGGGTCGGGGCGCGGCTCGCCCAGGCCCAGGGTATGTTCCGGATCGACCGCGTCTTCGCCTGGACCATCCTCCTCGTCGTGCTCAACTTCGTCCTCCAGGGCGCCATCAACCTCGTCGAGCGTCGCATGCTCGCGTGGCGGCCGGCCGCCGAGATCCGCTAGCGTGATGGCGGCCGACCCCCTGATCGTCATGGAGCGCGTGACCAAGCGCTTCGGGGGCGTGGTCGCCGTCGAGGACCTCTGCCTGACGATCCGGCGGGGAGAGATCGTGGCCGTCGTCGGCCGCACCGGTTCGGGGAAGAGCACGGCCATGCAGGCGATCATCGGCACCTTTCCGGTCGACGCGGGCCGCGTGCGCGTCGCCGGACGCGATCCGTACGCGGAGCGGCGCGCGCTCCGCGGCCAGCTCGCGGTCGCGTTCCAGACCGACCGCCTCCTGCCCTGGCGTCGAACCTGGGAGAACGTGGCGATCGGCCTCGAGATCTTCCGCGTGCCGCGGGCGCGGCGGGAGGCGATCGCCCGCGAGTGGCTGGCGCGCGTGAAGATGGCCGGCGCCGAGGAGAAGTACCCGCACGAGCTCTCCGGCGGCATGCGGCAGCGCGCCTCGTTCGCCCGGGCGCTCGCCGTCGACCCGGCCATCGTGCTGCTCGACGAGACGTTCAGCCAGCTGGACGAGCTGACCTCCCGCGAGCTCCGGGGCGATTTCATGGCCCTCGTGCGCTCCCTCGGCAAGACCAGCATCCTGATCACGCATCGGATCGACGAGGCGCTCGAGGTGGGCGATCGTGTCGTCGTCTTCGGCCAGCCCGGTCACGTCATCCACGAGGTGGCCACGAGTCCGGACGATCGCTCGAATGCCGACCGGCTGGCCAGGCTCCGCGCCGAGATCAAAGCCGTCATGGCCGAGTGACCGGCGCTGCAACTCAACGCATGACACGTCGTCCCTAGGGAGGCTGCCTTCATGGCAAACCGCGACATCGCGATCATCGGCTATGCCGAGACGAAGATCGAGCTGAGATCGGGCCGGAGCGTCTACGACCTCGCCGGCGAGGCGTTCGCCGACGCCCTCGCGCATGCCGGCATCGAGAAGTCGGAGATCGACGGCATGGCCGTGTCCGCGTCGTTCTCCGACTGCGGCAACCCGTTCTACAGCCCCGTCCTGTCCGCCTACCTGGGCCTGGAGCTCGACTGGTGCCAGATCAGCGACCTCGGCGGGGCATCGGCCAGCGGCAACGTGGCCCGGGCGGCGGCCGCGATCCACGCCGGGCTGTGCACAACGGTGCTCGTGCTCGCCGCCGACGCGCAGTCGACGGAGAACCGGGGGGCGATCAGGGCGTTCCGCTCCGAGTTCCAGTATCCCATCGGGGTCATGGGCCCCCCGGGATACTTCGGGCTGCTGAGCCGGCGCTACGACGCCCAGTACGGCCTGGACCCGATGGCGCTCGGCAAGCTGGCCGTGACCCAGCGCAATCACGCGCTGCTCAACGACAAGGCCTGCGAGAAGCTCCGCCAGCCCCTCACGATCGAGGACTACCTCGCGTCGCCGATGATCTCCGATCCGATCCGGATGCTCGATTGCGTCATGGTGTGCGACGGCGCCAGCGCCCTCATCGTCACGAGCACCGCCCACGCGCGCGAGCTCGGGGCGAAGAAGATGGTCCATCCGATCGGCTACGGCGAGCGCGTCAACTACAACGAGACCGATCCGTGCCCGGACATCACCGCGGTCGGCCAGCAGGTCGCCGGTCCCAGGGCGCTCCGCGCCGCCGGGATGTCGATCGGCGACGTCCAGATGTTCCACCCCTACGACGACTTCCTGATCGCCATCGTCCTGCAGCTCGAGCAGCTCGGCTTCTGCCGCATCGGCGAGGGCTGCAAGTTCGTCCTCGATCACGGCTTCTCCTTCACGGATGCGCTCCCGCTGAACACCGGCGGCGGACAGATCTCGGCGGGCCAGGCGGGGTTGGCCGGCGGCGCCCACAACCTCGTCGAGGCCGTGCGTCAGCTCTTCGGCGAGGGAGGGCGGCGCCAGGTGCAAGGCAAGAGCAACGCGATGGTGACCGGGATCGGCTGGATCCCCTACGGGCGGAACTGGGGCTCGAGCACGGTTCTCCTGCTGGAAGCGGCCTGAGCACGACGCGGAGGAACAGCGATGACAGCGGACCCGTTGGCTGGACAGCGTCCCGTTCCGGTGCCCCTCAACTTCAGCAAGCCCTTCTGGGACGCCGCGAGAACCGGCGTCTTCATGCTGCAGTACTGCCCCGTCGCCAAGAAGTACCAGTTCTACCCGCGACCCGTGAGCGTCTACACGGGGAAGCGCAACCTCGAGTGGCGGCCGGCGAGCGGGAAAGGGACGATCTACACCTATACGATCACCCATCGCGCGCCGGCGCCCTTCAAGAAGGTCCCCCCGTACATCGTCGCGACCGTCGAGCTGGAGGAAAAAGTCCGGGTCATCTCGAACGTGATCAACTGCAGCGTCGATCAGGTCCGGATCGGCATGCCGGTCCGGGTGGCGTGGGTCAAGATTTCCGAGGACTTCACGTATCCGGTGTTCGAGCCCGATCGCTAGGAGGAGCGCCGCAGCGCCGGCATCTCGGCGGGGCGCGGGACCATGGACTTCAAGCTGTCGGCCGCCGAGGAGGCGTTTCGCGCCGAGCTGCGAGACTGGCTCGCGGCGAACGGCCCGAAGGACTGGAGCAGGATCCGCCGCACGCTCGCCAACCGGGAGTCCCTGGCGGCGTTCCTGATCGACTGGCAGCGGCGTCTCCACGCCGCCGGCTACGTCGGGTTGCACTGGCCGGTCGCCTACGGCGGGCGCGGGGCCACGGTGATGGAGCAGGCCATCTTCTACGAGGAGATGGCGCGGGCGCGGGCCCCCGAGCTCGCCAATGCCATCGGGCTCGACATGGCCGGGCCCGCGATCATGGTGCACGGCACCGAGGCGCAGAAGCGCCTCCATCTGCCCCGGATCCTGTCGGCCGAGCACATCTTCTGCCAGGGATTCTCCGAGCCCGCGGCGGGCAGCGACCTGGCCGCGCTCCAGACGCGGGCGGAGCGCACCGCGCGCGGCTGGGTCATCACGGGTTCGAAGGCGTGGACCTCGTTCGCGCACTACGCCAACTGGTGCACGGTGCTGGCCCGGACCGACCCGGCGGCGCGCCGGCACCAGGGGCTCACGTACTTCCTGGTGGACATGCGGAGCCCCGGCATCACGGTCCGGCCGCTGCGTCAGATGAGCGGCGATGCCGAGTTCAACGAGCTCTTCCTGGATGGGGTCGAGGTGCCGGCGGAGAACGTGCTGGGACGGGAGCACGGAGGCTGGCAGGTGGCGATCACCACCCTCCTGTTCGAGCGGGGGCCGCGCACCGTCGCGCGGCAGCTCACCCTCCGCCAGGGGCTCGCGGACCTGCTCGATCTCGCGCAACGGCCCGGCCGTGACGGTCGGCCACCGAGCAGCGACCCGTTGATCCGCCAGCGACTCGCCCAGCTCTACGTCGACACCGAAGCGCTACGGTGCACGAACCTCCGCATGCTGACCCGGCTCGTCCGCGGCGAGCCCGCGGGGCCCGAAGGCGCCGCCGCCAAGCTCTGCTTCAGCGAGACGTGGCAGAAGGTCGCCGAGCTCGGCCTCGAACTGCAGGGCGCCTACGCGGCGCTCGACGTGGGGAGCCCGTGGGCGATCGACGAGGGGATCTGGCAGTACCGGGCCCTGCGCTCCCGGGGCAACACGATCCAGGGCGGGACCTCCGAGATCATGCGCAACATCCTCGCCGAGCGCGTGCTCGGGCTGCCCAAGGACTGACGGCTCTCCGCCCCAGGCGTTGCGGGCCGTGTCCGGCGGCGACCCACGTGTCACGATTCTTTACAGCCGGCTCTGGGGCCCAGACCCGGCGGCCTCTAAACTGGCATTCCTCTTGGATTTTCTATTCGCGGCCCAGATCTTGCTGGCACTTATGAGTGTGCTGCAATCTGAAGTTTTCGGTCACTCCTTCTCTGACGTGGACGCGTCCCCTCTCGACGGGAGAGCATCGATCCGCCACCGCCGAGCCATCCGGCTCGGCATCCTGATCATCGTCGCTTCCGCGCTCGTAAGCGGTGCTGTGTACGCGGCGCCCGTCGATCTGGCGCTCACCGCGAACAACATCGACTGGACGTCGGCCGGCGTCGGTGGCGTGGGCGCTGGGAGCGGCAGCATTGCGTTGACGGGCGTGACCGGTTCCGTCACGCAGGCATTCCTGTACTGGCACGGCATCAACATCAACAACCCGGCGGTCCTCATCCAAGGGAACAGCGCGACCGGCGTCAGCATCGGAGACAGCAGTACAAACTCCTGGGGGGCGGGCTACAGCAGGGCCTATCGAGCCGACGTCACGTCTTTCGTCACGGGCAATGGCACTTACAGCATCTCCTTGCCTAGTACCGGTGGTAGCCCAAACGGGATATCGCTCATCGTGATCTTCGATGATGGCAACGATGGCAACAATCGGAACCTGTACCTGCTCCATGGAAACGACTCGAGCGTTGGCGAGGCCACAGGTGACGGCCCGGGCTGGAGCACCTCGTTGGTGCTGCCCTATTTCGGCGGCACGGTACTAGCGCAACTCCACGTCGCGGACGGACAGGTCTTCGCTGACGGCTCGCTCCTGTTTTCCACCGGGATGGGCCCTGGCGTGCAAGTGCTCGACCGCCCGGGGCTCTATGATGGCGTGTCGGTTCCCGACGCAGGCACCAGTCGCGCGGCCAATGGAAGCCTGTGGGACATCCACACGTTCGACATCACCGGTGCGTTCGACAACGGCCCTCCCGGGGCCTACACGCTCTCGATGACCGGCCAGATGACCGGCCAATCGGACAGCGTGGACTCTCTCGGCCTGATTGTCCTTCTCGTCGATACCCCCGTCGAGACCGTCACCGAACCGGAAACGCTTGCCCTGTGGCTGACTGCAATGGCGGGGTTGGGCCTCCTGTTCTGGAGGCGGTCCGCGGCCGGTTAGATTCGGCGGACTCGCTCGAGATCCTCGAGGGCCGTCTGGACGGGCGGCCAGGCGAGGAAGGTCTCACGCAGGGCGGCCTCGGGCGCCCGGTCCGCGATCGAGCGGATCGTCTCGGCGGCCAGAGCAGCCAGAGCCTGCACCTCGTCGCCCTTGCTCCGGGCAGTGCGCTCCCGCTCCGCCCGTGCCGCCAGGGCGACGGCCAGGCCGTGGGCCGCGGGCCAGACGAGGTTCGGGTACTCGATGCGCCGCGCGACGTCGAGGGCGTCGCGCAGCTCGAGCTCTCCGCCCGCCCGGTCTCCGCGGGCCAGCGCGATCCGGCCCCGAAGCAGGTGGGCTTTCCCTGCATACTTGAGCGACCCTGTCGCGCGAGCGCCGAGCAGTGCCTTGTCCGCCTGCAAGAGGGCCTCCTCGGGCCGGCCCAGCGCGAGCAGGGTCTCCGCAAGGTAGGTCGCCAGGTGCATGGCCCAGCGCCAGCGGTGGGCGCCGAAGGCGGACTTCTCCACGCGGACGAGGCTGTCCTCGAGCACCACCAGCGCCCTGTCGGTCTCGCCCAGGTGAAAGTGATCGTATCCGATGTTGATGAGAGCGCTCACCTCCACGTTGCCGTTCTTGATCCGATGCCCCATCTCCTGGCTTTCGCGGTTGAGCTCGGTCGCGCGACGGAAGTCGCCCAGTTCCTGGTAGAGCCATCCCAACGAGTTGATCAGGCGCCCAATCATCCAGACCGTCTCGCGGTCCCGCGCCTTGGTCAGTCCCTCGTTGATCGCGGCCAGTCCCCGCCCGTGCTCCCCCAGCCCGATCAGGGCGAGGCAGCGAAAGGCCAGGCCCACCAGCTCGGAGAGCCCGTCGTGGTTCTCTCGGGCCGTCTCCTCCGCTCGTCGGCAGAGCGGGATCGCCTTGCGAAACTCCCCCCGCCAGTCGGCGTGGGCGCCGAGCCAGGTGAGGTTCTGCGCGATGGCCTCCTTGAAGCCGCGGGCTTCGCTGATGCGGAGCGACTCCTCGAGCTTTTCGTCCCCCCTCACGAGATCGCCTTCGACCTGATAGACGAGCCCGAGGTAGGACAGGCTCTTGGCCACGACCTCCTCGTCTCCGATCTCGCGGCCGATTCGGAGCGCCTCTTCGGCGCAGGACTTGGTCAGCGGCGCATGCTCGGAGGAGAACCACAGCCAGTGGGCGAGTGAGAGATCCACCAGGGCCTGGGCTTCGGCGAATCGGTCGCCCACCTCCCGGGCCATTGCGAGCATCCGGTCGAGGTCGGCGAGGGCGTCCGGCAGCCGGCTCATGAGCCGCCAGACCTGCCCGCGCCGCTGATAGATGTCCATGATCCGCCGCGGCGCAGGTGGTGGCGACGCGCGCGAGGCGACCTCCAGGGCCTTGGCGTAGGAATCGAGCGCCGTCTGGTTCGCGAATCCGTCCTTGGCGCGATCTCCTGAGCGGACCAGGTACTCGAAGGCCCTGGGCCAGTCCTCGCCGTTGACGAAGTGGTGGGCCAGCTCCTGATAGTGGTCGGCCAGCCGGTCCGGGTACAGCTCCTCGATGGCGCCGCCGACAGCCCTGTGCAGCTCCCTGCGGCGCTCTTTCAAAAGACTGTTGTAGGCCACGTCCTGGATCACCGCGTGCTTGAAGATGTAGGCGGGCTCGGGCAGGAGCCCCTGCTCGTAGATGATCTCCAGCGCTTTCAGCTCCTGGAGGAGGCCCTCGAGCTTCCCGGACAGCCCGGCGATGCGCTCCAGCAATCGCTGGAGGAACTGGCGGCCGATCACCGACGCGAGCTGAACGGTGCGTTTCCCGTCGTCGCCCAGCCGATCGAGGCGCGCCATGATGATGCCGTGGATGGTGTCGGGCACGCTCACCTCGCCCATCCCCTTGGCCATCCGGAGGCCGCCGTTCTCGCGCTTGAGGACGCCGAGATCGAGGAGCGTTTTCGCCACCTCCTCGACGAAGAGCGGCACGCCCTCGGCCTTGTCGATCAGCGCGGCCTTGAGCTCCACGGGGAACTGGTCCGTGCCCAGCACGAGGCCAGCCATGTCCAGAGCCTCGGCCTCCGAGAGCGTGTGCAGGGTGAGGGTCGTGTAGAAGCTGCGGCTGCCGAAGGGGGGGGTGTACCCGACCCGGTGGGTCATGAGGACCATCATCCGCACGCCGGCCACCGAGCCCATGAGCGCGTTGAGATACTCCTCCGTGCTGGAGTCGATCCAGTGGAGGTCCTCGAACACGAATACGATGGGCCGGATGGTCGCTCCCCGCAGCGACAACGCGCGCACGGCGTCGAGGACCCCCTTCCGCCTGGCGGGCGCGTCCATCGCGGCGACAGCCGGATCGCCCGGGTCCACGGAGAGCAGGTACCGCACGTACGGGATATAGGCCTCGAGCTGTCCCATGCGCCGCATGCCGTGCTCGACCTTGGCGATGATCTCGGGCTCGCCGTCGAACTCCTCGATGCCGAAGTTCTCCCGAAGCTGGTCGAGGAGCGGGAGGAACGGGATGGACTGGCCGAAGGAGATGCACTGCCCCTCCAGCCACGTGACAACCTCGCCCGCCTCGGCGAGCCGGCGGCGGAACTCGAGCAGGAGCCGCGACTTGCCGATGCCGGCGTCGCCCGAGATGAAGACCACTTGCCCTCGCCCGGCCTTGACCTCGGTGAAGCGCTCGACCAGGGTGGCGATTTCGTGAACCCGGCCCACCAGAGGCGTGATCCCGCGCTCCACGGATGCCTCGAAGCGCGACCGCCGCGACCGCGGGCGCAGCACCTCCCAGGCCCTGACCGGCGCGTGGCCCCTGACCTCTACTTCGCCGAGGTCGAGGGTCTCGAAGAACGCGGAGATGAGCTTGCACGTGGCATCGGTCACCACCACGCTCCCGGGCCGGGCGATGTGCTGCATCCGCGCCGCCAGGTTCGTCGTGTCGCCGACCGCCGTGTAGTCCATGCGCAGGTCGTCGCCGATCCGGCCCACCACCACGGGCCCGGTGTTGATCCCGATCCGCATCTGGAGCTCCGACCCGCCCTGGGCCTTCAACTCCTTCCCGTAGTCTCGGATCGCCCGCTGGATCCCGAGCGCGGCATGGGCAGCCCGCCGCGGCCCATCCTCGTGGGCGATCGGGGCGCCGAACAACACCATCACCCCGTCGCCCGTGTACTGGTTGATGGTGCCCTCGAAGCGGTGGACTTCTGCCGTGATGATTTCGAAGCACCGGTCCATGATGCGATGCACGTCCTCGGGGTCGAGCTTCTCGGCCAGCGGCGTGAAGCCGGCGACGTCGCTGAAGAGCACCGTCACCTGCCGCCGCTCGCCCTGGAGGGCCAAGCGGCTCGTCAGGATCTTCTCGGCCAGGTGCCGGGGCGTGTACGAGGCCAGCCGGGCCTGGAAGTCCGGTCCTCGAGGTGGCACGGTCGGTGAGGCCGCCGGCGCAGTCTCGACCGCACCGAGCCGGTGGCCGCACTCGAGGCAGAACTTCGCCGCCGGCGGCAGCTCGGTCCCGCACGCGGGGCACACAGCCGCGAAGCGCTGGCCGCACTCGAGGCAGAACTTGGCGCGCTCGGGGTTGTCATGGCGGCAGGCCGGGCAGATCACGGCGCGAGGCATCAACGACCCAGGAAAGCCTTGGCTTCCCTGATCTCGGGACGCTCGGTGTCGGCCGTGGCCGCGAGCCCGACCAGCCGCTCGTAGTTGGCGCGGGCCTTGCCGGTGTCCCCCGCTGCCTTCGCGGCCCTGGCGGCGCCGAGGTATCCGCGGAGGCGATTGGGTTCCCTGCCCTGTGAGGCCTCGAATGCGGCGAGCGCCTCCGGCGCGCGGTTGGCCTCCAGCAGCATCTCGCCCAGCAGCTCGCGGGCTGGAACCAAGCGACCGGGGCTCACGATGTGCTTCTCGGTGAGGTCCTCGGCGTCGGCGGCCGCCCGCATCAGGCGGATCGCCTCGTCGGTCTTGCCCTCGACGCGGGTGCTCCAGGCCCTGACGATCCGGCGCTGGACATCGACTTCGCCGGCCCAGTACCCTTGCTTCATCCTGACGAGGGCGGTATGGAGCGCGTCGAGCCGCTCCAGATCCTGCCGCGCGGTGGCGGCGTTGCCGGCGCGGGACGCACCCAGCGCCCGGGCGAAGACCACCAGCGCCTCGGCCTGCGGCCACTTGCTCCAATCGAACTCGCTGGCCGGCAGCGTCAGCGCCGCCGCCTCGGTCCACTGGCCGCGCTCGAGAGCATGCCGGGCCGGGATGGCCGCGATGGCATACCCGGAGGCAAATGCCAGCGGGTGCTGCATGTTGATGGTCGGGATCGCCCGGACCTCGTTCATCACCCTGCGGGCCTCGTCGTCCTGCCCGAGCTGGAGGTAGCCGTAGACCATGTAGTCCTGCGCGTGGAGCTTGTTCGCCTGATCGGCCACCGCGGCGGACGACCGGTTGGACTCGACGGACTCCGACCAGGCGCCGACCCGGGTGAAGACGTGCGAGGGCAT
>Ga0209343_10007643_pt1 | contig 12685 bp, 7 predicted proteins | sample RifCSPlowO2_02_FD_184026 | JGI IMG/M metagenome (GOLD analysis project Ga0209343, IMG submission 184026) | Groundwater microbial communities from Rifle, Colorado - Rifle CSP2_plank lowO2_0.2 (SPAdes) (version 2) | ecosystem: Environmental > Aquatic > Deep subsurface > Groundwater | place: Rifle... | reverse complement strand
GGACCGGCACCTCCATGCTGGGTTCGCTGCCTGTAATCAGGGCGACAGTCCGGTAACCACCCTGCCAGCCTTTCGCGAACACCATCTGCCGGGGACGCAGTGCTTCCAGGGCACTGATGTCGCCGTCCCAGGTCCAGACGCATTCACCCTTGGCGTCGAACAGGCGCATCCCGTGAAACGCCAGATATCCCGGCCGATCGGCCGGGGCCACGCGCAATCCTTCAAGCGGACCACCAAGTGCGGGAATTGGAAACGCGACTGTCTGGAAGCTCTTGCCGATCCCGCCCAAGGCGCTCACGGCGTTTCGCGCGCTGTAATCCTCGCCGGGTGATTTCCACTGGAGCCGGCAGAAAAAACTCAATTCCGGCAGGGGCTGATCGATGATCGCCGGCGATTCACCAATCAGGTCGCCGGCCATGGCCTCGACGATGAACTGATAGGTCAGGGCGTCGGGCAGGGCGATCAGGTACTGATAAACAACCGGCGGCAACGCATCCGGGAAGCGGGACCGGAACTCCGACTGCTGCAGATGCATGGGCACGGTATCCAGACCGGTAACCGACAGGCCGTGACGCGCCAGCAAAGACAACAGCGATTTCCGGGTGAAAAAACGCAGGTGCGCCGCATCCAACAGCCCTTCCGGGCTGTAGTCAAAATTGCCGGCGATAAGATCCGCAATCAGCCCGGCATAGGCGACATTGGGGATGGACAACAGGACACGGCCGGCAGGCTTGAGCAGGGCAGGTAACTGGTCCAGGATCCGGCCGGGGTCGCGCAAATGCTCGATCACGTCCGCGCAGATGATGATGTCGTACTGATTTCCGGGAAACAGATCCGCCAGGCGGGCCTGCTCCAGATCCGCGACCTGCAACTTTCGGTAGGCCGGGGCCGCCAATTCGGCCTGCATCGGATGGTATTCGACGCCGTCGATCACGCATCCCTTGGACGTGGCAAGATACCTGCCGAGAACGCCCGGCCCCGTACCGAGGTCGAGTATGGTTGCACCCGGGCTGATGCGCCGCGCGATTTTCGCCAGGGAGCTTTGACCATCGGGATCAAAGTCGCGCAGGTAAATGTGCTGTGGGGTCGATGACATCTTCACGATTTTCGGAGCGGGAGGCGACTTCGGCCGGCAGGGCAACCCCATCCGGAGACCCTTCCGGAGAAGTATATCAGGCACCGGCGATGCGATCCCCGCAGCCGACTGCAGTTGAGACCGAAACGCCCCGGAGAGACCATGAGCGGGACTGATTTATCGGAGCCGGCCGGCGCCGGCCTGGACAAACAGATTCATGACGGCGTGGTTGACGTCGTCGTGCCGGTCTACAGGGGACTGGACGAAACCAGGCACTGCATCGAAAGCGTGCTGGCGCATCCACAGAAGCTGCCGCACGAGATCATTGTCATCAATGACGCGAGCCCGGATGCCGCACTGGTGCCCTGGCTCGAACAAATGGCTGCCGCGGGCCGCTTCACGCTGCTGCACAACGCAGAGAACCGCGGCTTTGCCGCCACCGTCAATCGCGGCATGGCGCTGCATCCGGGGCGCGACGTCGTTCTGCTCAACAGCGACACTGAAGTCGCCAACGACTGGCTCGACCGGCTGCATGCCTGTGCCTGTGCCGACGAGTGTACCGGAACCGCAACGCCGTTTTCGAACCACGCCACGATATGCAGTTATCCGCGCTTCTGCGAGGACAATCCGCTTCCTGAAGGCTATTCGGTGGCTGCGCTCGATCGCCTGTTCCGGGAAACCAACTCCGGCAGAACAACGGAGCTACCCACCGCCGTCGGCTTCTGCATGTACATCCGCCGGGCCTGCCTGAGGGCCGTGGGCCCGTTCGATGTCGAACATTTCGAAAAGGGCTACGGTGAGGAGAACGATTTCTGCATGCGCGCCTCCGCGCTGGGATGGCGCCACGTCCTGTGCGCCAATGCGTACGTCTACCACAAGGGAGGCGTGAGCTTTACCTCTGCCGAGGCTGCACGCAAGTCGCAGGCAATGGAAACCCTGCGGACGCTCCACCCCGCCTATGAATCGCTGGTCGGCGAACACATACGCTCCGATCCGGCCCGGCCCCTGCGCCTTGCGGTGGACGCCCGGCGCATCCTGCAGGATGACAGACCCCGCCTGCTCTTTGTGACCCATCACTGGGGCGGCGGCGTGGAAAAACACGTGGCGGAGCTGGCGGAGCTGATTTCCGGTTCGGCCTGCGTCCTGACGCTACGCCCGGACAAGGGCGGACGACTTTTGCTTTCCTGGCAGAAGAAAAACGAGGTGTTCGATCTCGTCTTCCGCCCGGATAAGGATTACCCGCTGCTGCTCGAGACGCTGCGGGCTTTTGAGGTCCAGCGCGTCCATTATCATCACATCGTCGCGTTGCCCGAGAGGGTGATGGACATCCCGCGCGATCTCGGCGACCTGCCCTATGACTTCACCGTCCACGATTACTACCTGGCCTGCCCCCGCATACACCTGGCAACCCTGCTTCAGGAGTACTGCGGTGAACCCGACGCGGAAGACTGCAACCGCTGCCTGCGCCTGTCACCGGCGGCGGCCCACACCGACATCGAGGCTTGGCGCGCGCAAAATTCCCTGCTGCTGAACCATGCCGACCGTGTTTTCGCGCCCAGCCATGACGTCGCCCGGCGGATTCGGCGCTATTTCCCTGCCGCCCGGGTGATCGTCACGCCGCACCCGGACATGCTGACAGACGACATGCAGGCCCCGCCGGCCCCGAAGTCGCTGGCCCGGGAGGCGCCGCTGCGCATCGCGATTCTTGGCGCGTTGAGCCCGGTGAAGGGCGCCGACCTGCTCGAGCAATGCGCCATAGACGCCGTGCAAAGAGGGCTGCCGCTGGAATTCCATCTGATCGGCGACGCCTACCGGCGCCTGGCGCAGAATCCGGAAAGCCGCCTGACCATCCACGGCGCGTACGGGGAGGCGGAACTCCCCTCGCTGCTTGGCCGCGCCGCGCCCCATGTCGCGTGGTTCCCGGCCCGTTGGCCTGAAACATACAGCTACACGCTCAGCGAATGCCTGCGTGAAGGGCTGCCGATCGCTGCCCCGGATCTGGGTGCTTTTCCGGAGCGCATCGCCGGACGTGCCTGGACCTGGATATGCCCCTGGAGCTGGAACGCGCAGCAGTGGAACGATTTCTTCGTGTCCATCCGGGCCCGTCATTTCGTCACCGGCGTCGGCCCCGAAGTGGTGCCCGGAACGATCACAACGGTGAAATTCGATTACCGGACCCAATATCTCGGCAATGCCCTACGCCCCGCATCCGGAACAGACGGCGGAAAGCTCGCGGACATCATTGCGGCAGTGGGGACTCGTGCGCGCCTGTGATCTCGGCGCCTGCATGTGACCTACAGGCGAACTACAGCAGCTCGAGCCGATCGAGCCTGGCGCGGTACCGGCGGCCCACAGCCTCGGCGCCGCAGTGGCTGCGGATGAAGTCCGCCGCCACCCTGCCCAGTCCCGCCCCATAGGATGGGTCGGCGACGAGTCGCCGCATATACCAGGCGGCCTGGTCCACATCGGCTTCGGCCCACATCTGTCCGGCGCCATGCGGATACTCCCCCTCCCGCACCGGCACCAGCGTGTAGTCCACCATGCACGCGTTCAGCTCGTTGGTGAAATCGAGATTCCCTGAATAGCCCGTGACGATCACCGGCTTGCCGAAGAACATGGCCTCCGCCGGGCCCCGTCCGTAGCCCTCGGAACGGTGCAGCGACACGAAGCAGTCGCACGAGCGCACCAGGCCGCGGATTTCCCGGTCCTCCATGACCTTGTCCAGCACGACTATTCTGGGATCGTCCAGTTCGTCAGCCTGCAGGAAATGTCCGGCTTCCTCCGGGCGCAGCGCCATCCCGTTGGTCTTGATCACCAGACCGACCTTGGCGCCGGCATCCGCCCTGAACGCCTCCTTGAACGCGCTGATCGTTGCCCAGGGATTCTTTCGCGCCAGGTAAGCCGTGAAGTCAAAGAAGAACAGGAACAGGAACCGGTCCTCCGGCAAACCGAGATCCCGCCTTGAGAATGCGGCGACTTCGGGAAGCTCGACACCGAGCGGCATCCGGAGGACCGGGCAGGGCGCTTTTTCCGACATGGCCTGCTGTGTGAAGCGCGACGGCGCCCAGATTTCGTCCACGAAATTGAAAGCTGGCAGCCACGCATCGGGAAACTCGCTGAGTTCCCATGCCCAGTAACCGATGTTGTAGCGCCCGGCGAAGAAATCGGCGCCGAGGTGGCGCCAGGCATGCTCCATCTCGTCAGCGTTAAGGTGGAAGATATTGCATTTGTATCGATTCTCCGTCGTGATTCTGTCCATGAGCGGGAAATCCCGGTGTATCGAGGCGGTGTGCCTGCCGTATTCCCCGAAGGTGTTGCAGATGCCGAAAGGCATGCTCATCCTGGCAAAGGCACGTGCCGTGGTCCTCACGTCCTCGCCTCGGCCGGAAACCCCGTAGGGATGGCCGACCAGCAGCGCGCCGGGCTGGAGGTGGGCGGCGATTTTTCCCGTCCCGGCGACATCGAGCCCGGAGGGCGCAACGTCCACCTGAGGCTGAACCTGCACCGCGCCGTCGTGAGCGGGCGGGCCTGCGGTTTTGGGGCGTGCCGCAGGCCCCCCATCCGCGATCAGTCCCGCCAGCCGCTTGCGGATCCCGCGCATGCCCTCGCGCTGCAGTATCACCGCCATCCGCCGCAGCAGGTTCGCCACGCCTCCGTGCAGTGCGACCGTTCTGCGTGCAACGGACAGGAACACGCGCGGATTCACGGACATCTCGATGACGGGGATTACTGCGGCAGGAGGAAGACGATCAGCTGGTTTGGGTCGCTGCTGTTGAAATCGTACCCGACCAGGCGCCAGTCGGTCCAGTTGCTCCGGATATAGTCGAACGAGATGCTGGTATCCCCGTAGGTGATATCGCCGTCTATGGGCTCCCGGTGGTGGGGTATATACGCAAAGCCGTTTTCCATGTGCCTGCTCTTCATCGTTTCCGCGTTCGAGCCGGCCGGAAAGCCCTCGCCATGCGCGTCCCAGTACTCCACGGGCCGGATCGAGAGCGCCAGAAGGCCGCTGGCATTGATGCGTGACCTCATGACGCGCAGTACGCGTTGCGCCGTGCGCTCGGACAGATGCGTAAACACCGAAAACGCATAGATCAGATCGAATCCGACATCGTTCCCGAACGGCAGTGAATTCGGGACGTAATCGCAAATGGCCAGATTCCCCTTCAGCCCATGCGAGCGGCACAGCTCGATGGACTGGTCCCACGGGTCGACCCCGAATAGCTTCTGCGGCGGTGAATAGTGATACATGAGTCGTATGAGCCGTCCCCACCCGCAGCCGTAATCGAGTATCGTCGCGCCCTTGAGCGAGCGGTGCCGGTAATTGCAGAATGCCAGTTCGACGGATCTCGCGAATGCACAGCTCTGCCTGAGCAGATCGACGCCGCCGAGACCCGTCCAGGCCCTCTGCACCTCGTCCGCGGGCATCGTCGGCAAGAACCGCCGCAGTGCGGGATAGGTCCCCGGCACGTCCATCAGCAGCAAGCCAAGTTCGTCTATCGTCAATTCCGCAAGCGTGCCCATCGCCCGATCGACGCTGACGCCGATTTCCTCGTTCGCCTGCTCCAGAATCGATGCGGAATGGTTCATCATCTTCTTCAATCCCCTGTCAGTTCTCAGCCAGGGCAGAAGCGGCCCATACCTGCCCAGCATGCGTCGCATTGCTTCTCCATGCAAAGATTGTATTGTGCAAGAAAATCGCCCTCATGTTTGCGCATCGACAGGGACGACTCCGCCGGACCGAATCGAGGGGGTCGGGAAGGATTGAACTCCTCGGCTGCCGCACGCAGCGGGGGAACGGCGCCGGCGGACGCAAAACCGGTAAACTAGGCGTTGATGTGCTGATGCGGAGAGTCTCTCCGGCCACCTTGGCCGAGGATATGCCGCGCAGCTTGTTTGCGTCCATCCATTGCCAAACTAAGGAGTAAATCACATGGCTGATTCCAGGCGGATCCAGGCGATCTGCGCGATCGGTGCCTTTTCGATGCTGCTTGGCTGCGACTCCAAAGAGCCGCCGAAAGCCGTCTCCGGTGCCGCGAAGGCGACGCCACACGTGTTGATGTCGAGTTTCCCGGTTCAGGAAGTGAACCAGACCAGGCAGGCGGGTGGCGCCTGCAACATCGACAGGATCAACGACAAACCACGATCGCCGGGTCCCGTTTCGGTGTCCGGCTCTCTCGCCGTCTACGGCTGGGCCGCGATTGATCCGAAGACCGGCGTCGTGCCGGATGCAGTTGTAGTCGTGCTCAAGGGGTCGGACGGCGGCGAAAAATTTGCCCTTGCGGTCCGGGATCCGCGCGAGGACGTGGCGAAGTTTTACGGGCAGGCGAAGTTGCGCGATGCGGGGTTTGTCCTGAAAGCCGACATATCCACCCTCAAGGGCGCCTACGAAATCGGCGTGATGCAGACATTCGAAGGAAAAACCTATACCTGCAATGTCAGGCAGCAATTAAACGCATCTTGACGGGGATCTCGGGGCGGTTTCACCATGATCGATTACAGCATGTACCTGAAGACCGACGATCGATCGAACAATAACGGTCCGGAGACGCTGCCCCTGGAGTTCATTATCTGGGCCTATAGGCTGTTCCTCGATCGCGAGCCGGAAGACCTCGCCGTGGCGAAACGATACGCCCGCACCCTGTACAGTTCCGGGCAATTAAGGAAAGCGTTCCTGGCTTCCTCTGAATACGCGGCGAAGTGCGGCGATGCCACTTTGCCAAGCACGAGGATACTCCGCACAATTTCACCCAAGCTTCCGATCGAACGGATCGGCGACCGAGCGGCCCTGCTTTCGTTCTTTCAACACGTTCAGCGGACCTGGACAACGTTAGGCGAAACCGAACCTCATTGGTCAGTGTTGTCCGACGAGCAGTTCAAGCAAGCGAATCTCACTGAACATATTCAGGAATTCATGCTCAGTGGCCGTGATGAGATCGATCGGTTGTTTGACCTGCTGGATGGTAAGAACATCGCGCTGCCACCGCAGAGTACGTGCATCGAGTATGGCTGCGGCGTGGGCCGCGTTACGCGTTGGCTCTCCGAACGCTTCTCCCGGGTGGTGGCTTGCGATATCTCGGATTCCCACATTCAGTTGGCAAGTAAGTACGTCGCTGACGAAGGACGCAACAATGTAAGCTTCAATGCGATCGGGAGCATCGAGGATATGGAAAACCTGCCGCCGGCCGAATTCTTTTATTCGGTACTCGTGCTTCAGCACAATCCCCCACCGATCATCGAGGTAATCGTCTCCGGCTTGGCAAACGCGCTGAAACCCGGTGGCTATGGTTTGTTTCAGGTTCCGACTCATTGCGAGGGCTACTCGTTTTCCGTGCGGCAGTATCTGGCGCGATTGGCGAATCCCGTGGCTGAACGCAGCATCGAGATGCACGTGCTGCCCAAGGATAGGGCGTTCAGCCTGATTCACGACATGGGATGCATTCCCGTCGATGTGATCGAAGATGGCTGGGCCGGGCCGGAGTATGAATCGTTCAGATTTCTGATCCACAAGCCGGAAGAATAGACGACAGGCTCGCAGATCGGGTGAATCAAGGTGCAAAGGCGATGCGGCTTTGCCTCGCCTCCCGGAGCGGAACGTGCCACTGATGAAGAAAATCATGCTCACCGAAGCCACTCAGAAGTTCACGCTCAACGCGTTTGTTTCCTTTTTGCCCGCCCTATGGGCGATGGTTTTTCTGTCGCTCATCGCCCTTCCCTCGCATGCGCAGCCCTTCCAGCCCATTCCCGACCGGGTCGAATCCGTCACCCTTCCCGCGCGCGCCGGCGACGATGCGTCGCCCTTCAAACCCCGTCGCGCCGGCGCCTCGCCGCCACCGCATTCGATCTCGATCGGGCCCGTCTCCCAGGAGAAAATCTCTGCCGAAACCGGCGCCGCGCCACGCCCCGGCACGCCGCGCAAGATCGGCTTCGGCCGCGATATCGCCGAGCTGGGCAGCACCGCGGATACGGCAGCCCGCCTGCAGTGGCAGAACACGCCGCAAGGCGGAAAGATCGCAGCGTTAAGCATCACCTCGCCGCGGGCCGCGGGAGTCCGCCTGGGCGTCCTGGTGCGCCGCCTGCCGGCAGTAGCCAGCTTGCGTTTCCATCCCCAGGGAGCGGGGGCCACCTACGAAATCTCCGCCAGGGAAGTTCTCGAGTCCCTCCAGCGCAATCTGGATGCGGGCGACAAAAGCGACGAGGCCCGGACCTTCTGGTCGCCCCATGTCGAGGGCGAGGAAGCGACCCTGGAAATCGAACTGCCCCCGGGCATCGGTCCGGACGCGCTGGAAATCGCCATTCCCCGCGTCTCCCATTTTTCTAGCTCTCCCCTCGCCGCGCAGGCAGGAAATGTCACTCAGATCGGACAGGCGGCGAGCTGCGAAGTCGATGTCTCGTGCTACAGCGACTGGAGCGGGGAAAGCAACGCCACGGCAAGGATGATCTTCGTCGATTCGGGCAGCAGCTATACCTGCTCCGGAACGCTGCTCAACGATACCGTCTCGAGCGGAACACCCTACTTCCTGGGCGCCAATCACTGCATCTCCAAACAGACGGTGGCATCGACCCTGCAGACCTATTGGTTCTATCGCTCCACGGCCTGCAACAGCGGCACCCTCAATCCCGGCTACCAGACACGTACCGGGGGGGCGACCCTGCTCTATGCCAGTCCGGTCACCGACACCTCCTTCATGCAGCTGCGCAGCACTCCCCCCGCCGGTGCGGTGTACGCGGCATGGTCCGCCATTGCGCCTTCGCCGGGAATTTCCGTCACGGGCATACATCATCCCAACGCCGATTTGCAGAAAATCAGTTTCGGCAGCCTTCGGTCGTATCAGGCTTGTACCAACTTGAGCGCGGGCTTCTTCAGTTGCTCCGACACGAGTCAAGCCGACGGGCAATATCTCAACATCGTCTATGCGGCCGGCTCCATGGAGGCCGGCAGCAGTGGCTCCGGACTGTTCGCGACAATCGGCAGCAGCCATTATCTGATCGGGCAGCTGTACGGAGGCGACTCGAGCTGCGGCAAGCCGAGCGGAGACAACGAATACGGCCGTTTCGATCTTGCCTACAACACCGCGCTTCATCAATGGCTGAATGCCGGTTCGACGTTTTCGCTGTCTGTCAGCAAGCCCGGTAACGGCATCGGCACGGTGACCTCGTCGCCGAGCGGGATCGATTGCGGTGCGTCATGCGGGGCGCCCTTTGCCATCGGAACCAGCGTCACGCTCACCGCCACGCCCGGCTCGGGTTCGACCTTCTCCGGTTGGAGCGGTGCATGCAGCGGCGCCGGCCCTTCCTGTGTTGTCGTCATGAACGCGGCCAACAGCGTGACCGCGACCTTCGCCATCGACACCATTGCACTGGGCGTGGCACTGGATAACACCCGCCTCCCATGGACCACCGGTGGCGACGCGCCCTTTGCGGCGCAGACAACGACATCCTACTACGGCGGCTCCGCCCTCCAAACCGGCACGATCGGCAATAATCAAAGCACTTATCTTGCCACCAGCGTGACCGGTCCCGGCACGCTGTCCTGGTACTGGAATGTTTCATCCGAGGACGGCTACGACTTTTTCACGGTCTATCTGGACGGGGTCGCTCAATACCGCTTGAGCGGACAAACTTCGTGGTCCCAGAACACGCTGGACATTCCCGCCGGTAGCCACACCGTCAAATGGGAATACGTCAAGGATGAATGGGTTTCTTCCGGGCAGGATGCGGGGTGGGTCGACTATGTGACGCTATCGGGGGCGTGTTGTGACGCCACGCCTGTCTACCGCTTCGCCGACACCGGGGCGGGAGGCCATTTCTATACGATCTATGAATCGGAAAAGAACGCCGTGCTGCAGAACTACAGCTGGTTCCAGTATGAAGGTATCGGTTTCCATGCTTATCCGGTCGCGCAGGCCGGTATGCTGCCTGTGTACCGCTTCGCCGACACCAGGGCGGGAGGCCATTTCTATACGATCCATGAATCGGAAAAGAACGCCGTGCTGCAGAACTACAACTGGTTCCAGTACGAGGGAATCGGTTTCCATGCTTCGCCGGTCGCGCAGGCCGGTATGCTGCCTGTCTACCGTTTCGCCGACACCAAGGCGGGAGGCCATTTCTACACGATCTATGAATCCGAAAAAAACACCGTGATACAGAACTATCCATGGTTCACGTATGAGGGGACAGGTTTCTACGCTTATCCCTCACCGTAATGGGTTTGACAAAGGGATGCTGTAGTGTCCCAACGTTATTCGAACAAGAAGCCCGCCTGCGTTCAAGCAGTTCCTTTCTGTCAAATGAGAGCGGGTACTGCCCGGATGAAATACTGCAATGTCATTAATTCCATTACATCCAGTTCTTTCAAGCCCTCCAGCTTGAGTAAGCCCGCGTTGAGACTTTGAATCTCCGCAAGATTCTTGCCCTCGAAAACAGCCTTCACGCCCGGGTCGGGGTTGCCGCGCAGATCCTCAACCCGCCACCCGGTCTGCTCAAGCATCTGCAAGGCCTGAACGCGGGTGAAGAAGCGTATATGAGTAATATCCAGAATTCCGGCGCCGGCGTACTTCCATTGCCCGTTGGCCAAGCCGGCCAGCACGTTGAGGTTGCGCACGTTCGGCAGGCTGATGTAGATCGCCCCGTCCGGTGCCAGCAGGGGCCTTAGGCGCTGCAACGCTTTCCAAGGATCGTAGAGGTGTTCCAATACATCGGCAGCGACGATGGTATCCACACTGCCCGGCGGCAGCCCTTCGGCGAGGAAGTCCACCTGCTCGACAGTGTTGACAATTACCCGCTCATAAGCCTCGGCGGCCTTGGCGGCAGCCTGGTCCAGCATCTCGATACCGATGACTTTGCAGCCAGGGAATCTGGCTTTCAGCCAACGGCCCGAGCCACCACAAAAACAGCCTATATCCAGTACCTGGCGGGGCGGAGAGTTGATCATCTCCAGCAGACCCACGGGAGCGTAATCGGCTTTCAGGGTATGCAGATGCAAGCCGGCATCCAACATTTGCCACGGGTAGACAGGAGTTTCAGGCATTGAGAATCCGTCGTGGGAGGTAGGGTAGCCCGGTCTACCAAACGCCTGCCTGCCTGAGATGGTCGATGATCACCTCGGCCGCCTGCTCTACCGACAATTGCGTGGTGTCGAGCCGCAGTTCGGCAGACTCCGGTGCCTCGTACGGTGAATCGATGCCGGTAAAATGGGGAAGTTCGCCTCGCCGTGCCTTCTTGTACAGTCCCTTGGGATCGCGCGCTTCTGCCACCGCAAGCGGCGCATCCACGAAGATTTCCACGAATTCGCCCGCTTCCACAAGACCTCTCGCCATGCGACGTTCGCTACGGAAAGGGGAAATGAACGACACCAGCACGATCAGCCCCGCATCGACCATCAGCTTCGCCACCTCGGCCACTCGGCGGATATTCTCAACCCTCTCGGCATCGGTGAAGCCCAGATCCTTGTTGAGGCCGTGCCGGACGTTGTCCCCATCCAACAGATAGGTGTGGCGGCCCAACGCGTGCAGACGCTTCTCCACCAGGTTGGCGATGGTCGACTTGCCAGCCCCCGAGAGGCCCGTGAACCACAGGATGCACGGCTTCTGGCCTTTCTTCCCGGCGCGCGCAAGCTTGTCCACGTCGACGGCCTGGACGTGAATATTCTGGGCGCGGCGAAGCGCAAAATGCAGCAGCCCCGCGCCGACCGTGTTGTCGGTCAGCCGATCGATGAGGATGAACCCGCCGGTATCCCGGTTCTCCACGTAGGGGTCAAAGGCGATCGGGCGGTCGATGCTGAGGTTGCACACGCCGATTTCGTTCAGCTCGAGCTGCCGCGCAGCCAGTTCCTCCAGCGTATTCACGTCGACCTTGTGCCTGATATGGCCGACGGTTGCGCTCACGGTCCTGGCACCGATCTTCAGCAAATAGGACCGCCCCGGCAGCATGGGCGCATCGTTCATCCAGACGATCGTCGCCCTGAACTGGTCGGCGACACTCGTCGGAGCATCAACGGCGCAAACGACGTCACCGCGGCTGACGTCGATTTCATCGGCGAGCGTCAGCGTGATCGCCTGCCCCGCGATCGCCCGGTCGAGGTCCCCGCCATGCGTCACAAGCCGTGCGACCTTGCTCTCACGCCCCGAAGGAGCCACCCGGACGCGGTCCCCCGGTTGAATAGCCCCGCTCACAACGATGCCGCTGAAACCACGGAAATCCAGATTCGGACGATTCACCCATTGCACGGGCAGCCGGAAGGGCCCGTGTTGCATGCGGTCCTCGTCGATCTCAACCGTCTCGAGATAGCTCATGAGCGTGGGACCCCGATACCACCGCATCTTCTCGCTGTGCGCGAGGATGTTGTCTCCCTTGAGCGCCGATACCGGAACGCAGGTGACCTCCTCCAGCCCCAGGCGACGGGCAAAGGTCAGGTAGGCCGCCTCGATCGAGCGAAACGTCGCTTCAGCGTAGTCGACCAGGTCCATCTTGTTGATGGCGAGCAGCATATGTCGGATGCCCAGCAGCGACACCAGGTAGCTATGGCGCCGCGTCTGCGTGAGCACGCCCTTGCGTGCGTCGATCAGGATGATCGCCGCGTCCGCGGTCGAGGCACCGGTCACCATGTTG
>Ga0209343_10007641_pt1 | contig 12686 bp, 11 predicted proteins | sample RifCSPlowO2_02_FD_184026 | JGI IMG/M metagenome (GOLD analysis project Ga0209343, IMG submission 184026) | Groundwater microbial communities from Rifle, Colorado - Rifle CSP2_plank lowO2_0.2 (SPAdes) (version 2) | ecosystem: Environmental > Aquatic > Deep subsurface > Groundwater | place... | reverse complement strand
ATGAATGCCGTTATGATATTGGTATCGTAATTCTTCTCTTTTAGTTTCTTATCTGTAATCTCAGGCCCTGTGGCGCCCTTTCTGAGGGTTCCATGGCAGCCGGCACATCTGTTGAAAAATATCTTTTTTGCCTTCTCCAGTTCCTCAGGCGCTAAATCAGGACTGGCATTGACCTTATAGGCAAATCCCATAGCCATGACAATGGATAGAATTATCGCTAAGGTCATTTTCTCAATATTAGAGACAACTCTCTGTTTTAATTGTTTAACCAGCATTTCTATTTAACCTCCTTTTCTTATATTTTCATTTCCTTTATCATAGCCGGCCAATAGCGGCTATTACGACATTTTTAATACCTTCTTTCACCTCCCTTTCTTTATGTTTTCAGCCTTCTTTTAACAACCTCTGTCTTATCTCCTTTATAAGGGGGTCTTCATTTAAAAGATGTTTCATCCGCCACGCCGCCTTATAGGTGATGTGCAGGCCCCTCTTAATACCCATGGCTGATGAACCCCTTGCCCAAAGGATGATTGCATCAAACCATTTGTTGAGAGGCAGCCTGCTGCCGTGAAATACTGTCATTGATGTATCAGAAAATGTGTATCTGCAATTGGCACAATAATAACGTTTGTGCTCATGAAAGGTTCTCATATGCCCAACCTCTATAACATTCCCCCAATCACATCTTGGGCACTTCACCCCCTTGGGCCAGCGGATTGCCCTTAAAAGCTTTACACACCGGTTTTCAGTAGACTCGTCTGCCATATCTTCATGAAGGGGATAGACCTTTACACTTTAGTACTATAAAGCAATAACCATGCCATCCCCTTCGTGAAGTAATTTAAATTAGAAAACATCGGTATTTCATGGCAATAACCACGACCATAGGCCATTTAAACATTTTACCAACCCCCTGAAAATGGCGTAAATCAGCCATTCTGGCGGAGAAATACCACCAACTCAGGGTGCCTTGTTTATTAAAACATAGGGACTTTTACTAAAGACAAGAGAAGGAAACAGAGTTGCAGACTCCATGATAGACAAGAAATGAGAGAGGCTGTCAATGCAAGATGGGATTGACATTTATCATACATTGGAGATATTATTTACTATATATTAGTTCTAATGAAAAATATGGCCCTGAAAGGAGGTGACTATAAATGAAGAAATCTATAAGCCTTATAGCTATTGTGGCTACAATATTTTTTGCAGCATCAACTTTTGCTAACGAAGCCGTAGAGATTAAGGGGCAGTTTGTGTCCTTAAATCCTCAGAAAGGCAGCATAGCAGTAAAGGTTGAAGTACTCGGTCTGAGCGGACCAGAGAAAAAGGATATGAATTTCACCCTCGCTAAAGACGTGAAATTCACCATCTGTCTCTCCGGGCAGTGTGCAGAAAAGACAGGAATCGCTGGCTTCCAGATGGTCGATGATTACACACCCTTTGAGGTGTACGGCATTACACCCAAGGGACGCCCTGTAATTATGGAGCAGTCTGGAAACACAGTAACATCTATTAGAGTTAACCTCTAATTAGATGTTACATTATCTTTTCAATTACTGACATTGGTAAGCAGGGCATTTATCCTTCTTTCCAGAGGTGATAGCTGCCCTATACCATAACTTCTCAGCTTGTTAAGCACCGTAAAAGAGGCCGCTGGGTCGTAGCCAGCGGCCTCTATAATTTTCAAACCGTGTGCATCGGCCTCAATCTCTTTCAACAGCTCATCCTTGAAGCATATCTCCCTTGAAATACCAAGGACCCCTGTCTCACCCTTATAATGTCCCTTTACAAAATGGGCAAATTCATGGCCTATCACAAAGGCGACCTCTGCCTCATCTTCAAGAAATTTCAGAAGACCTGTTGTCATAATTATATAACCCGTTGGGTGAAGGTATGCATCTAAATTACTTGAATCTTCCATCACAATGTTAATCTTTTGGCCTGTAACATGTTCCAGCCTGGACACAACAGACTGCAGACTTCCCATTTCACTAAATGCAGGGTTTATTCCATAAAGAATTGTTACTAAAGCGCATATTATGATTAGGATTAACTTCTGCATTTTGAATGGGTATCGTGTATCCTGTTATAAATTGCTACTTGTAATTCTCGCAACAATCATGCCAGCCTATTGATTTAAGACCCGATTTAACTATTTGACTTTTAATATCAAATAGTTAAGCGATATTGCAGTTCACGATATTTAATAAAGAGGAGTTTAAAATTGGCGGAAAAAAGCCAGATGTGGCGGAAAAATACCGCCAACAATGCCTTCTTGAATGGTATTATGGGGAGGACTTATATAATGATACGCGGTGAAATAACCAGCGGGAAAAGCTATTTACCTTCTGTCATACATACACAGTCCCGACCTCTATCTCTGCGTTTGATTCTGGACCTGTGGCGGCTTCAAACTTATACCGTATTTTTCCACCTTATCCCTCAGGGTCTCCCTTTTCATCTTGAGTATCCTGGCGGCCTCGCTCTTATTTCCCCCTGCCTTCTCAAGTGCTAGGATAAGGAGCCTTTTCTCCATGTCACTTATCATATCTTCAAATGAGGCAGCATCTTCCATAACATCTATCAAATGCAGGTTGCATGCATTATCAGGCGCTACTATGAGGAAATCAGGGAGGTCGGCGAGTTTAATCTCTTCGTCTCTTGTAAGCGCTACAACCCTCTCTATAACATTTTCCAGTTCCCTTACATTGCCAGGCCAGTCATAATCAATAAGAACTTTCATGGCTTCGGGAGAGAAAACCTTCTTTTCTCCCCTTGCGCAGTATTTATTGAGCAAGCTATCAATGAGAAGGGTGACATCCTCTTTTCTCTCCCTTAATGGAGGGAGATTTATTGGAACTATATTTAACCGGTAGTAAAGGTCTTCCCTGAATTTGCCTTGCTTTACCAGTTTCAGGAGGTCAATTTTTGTGGCGCATATTATCCGTATATCTATCTTTATGGTCCTTGTCCCGCCTACCCTTTCTATCTCTTTCTCCTGAAGGACCCTCAAAAGCTTTGACTGTGTTGAAAGGGGTATGTCATCTATATCGTCTAGAAATATGCTGCCGCCATTGGAAAGTTCAAACCTCCCCTTTCTTTCCTTTACAGCACCTGTAAAAGCGCCCCTCTCGTGTCCGAAGAGTTCGCTCTCAAGCAATGTCTCAACAAGGGCAGCACAGCTGCATTTTATTAACGGCTTATCCTTCCTTGGGCTGTTATAATGTATGGCATTGGCTATGAGCTCCTTTCCTGTTCCGCTTTCTCCGATAATAAGCACAGTGGCATCACGAAGGGCAACAGTCTCAATAAGCTCATAAACCTCTCTCATCTTTTTGCTCTTCCCGACTATGTTGCCAAAACTATAGCGCTCGGTTATCTCCTGCTTAAGTTTTATATTCTCTTCAAGGAGCCTTCTGAAATCTTTGAGTCTTTCAAGGATGAGGATTAACTCTTCAGAAGAAAAAGGCTTTGTCAGATAGTCATACGCACCAAGTTTCATCGCCCTTATGGCTGAATCTACCGTAGCATATGCTGTCATCACAATAACAGTGGTATCCGGCTTTAAGGATTTTATCTCCCTTAAGAAATCCAAACCATTCATATGGGGAAGTCTTATATCAGTAATAACAACATCAAACTCCTTGGTCTTAAAAACATTAAGGGCCTCAATAGGATTTTCAACAGCCACTACATCGTAGCCCTCCCTTAAAAGGGCGTCTGTCATTGTTATCCTTTTTATTTTCTCATCCTCTACAATAAGCACCCTCATATACTGTATGTTGCCCCTCCTTCCTTTCCTTCCTCTGTATATACCCTGTCTTCAAGATCAACAGCCGCAGGCAGGGTTATGTTAAAAACAGTGCCAACACCAACCTCGCTATAAACCTCCATGGTTCCGTTATGTTTTCTAACAATCTCGAGGCTTACAGGCAGTCCAAGGCCTGTCCCCTCTCCCAATGGCTTTGTCGTATAAAAAGGCTGGAATATATTGCCAAGGTCTTCCTCAGGGATGCCTGTGCCTGTATCAGCTATCTTAATATCCACAAAATTGCCTACACCTCTCGCTCCTATGGTAATACTGCCGCCATCCGGCATAGCATCTATGGCATTGATTATAATATTAAAGAAAACCTCCTGCAGCTGATGAGGGTCCCCCATAATATGCGGAAGCCCTGCATTAAAATCAGTCTCAATCTTTATTCCGGTCTTTTGCAACTTGTAATCAGCCATAATAATTGTCCTCCTCAGTATGCTCTCCACGTCTACCTCTTCCAAGACAGGCTTGTGCCTTTTTGCATAGTCCAGGAGGTCCCTGACTGCCTTTTCAATATCGTACAGCGCCTCGTCTATCAACTGAAGGTATTTCTTCTTCAGCTTGCTGTCAGCAGAATCGTTCTTTATAACCGTCAGGCAGTTCTTGATGCCGTCCAGAGGATTGTTTATCTCGTGTGCGAGTTCCGCAGATAATCTTCCTATTGAGGCAAGTTTCTCTGACTGTTCAACTTGGGCTTTTACATCCTGTAGATTTTTATATGCATATTCCAAATCTTTCTGAAGTAATTCCAGTCTGGATTGGGTCTTGACAAGTTCATCTCTATCGCGTTTCTCTTTCTCAGAAATAAAACCCAGGAAACCTGCAACAAGAAATATTATTGACAGCCTGAATATAGCATCTGTCCATATCAGCATTCCCCTGTGGTCATAGATAGCTGCCATATAAATAACCGAGACAATCAGGGCAAGGATAACACCCCTTAAGAAACCATAGTAAAAGGAGTGGAGGGCAACAAGAGGATAGATGACAAGATATACAACACTATTAATACCCCCTGACAATTTTATGAACAAACCCATAACGACCAGATCCAGACTTAAACATACAAGATATATAGCCTCTACCTTTTGCGGCCAGGTCAGGATAACCCCCTGAATAATAAGGCTGTAAATGATAAAAAGGAGGAAAAGGCTTACAAGCCGGAACTTCAATGCGTCAGGATATGGGTGCAAAATCAGCCAGAAAAAACCGCCGGTGATAACAATGCCCCTCATCAGCATAAAGGCATAATCAACCACTGTCAAATTTTTGCTGGTGTTTTGTATCCCTGCCCTTTGCAATGCAGAGGAGATTTTTGAAATATCCATAAAACCCTTCGAAAACTTTAAAAAATATTACTACACTTTCAAAAGTTTCTCAACACATCACCGCTCTCTGATATTTTTTTGCTCTATCCTCTCCACCCCCCCCATATACGGCCTCAGGGCCTCTGGTATCATAACACTTCCGTCATCCTGTTGATAATTTTCTAATATGGCAACAACCGTCCTGCCCACAGCAAGGCCCGAGCCGTTAAGGGTATGGACATACGCTGGCTTCCCGCCATCCTTCGGTTTATATTTTATGTTTGCCCTCCTTGCCTGGAAATCCTCAAAATTACTGCACGATGATATCTCCCTGTACCTGGCCTGGCCCGGAAGCCAGACCTCTATGTCGTAGGTCTTTGCAGATGCAAAACCCAGGTCGCCGGCACATAGTGATACAACCCTGTAAGCAAGGCCAAGTCTCTGCAATATCTTTTCTGCATCTCTTGTAAGCTTTTCAAGTTCTTCATAAGAGGTTTCTGGTTTTACAAACTTTACAAGCTCCACCTTGTTAAACTGATGCTGTCTTATCAGCCCCTTTACATCTTTACCATAGGAACCAGCCTCTTTTCTGAAGCAGGGTGTATATGCTGTATAATACAAAGGCAAATCCCCTTCCCTTAATATCTCGTCTCTGTGGACATTTGTTACAGGGACCTCTGCTGTAGGAATAAGGAAATGATCCCACCCTTCTATCTTGAACAGATCCTCTTCAAATTTAGGAAGCTGTCCTGTGCCGATCATACAATCCCTGGTTACAATGAAGGGTGGGAGGAGTTCGGTATAGCCATTTTCCTTCGTATGGATATCAAGCATGAAGTTTGCCAACACCCTTTCTAAAAGCGCCCCAAGACCCTTATACAAGGTAAATCTCGCACCAGCCAGCCTGCCCCCTCTTTCAAAATCCAGGATACCGAGCCTTTCCCCTATCTCGCCGTGCTCCCTTGGTGTGAATGTAAAACTTGGCAGGCTTCCGGCTTTTCTTATCTCCACATTATCTTCCGTTGTTTTACCGGAAGGAACTGATGGATGTGGGATATTAGGAAGGTTGAGCAAAAATTTCTTCAGCATCTCCTCTTTTCCCTTCAGCCTCTCATCAAGTTCTTTTATTTCAGATGATACATGCTGCATCTCTTCCAGAAGCCGTGAGGCATCTTTCTTTTCTTTCTTCAGCTTAGCTATTTCCTCCGATGCAGCATTCCTCCTCTGCTTTAACCTTTCAACATCCGCTATTAACCGCCTCCTGTCCTCATCAAGCATCCTGAACTCAGGCAAACCGATATCACCGCCTCTCAGGGCCAACCTTTTTTCAACTTCTGTAAGATTTTCTCTCAAGAACCTTATATCAAGCATAATTCAAGTTCAGGGCTTTTGCCTATACTTGCAACTTGCCGTTTGCAACTTTCAGCTATTTTTTACTTCCACCTCTTATACAGCCTGTTCTCAATCCCCATGGCATCCATAATCTTCCCGACAACAAAATCAACAAGGTCTTCTATCTTTTTAGGATTATGGTAAAAAGCAGGCATCGCAGGAATTATATATGCCCCGGCCATGGAGAGTTTAAGCATGTTTTCCAGATGAATCTGGTTTAAAGGTGTCTCTCTCGGAACAAGGACAAGCCTTCCCTTTTCTTTGAGGACAACATCAGCAGTCCGTTCGATAAGATTGCCGGATATACCGCAGCTAATCCTCCCGATCGTCCCCATGGAACATGGACATATGACCATGTCTCTCAAAAGGGAAGAACCGCTGCTGAGACAAGAAGCTATATCATCCGCAGGATAATAGCTCATCCTGCCTCTGGTTCTGCCAAAATATTTTTTTAGGGCATCGGATATTCTAAATTTGTCGCCCTTTAACTTTAAGCCTGTTTCCTGCTCCATGACCAGGAAACCAGAAGGGGAGATGATTAGCGAAACATCATCTCCCCTCTTTAAAAATTCCTGTATAAGCCTCAGGCCATAAATGGCCCCGCTTGCCCCTGTTATCGCAATTACCTTTTTATTTTGTCCCATAAAAACCCAGGGGTTCTGGCAAATTAAAACTCATATCTTCTGAAAACCCACACTCTTTAGAACGGGTTTTGGGGGTTACTATTTTGTCTTCACCTGCACGGCAACATAGAAGGTATTGCCACCCCTTACTATTCGGAAAAGCACGCTGTCATCTTTACTGGCTGTCTTCATAGCCTCTTTATAGTCTTTTATGTTCTTTACTTCTTTCCTGTTCACCTCTTTTATAATGTCCCCATTCCTCATCCCTACCACTGCAGAGGGACTGCCTGGTTTGACAGCGGAAACCAATACCCCTTCCGTATCTTTTAGTTCCAACTTTCTGGCTATATCAGGGGTTATTGACTGGACAGATAGCCCAAGCAGTTTTTCCGGGATCACCTCTTCTTTCTCCCCCTCGGCCACCACCTCTCCTTCTCCCTCGTCCTTCATCCTGCCTATAGTAACTGTAAGGATCTTTTCCTTGCCATCCCTTATAATCTTGACCTTAGCGGCCTTGCCTGGAGGAATTGCTGCAACTGCCCTCGGCAGGTCGCTAACCTCCTTTATTTCTTTCCCATCGAATTCTATGATAATATCACCGGCCTTTATGCCTCCCTTATCCGCCGGCTCGTCTTTATTAATAGAAGATACGAGCGCCCCCTGTTTATCTTTCAAACCAAAAGACTTCGCAAGGTCAGGTGTTACCTCCTGTATGCTAACGCCAATCCATCCCCTTGTAACCCTTCCCTTTTCTTTAAGCTGGAGTAATATATCCTTTGCCATGTTTATCGGGGTGGCAAATCCAACACCCTGGCCGCCTGCAATTATAGCGGTATTGATCCCTATAACCTCCCCCTTAAGATTAAAGAGAGGGCCTCCGCTGTTGCCTGGGTTGATAGCAGCATCTGTCTGGATAAAGTTATCGTAAGGTCCTGCACCTATCACCCTACCCTTTGCACTTACAATACCAGCAGTCACGGTATGGCTGAGACCAAAGGGGTTTCCGATGGCAATAACCCACTCGCCGATCTGCAGGCTATCAGAATCCCCAAGTGCTGTAACAGGCAGGTCTCCGCTTGCATCTATTTTTATTAAAGCTACATCCAACCTTGCATCTTTCCCTACAATCTTTGCCTTATACTCCTTTTCCTTTTTATCGGAAAGTGTAACTATTATTTCTTCAGCATTCTCCACCACATGATTGTTTGTAAGTATATACCCTTCTTTGTTTATTATAAATCCCGAACCAAGGCTCTGCCTCTTGAATTCCCTTTCCGGGGCTTCTCCAAAGGACTTGAACTCATCTCCAAAAAAATCTTCAAACGGGCTTTTAAATTCCGGGAACGGGACTCCAGACCTCTGTTTGACTACCTGGGTGGTGGATATGTTGACCACAACAGGGTTCAGCTCTTTAGCCAGCCTCACAAACGAATTAGGCTCAAGCTGCGGGGTATCTGTTTTTTCAGCTCTTTCCTTCCAGAAATTCTGGGCATCTATCTGCGGCGTAACACTAAACCTCGCAGTCAATACGACACCCAACAGCAGAGAAGCTATACCAACTATTATTATATTTGTAAGGCCGAATTTCTTTTTTCCATCAAGGTTCCCCATTTTTTCTTCTCCTTTTTAAAAGATTTTCTAAAGTTACTGGTTTGATATATTAACATATCTCACCCTTAAATCATAAAGAATATTGTCTATGAGCCGCGCCTCCTCGTCTGTCAGGTTCCCTTTAGTTTTATCCTTAAGCATATTAATGATATCTATTGTGTGTCTGGCAAGTTCAAGGTTTCTATTCGTCTCTTTGGCCTGGGGGTCTGGGATCTCACCAAGTTGTAATAGGGCGGATGTGCTCAGGGATAGGATAAAGGTTGGGAAATCCACTGGCGGAAGAGGCGCAGTGGAAACGTATTGACTGTCTTCAGTCTTAGCCTTTTCGTCTTCTCCTGTCTTATCCCCGCCTGTTTCAGTAAATCTTCTCTTATCAACTACCTTAAAATCCATAATTATATGCCTCTATCAAAATTTGTATTTTTTGAAGTTTAATACTGTTTTCAGATAATCTCCCACTTTGGTTTCTATCTGGCCTCTACTTTTATATATTTGGGTTTTTGTTCCCGCACTTTCATTAACACAATCTCCAGAATACCATTATGGTATCTTGCTTTAATCCCTTCTTCATTTACCTTATACGGAAGTGTAAAAATCCGCTGAAAGTTACCGTAAGAACGTTCCATCCTGTGATAATTTTCTTCCTGAACATTTTTTTCGAACCTGCGCTCCCCTTTCAATGTGAGTATATTATCTTTTGCCTCTACTTCAATGTCTTTCTTATCCATACCTGGAAGTTCTGCCTTCAAAATTACATGTTCCTCTGTTTCATATATGTCCACAGGTGGAGACCAACCCCCGCCTCTTATGTCCTGGTCAGATAATCTTACCTTTGAAAGGGTTTCGTCAAAGAGGCGGTTCATCCTCTCTTGTATTGTAAGCAAGTCTTTAAATGGGTCCCATTTTAGCAATGCCATAAGCTTATCCTCCCTGCGGATATCTATCCCATGGTCCCTATGAAGACAACTTTGACTGATTGAATACAGCAAGCTATGGGAATTATTAGAAATACCGCACTTTCAATTTATTTTATAATTAACCCTTTGTCAAGACCCTTTAGTATTTTTAGTATTATACGATAATATAATGTGAGTTTTTAAGTCAAGCAGCCAACCAACCTTTATCCGTGCTGCCGCTTCGCCTTTGCGCGCTCAAAAATTAACATTCCCTTATCCTCGCCAACTACAATACTATCACCTTCCCTAAACTCGCCCTCAAGCAGTTTGGTGGCAAGGGGGTCCTGGAGTCTCCTCTGAATGAGCCTCTTAAGCGGCCTTGCCCCGTATGCCGTGCCATATCCCTCATTAGCAAGCAGGCCTTTTGCGCTGTCGGTAAGGGTCAGTTCAACTTTTTTCTCCTTGAGCAGCTTTTTAAGACGTTCAATCTGTATATCCACTATTGACTTTATATGCTCCCTGGATAATGGATGGAATATTATTATATCATCAATCCTGTTTAAAAACTCCGGCTTGAAAGAAGCCTTGAGGCTCTCCATTACCCTATTTCTTATCTCATCATACTCCCTCTCTCCAAGCTCTGTAAGAAACTGGCTGCCTATATTGGATGTCATAATAATAACTGTATTCTTGAAATCAACTGTCCGCCCCTGGCCGTCAGTAAGCCTGCCGTCATCCAGTATCTGAAGGAGGATATTGAACACCTCAGGATGTGCCTTTTCTATCTCGTCAAACAGAAGGACAGAGTACGGCCTCCTGCGCACAGCTTCGGTAAGATAACCGCCTTCCTCATACCCTACATAGCCAGGCGGTGCGCCTATAAGCCTCGCCACAGAATGTTTTTCCATGAACTCGCTCATATCAATCCTTACCATAGCCTGCTCGTCGTCAAAAAGGAACTCTGCGACTGCCCTGGCTGTCTCTGTCTTGCCTACCCCTGTAGGTCCGAGGAATATGAATGAACCCACAGGCCTGTTTATATCCTGGAGCCCTGCCCTCGCCCTTCTCACGGCATTGGAAACCGTTCTTATTGCCTCATCCTGGCCAACAACCCTCTTTTTAAGCCTGTCTTCCATCCTTAACAGTTTCTCTCGCTCCCCTTCCATCATCCTGGATAGAGGGATACCGGTCCACTTGGAAACCACTTCTGCGATATCCTCTGAATCGACCTCCTCCTTCAGCATGCCATGGTTTTTCTGAACCTCAACAAGTCTTTTCTGTCCTTCTTCTAACTCCTTCTGAAGCTGTGCAAGAACGCCGTATTTAAGCTCAGCGGCCTTCCCCAGGTCGCCCCCCCTTTCAGCCTGGGCTGCCTTAAGCTTTGTATCCTCAACCTTCTCTTTTGTGGCCCTTATCTTCCCTATCTCATCCTTTTCCTTCTGCCATCTCGCCTTCAGACCTGTGCCTTCTTCTTTTAAATTGGCAAGCTCTTTTTCTATCTTTTCAAGCCTCTCCAGTGATGCCTTATCCGCCTCTTTTTTCAACGCCTGTTTCTCTATCTCAAGCTGGGTAACACGTCTCTCTATCTCATCTATCTCAGTGGGCATACTGTCTATCTCAATCCTCAACCTTGACGCAGCCTCGTCTATCAAATCTATTGCCTTATCAGGGAGAAACCTGTCAGTAATATACCGGTGGGATAGAGTGGCCGCCGCAACAATGGCAGAATCCGCAATCCTAACACCGTGATGAACCTCATACCGTTCCTTTAGGCCGCGAAGGATTGATATGGTATCCTCTACAGCAGGCTCACCCACATAAACAGGCTGGAAACGCCTCTCAAGGGCAGCATCCTTTTCAATATGCTTTCTGTACTCATCAAGCGTGGTTGCGCCAACGCATCTTAACTCTCCCCTTGCAAGGGCAGGCTTAAGCATATTTGATGCATCCATGGCACCCTCTGCAGCGCCTGCGCCCACCAGGGTATGTAGCTCGTCTATGAATAAAATCACCTCACCCTGCGCCTCATTAATCTCCCGTAAAAGCGCCTTTAGCCTGTCCTCAAACTCACCCCTGTATTTTGTCCCTGCAATCAGTGCGCCAAGGTCCAGCGCCAGAAGCCTCTTGTTTTTCAAGGTCTCAGGCACATCCCCTGACACAATCCTCTGTGCCAGGCCCTCAACAATCGCAGTCTTTCCTACACCTGCTTCTCCGATAAGCACAGGATTGTTTTTTGTGCGGCGGGAAAGGACCTGGACAATGCGCCTTATTTCATCGTCCCTGCCTATCACAGGGTCAAGCTTACCCTTTCGCGCAAGCCCTACAAGATCCCTCGTATACCTCATAAGGGCCTGGTATTTTTCCTCTGGGTTCTGGTCTGTTACTCGCTGGCTTCCCCTTAGAGATGCCATTGCCTTTAATATGGCATCCTTTGTGGCGCCCTGCGCCGCTAATATTTTATAAGCCTCACTCGTTTTTTCATCTGCAATGGCAATAAGTATATGCTCTGTTGATGCAAATTCATCCCTTAGCCTCTGCGCCTCTTCAAATGCTTTATCAAGGATCTTCTTTAATCTGGGTGACAGATACACCCCTTCTCCAGCACCATAAACCTTGGGAATCTTTTTTAACCCCTCCTCAATCTGGCCCTTCATCAGGGACACATTCGCGCCAATCCGTTGAAGCATGGGTGTAACAATTCCCCCCTCCTGTGTAATTAAAGTCAGAAGCATATGCTCTGCGTCAATCTGTTGATGCTGGTACTTTTCAGCAACAGATTGTGCCTCATTCAGAGCTTCCTGTGATTTTATTGTGAACCTATCAAGCCGCATAAGAGAACATAGTCTAAGAAACTAAAAGTCAAGAAGCCCCGCCCACAGGGCGGGGCTTCTTGACTGCAGAGGAAATAAATCTCAATTTCCATTCACCCGCCTTCATCCCCGTCCGCAGGACAGGGCATACGGCGGGCTATGGCAGTTTAAGAGTCTAAGAATCCTGAAGCTTTTATGCTTTCAAACCTTTAGGCTAATAATTCTTA
>Ga0209343_10007639_pt1 | contig 12687 bp, 10 predicted proteins | sample RifCSPlowO2_02_FD_184026 | JGI IMG/M metagenome (GOLD analysis project Ga0209343, IMG submission 184026) | Groundwater microbial communities from Rifle, Colorado - Rifle CSP2_plank lowO2_0.2 (SPAdes) (version 2) | ecosystem: Environmental > Aquatic > Deep subsurface > Groundwater | place... | reverse complement strand
CCGGCGTTGGCCGCGAGAAACAAAACGCGTCAAGACGCCTGAGGCGCTTCGGCCCGGCGATAGGTGGGCAACGCTACGCCGCGCTGCCGGTAGATCCAGTCGACAATCTCGGCATCCGGGCTGTAACCGCTGACCAGTTGCTGCAACAGGACACGCACCTGTGGGTAATCATCCGCCTTGACTGCCTCGATCAGCTGATCGAGCAACGCCTTGAGCACCTCCCATGGCATGTGATCCTCATTGGCGCGCATGATCATCGGGTGTTCGGTCGGCAATACGTCGTCACCGATGAGCAGTTCTTCATACAGCTTTTCTCCTGGCCGAAGACCACTGAACTCGATAGCGATATCCCCATCGGGATTATGCTTCGAGCGCACGCGCAAACCGGAAAGGTGCACCATACTCTCGGCCAATTGAGCGATCTTCACCGGCGCCCCCATGTCCAACACGAACACGTCGCCGCCAGCGCCCATCGACCCGGCATGGATCACCAGCTGCGCCGCCTCGGGAATCGTCATGAAGTAGCGGGTTATTTCCGGGTGGGTCACCGTGATAGGTCCGCCCTGCCTGATTTGCTGACGGAAAAGCGGAATCACCGAACCGGATGAACCGAGCACATTGCCGAAGCGGACCATGGTGAAACGGGTGCGATTGATGACCGGCGCTTCACCCGGCATACCGTAGAGCGTCACATGTTGCTCTGCAGCCAGCGCCTGAAGCACCAGCTCGGCCATACGCTTGGTGCTGCCCATCACGTTGGTCGGGCGCACCGCCTTATCCGTGGAAATCAGCACGAAGTTGCGCACACCGGCGCGTAACGCGGCCTGCGCTGTATGCACAGTGCCCATGGTGTTGTTCAGCACACCTTCCGCGATGTTGTGCTCCACCAGCGGCACATGCTTGTAGGCGGCCGCGTGATACACAGTATCCACACGCCAGGTACGCATCACCTCCAGCAGCTGCGCCGTGTTGCGCACCGAACCGAGGATAGGCACAAGGCGCAGCGTGAGCTTTCGGGTGCGGATGATCTGCTCCAGCTCGATCTGGATGCTGTAGAGATTGAATTCCGAGTGCTCGAAGAGGATCAGCGTGAGCGGTTCACTGCCCAGCATTTGCCGGCACAGCTCGGAGCCGATCGACCCCCCTGCCCCGGTCACCATCACCACCTGGCCTCGTATGCAACGCTCGAACAGTTCCGGTTGCGGCTCCACGGCATCCCGACCGAGCAGGTCGGCAATATCCACTTCCCGCAGATCCGATACCTTGACCCGGCCGCTGGCCAAATCCATGAAACCGGGCACCGTGCGTACGTGCAGCGGCAGCGACTCCAGCATCTCCAGAATTTCGCGGCGGCGCGTGCGAGAAGCCGAGGGAATGGCCAGAAGGATCTCCTGCGCCCCGGTTTGCTCGATCATTCGCTCGATGTGTCTGGCGCGGTACACCGGTAACCCGGCAATCAGGCGCTTGGACAAACAGCGGTCGTCATCGATAAACGCCACCGGACGCATGCTGCGGTCCATCCGCAACGCCGTCAGCAGTTGGTTTCCGGCAATGCCCGCGCCATAGATCGCCACACGGAGCTGCGGTTCGTTCTGCTGGCGAAAAGTCAACGTAGCCAGATTGAACCAGTCGCCCGCGAAGTACTGGCGCATAGCCACCCGCACACCGCCAACCAGCAAGAGGCTCAGGCACCAATAGTTGAACACCAGCGAGCGCGGAATAAGCGCCGGCGTATCGCCATAGAGAAATATCGCCAAGGTCAGCAACAAGGCGGACAGGGTCACCGCCTTGACGATGGAAACCAACGCCTCATTGCCCAGGTAGCGCATTACCGCACGGTACATCCCCAAACGAATGAACAGCGGAATGGCGACAGCCGGGGCCGCGACAAAGAGCCAGGCATGCAAGCCGAATGGCTCGATCGAGCTGAAATCGCCAAGGCGTATATAGAACGCAAGCCACAACGCCAGCCAGATAAGCAGCACATCGACCGAGACTTGCAGCAACCGTTTATTGCCACGAGGAAGCGTCAACAGGTGTTGACGCAGCGACGGTATGTTCCCTTTCATAAATAAGTCCTTGTAACCGCGCACGACAGATACACCGAGCCATGCAAACGCGCACGCCGTTTAGCCGGTAAATGTAGGGTTTGATGTAACGTCAGAGGTCTGCATGCGAGGCGCATGCAACAGGCGGAACCAGAATTCATCAAGCAGTGCAGCAACACCCTTGCGGTGATGCAGCGTCAGGGCCGGAAGAAACGGCCGTAATGCGGACTAAGCGCTCGCTTCGTATAAAGTAACCGCTTCGCTCTCCACCACCGCCTTAGCCATCACTTCAGCCAGCACTGCGCAGGTCCTGTCGACCTCCTCGGCACTCAGCGTCGGATGGACCATGAACATCAGGCTGGTTTCGCCCAACTCACGGGCGACCGGCAATCGTTTTACCGGGCGCCAGTCGGTACCGTCGAAGGCCTTCTCGAGATACACCTCGGAGCAGGAACCGGAGAAACAGGGCACGCCCCGCGCCGCGATCTCGCCGAGGATACGGTCACGATCCCAGCCCTCGGCCAGTTGCTGCGGCTCGACAAACACATAGCATTTATAAGCCGCATGCACGCACTCCTGCGGCACAACGGGGACACGCAGGCCACGCAGATGACGCGCGCACGCCCAAATCTTCCGCGCATTGGCGATGCGGCGGCTGTGCCAGCCCTGCATGCGTTGCAACTGGATGCGTCCGATCACCGCCTGAGTTTCCATCATCCGCCAGTTGGTACCGAAGCTTTCGTGCAGCCAACGAAACCCCGGCGCATGCTGACGCTCGTAGACCGCCTCCCAGCTTTTGCCGTGGTCTTTCAATGACCACATCTTCGACCAAAGCTCGCGGTCGTTAGTGGTAACCATCCCACCTTCGCCGCCAGTGGTCATGATCTTGTCCTGGCAGAACGACCAGGCACCGACGTGACCGATGGAGCCGACCGACCGGCCCTTGTACATCGCGCCATGCGCCTGGGCGCAGTCCTCAATTACCTTGAGGCCGTACTCGTCCGCCATTGCCATGATCGGGTCCATGTCGCAGGGCCAGCCCGCCAGGTGCACACAGATCACCGCCCGGGTACGCCGGGTCAGCACGGCATTGATGCTCTCGACCGTGATGTTCTGCGAATCGGGATCGACCTCGGCGAAAACCGGCACCGCACCGGCGTTGACGATGCTCGATACCGAGGCGAGGAACGTACGAGGCGTGACCACGACTTCATCCCCCTCGCCAATACCCAACGCGCGCAGCGCCACATCCAGCGCCACCGTACCGTTCGCCAAGGCAACCGCATACTCGGTGCCGGCCCAGCTCGCAAATTCTTTTTCAAACTCACGACACTCCTGTCCGGTCCAGTAATTAACCTTGTTCGAGATAATCACTTCGCGGGTGGCATCAGCTTCTTCTTCGGTGTAAGACGGCCAGGAGGAAAAGGGAGTATTCAGCATTACAATGCTCCGAACTAGTATTTGAAAAAACCGTGCGCAGTCTTCCGTCCGAGTCGATTTGCCCGAACCACCTTACGTAGAAGTGGATGCGCTCGATACTTTGAATCACCTGTTTCGCTATGCAGCGTTTCCATGATCGAGAGACATACATCGTTGCCGATCAAATCCGCCAAAGCCAGAGGCCCTATCGGATGATTTGCCCCCAAACGCATTGCTTTATCGATTTCTTCAGAACCTGCAACACCCTCAGCTAAAATTCCAATCGCCTCATTTATCATTGGAATAAGCATGCGATTAACAATGAAGCCTGGTGCCTCATTAACAATAACGGGGTCCTTGCCTAATTTCCGAGAAAAATCAAGCGCCCAATTTAGTGTGCTTTCCGAGGTGGTCAAACCGACAATCACCTCAGTGAGTTTCATTACAGGAGCAGGATTAAAAAAATGGAGTCCAATCAGGTTTGCAGGGTTACTCACCTGAGTGGAAAGTTCGGTGACGGAGAGTGATGAAGTATTAGATGCCAGAATTGTGCTCATCCCAACAACCCTGTCAAGTTCAGCAAATATTTCTTTTTTAACGCTCATTTTTTCCGAGACAGCTTCAATCACGCACTGCACATCAAGCAAGTCTGAATATTCATGCGTAATTGAGATTTTTCGGGTAAAAGACACTACCTCCTCACTCGCCAGTCGTTTCTTGGATACCGACCGCCCCCACTGCACCTCTAAATCGCCCAGTGATTTTTGCACACTTTTAATATTCCGCCCTTTCCATATAATGGAGGACACATACTCAGACTGGGCCAGGATCTGCACGATCCCTTTGCCCATGGTGCCTGTACCAACAACTGAAACCTGGAAACCTGAATTAAACGAATTCATCAGTTGCTACTCATTAAGTGTCTTAATTATTTTTGCAGGACTGCCAAATACCATCGTATTTCTAGCAACATCCTTGGTAAGTACGCTGCCCATACCAACCATCGCTCCATCCTCAATGGTTAGGCCTTGCCGTATGGACGCAGATGTACCTATCTCTGCCTTTTGCCCAATACGAACATTTCCGGAGACAGCGACCATAGGCGCAATGGTGACGTAATCCCCTATGCGTACCTCATGGCCAACAGTACAGTGAAGGTTGATAATCACATGCCGACCAATAGCAACTTCAGTAGTACATATTGCACCCGCACAAATAATGCTGCCCTCCCCGACCTCAACATGTTCAGGCATCACCGTGGCGGCGGGATCGATTAGCGTTGCAAATGTTGGCAGACCAGTTGCGCACATTTTCTTATGCACTATTTTACGAATACGCGGATTACCGATCGCAATTACAAAGTCACAATCTGCGTGCTCTTTCCAATGTGCAACACCGCCCAGTACCCGGGCTGAAAAATAAAGACGATCTATTGCAGTTGAATTGTCATCCAAAAACCCCCGAACCTTAATCCCAAGACGTCTCGCCAGCCAGTAAACTTCTTTTCCAAACCCACTGTAACCAACAATCACTAGCTCTTTGTTCATTGATCATTTCCCTTCGAATCTTGACATCGTCACTTCGCCGTCAGCGCTGATCCCATCCCGCACGATCACTTTCTTGATCGTCAGGAAGATGATCTTCAGGTCCAACCAGAACGACTGGTTGTCCACATACCAGACATCCAGCTTGAACTTCTCTTCCCAGCTCAGAGCGTTACGCCCATTGACCTGAGCCCAGCCGGTCACGCCTGGACGCACCTCGTGGCGACGGTATTGTTCGGCGCTATAGAGCGGCAGATATTCCATCAGCAGCGGGCGCGGACCGACCAGGCTCATGTCGCCCTTAAGTACGTTCCACAACCCCGGCAGTTCATCCAGGCTGGCCGAACGCAAAAAGCTGCCAAACGGGGTCATACGCTCGGAGTCAGGCAATGGATTACCGCTGGCATCCGGCGCATCGAGCATGGTGCGAAACTTGAGCATCTCGAACGGTTTGCCGTTAAGCCCAGGTCGGCGTTGGCGAAACAACACGGGCGACCCCAGCTTGCGGAGGATTAGCCAAGCGACCACTGCATAAACCGGGGCGAGCAGAAGCAGACCGCACGCCGAGGCGGCGATATCGAATAAACGTTTGAGCATCGGTAAGGCCTACAAAAAACCTACGGAGATAGTTGCCAGCGCGGGCGAACTGAAGTGGACGGTCGACCGTAAGTACGGTTGATGATGAGAATACATTCGTTAGGATTGAATGTTTGCCTGTGCCTGCAAGCCGCAAACAATTGGCTTCATAGCAGCACTAGTGCATTCAGCGGTGGGTATGAGCAGAACTCATCGGAAGAAAGAAACAAATTGCGTAACTTCACCCTGCAAGCACTTTAGATCGGTAGAAATAAATCTAAGTTAACTTATATCCCCATCTCACTCAGCATCACCGCATTGACCCGGTGTACGTCGTACTTCTCTTCGGCAATCTGCCGCGAACGCGCGCCCATGCTCGCAGCCAGTTCAGGCTCCTCGATGAAGCGCAGCATCGCCGCAGCCAGCTCGTCTACCGCCTTGACCGGCACCAGAAAGCCGTTGTCGCCATCCACCACCGTCTCGCGACAGCCCGGCGCATCGGTGGTGATAACGGCCCGGCCCATGGCCATGGCTTCCAGCACCGTGCGCGGCGTGCCTTCGCGGTAGGAGGGCAGGACATAGACGCTGCAGTCGGCAATCGCCGGACGCACATCGGTGAGCCGACCCAGATAGTCGAAGGTGCCATCGGCCACCCAGGCATCCAGCTCCTGCTGCTTGATGGCATCCGGATTTTCGTCGATCCAGCCGACCAGGCTGAACACCGCCGCGGGATGACGGACACGGACCAGTCGAGCGGCTGCGGCATACTCGCGCACACCCTTGTCGCCAAGCAGGCGGGCGATCAGCAGAAATCGTGGAAAGCTGGGCAGTGGCGCCAGCGCATACTGAGCGACATCCACGCCGGAGCCATTGACCACGCAGGACGGCACGACCGGCGACAGAATGCCCTGTGCACGGAACAGCGCCTGATCATCCGGGTTCTGGAAGAACACCTTGTGCGTGCGGCGCAGGGCCAGCGCATACAGGCGCTGCACCAGCGAGCGCAACAGGCCGCGATTGTCGCTGCCGTCCTCCTGGCCCTGAAAGGCATAACCCAGCCCGGTGATCATTGCAAAGCGTCTTGGCACCCGGGCCAGCAGCGCGGCCAGCGAGCCGTAGATCACCGGCTTGATGGTGTAGGCCAGCACATGGTCAGGTTGTATCCGGCGCATCAGCCGTTGCAGGTGCAGCAGGGTGGCGAAATCGGCCAAGGGATTCATGCCGGTGCGGCGCAAAGGGATGTCATGCACCTGCAGGCCCTTGGCCTCCAGCTGGTGACGCATCGGGCTGCCCAGCGGCAGGTCCGGCGCGGCTACATGTATGGTCAGGCCGCGTGCATGCAGGGCATCCAACAAAGGGCCGCGAAAGTGCAAAAGGGAGTCGGGGAAGCCGGCGATAAGAAGGAATTTCATTGCTTTGCTTGATTCTTCTTCGTGATCACTACACCACAGATGAGATTGCTTGATACAGCTTTTCAAACTGCTGACGGGAGTGATTCATTGTGAATCTTGAATGAATGCGCTGTTGCGCAGAGCGACCCAGCGTACTCAGTTCGAGAGGGGAAAGTGACAGCAGCTTTTCGAGGCCCTCAGCAAGTGCGGCCGGATCTTCCTTGGGGACCACGATGCCCGTGTTGTCCACCAGGAATGCCGCGTCTCCTACCTTGGTTACCACGCAGGGCTTACCCATGGCCATTGCCTCGCCGACCACATTCGGAAAGCCTTCAGTACGTGAGTGCAGACAGAAAATATCCATTGCCGCAAGGCAGGCAGGTACATCCGATCGTTCGCCGAGTAGCGTGAAGCACTCTGGCGCCCCCGTTGCGGCTATCCATTGCATGAGCTGGATGTTGTCCGGGGTCAGGTCGCGCCCAACTATCATGAACCTGAGGTTGGCGTAGCTCTTGGCCAGAAGCCCGGCCGCCTGGACGAAGTTTTTCTGGTCCTTGACCGCGTTGAAGCGTCCGACGGAGCCGATTACGGTGTGCTCCGCAGCGAAGCCAGCTTCGGTTCTAACTGAATCACGCTGCGCCGGGGTTGCGACAAGCTTGTCGATGTCGAACCCATTGTGTATGACCTGCATTTTTCTGGAAACGTAGCCCACGTCTTCATGCACTTTTTGTGCAGCGCTTGCCGCGCAGACAATTTTGGTCGGTATGACGTGCGAAAGTAGAGCGCATGCTTTTCTGATGAGTCGTGTGATCCGCGAGCCGCCCGATTTGATCTCGGTTGTGCGCACGCCCCAGATGATGTTTTTGACGCCGGCCGCGCGAGCGGCGAGGCCGCCTAGAAGGTCGGCGTGGTACATCCATGTCTGGACGATGTCGGGGCGGTCTGTAGACAGTGTGCGACGTAGTCGCGAATAGGTTCTGGGGAGATTCAGCGCATTACGCATGCCCAACGCAGTGACTTTGATGCCCATCAGCTGCAGTTCTGGGCCAATCTTCCCCAAGTCAGTCAGTGATATGACGGAGTGCTCATATTCGGCATGGTTGAGGTGCGACTCAATCAATCGCTTCAGCATCAACTCGGCACCGCCGACATTCAGGCCGATGATGATGTGGGTTATTTTCAAGATTGTTGCTCCGCCAGCCAGGCTTGAAACATCAGAACACTCCAAAGGGTTCTTGACTGGTCAAGCTTGCCGCTCAGATGTTCCTGCCATTTTTTCCGGATTTGTGCCGGACGGAAGTAGCCCTCCTGCTGCAGCCTGCGCTCATCCAGCAGCGCTTCTGCCCAGTCACGCAACGGACCACGCAGCCAGGCTGCCAGCGGGATGGTGAAGCCCTTTTTCGGGCGCTCGATCAGCTCGCGGGGAACGTGTCGGTAAAGCACTTCGCGCAGTAGCCACTTGCCCTTGCCGTCGCGGATCTTCAGGCTCAATGGCATGCGCCAGGCCAGTTCGACCACGCGGTGATCGAGCATGGGCACGCGGGTTTCCAGGCTGTTGGCCATGGCGGCCCGGTCAACCTTCACCAGGATGTCGTCGGCCATGTAGGTCTGGGCATCCATGGCCATCATCCAGTGCTCGAAACTGTCCGTTGCTGGCCAGGCTTGTGCAGTATTCAAGAGGCTCAATGGCTCGCTGGCACCGATCACCAGGTTTTCCGGGTGTTTCCAGTGACTGACTAGGGAGCGATAGAAGTCTTCACGACTGGAAGCGTCCAGCACATTCAGCAACTTGTGCAGTTTTTCCGGTACAGGAAATCCGCAGAGCGCCTGGACAGCCAGTTTGCGCAGGTTTAGGGGAAATGTGCTGACCTTGCTCCACAGACGCGGAGCGAACTGGTAGGGGTTGTAGCCCCCGAAGAGCTCATCGCCGGCATCGCCACTCAGGGCGACGGTGACATGTTGCCTGGCCAGCTGGCTGACCAGAAAGGTCGGAATCTGCGAGCTGTCGGCGAACGGTTCACAGTAGATCTGCGGCAGGCGCGGGATGACGGCCAGTGCATCTTCGGGGCGCACGTAAAGCTCCGTATGGTCGGTGCCCAGATGGCTGGCCACAGCCTTGGCGTGTTCGGCCTCGTTGTAGCCGGCCTCCTCGAAGCCGATGGTGAAGGTACGCACCGGCTGGCTGCTCTGCTTCTGCATCAGCGCGACGATAGTACTGCTATCGATCCCCCCGCTGAGAAAGGCGCCTAGCGACACATCGGCCAGCATCTGGTCGCCAATGCTCTGGCTCAGTTGCTGCTCCAGTATGTCGATGGCCTCGCTAGCCGAACCGGCAAACGGACTGGCTACCCCTGTCGCCACGGCATCATTCATCTGCCAGTAGGGCTTGGATTGTGCGGAAGAGGAGGCCCCTGCGCTTCCCAATCGTATGCTCACGTAATGGCCGGCACGCAGCTTTTCGATACCCTTGTAGATGCTGTGCGGAGCAGGGATGTAGTTGTGGCGCAGCAGCAAGGCCAGCGCATTGCGGTCGATCTCCGCCTTGCAGGCAGGATGGGCCTTGAGTGCCTTGAGCTCGGAGCCAAATAACAGCACATCGTCCTGCCAGCCCCAATACAGAGGCTTTTCGCCCATCCGGTCACGAGCCAAGGTCAGCACCTGCTCCAGGCGATCCCAGAGCGCAATGGCAAACATGCCTACTGCGGACTGCAGGGTTTTTTCGATGCCCCAAGCGGCAACGCAGGCGAGCAAGGTCTCCGTGTCGGAGTGACCGCGCCAAGCTGGCGCTGCGGACGATTGCTCAAGTTGCGACCGCAGTTGGAGATGGTTATAGATTTCTCCGTTGAAAGCGATGACATATCTTTCACAGGCCGAATGCATCGGTTGGTGGCCAGCAGGGGATAAGTCGAGTATGGATAGGCGGCGGTGGCCTATATGAAGTAGTTTTTGGCTGTCCGTCCATTCGCCAGTGTCATCAGGACCACGCAAAAAAATTGCGTCCACCATGTGAGTTAAAGTTCCAGAGGGCACGATATGGTGTGAATAAAAACCTGCTAGACCGCACATAATTTCAACATAATCCTAGAAATTGATTTTTGATGATTTTCTGTCCATGTGAGAGAAAATCAAAATGAGTATGAATACCCTCGATGCGTTTCCGGAATAAAGTAAAGGCTCCTTTGTTTCGGCCAACAGCAGTATTAGTGCGATGCAATAAAGCAGGAACCTGTGAGATTTTATTGGTTTTAAATACACCAGATATAGGCAAAAGTAAAAAAGTATCCCAAAAATAAATCCTACGGATAAAAACATCCGAGCATAACCGGAGTCGGTCCATGGGTAAAACTCACTCCCCCCATAAAAGCCATATCCTGTCAATGCCTCAGGGAAGCCGGTAGGCAGTACCGAAAGGAAGGAAATAATAGTCCCAACTGTTCCTTCCGACTCCAATCCTTTGGATCCTTCGAGGGCAAACTCAAAGGCGTATTGAGTGAACCCGGGACCAAATTTATCTGTCAGATAGTAGATTATTAGCTCATAGTTATAGGCTATTAAGAATAATATTCCAGATATCAATAGGATCGTTTTAATTACCCATGAGGAGTCCGTAAATATCTTTTTTGAGTAAAATGCGATGTAGAACAAAAGCACAATAGGGGTAAAGATTAATCCTGTTCTCCCTATGTTCAGAACGGCCATTAGTAGTATTAGTGATACCGCTATTGCTGTTGCTATGTTTATTTTGTTGCTTTCGTATAGATACAAAAGGCATGCAAACGCAACCGGTGTGCAAATGGAAAGTCCGGCGCCGCCCGAGGCGGATAATCCGCGATACCTAAATCCCTCCTCCCAGTTGATGTTGCCTGCCGGGATCAAGAGGCTTTCGATGGATGCCCTGAGGGCTGGGTTATTAACTTCAAGTAAAATTATGAGCGAGTTCAATGCTATGGAGTACATGAGCATTGATATTAGGCAGTAGGAGTCTATATTGCAGTCTTGGCATATCTTCCAAATTCCGCTTGCAACTAGCAATATCACTGCGAAGGATATTACGGCAAATGGGTGGTTGAATTGCCCTATTCCGTTTAGCTGGGAAATGAAAGCACCCCACACGCCAATAAAAAGCATTACAAATAAAGGCTTGGCGAAGTCTTTTAAAGTGTGGTTGTAGCCGATTTTTATGACTGCATATAGTGCAAGTGCAAGTGCGGCAGCTATTCCTGGCCTGCCGAAAATCGTATAAGGATTTAAAACGATAAGAAAAACCAGTGTGAATATCAGTAGTCGTGATGATATGCTGCTCTCTTTCTTTGAGCAATTGTTGGCGTGTAAGGTTTTGCTTCGCATCTATTATTTCTCTGAAGGGTCCCGCTTTTTTCATTGTGCTGAAGTGGAGGGTGCCTGGCAGCCCTGGTCGGCCCTATGGGTTAAGGAAATTTTTTTAGATATGATTGCGTGCGTTTTTTAGTCTGGCGATGGGGTTCGAAAAATCTTTCTAAGCGGAAGCGTTTTTATGAAAATTGGAATTGACTTTACTGAAAGGCACTGAAGCCAAATTCTGAAGCCTGTTCTCCAAGTATCTCTTCCGTTCTTTAAGTCCACCAAGAAACATGTGAGCGCATTAGCGCCTATTTCTGCTGAGTATTGCGGGTATGTTTTTAGGAAATATTCAAGGTGGTTTAGATAAATTTTTTTCGTTTTTCCGGATTGGGTGATGCCAACGCCGACGTGGTATACGCCTAGGAAATCATTGATTAGATAGGCAAATCCTGAGCCCACCTGAATTATGTCAGTGAAATAGTCGAGTACGTCGGAGTTTGTTTTGTCGATAAATTTATTTTCACGGCGATACATTTTTGAGCTGTGGCAGGCGATGGAGCCAATCGTTAATAAGTCGGATCGAGAGAAGCGATTCTTGCCTATTATGTTGGTGTCCAATAAATCGTTAATTTCATTTTTTGTTTTTGCAGAGCGCATTTTCATGCGGTGAAAAACAATGTTGACGTCATGTTCTCTATCTAGGATTTCGCTGGATCTCTGGAGTTTTCCTGGTAGTGCCAAGTCGTCACCATCCATGTGGCATATGTATTTGCCGCGTGCCAGGTCGTGAACGGAAAAATAATTGCGCGCAGCACCGAGATTTTTTTGGTGCAGCACAGGGATGATGAGGCCTGGATAGCGACTTGCGTATTCGGAAACGATATCAGAAGTTTCGTCGGTTGACGCATCGTCGCCAACAATAATTTCATATTTAAAGCTTGCGCTTTGGTTTATCAGGCTGTCAAGACATTCGCGAATGTAGTTCTTATGGTTGTAGGTTACTACGCAGACGGAGACTTTTATGTCTTGGTTGTTTTCGTGTTGATCAAGCATGTTCAGGCCTTGCGAAGAATCGTTTAAGAATAGTGAATGCGCGTTGCCGTAATCTAGGCGAGCTCAGTGTAGCGATGGTTGTTACAGTGCAGCCAATCAGTGCGACGTAAACTAGATTGCTTAATACTTCGCTGAAATCGGGTCCAAACGTTGAGGCGCTAATGGCAAAGAAAAATCCAGGTAAACAAATGGAAAGAAAGTCGCGGGTCAGCCAATTACGATGCAGGCCAGGTTCAAGGCGATGATGAACGTAGGCCACCCAAGTCAGAAGAAATAGGCCGTTCAGTCCAAGCCATACATAGCCTGCGCCTACACCGCCGTAATATATGGCGGCTA
>Ga0209343_10007632_pt1 | contig 12691 bp, 8 predicted proteins | sample RifCSPlowO2_02_FD_184026 | JGI IMG/M metagenome (GOLD analysis project Ga0209343, IMG submission 184026) | Groundwater microbial communities from Rifle, Colorado - Rifle CSP2_plank lowO2_0.2 (SPAdes) (version 2) | ecosystem: Environmental > Aquatic > Deep subsurface > Groundwater | place: Rifle... | reverse complement strand
TGGATATATTTTCCGAACCAAGTGTGATACAGAGGTTATTATTCATGGATATAAGAAATGGGGTGAGGGGATTTTTAACCACCTCAATGGTATGTTTGGCCTTGCAATATGGGATGTGCGAAAAAACAAACTGGTGATAGCGCGTGACCTCATGGGGATAAAACTTGTATACTATAAAATTGAAGAAGGCACTGTTTATTTTGGCTCGGAAATTCGCCCCGTTCTTGCAGGCATCAGCGGAAAGCCCGATGTTGATCCTGTCTCATTGAATTTGTTCCTGCGTTATCGCTATACGCCTTCCCCACTCACTTTGTTTAAAGGTATTAAGAAGCTTGCCCCGGGCACTATGCTTGTATTTGATAATGGTAAAAGCCGCTTGGAGAGGTGGTACAAGTTCAAACCAACGCCTTTCTCGCCAATGAAAACAGATAGAGAGGCAACAGAGGAGTTGCTGGAAATATATAAACGCGCTGTCAAGCGACATCTGCTAAGCGATGTTCCTGTTGGCACACTCTTGAGTGGAGGAATAGATTCCGGGCTGCTGCTCGGTCTTATGAACGAATATGGAGACTCCTGGCCCACTTATACCGTGGGATATGGAAAAAGTTTCAAAGATGATGAACTCATCGATGCCGCCGAGACGGCACAAATTTACTCAGCAAAGCATACCTCGGTCGAGCTCGATAGGAAAACCTTTGAAGATGCCCTTCCTAAAATCGTTTCTTTTTTGGAAGAACCTATTGCCTCTTCATCGATTGTTCCCATGTACTTCATATGTCAACGTGCGAGGCAGGATGTAAAGGTTGTGCTGGTGGGGCAGGGTCCTGATGAGCTTTTCGGAGGGTATACCCGACACCTCGGCGTCCATTATGGAAAATGGTGGAGACAATTGCCGACATGGGCAAAGGTCTCGATGAACCGTATATTCAATTTTCTTCCAAGGAATGAATCTCTAAAAAGGGCTGCATATTCGCTGGATGTCAGAGACAGAATGAAACGCTATCAGCAGGTATTTTCAATAATGCCTGCTGAAACAATTGATTCCCTCTTTCATGATGGGACACTCCCTCCAAATGCCGGTGATAATATACTTGAATGCTGGAATGGTTTTGGTCCTCTTATGGAAGATACGGATGAACTTGGCGGATTTCAGTTTTTGGAACTGAGGTCCTCCCTTCCTGATGAATTGCTCATGTATGCTGACAAGCTCTCCATGGCACACGGTCTTGAAGCCAGAGTCCCATATCTGGATCGGGAAGTTGTAGAATATGCCCAGAGACTTTCGGCAAGCTTCAAGATCAGAAATGGTTCAAGAAAATGGTTGCATCGCCAAGTATGCCGAGACTTTCTACCAGATGTGATTCTAAAAAGGGAAAAACGTGGTTTTGCCGTCAATGTCGTAGATGATTGGTTCAATAGTTCTATAAGCAGTAAAATGGAAGGGCTTCTATTAGATGCAAGTTCGTTAATGTATACATTATTGCGACCTGAGGCTGTTCGTCAGCTCTTCGAAACTCACATTTCTGGGAAAAATGATAATCATAAAATACTATTCAGTCTGGTGGTTTTTGAAGAATGGTTAAGGTCAATGTAAATTTTAATTTGACACCCTGCAAGTCTGCTGCGGGGAGAGTCATTATGATATGTTAGATAGGTTTATTAAATTAATTATTTCTATAATTTTTTTTGTTTTAGATAGAATCATTAATTTAATTAAATTCCCTTTTAGCAAAAAAAATCCCGATAAATTAGTAGTTTTGACCTACCATTCTGTCAAACCGTGTCAGCGGGACAAGTTTACAAAGCAAATGGATCAGGTCATTAAAATTGGGAAACCGGTCTTTGCAGATATGGGAAAAGGCACTAATAAAGGAACCCATTATATTGCCGTAACTTTTGATGACGGGTTCCATAATTTTATAGACAATGCACTTCCGTCAATGTTTATCAGAAAGATTCCTGCCACCTTATTTGTTCCGTCAGGATATTTAGGTAAATCCCCAGGCTGGATTAAAAACCCCGCTCACGAAAATACCAACGAAACTCTTATGTCGGCAGATCAGTTAAAAGGTTTACCTTTTGAGATGGTCAAGATTGGTTCGCATTGTATTACTCATCCAAGGTTGACATCACTAAACAAAGAACAAGTAATCAAGGAATTATCTGAATCTAAAAAGCAGTTAGAATCGTTGCTTGAAAGAAATATCACTCTTTTGTCTTTTCCGTATGATGATTATAATGACGAAATTGTGGAAATTGCAAAGGAAGCAGGTTATTTACATGTATTTAAAGATATACCTACTTATCCTATTTCAAAAACAGATAGTTTTTTATTAGGGAGAATTTCAGTTTCACCAGAAGATTTGGGAATTGAATACTTACTCAAGTTGAAGGGTGCATACCAGTGGCTGCCTTTTGCTGTAAAAATTAAACGAATTTTTCAAGAAGGAACTCTTTAATAGGGTAGCTAAGATATGAAACAGTTGGATTCAGGCTATACCTATCAAGTTGATAATGTTAAGAAAGATGCATGGCACAATTTATTGCTTAAATTCGATGACGCAACATTTTATCAGACATGGTCATATGGTTCAATATCATGGGGTGAAGATAACTTAAGCCATCTAATATTGATGAAGGATGAAGAAATAGTTTCTATTGCGCAGCTTCGGATCGTAAAGCTTCCCCTGTTTAGAATCGGTTTTGCATATCTTCCCTGGGGGCCTATTTGGAGGAGAAAAAATGAAAGTGTTAATTATCAACACCTGAGCAACATGCTAAGAGCTTTATATAAAGAGTACGTAATACGACGCGGATACATGTTAAGACTGCTTCCGAAACAAATACATAAGGATGAGGAAAATATATGTGAAATATATAAAAATGAAAACTTTTCATGGTCGCCCGACCCAATGAAAACTGTATATGTTGATTTAACCCCATCACTTGAAGAGATAAAAAAGAATTTAGGTTCGGGATGGAAAAAAACATTACGCCGTGCAATGAATATTCATTTGGAACTAATTGAAGAAGGGGATGCCGATTTAAACGGTATTGCTACTAAGCTTATAAAAGAAATGAAGCAACGTAAAGGATTTGTTGAATTTGGTTCTATGGATGGTAATATAAGCATTCATAAAGACCTCCCTGAAAGTCTCAAGCTAAAATTAGTATTTTGTAAATTTGAAAATGAGATAGTAGCAGTATTAGGTTGGTCAAGGTTTGGAAACATTGGGCTACCACTCGTATCTGCAACTGGAGATAAAGCTTTAAAGTCTCTATCACCGTATCGACTTTATTGGAAGATGATCGAATATTACAAAAGTCATGGTTTTAGTAAATGTGATCTAGGTGGTATTAATAAAGAAAAAAATCCAGGAGGCTATTATTTCAAGACAGGTGTTGCCGGAGAAACTCGTAAAGAAAAGAATTATATTGGACAATTTGATGCATGTGAAAATATTCTTAGCTCTATTTGTTTTAAGAAGGGCATCTCCTTACGCGAAAATTATCGAGATTTAATTTTCAAGATAAATTATTGGTTCACTAAATCAAGGGTAGATAAAGAAAATGATTACTCAACAAGGAAATAAATAATCGGAGGACTATTAAGAACATGTATAAAAATCAATACTTCATTAGTAACTTTAAACTCGCCAATTATTATGGACTCAAAATGGCAACATTTAGTAATTTATATATCTACTCACACCCATCACTAAACATATCAACAGAAAGAGGTCTCTTCTCAGAAGTCCTCCTGCTTGGCTATATAATAGATCCCTTAAAACCAGAAGAGAATAACGATGATATCGTTAAGAATCTTGCTGAAACATGCAATTCTAAAGAATCTTTATTTAAGAGACTGCAAAGTTTATCCGGGAGATATGTACTTCTCTATAAAAACGAGTCCGATTTCATTGCATTGAATGATGTCTGTGCTTTAAAACAACTATATTACGGCTTTATTGATGAACATATTATATTAACATCATCACCAAGAATGTTTCTTGATTTATATGGGGGTGATTTGCAAATTTGTGAACCTATAAAAGAACTTATTGATCTAAAAGAGTATTTGGATAATGAATGTACCTTGTTTGGTGATAAATGTATTGATAATAGGCTGTCTATTTTGCTTCCAAATCATTTTCTGAACATTGTAAATAGAAGAATACGCAGGATACCGATTTACTTCGATGAGTATCCTAACGAACGAGATGTATTGGAACATGCTGCAACTGTATTGCAGGGGAGCATAAGCGCAATGACCAACAGGCATCAAGTTCTTCAAATGTTGACTGCAGGATGGGAAAGCAGGTCACTACTTGCAGCGTCAAAACAAGTAAGGGATAGAATAAAATATTTTGTCTTTGACCTCAGCAAAGGGAATACGCGACATCCTGATGTATGGGTGCCGAGAAAGCTCAGCGAGAAATTAGGTTTAAGTTTTAAAATTGAAATACCAGAAGAACTTAATGAAGAATTTTTAACCCTGTTTAGAAGAGAACATATACTACCGAAGATATGGTCAAGAGTTGCAGAAGTACAGTACTTTTATAATCACTACTCAGATCAAAATTTCATTAGAATTACCGGAGTTGGTGGAGGAATGCTAAAAAGTTTTTATGGCTATACAAGTAATAACAAAGTTCATTCGGATATGTTATATCATTTTTCGGGTTATGCAGGGAAAAGTGAATTTGTAAAAAGAGAAATAGAATCATGGCTCGTTGATGCGAGAAAATATGCCGATGAATATAACCTTCCTTTACTTGATCTCTTTCACTGGGAACAAAAAACCCCACGTTGGGGTGCCTTGGAAGCCTTTGAGCAGGATATCGCTATTGATGAATTTTGTCCGTTTTATAATAAAAACCTTCTTCTTGGTATATTAAGAATCAATCCTAAAAAAAGGGTTAATCCAAAATCTGAATTTTTTTATAATCTCATTAAGTATCTTTGGGAAGATACATTATCTGAGCCAATAAATCCCTCCAGTTCTATAAGGAATTTAAGATGGATAATCAAAAATAATGCAGTTCTTGATTATTACAAATTTAAAGTTAAACGCAGTATTAATTCTTTATTAGAAATCAGTGGCGTCGGGTTGAAAATAGAATAAAAGAGAGAAATTTAATTATGCCTTCAGAAGTCGCGGCATTTTTATGTAGTGTTTTCATTCTAACAGTTTTTGCCGTCGATTTTAAGCGAAAACCCAATGTTACAATTTCTCATTGGATACCGTTTATCTGGTTTTTAATTGCAAGTTCAAGACCTGTGGTGCAATGGCTTTATCCAAATGAAGCGACCACAATGGACATCGCTTCCCTAAGCAGCAGTAAAATTGATGCCACCGTTTTAACTATACTAATAATTTTGGGTATTGTCATATTGTCCAGAAGAATTAAGGACTGTAATCAGATATTAATAAATAATCAATGGCTTGTTTTTATGTTTTTGTACTGTGGTATAAGTGTCATATGGTCAGATTACTCATTAGTATCTCTCAAGAGATGGTTTAGAGGTATAGGAACTTTTATCATGGTTCTTGTTGTTTTGACTGAAATCGATCCATTGGAAACCATAAAAACCATGTTCAGAAGATGTGCTTTTTTAATGATTCCTTTATCAATTTTATTTATTAAATATTTTAGAGACTTGGGAGTATATTATGGTGAATTTGGGGGAGCAGAATATGTTGGCGTTACAACCCATAAAAATCTTCTTGGTCGATTATGTTTAATCCTTGGCTTCTATTTCTTCTGGGAAATAAATGAAAGGTGGAAAAATAAAAAAAAAATAAACGTAACTGCTGATAAAATTGGATTGTTTATAAATATTATCTTTTTAGTATTGATATTCTGGTTGCTACGCACTGCCAACAGCTCAACTTCAACAGGTTGTCTAATAATTGCTATCTGTATATTATTGTTGCTAAACATTCCTATTGTAAAAAGGAATATTAATATGACAATTTTTCTGCTTGTTTTTATACTTTTTATTCTTAGTTTAATAATAGACATTGAAAATATATTTGTAACAAGTCTGAATCGCGAGATGACATTTACTGGAAGAACTGAAGTGTGGAGCATTTGTCTTAATTTGGTTAAAAACCCTTTAATTGGCACAGGTTTTGAAAGTTTTTGGTTAGGAGAGAGATTGAAAATAATATGGGATAGATATTGGTGGCATCCTATACAAGCTCATAATGGATACATTGAAGTTTATCTTGAACTTGGTATAGTTGGATTATTCTTGTTGTCAGGGGTAATGTTTTCAATTTATAAAAGCATACGAAAAACTTTAGTCAATGATTTTCAATTTGGTTGCTTTCAACTATCATTTTTTGTTCAATACTTAATATATAACTTTACAGAAAGTGCTTTCGGTTTATATTCATTTTTTTGGTTTGTGTTTCTTCTTATTTGTATTAACCAGAGCGCAGAGAAAAGGACTTGTTATTCAAAATAACAGTAGGTTAACATTAATGAACATATCTAAGACAAAGGGATCTGACAAGTTTAATTATTTTAGTACTGGTCATTTAAAGTCTGATCTGAAAAATAAAGCTTTTCAAGGGGCAACTGGAGCAGTTTTTTCTCAGGTTTCAGTTTATCTTATCCAGATGATTGGCGTTATTGTTTTAGCACGGATACTGACGCCTGAGGATTTCGGATTAGTTGCCATGGTCACCGCTATTGATGTGTTTGTCAGAATGTTTAGAAACCTTGGTCTTATGGATGCTATCGTTCAAAGAGAGGAAATCAGTCACAAGCAGGTAAGCACACTTTTTTGGATAAATGCTGCCTTTGGCCTTTCATTAACACTGACTTTTATGTTGATGTCCCCTTTGATTGCCTGGTTTTACGATGAGCCGCGCCTTTTATTGATAGCTATATTAATTTCTCTTGATTATGTCTTTGGTGGAATATCAACACAACATCGTGCATTGCTTAAACGAAATTTGCAAATGTATAAATGGGCTGCGAATGAAATAGCAGCGACAGCAATAAGTTTCGGCATAGCAGTCATTCTTGCATGGGAGGGATGGGGTTATTGGGCAATAGTAGCGAGAATTATAGCTTTCGCCGTAGCTCAAGCTGCGGGTTCATGGATAATTTGTCAATGGAGACCGGGTTTACCTGCCTTGGGAACCGGTATTCGTCCTATGTTAAGATTTGGGAGAGATATGCTTGGCAATAATTTTCTTAACTTCGTGGCAGAAAGTTTTGACAAAATACTTATCGGACGTATTCACGGTCCGCAGTCTTTAGGGTACTATTCCAGAGCTTATCACTTATTTTTGGCCCCCGCTCAGCAACTCTCAGTTCCACTTACAAGTGTAGCTGTGGCAACATTGAGCAGGTTATGTAATGAACCTGATAAATACAGACGTTATTTCTTAAATGCAATTTCGATGGTTACATTTGTAGGATTTCTAATCAGTGGTATGCTGACCTTGACGGGCAAAAGTATTGTTCTTCTCCTTTTGGGCCCTCAATGGGAAAAAGCCGGTGAAATATTTTGTGTGTTCGGGGTTGGTATAGGAATGCATATATTATATGCTACTCATTTGTGGCTGCATATGTCTCTTGCCAGAACTGATCGATTGCTTCGCTGGAGTATTATAGCATCTATTGTTATCAGTATCTCGTTTTTGTTCGGGTTGCCATTTGGCCCGTTGGGTATGGCTGCTGCTTACACTCTATCGATACATATATTAATAGGTCCTTGCCTGTGGTATGCAGGTAAGCCGATGCAAATTGAATTATCTTCTATTATTTCTAAGATATGGAAATATTATGTTTCTGCCTTGTTTGCGGGGCTAATATGCTGGTTTGTTTTATATTCTTATGGTTCAGTATCTTCTATTTATGCTACGTTTAATGTTTTTCTAAAAATAATTTCAGCTTGCACTCTTTATGTATGTATATACCTGATTCTAATTATTCTTCTTTATCAAGGTGTAAAACCAATATCACAATTCTTTATTAATTTGCGTGAGATGTTGCCAAAAACAAAGGTAAACTGATGAACATTATGTATTTTCACCAATGGCAAAACATCAGTGCAATAACGGTGGCCGATATTTACAAAAAATGCTTACAGGTCGAAAGGTATTATAGATGAAAAATAAATTGTTAGAATCAATAATGAGGGAGTTTTCATGGAGCAGACCTATAAATACATATAATAAGGTGCAAGTTATATATAGCAAAATCATTAGAGGAAATACATTCCAGCTTAAAAAATTAAATAAAAACTATTGGTATCTAAATGTTGGTTGTGGTGAAAGCAATTATCCAAACTTTCTAAACTTAGATTATCAATGGCGCCCTCATGTGCACATTTGTTGGGATATTACTAAAGGTATACCGCTTGATTCTAACTCTATGAAAGGCATTTTTATAGAACATTGTTTAGAACACATTACATTTCCTCAATGCCAGGACGTTTTGAAAGAGTTGTATCGAATTCTTAGGACTAATGGAACAATTCGTGTTATTATTCCTGATGCCGAACTCTATATAGAATTATATCAAAAAGAACAGAATGGGGAAATTGTTTCATTCCCTTATGTTACTGAGGAAGATATTAAAAATGGATTTACTCCGATAATGGCCATTAATAGGATTTTTAGAAAACACGGTCATCAATATGCATATGATGCACGAACATTAATAACGATGCTAAGGAAAGCTGGTTTTAGCTCTATTCGAAAAGTAAATTTTATGGAAGGAATAGATAAAAACCTATTAATAGATAGTGAATTTCGTAAAGTTGAATCATTATATATAGAGGCATCTAAAGTATAAGCCGATAAAATGATGTTTTGTGGTTTTGTCGATTCATGTATTTAAATTGGAGGTGAAAAATGAATGCCATAAGAACATATTTTTGCTTGGTGCTTTTATTGAGTAGTCTTTGTCTTTCCAATACGGTTTTCGCAGTTGTTCATACCGCTGTATCATGTGAAAACAAAGGCGGTCAGACAGATATACAGGATGCTGTAAATCTTGCTTCTGATGGGGATATAGTTTTAGTTCCAGCAGGAAATTGCACAATTACAACACAAGTTGCTGTGACCAATAAAAAAATCGCTATTATTGGTGCTGGTATAGACACAACAACACTCACCGCTAATATTACTTCGGGTACAAGACCTGGGGTGTTTAAAGTAACGACGAAACCAGCAAGAATAAAGGGATTTACATTTAACGGTACTGCTCCTACTTATGGAGCACATGTAGTATTTGAAGGTACTGGTGACGAAACTGCTTTATTCCGTATTGACAATTGTAAATTTACGGTTAATTCTGGGTATGCAATCCTTGTATGGGGTTTATCATACGGGTTGATAGATAATAACACTTTTATTACAACAGTTGACCATTCCTTTATTGATTTATATTCCGATAATAGGACTTCGTGGGGAAGGGCATCATCTCTTGGAACCAATAAAGCTGTGTATATTGAAGACTGCACTTTTACGAACAGTGCTGTATCCGGAAATTATAGAACAGTAACCACGGATGCTGGAGTAAGGTTTGTCTTCAGATACAATACTGTAACTAATCAAGCTCTTGATGCTCATGGGTATTGCGGAAACGGGTTAGCAGGAACTATGAGTTTTGAGATTTATAACAACACTTGGTTAGTTACATCTGGGACAAGTATGTTTAGGTGGATATTTCTTAGAAGTGGAACGGGTGTGGTATATAATAACGCAATGACTAATAACGGAACGATTTCAAGACATATTGATATGACAGAATATCGTCTGGCTGGTGTAGATAGTTGCACTGGTGCAGCCAAAACTTGTTGTACTTCGTATCCCTGTTTAGATCAAATAGGCCGTGGTACAGATCAGGCTTTAGACCCGGCATACTTTTGGAATAATACTGTGAATGAAGTAGCGGCTGTAGTATCGGTTAATCCAGTGATCGACAGTGCATGGAAAGTTTCAACTGTTTATTCTCAAGATTATTACGTTGTCCCCATAGTATCAAACGGATATTATTATTCTGCTACGACTGGTGGAACAAGTAGCTCTTCAGAACCCTCGTGGCCTACAACGATAGGGCAAACCGTAGGAGATAATAGTATTACATGGATTAATATGTGCCAAATATTAAATATTAGTAGTGTTATACAGATCAACAGAGATTATTTTGTGGATGTGGCAAAGCCTAATTATACTCCATATGTCTATCCTCATCCTCTTGCTGTTACTCCGCAACCACCAGCGAATCTAAAGATTTCTTCGCGTTAAAGAAAAATTATCAAAAATTGATTGATTTAAAAAAACCGAAAATATGAAGAATGAGATTTTCTAAATCACTTCGAAGTCTTTACGACAGATTTCGAATATTTAGTTAGTATAAATCTTCAGGAAGAGGAGTTGTGAAGCCGGAAATATCTTTAATAATTGCAACATTCAACAGATGCGGTCCATTGAACAAGCTTTTAAATATTTTAAAAGAACAAACTTTAGCTAAAGACAAATGGGATATTATCGTTGCTGTTGATGGTAGTCGCGATGAAACGGAACGAATGCTTGAAAAATGGATAGCGGGAAACAGTTTGCCCTTAACGTGGTTTTGCCAGGAAAACGCAGGACAATGTGTTGCTCGTCATAATGCGATATTGAAGAGCAAATCTGATAAAATCATTATAATAGATGATGATCTCAACCCTTGCCCTGCTTTTATTGCAAGTCATTTGAGAGCACTTGACGATGACGGCAAAACCGTTGTTATTGGTAAAGTTGTCCCGACTGAAAATTGGAAAGAGAGGCCACTGTATGAGATTGTAAGAGAATATAAAACAACGGACATACACCATAATTTTGAAATAGGGATCGTTAAACCGAAGGGAGAAGACCTCGTTACACAGAATGTTTCATTTTATAAAAAGTTTTACCTGGATGTCGGTGGCTTTGATTCGGAAATGCGATTGGGTGAGGATACTTTACTTGGATCAAATTTTGAAAGAGGGGGGGCAAATTTTATTTTTTGTAAGGAAGCATGGGCGATACATGAATCAAATATTGGCTCATACGAAACTTGGATAAAACGCCAATACGATTATGGGAAATATGCATGGCTCGCCTGGAAAAAAACCGATGAAAACATCTATTTTCATCCTTTAAAAAATTTTTGCACCGGGAGTAAACTCAATAGGTGGGCTATTTTGCTCTTTGTTCGTTCTGATGCTGTAACAAAGTTGATGGTTTCTTTTTTTAGATGGTTTGGAATGTTTTTAAGAAAAATCAATTTATTGACCATGGCAATTGCAACACATAAGGCGATCATTTCTTTGAAACAGCATCAGGGACTTAAAGATGTTTATGGTTCATGGTCAGCGTTCAAGAATGCTGAAAAGGTCTATAAATCAAAATAGTTAACTGTAGGAGGTATTGTAAATGTCGAAGTGGCACTATGATAAATTATATAATGTAGAAATTTTCCGTGAGGAAGCTAAAGACTTTCTGTCGGGAATAAACCGTTGTCGTAAAATAGAGACGGTTCGTGATAGATTGCTACAGAAGGTCATGTGGATATATAGAAATATAAATAGTGATGAACCGGCCCATAAATTAATTAGAGTGCGTGATTGCGCTCTGGCGCTGATGAGCGTTTTGTTGGAACGCTCCGATGCAAAAACAGGTTTCAGTGTTACCCAGTCTTTGTGGGATATCTCCAGGCGTCAGCCGCGTAGCGATTTAGAAGCAGGATTTTATGCGGAGATGATTAATTGGATTCGCGGTATAGAAGGTAGGGCAATGTTTCAATTTCTCGTCCAGCCTTCTGAAAAAAAAGAAGGGTTAAGCGGGCGAGAGCAAGCTAATATCCGGTCAGATGAATTAGATCTACTCTGGGATATTATTGAGAAACGTTTAGGAACATATACCAGTGGGCTTTCAGAAGAGTCACGGAGCAATAGAGAAAGGCGTCGTCGGAAGGTTCTTAGCCAATTAGAAGGAGACGAAACAGACTGGAACGATTGGACCTGGCATGTCCGGCACATCATTACCGATACTACAATTCTTTCAAAATTAACAACTGTGGATGAAACGCAATGTAATATAATCAATAGAGCATTAGGGGGGCGTTTACCTTTTGGAATAACACCATATTACGCCTCGCTAATGGATGATGAACCAAGTAGAAACGATCATGCAATAAGAGCTCAGGTTTTTCCTCCTGCCAATTATGTTGACAGAATGCTGTTGCATCGTTCCACTCGAGAGCATTCATTTGATTATATGTTAGAATCTAACACGTCACCCATTGAGCTAATTACACGTAGATATCCAGGGATTGTAATCCTAAAACCTGTATCAACCTGCCCACAGATTTGCGTTTACTGCCAACGTAATTGGGAGATTGATCAGGTAATGGCACCACGATCATTTGCTAATAAGGAAAAAATCAATTCGGCAATTAAATGGCTCAAATCACATCCAGCAGTTCGCGAGGTACTTGTTACAGGTGGCGATCCTTTTATTATGTCAGACAACAAGTTGGAATCACTTCTCAATCGTTTATCTGAAATTAAACACATAGACCTGATACGTATAGGTACGCGCACCTTGGTTACCATACCAATGCGTATCACAAAACGTTTTGCCGAAATGCTTGGTTCATTTCGAGAGGTAGGCAAACGCGATTTGGCCGTGATTACG
>Ga0209343_10007631_pt1 | contig 12691 bp, 17 predicted proteins | sample RifCSPlowO2_02_FD_184026 | JGI IMG/M metagenome (GOLD analysis project Ga0209343, IMG submission 184026) | Groundwater microbial communities from Rifle, Colorado - Rifle CSP2_plank lowO2_0.2 (SPAdes) (version 2) | ecosystem: Environmental > Aquatic > Deep subsurface > Groundwater | place... | reverse complement strand
TTTTTCAAAATATTCCCGATATTATGAAAAATTTTATGCAAAAATCGCTAAAAATTTCCTAAAAAATCGGGGGCGAATGAATTTGAATACAGGCTCTAACAAAACTTCCAAAGCTACCTCACGACTTATCAGCATCTTCAGAAATAAACAGCGGCAACAACATTACCATCACCACCCGGAGTGACATTACTCTCCAAGCCACAAAAAAATCTGGCATTAAAATTAACGAACAAGAATTGGTAAAGTAAACAGGAAGGTAGCATCAACATCATTGCTGACAATAATCTTTTATTCCTTACCGCTCAAAACTTCTCAACCTCCACTGAAACTAATAAATCCAAAGGCACTTAACTCGCAATCCAATGGCAATTCGGGAAGTATTAATACAGAAATTCTCAACGCAGCTGCTGCAGGAACTGTCGTTGCCGCCTCAATCGCCGCTACTTCCGCCACCAATACCTCAATGAACTCTGACGGCAGTGCCTTCAATCAACTAAAAACTATTTCCAAAACCACCGCCAAAGACACGACAGCAAAAGAATCACTTAAAAATATCGCAATATCGGGATTGGCAGCCGGAGCTACTCAAATTGTACTGGTTGACCGACTTTACTCATATCCAATTTTCCATCCTTCATTGCTATATTTGCAATCCCAATATTATTCGCCTTCGAATCAATCACCCCATTCCATTCATTCCCTGACTTATAAACCGCAGAAGTACCGGCAGCCCAACTTTGCTCACTACCCCTATTTGCCTCAATTGTTTTATTCACCCCCATCGGAGAAACCTCATAAGCAGCCTCAGCAGTTGCTTCTACAACTTTCGTTCTTGTTCTATCAATTTGTTCCAAATCCTCATCATCAAGTCCTGGAACCGCTGTTCCAATATCAGGAGTCGATAGCGTGTTGTTGATGATGGCGTTTGAGGAGACAAAACTCCCACTCTGAACATTCCTCACAGTTTCTTCATCATCACTTCCAAGAATGAGTGAGGTGGTAAGAGAGGCTAGAGAGCCTGTAACTTGTCCAGCTGTTATGGCATTGTTTGCTGTAAAACCGTTACGGAAGGTTGTATCCGCCACATATTCCCCAACCACTCCCGCAGCTGCTCCGGATAATATTCCCGCTATGTTATCATTTCCTAATGCCGCTGAGATTCCTGCTCCCAGAATTCCATGCGCTGCTAGTTGAACTGGCTGGGAGATTAGTTTTAGTGGTTCATTGGTGATTGGATCTTTGATGGCATTGCCGAGTTGGTCGGTCTGGTTGGTGTGAGCTAGGTGGCCGATTTCTCTAGCTCCGGTTTCTGCGAATGACTGAATCAGAATGTTAGTCAAGAGGTTATTTTCTCCTCCGAGCCTTGCGATTGAATCATTGAGTGATTCATTCCTAACCAGTGAGTTTGCCAGCAGATTCGAACTTGTTGCGATTGAGGCCTTCTGTAAGGCAATTTGTGCATTGGTTAGGATTCTTTCGCTGGTGGTTATGGAGTTAGTGGTAGTTGAGATTGTGTTTGCTGTGTTAGCTGCATTACTCCCATTCGCTATCTGGTTTAAGCCGAGACTTTGTGTTATCAAAGCAGTAGTGATCTTCAACTAAATTACCCAATCGGCATCTTCACCGGCAAAATCATGAAAGGCTCCGGAAAAATCATCGAAGCCTATGAATAGAAGCCTATGAATATTTTTAATGAACCTCTCCAGCTCTAACCAGAAACGTTTATTCTTTATTTCAAAGGCAGTAAACATCCTCTTTGGACACTAGAGCCTGTCTTCAAACCCACCACATTTCGCTTTTGTACAAATTTTGTGCGACTTTTTGGCAAAATTTTGCCGCTGTATCTTATCGGGATTCGCGCTTTGCGCTCATGCCCGTTTTCGCTAAAATCGCTTCGCGATTTTTTAACGCTCAAACACTGCAAAAAATTTTGCCAAAAAACGAGCCAAAATTTGGGCAAAAGCGAAATGTGGTGGGTTTGAAGACAGGCTCTATTAACAATCCGTATTTTTTATTTGATTTGTAGGAAATCTGTAATTACTAAACGTGACAAACGCCTACGATAATCTTACAAAAACAATACAAACTATTCTTTTATGACCGATTCCCTAATTCAAATCAGAGTTGATTCTAAACTAAAAAAACATGCTGACGCAGTGCTTTTTGCCATGGGGCTGAAGATTTCCGAAGCGATCAGGATGTTTTTGCAACAAACTATTAACGATCAGGCTTTGCCATTTCAGCCTCGTGCTAACAAGGTTCCGAACAGTGACACGATTGCAGCCTTTGACGAGGTGAAGAAAGGTAAATATTCCGATTCAACTCTTGCTGATTTTAAAAAATCTCTGAAGACAAAAAAATGAGAATCGTCAGACAAGCGAACAGCTTTAAACGTGATTTAAAGAAAGTGACGAAGCGCTCAAAAAATCTTGATAAACTTTACGCAATAATTGAGAAACTTGCCAAAGGAGTAGAGCTAGAGCCACGCCACAAGCCTCACAGACTAATCGGTAACTACGCAGATAAAATGGAATGCCACATCGAACCAGACTGGTTATTGATTTATGAAATTACGGATGAGTTGGTAATTCTTTACAGGACAGGGACACATTCTGATTTGTTTTGAATACAAAGCTCCGCTTCCAAGACACTTTTCCGGCCTCTTCAAACTCAACCCTCATCGAAGCCAGAAGCCAGTTCACCAATCAGCATCAATTCAAAACCAGCAATTTTTACTACAAAATCATCGGCTATGATCCAAACCAGTTCATGCGTGAGAATGTTTGATGTCTTAGCCCCCAAAATCTATCTCTCACAAAACACCCTAAAACTCCTCAACAGCGGCACAGGCACGACATCCGGAAACATTAGGGAACAACAGGGAATGGGCAGTGTTATTGCCGCAGCGGGTGATCTAATCATCAATTCTCCCTCCGCTGGCACTCATGACTGGAGGGGCTGGAGCTAGCTATTCCAGCACTTTAACCAACATGATGTTTAACTCAAATTTAACAGCGGAGGACAAATCTATGCTCAACATCTTCTATCAAAACGGCATGCAAAACACCGTTAAATCTTCCAATTCAATCGGAGATTTAATTAAACAAAAAACCGGAAAATCAGTTGGTCTTATCATCAACAGCACCAATCCCACACTAGGCACTGTGGGAGATATTGTCGAATATCTTCCGCATAAACTCTATCTCAAAGATGTTCTTAATGGCGAGGTCTTGCAGCAAATCGGTAATAATGGCAATGCAAAGAATTTAGTTATAGTTCACTCTGCCGGTAATGAAGATATCATCAAAGCCGCACAGGTTCTGAAGTCGCTCAAAATTTCTGAAAAATCGAGCTGTGATGAGTTTGAAGACAGGCTCTAGTAAAGAATCAACTTGATTATCTATTGCTAATCATAAAGCTATAACTTTAATAACTATAAGCTTAATTAAACTCATAACTTTATGACTTCTAAATTTAAAAAACTCCAACTCGAAGCACTTGATAAAAAAATCTCCAAAATTCGTTTTGTTTCCCGCCCTAAAAACGGCTGGATCAGAACTATCCGCACCTCAGTTGCTATGCCGATTTCTTTTGCAGCGCAGAGGCTTAATATTTCTCCACAAGCTGTGTTTCAGACGGAACAAAGCGAGATTGATGAAACTATTACTCTTAAAACCTTACGTCGTTTAGCCGAAGCAATGGATTGCCATCTTCATTATGCTTTGATTCCCAATCAGAAATCTTTAAAAAAAATGTTGGAAAAACGGTCTGCCATTAAGGCTAAAAATTTAGTTTATGACGTTGACAGTTCGATGTCTCTTGAAAATCAGAAGGTAAAAAATTCCAGAAGGTCAGAAAAAATTCTAGCTAAAGAGCTTGTAAAAAATTTCAGCTCAAAACTTTGGAGCTAAAAGATGAATAAAATAAAATTTTCTTCTTTTGGTCAGACCCCAATTGATGAAGATGAGAAGCATGACTTAATTCCAGATCTGGATACACTTGATGATCTAAACATTTTTGAACAAGAAAATATAATTGAAGCACAGAAATGGGTTGGTGGTTCAAATATAATTAAAAAATCTGATTTATTAGATTTTGATTTCCTGACCAAACTTCATAAAAAAATGTTTGACAAAACCTGGAAATGGGCTGGCCAATTACGCAAAACTGATAAAAACATTGGATGCGATCCAAACAAAATCCGAATTGAACTGAAAAATCTGCAAAATGATTTCAAGTTTTGGGTTGATAACCAAACTTACTCAATAAAGCAAATTGCATTAGTTGTTCATCACAGACTGGTAAAAATTCATATCTTTCCAAATGGCAATGGACGTCATGCTAGGCTGGTTGCAGACTGTATAATCAGAAAATTCGATCCAACAAAGAAGATTGATTGGAGTGGCAAGAATTTGCTAGGGAAAAAATTTGAATCCATCGATGAACTTCGTAAAAACTATATCCAGTCTTTGAGAAAAGCTGATTATGGCAACTATCAAAACTTGTTTAAGCTGTTCGATGCCCAACCTAAAACAACATGAAAACCAACATCTTCTATCAAAACGGCATGCAAAACACCGTTCAAACCAACGATGCTAATCTTCTAGACTCAAATAACGATACTAGTATGGCGGGGTGGGATGGATATTACAAAATAGAAAAATCTGTAATTTATGAAAACCAATTTGATCCCGTAAAATACCCATACAGCCATGGATACCTTTTGTTAAAATCAGAGAAAATTTATCTAGAGCCTGTCTTCAAACTCATCACAGCTCGATTTTTCAGAAATTTTGAGCGACTTTTCGGCAAAATTTTGCCGCTGTATCTTATCGCTTACTCCCCCAATCCCAATTCCAAATTTTCGTGCAATATCTTTCGGCAAAAATAACCCATGTAATTTTTTTATCGTCCAATCTAAACCCACCGCAACCATCAAGCTAAAACTTGAAAACGGACAAATCTACGAATCAACAAAATCCCCAGCCCTCTACGACTACACCCGCCACACCTTCCCCATAAAATCCAAAACCATCGATTCCGGCATCCTCATCATCGAAAAAGATGGCGAGATAATCGAAGTCCATTTCGAATACAAATATGCAAGATTCTGGCATTGATTTTATACAAAAATAAACCTTGTAGTTTTCTATGAGTTACTACAATTCTATCAATCATATCAGTTGATATGGCTTTAATTCAAAACAAATTTCCTTTTTATGATGATCGAAGCTACAGCTATGAAGGTTCGTCAGAATTTCGGCGAGCTTATCAATCAAGTACAATATCGCCATGCCTCAGTTGAAATTACCAAAAGTTCAAAGCCAGTTGCTGCTTTGATTAACATTGAGTTGTTTGAAAAAATTCAGCTAATGCAAAAAGAATTTGATCGTCTAACAGCAAGATTGCGATCTTCTTTTAAAGGTGAAAATACCAACGCAGTTCAAGACTTGCTTAATGAAGCGGTAAAATATTCCCGTCGTAAAAAACCATGAAGCTTGTTCTCGACACCAACGTTTTTGTTTCAGGATTATTTCTTCCAAAAAGCAATGCCGGAAAGATTCTGAACTTGTGCATGATTGGAAGATATGATCTCTGTTTGAGCGAAGAGTTGATCTGTGAAATAGAGCGAGTTTTATTTTATCCTAAAATCAAAAAACGCCTAAATTTATCCGAATCAGAAATTGAAAATTACTGTGCCTTATTACGATTTCGCTTCAACCTGTGCAAAATAAAAAATGTCAAAGCAAAGGTTCCGAAAGACTCCAAAGATAATCACATTCTCGCAACATTTAAAGCAAGCTATGCTGACTATTTGATTACCGGAGATGATGACCTACTTTCGCTTCGTAATGAGTATCAAATAATTTCTTTGAAAGATTTTATCGAAAAATTTGTTAAAGACAGGCTCTAAACAGGTTCTAAGATTTATCGGCAAAGCAAAATTTCTCCAGATGCCGATAAATTGCTTGTAAACTGCCGATAAAATTTTATGATGCTTTCGTGTTTTTAATCCCATCTTATCATTTTGCATGATATCTACCTTCTATCCAAATTATCAAATCACCTCTCGAGTTGCTTCTGGCCTCATTCGAATTGAATCAGTAAAAGAAAAAGTTTTTCACCTTCCTCTAACTCCTCTCACCCTTCGTTCTTTGCGTGAGAGTGCTAAACTTTTTACTACTCATTACTCAACTGCAATTGAGGGAAATAAATTACGCGCCGATGAAGTTGCTAAAGTCATCAAAAAGAAATCTACAATCTCTACGAAGCGGCGCGATGAAAGAGAAGTAAAAGGTTACTACGAAGCTCTAAGTCAAATCGAAAAATGGGTGGCATCCGGCGATGCGATCACTGAAAAAACCGTCCAAACCATTCATGCTCTGGCAATGGCTGGCGGGCGTGAAAAAGTGAAGCCAACTCCTTATCGCGATGGGCAAAATGTCATTCGCGACAGCAGAAGTAACTCAATAATCTACATGCCTCCGGAAGCTAAAGATGTTCCAGTGCTAATGAAAAACCTGCTCCTCTGGATTAAAGAAAATTCCAAAATTGATGACAAAACCAGATTGTGGAAAATCCCCTGTCCAATAGTTGCAGCAATTGCTCATTACCAATTTGCCACGATTCATCCTTATTTTGACGGCAATGGTAGAACGGCGCGGTTATTGACTACGATGCTTCTTCATCACGGAGGATATGATTTAAAAGGTCTTTATTCGCTCGAAGAATATTATGCCAAAAATCTTCAATCCTACTACGATGCGATCAGTGTCGGAGACCATCATAATTATTATTTTGGCAGAGCAAAATCAGACATCACTAAATGGGTAGAGTATTTTATTGATGGCGCAGCAACGTCATTCGAAAATGTTCTTAGACACATGAATGAAGCGCAAATTTTCAAACAAAAAGATAATTCAAAAATATTGCGAAGCCTTGATGGGACTGTCGCAAATCCCCATTTCTTACCATTTTTAAACTCGACGAGCCCTTGTAAATCAAGGGTTCAGATTTTTCAGAAAGTTGATTTGCGACGGGGCCTTGATATTCGCCAGCGTAAGGTGTTAGAACTTTTTGAAGAATTTGAAACTGTCACCTCATCTCAAATCGGAAAATTATTTGGATTTAAACCAAGAACTAATTCGCAAATTTGTAAAAAATGGTGTGAAGAAAAATTTCTGGAAGTTGCTGACAATTCCAATCGAGCAAGGAAGTACAGGCTTGCGAAGCGTTATTGGAAATAAAACATGACTAAAATCTTCTTCCAAAACGTCATTGATAATGACTAGAGCCTGTCCTGAATCTTTTTTAACCCCAGATTTTAGCATGTTTTTAGCGCTTTTTTGACAAAATTACGAAGCGTATCTGGAAATACGGTGAGTAATTTTGTCAAAAAATAAGCAAAAACAGGGTAAAATATGGGGTTAAAAAAGATTTTAGACAGGTTCTAAGAAATGGGGATTTGCGATAGAACTTTATTGCAATTTGTGCAAAGATTTTGAAGTTATTTTGTTCAAGCTCTAACAAATTTAGTCATAAGCAAAATGAAAGATCTAATTCAAATCATCGAAAACGCCTTTGAGAAAAGAGCGGAGATCAATTTAACAACGCGGGGCGATGTGCGCTATGCCGTTAGTGAAACATTGGCTCTGCTTGATTGCGGCAAAATCAGGATTTGCGAAAAAATCTCTTCTGCCTGGCAGGTGAATCAATGGATGAAGAAGGCGATTTTGTTGTCATTTTGCCTCAACGACAATGTTTTGAGTAGAAGCGGTGATGTGATTTCTTTTGATAAAGCGCCGCTGAAATTTTTGGATTGGAATGAAGAAGATTTCAGAAGGGCGGGTTTTCGCGCCTTACCAGGCTCTGTTGTGCGCTATTCCGCCTTCATCGGTAAGAATGTGGTTTTGATGCCGTCTTTTGTGAATCTCGGCGCTTATGTTGACGAGGGCGCCATGGTTGATACCTGGGCAACAATTGGCTCTTGCGCACAAATCGGAAAAAATTGTCACATTTCCGGCGGCGTTGGAATTGGCGGAGTTCTTGAGCCTTTGCAGGTTAATCCTGTCATTATCGAAGATGATTGTTTCATCGGCGCTCGCAGCGAAATTGCTGAAGGTGTAATTGTTGAAAAAGGTTCGGTTATCTCGATGGGAGTTTATATCGGCGCTTCAACAAAAATCATTGATCGCGAAAGTGGTGAAATTTTTTACGGTCGTGTTCCAGCTTACTCAGTTGTAGTTTCTGGCAATATCGCTTCAAACAAAGGCGAAAAAAATCTTTCACTTTATGCCGCGGTGATTGTCAAAAAAGTTGATGAAAAAACTCGCGCTAAAACATCGGTAAATGAACTGTTGCGCAATGTCATTTGATGCCAAATTTTTAGGACAGTGTCTATTCTCCTGATCTTTATCACCATCAATTTTTTGATTCTTTTTTTAGTCAAAACACGTACCACAACAGTTACCAGCCTTATCATTGCTCATCTTGTGGTGATTTTGTTTTTCAGCGTTTCGATTGCCAATTACAATTTGTTCAAGGAAATCACATTGGCTTTGATTGTTTATTCGATGGTGATTTTGTTTCTGATTTCAAATTATGACGAGTTTGACTTTGGAGAAAAAAATAAAACCCCGCGCCGACATTTGATGATAATTTTTTTACCATTGATTTTTGTGGCTTTTACAACGTTTTTTGCGGTGGTAAAAAATATCGCCAGATTTAGCGAAATTGTTGCTGAAAAAAAAATGTCCTTGCAGGAAGAGGTTATGCTAAATCCGATGATTCTACCATCTCACCCCGCCCATATTGCGGTTAAACAATTTTATTTTGGAAAAAAATTTGAAGATGATTTGTCAGATAAAGTTTCAATCGCGCTTGAAAACAATGACAGAAAAAGAGCTCGGCTCAAGGATAAATTATCGGATAATTTTTTACTTAAACGTTCATCGGATGTGATTTTGATCATAGTTGCGGTGAGCTCCGGTTTACTTCTGATGTCGAATAAAAAATCCGATGAGTCCATATAAATTTTTCCGTCCGCTGATTTTCAAGTTTGATGCTGAAATCGCACATAATTTGGCAATAAATTTTCTTAAATTCATGCCAAATTCTGCCACGCTTTTTGCCTTCAATCGTGATTATGAGAATCTGCATGTCAGGTTGTTTGATATTGATTTTGCAAATCCGATAGGAATGGCCGCTGGTTTTGACAAAAATGCCGAAGTTTTTGCCACTCTGGCAAAATTTGGTTTTGGATTTCTGGAAGTTGGAACTGTTACGCCAAAAGCGCAAAGCGGTAATGACAAGCCGCGCCTTTTTCGACTTGATAATGATGAGGCCATAATCAACCGCATGGGATTTAACAATTTGGGCGTGGAAGTTTTTTTGGAAAATGTTGAAAAAAATTTGTCAAAAATTTCCATTCCTTTCGGCATCAATCTTGGCAAGAATAAAAACACTGAAGATGCTCTTTTGGACTATCTTTTGCTGCTGAAAAAATTTTATGCCAAATCTTCTTACATCACACTCAACATCTCTTCACCCAATACAAAAAATCTGCGTGATTTACAAAAAGAAGATCAGTTGGATTTGTTTTTAAGCGAGATTATGAAGAAAAAAAATGAGCTGAATATGCGCTGCAAAAAAAATGTTCCGATCTTGCTTAAAGTTGCGCCAGACTTGACTAGAGAGCAGCAAGAAAAAATCGCTGAAATCGTAATTAAAAATCAGATTGATGGTCTGATAATTTCAAACACTACGATCCTGCGTCCACAAAATCTGCAAAGCAAATTCGTTTCTGAAAGCGGTGGTTTAAGTGGTAAACCGTTGTTTGAAATGTCAAATGAAACGCTGAAAAATTTTTATCAATTTACCGCAGGAAAAATTCCACTCATCGGGGTTGGCGGAATTTCATGCGCCGCCGATGCTTACAAAAAAATAAAACTTGGCTCTTCTGTGGTTCAGCTTTATTCTGCCTTTGTCTATCAAGGTTTTGGATTAGTTGAAAAAATGAAAAAGGAATTAAGCGCGATGGTGGCAAAAGACGGATTTAAAAATATCTCCGAGGCTGTTGGATCTGAGAACCTGTCCTGAGGAAAAATGAATATTATCCATTTTGATGAAGTTGAAAGCACCAATCTTCTTGCTCTTGAATTGCTTGAAAAAAATCACCTGCAAGCGCCGGGCATTATCATTGCCAATTCACAAACCAAAGGACGCGGCAGAGGAGAGCGTCAATGGATTTCTCCGCGCGGCAATCTTTACATGTCGCTTGTTTTACAGCCGGAAAATATGTCTCGTATCAGCGATTATTCTTTTTTAACCGCTTGCGTAGTTGGTGATGTTTTACGATCTTTTGGAATTGAAACAAAATACAAATGGCCAAATGATATCATGCTTTCCGGTAAAAAACTTGCCGGCATTTTGCTACAATCTCAAAAAACAAATTTGGGCCATGTCGCAAATCAACTTTCTGAAAAATCTGAACCCTTGATTTACAAGGGCTCGTCGAGTTTAAAAATGGTAAGAAATGGGGATTTGCGACAGTCCCATTTGGTAATTGGCGTTGGATTGAATCTGGTTTCAGCTCCTGATTATGCCATTTCTCTCGTGAATCACAAAATTTCCCGTGAAGATTTTTTACAAAAATTCAGCACATTTTTTTTGCGACTTGAAGAGGAATATCGGCAATTCGGATTTTTTGTGATTAGAAATAAATGGAAAAATTCCGCTTATAAACTTGGTGAAAAAATCACGCTTTCAAATGGAGTGAGCGGAATTTTTTCTGATATTGATGAAAGTGGAAATTTGTTGATTGCAGACCAGTTTGGCAATGTTAGCAAAATCATCACTGAAGAAATTAATCTTGATTCTACTTTGTAATTTTTTAAATAATCCCGCCCCCAGGAAATCACATCTCTTTTTCCGATTAATTTTTCCAAATGTTTAGAAAGCGCAGCAACAGTTGACTTAATTTTGTATGAGTCAGCTGAATCTGTTTGCGCGTCTATACGGAGTATTTCATGATTAAAATAAATGACACTTCTGCTATTTTTGAGATGGTCAAAAATAACAACATTAAATTCATCGATTTTCGCTTTTCCGATTATTGCGGGGAGTGGCTTCATATCTCATATTGCGCTGATGCAATCAGTGAGGATGAGCTAACAAACGGCATAGCTTTTGACGGATCTTCGGTTCCGGCATGGAAGGAAATCAACGAATCAGACATGATTTTAATGCCGCAATTACATACCGCCTTTATTGATCCTTTCGCAACAAATCCAACTTTAGTTCTGATTTGTGATGTGATCGAACCGGTCACTAATTCCGGATATGAACGCGACCCACGTTTTACCGCGAAAAAGGCTGAAGAATATCTCGCAAATAGTGGCATTGGCGATGCGGCATATTTTGGTCCGGAACCGGAATTTTTTATTTTCGACGATGTGCGTTTTGGCAACAAATCACACGGCAATTTTTATGAAATTGATTCCGAAGAAGCTCCGCATAATTCCGCTAAAATTATTGATGGTGGAAATCTCGGTCGCCGCTCACAAGTTAAAGGCGCTTATTTTGATTCAATTCCGCTTGATAGCGCTCAGGATTTACGTTGTGAAATAGCTGAAACTTTGCGTCAAGTCGGCATCACGCCAATTTTGCATCATCATGAGGTTGCCACTTCGCAATCCGAAATCGGTTTCAAATACAGCACTCTAATCAACACCGGAGACAATGTGCAAAAACTGAAATATGTGGTGCATAATGTCTGTCAGGCTTATGGAAAAACCGCAACTTTCATGCCAAAACCAATCTATGCCGACAATGGTTCCGGCATGCATGTTCATCAGTCAATCTGGAAAAATGGCAAAAATCTTTTTGTTGGCAAAGAACATGCCGGCCTTTCCGAACTCGCGCTTTATTACATCGGTGGCATTATCAAACATGCCAGAGCAATCAATGCTTTCTCCAACGCCACAACCAACAGCTACAAGCGTTTAGTGCCAGGTTTTGAAGCCCCGGTGCTTTTGGCCTATTCACCGAAAAATCGTTCAGCTTCAATTCGTATTCCCAATGTCGCCAATGAAAATGCGCGCAGAATTGAAACCCGTTTCCCTGATCCGGCATCGAATCCATATCTTACTTTCGCCGCGCTTTTGATGGCTGGTCTTGATGGTGTCAAAAATAAAATTCATCCGGGAGAACCAAAAAACAAAGATCTTTATCACCTGCCCGAAAAAGAGCTGAAAAAAATTCCAACTGTTTCGCGCTCCCTTCGTGAGGCTTTGGGCGCGCTTGATAAAGATCGTGAATTTCTTCTTGCCGGCAATGTTTTCACCAACAACCAAATTGATGCCTATATCGCTTTAAAGATGCAAGAAGTTGAGCGTTATGAACAAATGCCGCATCCGGTGGAATTTGAAATGTATTACAACAATTGATTAGAGCCTGTCTTAGAACCTGTCCTGAATCTTTTTTAACCCCAGATTTTAGCATGTTTTTAGCGCTTTTTTGACAAAATTATGAAGCGTATCTGGCAATACGGTGAATAATTTTGTCAAAAAATAAGCAAAAACAGGGTAAAATATGGGGTTAAAAAAGATTCAGGACAGGTTCTTAAAACCCACCGCGCCTCGCTTTTCCATAAATTTTGAGCGACTTTTTGGCAAAATTTTGCCGCTGTATC
>Ga0209343_10007626_pt1 | contig 12696 bp, 9 predicted proteins | sample RifCSPlowO2_02_FD_184026 | JGI IMG/M metagenome (GOLD analysis project Ga0209343, IMG submission 184026) | Groundwater microbial communities from Rifle, Colorado - Rifle CSP2_plank lowO2_0.2 (SPAdes) (version 2) | ecosystem: Environmental > Aquatic > Deep subsurface > Groundwater | place: Rifle... | reverse complement strand
GGACATCGGCATTTCATAATGCAAAATGGTTTGCCGCTCGCCTAAATACTCGGTATTTTTATAGAGACCGCGCTTTTCCTGCACGAGCTTCATAATCGCGCCTAAATAATCTTTTGGCGCGACGACGTCCAAACTCACCCACGGCTCCAAGATTTCTTTAATTTGCGCCGGGTCCGGCAATTCCAGAGCCGAACGCACTACCAGTTCTTCGCCGTTGCTTTTAGTAACCTGATAGGCAACGGAGGGCGTGGTTACGACTAACTCTAAATTAAATTCGCGCCGCAGCCGCTCCTGAATTATTTCCAGATGCAACAACCCTAAAAAGCCGCAGCGAAAACCAAAGCCAAGCGCTTGGGAATGTTCCGGCTCGTACTGCAAGGAAGCGTCGGTTAATTTTAATTTGCCTATGCTGTCACGCAACTCCTCGTACTCGTTTCCTTCTTTACAAAAAATACCGGCGAACACCATCGGCTTTACTTCTTTGTAGCCGGGCAATGCCCTCACTCCGTCGCTTCGCTCCTTCCCCTCTCCCGCCCCGCGGGAGAGGGGGTAGGGGGCGAGGGCGGTAACCGTATCGCCGACTTTGCACTCCTCAACCGTTTTCAGCCCGGTAACAATGTATCCGATTTGGCCGGTCGCTAACGCCGGCGCCGGCAGATAATCCGGCTTAAAAAATCCAACCTCCAGCGCTTCGCTTTCGGCTTTGGTCGCGAGCATTTTTATTTTTTCTCCCTTTTTTATTTCGCCGTCCGCCACGCGCACATAAGCGACCACGCCGCGGTATTCGTCAAAAACGGAATCAAAAATTAAGGCGCGCAATACTCCGGGGTTAGGGGGGGTGGGGCTGTTTTTGTCAAAATCATGGGAATTGGGGCTTGGCACTCTTTTAATAACGGCTTCCAATATGTCAGTTACGCCTTGTCCGGTTTTGCCGCTAGCTTCAATTATTTCTTCCGGGTTGCAGCCCAAAAGTTTCGCCAGACTTTCTTTCGTTCCCTCAACGTCAGCCGCGGGCAAATCAATTTTATTTACTACCGGAATAATTTCCAAGTTTTGCTCTAAAGCTAAATATAAATTCGCGAGCGTTTGCGCCTGAACGCCCTGCGTCGCGTCCACGAGCAATACCGCGCCTTCAACGGCGGCTAAACTGCGCGACACTTCGTAAGAAAAATCCACATGCCCGGGCGTGTCAATTAAATTTAACTTATAGCCCTGATATTCCATATTGACCGGCGCCAGCTTTATCGTAATGCCGCGTTCGCGCTCCAGGTCCATCTTGTCTAAAATCTGCGCTTTCATTTTTCGCTTATCAACGGTATTAGTAATTTCCAGCATTCGGTCCGCGAGCGTGGATTTGCCGTGATCAACATGCGCGATGATGCAGAAGTTTCGGATATTGTTCATAAAATAATTTTCTAGATTCCGGCTCAAGACCGGAATGACGATACATTCTTTCTGGATTCCAGCATGCGCTGGAATGACTATTGAATGGTGTCTTTTTATGTTACTAAAATTATCTTACTTAGTCAAAGAAAAAAGCCAGTAGCATTGCACTACTGGCCTCACAAAGATCAATGGAAAGAACGAGTCGGCTGCTTTATTTTATAAAAGCAACCGGTCCGGCGGTGTTCAACGGGCCAACCATAATCCGTTTGCCCGCCAAAGCGCCGGCAGAAGCGGGATAGAATCTATTCGTCACCGGGTAGATGGCGAATCGATATCTGTTCCCGTTCTGCGGTCCGGGGCGGAACGCCGGCGTTAGAATGCCGAAATTCCGCTTCCACTCAAATGACGAAACTGGACGACCGCCCCGGCGTCCTACATAAGCCGGAGCGCCGCCGTTGACTTCCGCATAAATATGGAAGTCAACGATGGTCGCTGGGTCAACCGGATTGCCGAGCTTGTCAAACAAACTCGCTTGATCCAGTTGCCAACGAACCACGAGCTCGCCATCACCGATGTCAACATCCTGCCCGTTGGACAAGTCGTCCAGACTGGACAGGTCGTCGGTTACGGTAACGGCTGGGCTAAGCGTTACGCTCGGCGTAGAGAACGGCCCGATTGGCGGCTTGCCGGAACGCACTCCGAAGACCCAAAAGCGATAACTGCCGTAAGGCGGTCCACCGCTACGGAGACTCGGGGTTATTTGTGAACTTCCGGCAGCCCAGTTAATGACCGTGCCGCCGGTCTGACCCAGATAGACGCCGCTGAAACTACTGCTGTCTACGTTAGTTGTAACATAGACGTGGTAGCCGATGACGCCTTGCAGATCAACCTGCGCCGGGTCAATCTGCCAAGATACCGCCAGCGCGCGCCCGTTGTTGTCCGGGTCATAATCCGTTCCGTCGCTTACATCCGCCAGCATGGTAGCATCATCAAAGATGCTAGCCATGAACGGTTCGGGCGGCGGAACAACCGTCAGCGAGTTAGACCGCGTCCAGTCACTTGGTTGGCCGACTATATTCAGACCGCGCAGGAAGAATACGTACGCGCCGCCATCTGCGGGCGTCAGCTCAAACGACACTTCCTCGCTTGCGCCAGGGATGATGCCGCTGAACTTTGGTACGAACTCTCCGTTTAAGTAGGCGTGCAACTCATACCGAGCGTTGCTGTCACCTACCCAACTGACTTGCAGTTGGTACGGACTGACCTGATCGGCCAGTACAAGTACTGGCTTAACCGGTTCCGGAATTTCCACGAGCTCTTCCTGAATAAGCAGCCCGTTGGATTCAGCCGGCATACTTTGGCCAAACTCGTTCACCGCGACTACGAAGAACTTGAACAAATCATTGTTCTCGTAGCCGAGAGTAAACGATTGCGCTCTGGCTGTACCCGGAACCTCGTTCATAAACTGCCAAACAAAGTTTCGATAAACGTGCACGAGGAAACTGTTAGCAAAACCAGCTTCCCAGGTCACGTTTATTTCCACTTCGTCTGTGCCTTGTCCCACTATCCCCGCGGCCACATTGCGCGGCGGAAGAGGTAATGGAATCGGCGTTGCCGTTGCCGTTGCCGTTGGCGTCGGCGGCGGCGTATTGGTCGCCGTTGGCTGCGGAACAGGCGTGTCGGTTGGACGCACCGGTGTATTTGTCGCCGTAAGCGGTGCTTGCGTGTTCGTAGCCGTCGGCGGCGAAGTATTGGTCGCTGTCGGCTGCGGCGTAACCGTACTGGTCGGACGAACCGTAGCAGTACGAGTAGCTGTTCGCGTCGGCGTAGCTGTCGGAGCTGCGCCTACGCTAAAGCTAATCTCTGCACTGACTTGATCGGATCCGTCCGTCGCATACACTTTAAAGCTAAAACTTCCTCCTTGGCTGGTGTCAAGAGTAAGGGTTCTGATGCTGATGTTTCCTACCCTTGTCAGGTCGGAAGCAATCGCCGGAGCTGTCGGCGGCACGATGATACCGGCGGGCTGGGGCCCATCGCTATCACTGGCCGTGACAATCACCTGCACCACCGAGTTCAACTGCGCATTTACCAACGAACCAACTGGATTAAACACCAGCGTCGGCGGAATATTTCCTTGGACAGGAGTATTCGTCGGCGTTGAGGTTGCCGTTGGCGAAGCCGTTGGCGTGCTGGTCGGCGTCGCCGTTGCCGGAGGCAAAGGAACAGCCGTGTCTGTAGGCGCCGGAGGAATTGGAGTATCCGTAGACGCGGGCAGAACGGGAGTGTTCGTAGCCGTTGGCGGCGGTACCGGTGTGTTGGTACGAGTCGCCGTTGGCTGTATTGCGGTTCTTGTTGCCGTCGGCGGTACTGCGGTGTTGGTGCTTGTCGGCGTCGGCGTTACCGTCGGCGTCGGCGGCGCTACAGTGCTTGTCGCCGTTGCCGTTGGCGTTACCGTCGGCGTCGGCGGTACCGGCGTGTCGGTAGGCGGCAGGACTGGAGTATTCGTCGCGGTCGGCGGCGGCAGAGTCGGAGTCGGCGTTAATTGTCCCACCGGACTCAAATCTACCGCGCTGGCCGTACCCGGGATGTTGTACTGCGTATAATATCCCGAGTTTAGAACAAAATCACTCCAGTTGTTACCGCTCCAGCTTGAGCCGCCGGAATCATCCAGCGCATTCTGGGTGTTGGCAAGCAGGTTATTACTAACCGTCATTGCCGCTCCAAAACGCGCCCGGACGCCTAAGCCGTTGCTTTGAATGGTACTGCTTTGCAGCAGCACATTCAGCAACGAGCCGACATCCGTTAATGTTCCGGCATCCACGCCGTTAATCGCGTTAATGATTTTGTTGCTGTTCAGGACTATATTGCTATAGGTCTGACCGCCAACCGGGTCGTTAACGCGAATGCCGGCAACCGCGCCATTGACTCCGTCAATGGTGAAGTTTACCATCGTGACGTTACTACTTTCAATGGTCACGACAGCCGCCGGCGCGCCTGACGGCCGGATGATCGTTGTTGCCTGGTTGGCGCCGATGATGTGAACCTGCTTATTAATAAGCGGCTGTTCATTATAGACGCTGGGGGCAACGTAAATATTTGTCGTTTGCGGACTGGCTCTGCTGGCGATACATAAAATCATTGCCAGCGTTATGAGAACGACTTTGGTGTGGTTTATCACGATAGTCCCCCTCCTTTCTGATAGTTGGGAGCTATCGTTTACTGCGCTGCGTTGATGGCGGCTTGGATGGTCGTAAATGCGTCGTAGCCCATCTTAGTTGCTGGGCCACCACCATCTGGATCAGTGCCGATTGACCCAGTAAAATCGGCGTTCACATAGATATTGGATGGAGCCGCCGGGCTTAAATTATCCAACGCGTTAGACACTAACGCTACTTCATCCGCGTCGCTGTAACCGTCGTTGTCGTCGTTCGCGTCGGTGTCGTCATTGGGAGCAACTCCGTCAGAATCAACACCATACTCACCGAGGGTGACTATGGTTACAGTCACCATGCCACTCACAGAATCACCGGTGCGAAAACCGTCGGATAAGCCGGCGCCTTTGTACGAACCCCACCAGTTATTGTCGGCGCTAAGGGCGCCATCTGTTTCCAGATTGTTTACTCCAGTGGCATTCCCATCGATGTTGTTGTTGGCTAAAGTTATTTGGGTAGCAACATTGTCGGCAACACCCGGGTCTTTAACTAACACGCCGGTCGTATTCCCGGAAAGCGTGTTGCCGGTAACGGTAATACTGGACATTGATTCCCCGGTAATCCCAAGCCGCAGACCTTGCAGAAATCCATTACCAACACCTGATCCTTTGATCGTATTGTTGGTAACGGTAATTCCAGTTTGGTCAACTGGTCCGCCAAAGCCAGCATCGCGAACGCTGATGCCTTCATAAGCGCCAGCCGTTGCAAAACCATCAACAGTTGGCACCAAATCGGTGATGATACTGTTACCGGTGACGGTGACGTTGGAACGCTCAACCGTAACTGCCCGGAACAAGTTGCCGCTGAATGTATTATTCTGAACGGTAACCAAAATTCCTCCGGGTGCATCGCGGTTGATGTAAATCGCTTCATACCCCCAAGTGCCGGCGGTAAGGTGAGTAAAGGTATTGTCGTGGACATTGAGTCCAGACACATTTACCCCCGGAACTGCCGCCACATGGTAGGTCTGAATTGCTTGCCCGATGTCTCCATTGGACAAATCACCTGCCCAACACTGGAATGCGTTACTGTAAATTTCCACGTTTTGGGCGCCGATAACTATTCCGGACGAATAGTTACCCGCGACGAATGCCGGTGACTTGATGGTAAATCCGTGTATCTTGACACCGGACGCCAGGATCTCAATGTTCGGGTTAGCCTGTGGGAAGAGTATTGCCGGAACCGTTGCCACGCCTTGAATGATTGACGTTGGACCTGCTCCGACGATTTCCAAATTTGTCTTAGTCGCTGGAATCGTCAGGTCTTCGGTGTACAAGCCGGCCGCCACATTAATGACGGTTGCCGCGCCATTGCCGACCGCGAGAAACGTGAACAGACATACGAACAAAACTGCGAGTACTGCTTGGTTGAACTTGGTATTCATCGTACTCTCCTTTGTGTTTTTTTGTACTTCTTTGTTTTTTTTCGATACTCACTCGGTACTCACCTTGAATCAAAGAGCGCTATCAATAGCTTTCTGGATTTTGGCCAGAGCGCTGACGTTAAAAACATTGCCAGTTCCGGTTTTGTCCGTGGCCGTGCCACCAATCACCTCCGTGTCGGTGGTCATATTAAACGTATTGCTGTTGATAGCTATTGCCGTAACCGTTCCGGTACCATTAGCCGCTCCCAGCCGAAGGGCTCTTAAGCCCCAGTTGCTGAAAGTGTTGCCGGTGACAGAAACGGTCGCGATGAAAACATCAGGCGCTACCACCACGAAATTCGTGAGGATAGCCACTTGACTCCCGCTGGACCCACTGACCGTGTTATTGGAAAAAGTCAGGCCAGTGAGACTTGAGAGTTCGGCGGTCCAAAGCACATTGGTGCTGTCGGTGGGCGTGTTAAGGGTAATGGTGTTGTAACTCACCTCACCCATAACATCGTGCAAATCCAGACCATCGCCGGTTACACCAGTGCCAGGATTGATGGTGATGGTGTTGCCGTTGCCTACCCCGCCGATAACCCAGCCCGAGTGAGCCGGATTAACCTGTTCGCCATAGATAGCGGCGGAATACCCATCAACGATGATGGTGCTGCCTTGAACGGTAAGACCGCTCATTGCCGCGCCGCCATTCGGCGTGCCCGCCACCCAGATGCCGTGCGCGTCTGTTCCGGTAGTGTGGATTTTGAGGTTTGCGAACGCTATGTTGCTGCAATTCGTAAGCGCAAATCCTCTCCCACTTACCGGCTCCACAACAGTGGTAACGCCGGCGCCCTGAATGGTGAGATTTGTTTTGCCGTTAATGGCAATGTTTGCCGCGTAAGTTCCAGCGGCAACATCAATGATGTCGCCGGGAGAAGACGCGTCAACCGCGGCTTGAATGGTCGCGTAAGTGCCCGGCACATTCAAAGTCGCGGCGCTGACAAAACACGGCAGAAACAAAACCAAAACTGCTGTTACTGCTACTGCGATTGGAGGACCTTTCATATCAAGTTCTCCCTTCTTTAAGATGTAGAGACAACTTTTTTACAACTTTTGCGTCTTTACAACTTTTGCGTCCAACCCCTGCCAAACTTTAAAAATCCCCCCTTTCCTTAGTTTTTTTGGATTCAATCTTGACAGAATTTCATTATTCAATTATAAACGAACTTTTCTTTCCATATATGGAATAAAGAAAGAAAGTACCTTGATTTTAGTTTAATTTAAAAGAAGTGTCAATGTGTCCGTAAATTTTTTAAATATAAAATGGGCAGCTTAGTCAACTGCTTTCAACATTTAAAAAATCCTGCCGCTTGCGGGATTATTTTTAGTCAAAAAAGGAGTTTAGCGCATGTATTCGTCAATTTTAGCTTGAAAAAATTTTTTTATCGTTGCTAATCCTATTTTTTCTTTGAGCAATTTAATATTTTTAATCTCGCCCGGCGTGACATCGTCAGTATAGAGCAATTGCGCTAAAAATAATTTTTCATTAAACGCCTCCCCATAGACTTTATCGGCTGCCGCGACGACTTGTTTTAAACTCATATGTTTGTCGCGCACGATAAAATACAAATCAACATAATCGCGCCAACTGTTGCGCCGGTTAAGCGCGTAGGCTTTGGCCAGAGCAATGCCTTGAATGGATAACAGAGGAAGCGCCGTCGGCTGGCGCTGAAGGTAAGCGTCCAGGTTAAAAGGGTAATAGATGAAAGAAATTTTAATATCGTCGGCGGTAAGAAAAGTGAATTCATCGCTGTTGTTGAGCAAAACTTTACCCCTAGGAAACGATTGCGTAATTTTACGGATTAAGGCTGCGGTAACTGGCCGCCGGCAAAAAATGTCAAAATCGTAAGAAAGGCGGTGGCCAAGCTGCAGAGCAAGCGCCGTGCCGCCCGCGAGATAGCCAACACGCTTGAAATGAGACATTGACCACCAAATTTGTTTTCGTTTATCGTCTAAAATTTCGTGATGGAGCCGCATAGATATTTTTTAAATATTTTTTTTTATTTATTTTTTTTATGCCTAAAAGATACCGAGCGAAATTCAAAACGCTCGGATAGTAAAGACCGGGGGCCGGCTTTTTAAATTCCCGCTTAATGACTTCTTTGCCGTACATTTTAAAAAGCTGCCGCACATCAGCCATGCTGCCGTAAGAAAACACCTGGTGAATAATTAAATGCCGGTCTTTTTTTACGTCTAAATTGCCGGCGTTTAAAAACCAAAAAAGGCGCTTGAATTTGGCGGCGTTGTTTTTAGCCATAGGCGGTCTTTATTCTTTAATTATAGCACAAAACAGAGGAGAATAAAACACTGCGTAGGTTGCCGCCAGCGGGTGGCGCTTGGCATAGTTAAAGGGCTATTCTTCCCTTCACTAACTCCGCTACCACGCCCGAATCCGCCAAAGTAGTGATGTCGCCCAAATTATCAACTTCCCCTTCGGCGATTTTGCGCAAAATGCGGCGCATAATTTTTCCGGAACGCGTTTTAGGCAAAGCGGGTGCGAACTGTATTACGTCCGGCACGGCAATCGGCCCGATGACTTTGCGCACCTGCAATTTTAATTCCTGCTTTAATTCTTCGTTCTCGCTCGCGTCTTTTACCGGCGTCACGAATGCGTACAGCGCCTGCCCTTTTACTTCGTGCGGAAACGGCACTACCGCCGCTTCGGCTACGGAAGGATGACTGACGAGCGCGCTTTCCACTTCGGCCGTGCCTAAGCGGTGGCCGGACACGTTCACCACATCGTCAATTCTGCCTAACAGCCAAAAATCTCCGTCAGCGTCAACGCGGCAGCCGTCGCCGGAAAAATACAAGTTCGGATAAGTTTTAAAATAAGTATCAATAAACTTTTGCTGGTCGCCCCAAGTCGTGCGCATCATTCCGGGCCAGGGTTTTTTGATGCAGAGTTTCCCGCCTTCGTTGGGGCCGCATTCGCTGCCGTCATCGCGCAAAACAGCGGGCTCAACGCCGAAAAACGGAACTGAAGTGCTGCCGGGTTTTAAGATATGCACGCCGGGGATAGGAGTAATCATAATGCCGCCGGTTTCGGTTTGCCACCAGGTGTCTATCAGCGGACAGCGGGCGCGGCCGATATTTTCGTAGTACCAAATCCAGGCCTCCGGATTAAGCGGCTCTCCCACGGACGCGATCAGACGCAAAGTATTTAGTTTAAATTTAGCCGGCCATTCCGCGCCGAGCCGCATTAAAGCGCGAATGGCGGTCGGAGCGGTATAAAAAATCGTGACGCCGAATTTGTCGCAAATCTGCCAAAACCGGCCGGCATCCGGATAAGTCGGGATGCCTTCAAACATCATTACGGTGGCGCCGTTGGCTAACGGCCCGTATACCACATAGCTATGGCCGGTAACCCAGCCGATGTCGGCCGTGCACCAATACACGTCGTCAGTTTGTAAATTAAAAACATACTTATGCGTTAAAGCCGCCTGCAGCAGGTAGCCGCCGGCGGAATGCACGACTCCTTTGGGTTTTCCGGTTGAGCCGGAAGTGTATAAAATAAACAAATAATCTTCGGCGTTCATGCTTTCCGCCGGGCAATCGGCGGCAGCGCCAAGCATTACTTCGTGGTACCATAAGTCTCTTCCCGCCTGCATGGCGCATTCACCGGGGCCAACTTTAACGACTATTACTTTGGCAACGCTCGGCGCGCTGCCGAGCGCCTCATCCGCGGTTTTTTTTAATTCAATGATTTTGCCGCCCCGCCGGGAAATGTCGGCCGTGATTAAAACTTTGCAGCCGGAATCATTAATCCTGTCCGCCAAAGAAGCGGCGCTAAAGCCGCCGAACACTACCGAGTGAATCGCGCCGATGCGCGCGCAAGCGAGTATCGCGACCGCCGCTTCCGGCACCATCGGCAGATAAATCGCCACTCTGTCCCCCTTGCTTACGCCTTGCGCTTTTAACACGTTAGCGAATTTACAAACTTCCGCGTGCAATTCGCGGTAAGTGATTTTACGAACCTCGCCGTCGTCTTCTCCCTGCCAAATAATCGCCGTTTTGTCGGCGGTCGGCGTATTTAAGTGCCGGTCCAAACAATTAGCGCTGACATTAAGCGTCCCGTCCGCAAACCAAGTATGTTCAATAATGTTATGTTCGCTGTCCCAAACATATTTTAATCCTTGCGTCGGTTTTTTAAACCAAGTTAAACTGTCCGCCTGCTCCAGCCAAAACTTGTCCGGCTCCTTGATAGAGCGCTGGTACATCGCTTGATATTGCGTTAGATCCTTAAGATAAAAATTCGCTTCCGTCGGCGGAAACTTTCTTTGTTCGCTTAAAAGCGACTTAATGCTGTTTGGTTGTGGGGGCATAGTTTTTTTTCTTTTACTGCCGTCTTTAATTTCGCGTCCCGGCTCCCTAGATAGAAGATTGACTCTTCACCAGTCGCGGCAAATTCACGGGGCGGTCAATATATTTGATAATATAGCAAAATAGCGATTAAGGCAAGTAAAAAAACACCGCCGTCCTCGGGGAGACGGCGGCGGGGATAGTCCATGATAAAATTAATGCTAAGAATTAACAACGCCCATTTTTTTATTTTCTCGTAAAACTTTCCAATAGTTTGGATCGTTAATTCTATTGTTGATGACTGTTTTTATGGAATATGTATTTCTTTTGGCCTCTGGTTTTTTGTTGCCATTCATCCCTTTTTGGTAAATAATTTCAAATTTATCATTGCCATTAAATAATGGCTTCTTATTAACACCAACTTTTTGTTTGATAATTGGCAAATATTCATTATTAATCTCAAAACCAATGGAATTTCTTTCGAGCTCTATAGCTACTTTCATAGTTGTCCCACTCCCCAAGAATGGATCTAATACTATCTCTCCCACAAAACTAAACATCTTAATAAGGCGCCTGGGTAACTCTTCCGGAAACATTGCTAGATGCCCTCCGTTTTGCTTCTCGCCAGCAAAATTCCAATGACCGGTAAAATATTTTCTCCACTCTTCTTTCGTCAATACCGACTTGTCTTTAATCGCTGGCGGAACATTATTGGGAGCTGTCCCTAATTTTTTAAACAGCAAGATAAATTCGTAATCAATTTCAATAATGCCATTTCTAGGGTACGGAAAAGAACCCATTACTGATGCGCCACCGGTAGTATTCATCGTCGTTTTTTTTTGCCAAATAACGGCGCCCATGTAATCGAACCCGATTGCTTCGCAAAATTTTGTTATTTCCGTTCTAATTGGTATTACTTTATATCGTCCATAGGTTACCGCCCGGGCAAATTGGTCGCCAATATTTATGCAAAGCCGGCATCCCGGTTGTAAAACTCTATAAGATTCTCCCCAAACCTTATTTAAATTATTAATATACTCCTCATACGAATCATTAAAGCCAATCTGCTTTTCATCCCCATAATCTTTAATCTGCCAATAAGGCGGAGAAGTTACAATAAGATGAACGGACTTATCTTCAACATCAGACATGTTGCGTGAGTCACCGATGATAATTTTGTGATTTGTGGCCATAATTATAATTTTAAAATTTCGTCCGCTTCAATCTCCAGTCCTGATTTAGTTTTGTTGTAAAAAATTATTTTTGCTTTTATTTCTTCTTTTAAAGCATTTTTTGTTTTATAAGTCATTGGCTTTATGGACACCGGAATACTTCCGATAAACCCATCTATGCCTTGCGATTCTTCTTTAGGATTAGCCAATCTATAACTAACATTTTTTAGTGAAGCAACTTTTTTTAAAATGGCTTCCTGAAATTTTAAGCCGATAAATGTTTTTTCCAGCACTAATTCCTCAACCCATTTTTTAATCATCTCCTTATTAACTGATTGAATAGCGCTTTTTAAATTACCGACCATCTCGTTTATTTTGTCTGTTGCGTTGGCAATAGTTTTTGGGTATTTCCCTAAATACCATTTTTTCCAGCCATCATAGGTTTTTTCCGGACATTCTTTAATCAGTTCGGATAGTTGACCAACTACCCGGGGTCTTGTGCCTTGAGAATTTTGATTAGCTAAATTAATTATTTGAGTTGTATATTTAGGAAAATCTTTAACTTCGCCAATTAACTCTTTAATTAACTCTGCATTTTTAATCTTAAGCATAAAATAAAATTAGCTGTGTTTATTTTAACAAAATTTAGCTAAAATAGCAAAAGATTAATATAATTATTTTCTTATCGCTGCCTTTGCCGCCCCTTGCTTTAATATAACCAACGTCCTTATTAAAATCACCTTCTGTTTATCTTCTATCTACGAACACGCCAAAAGCGTTAAAAGATGACAGTTATATCCCTCTCGCTTCGGCCGCGTCGTCGGTAGTTACTTTTTCCCGCTTGGCTTTAGAGCGGATACTGCGGATAAAATTCATTAATTCTTCCGAACGCATTACCCAGCACATCAGGATAAATATGCCTAAGCCAAAAATGCCGGCAACCGCCGCCTGCGTCAACACGCCCCAAAAGCGGTGCATGTCAACCAACGCGGAACTGCCGATAATGAGTTTCATCGCCTGTACGGCCAAGCCGGCGCCGATGCTCGCGGCGGAAATTTTTAAAGTTGAATATAAAACGTTCCATTCGTCCAGCTCCCCTATTTCCACTTTTAAAATCAGCCAGAGCAAAGCGAAGTTAAAGATGGTAGAAAGAGAAAACGCCAGCGCGAGGCCGGCAATTCCCAAGCGCTGCCCGAGCCACCAG
>Ga0209343_10007625_pt1 | contig 12697 bp, 13 predicted proteins | sample RifCSPlowO2_02_FD_184026 | JGI IMG/M metagenome (GOLD analysis project Ga0209343, IMG submission 184026) | Groundwater microbial communities from Rifle, Colorado - Rifle CSP2_plank lowO2_0.2 (SPAdes) (version 2) | ecosystem: Environmental > Aquatic > Deep subsurface > Groundwater | place... | reverse complement strand
CGGCCGACGCGGCCCGCCGGGTGCCGTGGATCCACTGGATCCATTCATCGAAGGACCAGGGCGCGCTGATCCGGCATTTCACCAAGTGGGACGCCGAGCCGCATTCGGCCCAGGCGATGGTGGAAGCGATGTTGCGTGCCAACATTCTGACCCGCCAGGCGCCGAAGGGTCCGGTCTATATCTGTCTCGATGTGGCGCTCCAGGATGCGGCCGTGCCGGAGGGTTTCGAATTTCCCGATTTGGCCCGGTTCGGCAATGCCGCCAGCCCCGAGCCGCCGGCCGAGGCGATCGAGCGCGCCGCCGATCTGCTGGTTGCGGCGCGCAATCCCGTCATCATGGCGGGGCGTGTCTCGCGCCGGATCGAGGACTGGAACAATCGCGTCCGGCTGGCGGAATTGCTGGGCGCCTCGGTTGCGACCGACCTGAAAACCGCGGCAGGCTTCCCCACCGACCATCCGCTGCATGTGGGACTGCCCGGCTACCACTACCGCGAGCCGCAGAGAAAGGCGACCGAGGAAGCCGACGTGATTCTCGGCCTGGACTGGATGGATTTCGGCGGCATCCTGCGTTTCGTCTACGACAACGGTCCGATCCGCGCCAAGGTGATCCAGTGCTCCGTGGACTCCTACGTCCATAACGGCTGGAGCATGGATCATTTCAGCCTGCCGACGGCGGACTTGCCGATCCTCGCCGAACCCGATCTCGTGGTGCGGCGGCTGCTCGCGGCGGTCGAGGCACGCCTCAAGGGCAAACCGGCGAAGTGGGACGGCATGCCCAAACCGGAATCCGGCGCGAGCATGGAAAAGGTCTCGCTGCCCACCGATCCCGATGCGCCGATCACGCCGCGCGACCTGGGTGTCGCGCTCGACGCGGCCCGGGCCAAGCGCAAGCTGTGCCTCGCCCGGGTGCCGCTTGGCTGGGTGCCGGAGGCGTATCACTTCCGCGATCCGCTCGACTATGTCGGCTACGACGGCGGTGCCGGGGTCGGCTCCGGGCCGGGTAACGCGATCGGCGCCGCGCTTGCTCTCATGGGCAGCGACCGCATCGCGGTGGCCGTGATCGGCGACGGTGATTTCATGCAGGGGGCAAGCGCGTTCTGGACCGCGGCTCATTACCGCATTCCGGCGCTTGTCATAGTCGCCAACAACCGGTCTCACCTGAACGACGAATTGATCCAGGAAAAATTTGCCCGGCGCCGCGGCCGTTCGGTCGAGAACGCCTGGATCGGCCAGCGCATCAGCGAGCCGGCCGTCGACCATGCCGCGATTGCGCGCGCGCAGGGCGTGACCGCAGAAGGCCCGGTGACCCGCATCGGCGATCTGCCGCAGGCGCTCGAGCGCGCGCTCCGCGTGGTCGAGGGCGGTGCGCCCTGCGTGGTGGATGTATTCGTGCACCAGCGCGTCAGCGCTTCCAGCTTTGTCGAGGGGAAACAGTGAAGATGAATCCTGTTCGATACGCACTCGCGGTGCTGATCGCCGCATTCGCGCTGGTCGCCGCGGGTGCGGCCACGGCGCAGACCTATCCGTCCAGACCGGTGCGCCTGATCGCTCCGTTCCCGCCGGGCGGGGTGGCCGACTTGCTGGCACGCATCACCGCGGAGCAGCTGACCAGGCGACTCGGCCAGCAGTTCGTGGTCGAGAACAAGCCCGGCGCCGGGGGCAACATCGGCACCGAGCAGGTGGCCAAGGCGGCGCCCGACGGCTACTCGCTGGTGCTGCTCAGCTCGGGAAATATCGTCATCAACCCCCATCTCTATTCGAACATGGGTTTCGATCCCTTCACCGATCTCGCGCCGGTCGCGCTGATCGCCGACGTGCCGCCGGTGATCGCGATTCCGGCATCGCTGCCCGCCAATACGCTCGCCGAGTTCATCGTCCTCGCGAAAGCCAGGCCGGGCGAGTTCAATTACGGCTCGCCCGGCATAGCCACGACCAATCACCTCTATGGCGACGCTTTCGGGCGCGTCGCCGGCGTGCGGATGGTGCATGTGCCCTACAAGGGAGTGGCATTGGCGATCGCCGACCTCGCGACCGGGCGGCTGCAATTCATGTCGGTGGCGGCGGCGCCGCTGATGCCTCACCTCAGGGCAGGAACCGTGCGCATACTCGCGGCGGCGACCGGGAAGCGCCTCTCGGCGCTTCCCGACATCCGCACCACGGCCGAAGCCGGGCTGCCGGGCTACACGTTCGCGACCTGGTTCGCGATCATGGCGCCTGCGAAGACCAGCCCCGATATCATCGCCACGCTCAACCGGCATATCCAGGACGCAGTCAGCGATCCCGAAATGCGAAAGCGGTTCGCTGCACAGGCGCTGGAACCTCTGCACGGATCGCCGGCGGAATTCGCCGCGCTGATCGCCTCGGATCGGGTGAAATGGGAGAAGATCGTCAAGGACTCCGGCGTCAAGCAGGAGTGACCAACCGTGCGCTACTCCACCGACACGCCGGACACCTTGATCAGTTCGCCCCAGCGGTCGTACTCGGCCTTGAGGTAGGCGGTAAATTCCTCGGGCGAGCCGCCGATCACCTGGAACCACTGCTTGTTGACCGACTGCTCGCGGAACGCCGGGTCGTTGAGAATCTTGAGCGTATCGGCATTGATGCGCAGAGTCAGGTCGCGCGCCATGCCCGGCGGGCCCATGAATGCGATCCAGGTCCCGGCGACGTAGCCCGGTACGCCCGATTCGCCCACCGTGGGCAGGTTGGGCAGCTGCGGGATGCGCTTGGCCGTGGTCGCGGCGAGCAGCCTCAGCTTGCCGGTGCGTGCGTGCGGTTCGACCAGCAGCGGCGTGACGACCATCATGCTGATCTGCCCGGCCAGCAGGTCGGTGACTCCGGGTGCCGCGCCCTTGTAGGGCACGTGCAGGATGTCGGCGCCTGTTATCTTCTTCAGGTAATCGACCGTGATGTGGGCCGAGGAGCCGTTGCCGAACGACCCGTAGGAGAGCGTGCTGGGTTTTTTCCTGGCCAGCGCGAGCAGTTCCTGGAAGGAGTTGGCCGGAATCGCGGCATTGACCGCAACCACCCAGGGGAAGCTCACCAGCCCGGTGATCGGCGTGAAGCCGGCGAGCGCATCGTAGGGCAGCTTCTTGTACAGGTGCGGGTTCATGATGAAGGACGAGGCCTCCGACACGAGCAGGGTGTAGCCGTCCGGGGCCGACTTGGACACGTAATCCGAGCCGATCGCCTGATTCGCCCCGCCGCGGTTCTCGACAAACACCGGCTGGCCCCAGGACTCGGCCAGGCGAGCGCCCAGCGACCGGGCGAACGCATCCGTGGCGCCGCCGGCCGAGGTTGGCACGACAAGTTTGACGGCCCGGTTCGGAAAACCCTGCGCCGGCGCAATCATTGGCAATGCGAGCAGCGCGACGGCTGCAAGCACGGGTGACAACAGTCTGCGTATCATTCGGTTTCCTCCTTCGGTAGCTGCGGGCGGCGTATCGCGAATAAATCGAACTGTCCAATTCTGCGGCACATGATCATAGTATAAGAGCAATATAGTGGTAGAGGACACGATGCCGCACCGACATCAAGCGCGGCGGCGCTTGCGGCTAGCGCGATCAGCGACTTGCCGCTTCGCTGTCGCCTTTTCGTAGCGTTTTCCTGATCGCTTCAACCCGCAGATCGGCGCGGCTGGATGGCGTGGATACCGCCAACACCGAACTCCGGCGAAGAATCGGTTGTCTCGAGGAGTTCGAGCCCTGAATGGCTCGATTAGGGCACCCATTGAAAGGCCGTAGTCAAAAGACAATAGTTTAAGCATCATCGACGTCCTGCCAGTGACCGCACAGCTCGCAACTGCCGCCGCGCATGGGAACTGTGAGTTCGCCGCAAGCGTCGCAGCAGGACGGGTATTCGCCTTTCTCTCTGAGCTTCGCTTCGAGTCGCGCCCCATGAGCGCGAACGAAGTCGTACAGCTCTTCAATGAGTAAACGCCAGGTATCATCTTGCTTGAAGTCGGCAGCGAGATCGGTGCTGAGCTGCTCAACGGCGAAGGAAAACGCGAAACTAAGGGCATTGCCAACAATGATCTTTGCCTCTTTTTCTGTGGTGTGCCATGCGTAGTGTTCAATGGCATTGCGTGTCATGCGTAGTGACAGTAGATTATTTTTGTCCCTCTCGGAGAACGTGACACCGCCAATTTTCTCCAGGCGAGAAATTGCGGTCTCGACGGTAACGGTGCGAGCACCAATATTGGGATATTTGTCCACGTTCTCCCAGACAAGCGCGGAATGCACTCGGCTAAGCCGTTCCTTCAATAGCAACTCAATCGAATGAGCCGCATTGGTGATCGAGTGCTTCAGCCTGGCGTGATCAGACCCGATGGCTTTCCAGGTGAGCAGTTCAACCGCTTGCCTTAGTGAGTCTCTGGCGTTTGCCAAAAGGTCGAACTGAATATGTGGTGTCCGGCTCACGAGCGCTCCCTGTTCCCTTATCCGCATTCGGATTAGGAGGACCTTCCAAATAAAATGGGGTTTACATTTCTACTAATTCAGGCCGTCCGGATCTTTTGGAGGTCTCCCTCGCGTTAGGTTATCGCGCCGCACGTTCCAGCGACGCTCGCCGAAACGTGAACCCGACCTCATTTGTTTTCAGGCTAACGCGGTAACAGCATCACATAGTGTCTTTGTGACAATCAGTGGCCGACTAGTATCTCGGCGGTATCTTTGTGCTTGGTCGTAAACATATCCGTCATTGGTCACAAAGGCATCACAGTACGAGACTGCTACCACAGCATGCATAAGATCAGTGCCATCTTGTGGTTGTGGGTTTCTCCTCGAATCTCCGGTGCGATAGTCCTTGAAGAGAATTTCAGCTTGCATGCAGGGGCAATGTGCCAGCAAATCTTTGTATTGCCTTACGCAAACCTCAAGCACTTCTACAAATTTAACTATATCAATAGGTTGCCCCTCTGGACCGACATTCGGTATGCAGGGTATCAACCACCTCCGCAGTGTCTCCTCATCTATTTCTGGTGTAAGCGTTCCGCTTTGACGAGCTTCTTGGAGTCCACGGAGTACCTGAGGTACTTGTTCCATCATCGCCTGAAAATCATCACGAAAACGACGATCTCGGCAGAAACTGGTTGTAAGCCGATCCACGGTTACGCCAACCATTGAAATCGCCTGCGGACTGAGTATATCTAAAACTTCAGAAAGATAGTTCTTGATGACGGAGATAGGTGGTGCGACTTCTGAATGGCCCAGAACCTCTGCGTAGACGTAATTTTTGACTTCAAGGTGTTGGATGTTTCGGCGCTCAACAGCCCAGAGTGGATTGCACTCTTTCATGAAGCGAGCTAATGCGTGAACTCGCGCCTCGGGTTTCTCGCGGGATGCTTCAATGATATTCCACAAAGAAAAAACGATTCTTCTTTGATCTGGGTCTGCCTGAATCCAGTCGAGAGCATTGCGCTCTTGCGCTTCATCCCGTCCTAATGGAAAGCCCGCAACGAAGTAATGCACGATATTGTGGTCGACGTATATCGTTTTCATACTGGTAGGTCAGAGGGTCAAAGTCTACAATGTACGCCAATGCAAGACCAGACTGACTCCAGCGCACTACTTCTGGCGACAGTGTAGGCGGGAGCGAATCAAGGGGGAAAACTTAAGCTGATTATGGAAAGCCTGTTCCTTATCCTGCTATTCGCTGGCATTGCGTGGCTGGTGTGGCGGGCAATTGCAAACAAACCCGCGCCTTCCCCGCAGGTCAGTGAGCCGACGCCCAAGGTAGACCCGCAAATCCGCCATCTGCGAAACGCGATGCAATTTGCCAAATCACAGCACAAAACTCTGACGAAAAAGCAACGCGAGCAAGACGCTTGGCAACGGGCGTATGGTCATGCAAAAGCTAGCGAGCTTGATCAACTCAGCGGCACGGAATTTGAAGAATTTCTCGCCGGACTGTTCCGTGCCCAAGGCTACGCAGCGGACCTTACCGCAGTCACCGGGGATTATGGTGCCGACCTCATCCTGAGCAAAGACGGGCGACGCATTGCGGTACAAACCAAACGCTATGTGGGCAGCGTTGGTGTCCAAGCCGTGCAAGAAGCACTATCGGGACGGGCGTATTACCAATGCGATACCGCGTGGGTCGTCACCACCGGCGCGTTCACCATCAATGCACGGGCACTGGCGGAGAAATCGGGCGTGAAACTGATAGGCCGCAGCGACCTCGGCAACCTCATGGCGCAGCACACAGCGAAATCCGATAATGTCTAATCTCTGCATAAGTAAACACTCTGATAGCCGAACAAACGCACATGGCTGATCGAGAAAATCTTCCCACCAAGGCAGTCACTCGGGATGTTGCCGTGCCGACGGATCATCGCGGTAGCCTTATGGCCCGCGGCTTGCTAGCCCTTCAAGAGAAAAGGAACCAAGGACTTATCCGCAATAATCAAAATGAACGCTATCAGCAAGCCCGTGCGGTATATGACAAAGAGCGTGGCGAAAAAGCCGAAGTTTCTTGGTCGCGCGAAAAGAGTGCGGCCTTGTTTGCTGCATTTCAAACAATGGGCCAACTTGCCAGAGAGAAGTTTGGGAAAGCTTACTACCCGTTAGCGCGGTTTTATGGTTCTGGATGGCGAATTGCTCCGAATGGTGCAGTCGAGCTAGCGGAGTTACTGTCAATTACATCGTCTCCAAGGGATTACGGGATTTTGAGCGATGCCGAGCAAGCCAAGTATTACGACAAGCTTGCGTTTGAATGGTGTGTCGCGAACCAAGATATTCAAGATGCCGAACTATGGTTTGACTTGTCTGGCTGTTATTTTCGAGGAGTGTCTATTGCACAAGACTTTGAGCAATCTGTATATTGGTTAAGGAAATCTGCCGAACAAGGCTATAGGTTGGCGCAATGTCAACTGGGCCGGTTTTATGAAAAAGGTGAATATGTTGCACGGGATAATGTTCTGTCTGTCCTCTGGTATCGCAAAGCAGCAGAGCAGGGCCACGAGTTAGCGCAATTCCATCTTGCGAGAATGTACGAAACGGGTCGTGGCGTCGAGCAAGATGATGAACAGGCGGTGTTCTGGTATCGCAAGGCTGCGGAACAAGGGAGCGCCCTATGTCAATTCTTTCTCGGCCTGATGTATGAAATTGGTCGTGGCGTTGAGGAAGATCATGAATGGGCAGTGTTCTGGTATCGCAAAGCAGCCGAGCAAGGATATTTTGCCGGACAAGGCAGTCTTGGAACGATGTACGCAGAGGGTCGTGGTGTTGAACAGAATGATGAACAGGCGGTGTTCTGGTATCGAAAAGCAGCGGAGCAGGGCCACGAGTTAGCGCAATTCAGTCTTGGCTTTATGTACGCAGAGGGTCGTGGTGTTGAACAGAATGATGAACAGGCGGTGTTCTGGTCTCGCAAAGCCGCAGACCAAGGCTATAGATTAGCGCAAGCAAATCTTGGAACGATGTACGCAGAGGGTCGTGGTGTTGAACAGAATGATGAACAGGCCCTGTTCTGGTATCGCAATGCCGCAGCCCAGGGCGATGCGTTAGCGCAATTCAGTCTTGGCTGGATGTATAACAATGGTCGTGGTGTCGCAAAAGATGACGTGCAGGCCGCGTATTGGTATCGCAAAGCAGCAGACCAAGGCGACGCGTCGGCAAAAACCAACCTTAAGCGTTTAGGAATCGATTGAAAGAACAATTGATGCTCCCCGAAGAACAAGAACTCATCCGTCTGGAAGGCGAGCAAAACCAGCTTGAAGACCAGGTGACCTCGGCGGAGTTGGCGCTGGAAACCACGAAGACAGAGACTGCGCGATTTCAGCACCGCTATTACCACACCGTGGGACGGCTCTACGTGCAGTTGGATGAACTGGACGCGCAAATTGCTAACGCGCAGGTGGAGCGATCCCCCGATAATGCCGTCGCTCAAGCACGTGCACAGGCCGCACAGGAGCAGGCCAGAGATTCAGCCGAGGAAGCGGGATTGATCGAGAGGCAGCCCGCTCCACCGCCGGTGATTACGCCCGAACTCAAGCAGGCATACCGGCAAGCCGCCAAGTTGATGCACCCCGACCGCGCTACCACGGAACCCGAGCGCCAACGCCGGACTGCATTGATGGCACAGGTGAACCTCGCATATGAGAGTGGCGACCAGAAGGCCATTGAGAAGCTGATTGTGGAGTACGGGCAAGACCCCGAGGCGATTGTCGGTACGGATGTGGCCTCACGCATTGTAAAAGCGATCCGCCGAATCGCACAGCTACGCCGCCGCTTGGCTGAAGTGCGGCAAGAAATGGAAGCTCAGCACCAGACCGAGATTTTCCAACTCAAGCAGACCATCGAAGAAACCGAAGCAATGGGCGGTGACCCACTGGCCGACTTGGCGCAACAATTGATGCAAGAATTATCCGAGCGAAAAATTAAACTGGAAATCGCGAAGCATCAATAGCGGAGCACAGGCATGAAAGAACGGAGCGGAACGGGAAAGACCGATCCCGACCAGGGCAAGAGTGAGAACTTCTGGTTGTTAAGGGTGCCGCTGAGCTAACGGGTAGAAATCACAACCTCGCGCCTTGAGTTCCGAGTTCATCAAGTGATAAAGTTTCCAATCGCGAGCGGTTAGAGGTTCTTGCTGGTCTCATCCCAGGCGTTATCAAACTCTTGATGCGCGTAGAAGTTGGAATCGAATTTCAGAACGGCTTTTTCAAGTTTCCAAGATTTTAAAAAGTAGAAGGCGCCGACGAATATCACCACAACCACCGCAAACGCTAACCATATGACTGTAGCCGCGAGATCATCGGATGGCGCCTGCACAAGAAGGCTAACGAGCCGATCTCGAAAGAAGATGCCCGAGCTTGCCAGAGCGCTTATCAGCAATACGGCGAGAGCACGAAGCGCGTAGCGCTTCAACGCTGACTCGACTTGCCACATACTGGGGATGCGCATAATATTGTGTTCACTTCGGCCGTTACTTCTTGGCTCGCTCACGGAATAACTTCCATAGGCCTTTTATCATCCGGTCTAGCGGATTCGACCGGCAGTAATTATCCATCTATAAATAGACTGCTTCTCTGCTGATAATCCGGCCATCTGCACGCCAGAATTCGCGATCTTGTCCCGTGGAAGCGCCGTCAAGAAACCCCAGCGAGTAATTTTCAAGCGCAACGGAACTATCTTTCTGTCTTGCACTCATCCAATGGCCGCAATCTGTGTTGAGTCCTTCGAGGGATACGTTTGCTTGGCTCGATGTTTGAAATGCGACGAGCAGAACCGATAGTAGGCAAAGTAATGTTTTCTTCATCTGGGTATTCCCTCGCTGGAGGTTCGGGCCTGGGTAGGTTAGGGCTTGGCTCGCAATATGCGAACGATTTCGCCGATGAGAACTTCAATGTCGGCCCTAAATTCAACTTGGGTTTGGGTAGGTACCGTCTCTTTGGCACGAATTTGTGAGTGCAGGTACGAGTCAGCGATCTTTCGACTAGAGTTCTGAAGATGCTGCATGGACTCGCGAAAGGACTTGCCGCCGCCGGCGTAGTTGTTCGTGATCTCGGAAAAGGATTTCAGACCGAATATCGGGGGAATATGGTCAAGGATCGCACGTATGAGCAAAATACACGACATGTATGAGTGGTTCCGGTAGGCGCGATCTAGCTCAGCTAGCATTTGCGCCAGCCTTGCGATGTCATATTGGTTTCTTGGCAGGGCCGCGAGTTCTTCAAGTCGGGTCGGATCGAGGAATGCTTCGGCGCTGTTCTCGGAAGCGTGGTGCACCTCGGGATAGTGCTTCTTGTGATGCACGAGACAGGGGCGGCCCTGTTCGTCGTAGTCTTCCTCTTCGGTGCACGCTGATGCGTGGCAGAAGCTCACCGTGCCGCAACCATTGCATTTCACAGTCAGATAGTGGTTCAAAAACTGGACGCGATGGTCGCCCTCGAAGTCGCGCGAGTTCACGATTGCCAAGACCGTATGAGAGGTGTCGCGCCGACAACTTGGGCATGGATAGATACCCGTCATTCCGGCTGGATCTTGGAGTGATGGCTCTGCGTCGTTGGACATAACGGAGTGTGGCAAGCCCTAACCGATTTCGCTGACACTTTCTTTGCCCCCGTTGCGGTAACACGGGGGCCTATGGCTACACAGAAGCCACGCTGACGGCACAGCCTACTACCACATCCTCGCGCAAGCAAGGCAGGTCTCCCTTGATTGCTCAAGCGACCGCTCCGTGTCGAAATCCGGCGTCGAGTGTTTGCTATCACTCCGCCGGCTGTACGGGAAAGGACGACGCGCAAACGCAGCGTTCTCCGCGGGTTTCAGCGAGCCCCGGTGAGTGAGGGTGGTTCGAAGAGCAGCACGGTAGCCCTCAAAGCCACAGTGCACTGATGCACAGGCGCGATCAGCGCTTCTGCAGACTCATCCGCACCTCAGCCGAGCGATCCCAGAAATTCGGCATCACGACGTTGTGATATCCCGAGATGAACGGCGTCACCGCGCCGGTTGCCTCGTCGAACACATGGCGGCTTACCGCGCCGATGTTGGCGCCGTAGACATGAATGCTGACCGACGGCCGGTCGGGGAGGGCGTTGGCGACGAGGTGTACGTCTCCGATCGTCGGCGACACCTTGTCCACGTCTCCCGGCAGCACACGGTGTTCGCCGACGCGCCGCATGGGCTTGCCGGATTCATGCGGTGCGTATTCGCGGCAGATTTCAGCGCCGCGCAGTACGCCGACCAGACCCCACACGGTGTGGTCGTGCACGGGCGTGGTCTGTCCGGGCCCCCACACGAAACTCACCACCGAGAAGCGCTCGCGCGGATCGCAGTAGAGCAGGTACTGTCGATAGGACTGCGCCGATTCGCGCGCGAATTCTTCCGGGAGCCAGTCGTCGTGCGAGACGAGCCCCGCCAGCAACCGGCCGCCCTCGTCGAGGACGCGGCGCTCGTCCGATCCGCCGGCCTCTGCCAGCGCACTGAACCGGGCGACAAATTCGCGAAAGCGCTGGGGGTTCTTCATCGGGCTAGAACGTGATGACCTGGCGCACCGCGCGGCCATCGGCAAGCGCGTCCATCGCCGCGTTGATGTCAACGAGCGCAAGCGTGCCGCTGACCAGGCGCTCCACCGGCAGGCGCCCCTGACGGTACAGGCCGATGAACGTCGGAATGTCGCGGCTCGGAATGCACGAGCCGATGTAGCTTCCCCGGATGGTGCGCGCTTCGGCGACCAGGCGCGACAGCGGGAGTTTCATTTGGGCGTGCCTGTAAGACGCATTGCACGCTCTGTGATCATGGACAAAATTCGCTCGACGGTGGCAATCTCGGTCGCGCTCAACGCGAGCTTGTCGGCGGTGTTGCGAGCTATCCCTACGATCGTGCTCGGAAGCTGATCGAGTTGGCGCCGGACAATCCGAGGGTTGGCTCCGGAAATTTCCGCAAGGTTCTCCCAGTGCAGTTTCTGGATCCATTGCGGCCGGTTCTCGCCGCCGATCTTGAAGGCAAGTTTGTCTGTGAGTTCGCGATAGACTGCAGTCGAGACCAAATCGTAGAACGGAGCGAGCATAACCCCTTCGTTGGCGATCAGCAGCGAAAGGTTTTTTGCATGCGCGTCCGCATTTCCAACCAGATAGTTGAAAATCACCCATGATATGAGGTGAAGCCGATCTCTGGCGAGTCGCGCGCTGTAACGTGTAATGACTTCGAAGCACGCTGCCAGACTTGGTCCTCCTTCGTGCTCGTACTTTTTGTGAGAGGGCAAACTCAGCGCCTGGCAGAAGTCAATTTGATGAAGTCTGGATAGTGTGCCATCGGGCGCTCGCACGCGATCGTAGCGCTCTACCAGGTAGAGCGCTTCCGGCTTGCGCAAGATCGTCGAGTCTGGAACAGGCAATCCAAGTGCCGCCGCAAGCCGCATGCAGAAATGCTCGTTCGCTGGCATTTCCCCGAACCCTTGCGCACCTGGTTTAAGGATGTGTGAGCTTGGTTCGCTGCCTCGCGGAAGTGAAAGCTGCTTCCCGTCGTAATAGACCGGCAACTTATTCTGAGCACCTGCCAGCGATAGCCGTAATTCATCATCGATAACGAGCAAAGGTCGGCTCGCCATGCTCCCGAGCACTTCCACCAATCTTGCATCGGTGAGTTCTGCATAGTCTTCGTTCTTGCCCGGTTTCTCGCCTTGCGGCCATAGCGAAATCGCGCCAGCGCAATCTCCGCCGATTTCACCCAGCAGGCCGAAGGTATTTCGTTCGGAGATCCGTTTGAGTTTTGCGATTGCGGCCCGGATCTCACCCTCCGGGAGAAGATTTTCGAAGAACGGGCGGGCGACCTCATCGGGGAAAGGTTCCGCAGTGCGGGGCATCGTTACAGAGAGTGGCAGGAACAGGTCCGAATCGAGCCACGTCGGTTCATAGGCGAACGAAAGCTTTCCTCGGTCCTCCCGCAACTGGCCGGCGAGGTTCTGGTTGAGGTAGACGTCAAGTACGTCGGGCATCTTTTAACCAGAAAGGCTTCTTCAGATCGATCATCAGGACGAGGCCGAGACCGGCAATGACCTTGAGTGCTGGTCCGAGGCGAACAGTCTCCTTGCCGTTCTCCAGGTCTGACAGGTACCGAATCCCAACACCGCAGAGAAGTGCAGCTTCCGCTTGGCGCAGGGCCATTGTTTTGCGGGCATCACGAATTACTGCGCCGAGGTCTTTTGCGGAGGCGAGCTCGATCAAGGTTGTCGTTGGCTTGGACATGGCTATGAGCTAT
>Ga0209343_10007623_pt1 | contig 12701 bp, 8 predicted proteins | sample RifCSPlowO2_02_FD_184026 | JGI IMG/M metagenome (GOLD analysis project Ga0209343, IMG submission 184026) | Groundwater microbial communities from Rifle, Colorado - Rifle CSP2_plank lowO2_0.2 (SPAdes) (version 2) | ecosystem: Environmental > Aquatic > Deep subsurface > Groundwater | place: Rifle... | reverse complement strand
GCGCGCGCCGATGCCCGCCAGTTCCGCGTGCAGCTTCAGGCTCTGCAGCGGCACCCGCGGGCCGCCCTCCGGATCCATGTCAGGCGGCACATAGGCCGAAGGCGCGCCGAACTTCTGCTCGATGAAAAAGGCGCAGGCGTAGGCGGCCGAATAAGCGCGCACTTCGGTCGAGCCGGAGTAGGCCATGGCTTTCGCCGGGAGCTGCCAGGCGCCGCGCGTCTGTCCGCCGACGCCGAGCGAGATGACCGATTTGACGCGGGGCATCAGATCAGTGGGCCGGTGACCCGGCGGTGCGATGCGCTCGATCGTATTGAGATCGGGAACGCCGACCGCGAGCGCGCCGCGCTTTTTGCAATAGTCGAAGATGGACTGCTTCGCCGCGACCGGGTCGACGTCAGAGAATTTCTCACTCGGATGTTTCATGTCGCCTCCTTCAGGTTCGCTCGCCATACTGGGTGGTGCTCGTCGAACCGGGTAGCGGCGCGGGTTATCATGCGTGCCGCCGCCACTGCGGGCCGACCGGCTCCACGGCGATGGAACCAGGCGCGCGACGAAACGTAACGCCGGTGGGAAAGTCATCCCGGCGGTGCGGCGAGGCCTGCACGGCGGTGGCATCCTCGCCCACTGGACAAACCTGCAGGCATTCCATGCAGCCGGTGAAAGCGCCCTGGCGCAGAACGGCGAGGCCCTGCCACAGCTCTCGGGTCGAGGCACTGTCGATGAGTTGTTGCTGCTCCCTGCCGCGTGCGGCGAAGGTCGCCCTAAAATGATCGACGAACGCATCGGGACCGAAGGGATGGGCGCTCTTCAGGCAGGCGGCTGCATCGAGCCCGCGCACCGCGGCAAGATCCGCGCCGGCGGCGGCGCGAAGCGGAATCGCCTTCTCGGGGCAGATCGCCGCGCAGCGGCCGCACGCCTCGAGCCCCAGGCACAGCTCCTCCGCGAGCGGCGAGTCGTGTTCGAGCGCGAGGTTGGTCAGCAGCCCTCCGAAGTAGACCCGCGGACCGTACTGCGGCGTAAGCACGGCGTTGTTCAGCCCCCAGGTACCGAGACCCGATTCGACCGCCGCGGCGCGCAATAGGCGCGATCCCTGGCCGGCCGGCGTGTTGCCCGCCGCGCTCAGCTCGCGCGTAAAATCCACGAACAGTGCGGGCAGGGTCGCGGCCATCGCGCCGTTGCGCTCCAGCCAATAGCCGAGTTCCCTGCCCGCGGTCTCCATGACCTGAGCGAGCTGGCCGCACGCGAACTGCTTTTGCCGCCGGTCGAGCGCCCCACTCACGCCGTTTGCAATATGCTTTCCCAGCACCAGCAGGGTCTTCAGCGTCGTGGAGATCGTCCCCGGCCGGTCTTCCGCCGGGAGTCTCGCATCCAGCCGCTCGGTGCTCGCAAATCCGATCAGGTCAAAACCACAGGCCTGCGCCTGTGCGCGGATATCGTCCTTCGTCAGCGCCGGCATGCTCATTTCTCCAGCGCCTTGCCGAGTTCGCTGTCGCGGTTGAAAATCTTCACGCGCTCTGCCGGCGGCCCGAGCCAGTTTATCCTGTGGCGCCCGTCCTGCTTGTCGTGCTTCACGCCCGGCCTGGGCAGGTCCCCGACCCGCTCGGGAGCCTTGTACATCGGCTTGTAGTCATCACCCACAGGACACACGTACAGGCACTCGAAGCACGCGGCGAATGCGCCGACCTTCGAGTTGACCGACTGCCACCAGTCGCGCATGTACGGGCTCTCCAGCACGGCATCGGCATCGAAGGGATTGCCGGAGTTGAGCACGCTTTCGATATTGAGGTGAATCGAGCGGATGCCTATGCGCTCGGCCCCGAGCGAGCATTGGCGTTTGTTGAGCGTGCGGTATTCGCGCAGGCTCGCTCCCAGCGCGACGTCGCGCGGAATGGCATCGGGCGGGCAGACCACCCCGCAGCGGCCGCACGACACGCCGGGACACAGGTCACGTTCCATCGGCGCATCCGGTTCCATTTCGGCGTCGGTCATGATGCAACCGATGTACACGCGCGAAGCGTATTTCGGCGACAGAAAATTCAGGTTCAGGCCGACAGTGCCGATTCCGGCCTCCTCGCAGACCCATTTGAGGTCGAGGGTTCCCATGGGCTTGCGCGGATCCAGATCGAGGAACGCGGCCTCCGGTGGCGGCGCGACGCCGAGATGACCGCGGCGCTCCAGCCAGTCGATCAACTCCATTTGCAGGCGCTCGATGTCGTCCATGGTCAGATGGCCGTTGTGCGACTGGAGCGGCACGTGCCGGGTCACGAAGGCGCCGGTCAGGACATGCCGGTAGAAGGCGACGATGCTGTGGTAGCCCAGCCCGGTGCTCGAGGGTTTCTGCAGATTGGGAACCTTGGCCTCGAAGGCGGCCACCGAAACGATGCCCACGCCATCGGCACCGCGCTCGGCGGCGAAAGCCTTGAGGTCCGATTTCAACTGTGCCGCTTTCAGATCAGACATGGTTGAATACTCCCGCAAAAGGGGTTGCGCCAGGGAGCGTGCGCCGATGCAAATTCCCAGGCTCGGACCAAGCGCTGACCATGTGGTTCATTGGGTGTGCGCCTTTCCCAGCGCTGGTTCGATCTTGACAACGCCCGCCTCGACGCGGCGACGCACGCCCTCTGGCAGGTCGGCCTGCCGATGCGGCGAGCGCGATATCACCGCGTAATCGGCGCCGACCGGGCACACATCCTCGCAGCGCATGCAGGAGGTATAGGCCCCTTCCTTGAGGAAGGTCGCCTCCTGCCACAGTTCGCCGGTGGTGCGGTGACGGATGAGCTTGTTCACGGTCTCGCGATCGGGCGAGGCGAACACCGTCGACAGGTAGCGGACAAACGCATCAGCGCCGAACGGCTGCGCGCTGCGGCAGCAGGCCGCGCTATCCAGGCCGCGCGTGGAGGCGAGCGCCGCACCCTGTTGCGCGCGCAGCGGAATCGCCTGCTCCGGGCAGATCGCGGCGCAGCGGCCGCAGGCTTCCAGCCCCAGGCAAAGCTCGGTTGCCAGCGGCTTCCCCACAGGCAGCGCGATGTCGGTGAGCACCGCCGCGAAATGCACGCGCGGCCCGTATTCCGGCGTGAGCACCATGTTGTTGAGTCCGAAGGTTCCGATACCGGCCTGGACCGCTGCCACACGCGCGGCCAGCGGGCCCTGGCCGGCAGGGGCGAGTTCCCCTGCGTCGCGCGAGCCAAAATCAATCGCAACCGGCGCCAGCGGCATGGCTGCTGCCCCGGTCGTTTCGATCGCCGCGGCAAGATGGACTGCGGCCTCGCCCAGCATTTTCAGCGAGCGCGCCGCCGCGTACTGTTTGGTGCCTGGATGCTTGGCCCACATGACGCCGTTGGGCATGTGCCGCGCGAGCACCACCACGCGCGTGAATTGCCCGGAGATCCGTGCCAGACGCCGATCTTCGGGTAATTGCCGATCCACCTCCGCACTCGATGCGATCGCCAGCCGGTCCACGCCGCGGTGGCGTGCAATCCGCTCCAGATCTTCGATTTTCACTCGGACAGCTCCTTATTCGGGTCTGAACAGTTAAGGCCGGTACGGGTTCGGAATATTGCGCGGCGAATTGGCCATTGAGTTTGGAGTCTGCTGCGATCGCGGTCGGGCAATCGCGCTTACCTCGCGCGCAGGCCGTCGATCAACGCGCGGCTGAAACTTCGCGCCACGCGATCGATCGAGACGCCGGGCTCGCGCCCTGCCCAGAAAGATACCGAATTGCACATGCCGAGCAGCGCAAAAGTTGCCATGCGCGCATCGATTCCCGGATCGAGCTCGCCACTTTTCATGCCCTCGCGCAGCAGTTCCTCCAGTTCCTGTTCGTAAGCACGCGAGAGGCGCGAGACGGCCGCCTTCGCTTTTCCGGCCAGGTGCCGGCGCATGAACACAAACGAATAGGCGTAATGCTGGCGCAGGACATAAGGCGTGACGTGAGCGCGGATGACTGCTTCGATCTTCGCGAGCGGCGTACCCTGTCCGGTGCGGATCGCCTTGATGTTGCGCAGAAAAATTTCGCCGCCGTAGGTGCAGATCGCCTCGAGGATTTCGTCCTTGGAACGAAAGTGATGGTAGATACTGCTCTGGCGCATCCCGATGCGTTCGGCGACATCGCGCATCGAGCAGCCATGATAACCGGCGCGCGCGAATACCTCCGCGGCACCCTCGATCAGCTCGAGTTTGCGCGTGCTGAACTCTGCGACCCGGTCGGACATCGCTGGCCGCGCAGCATTTTCGCTCATTCGCGTTCCTATGAAGCTTTCGGGCCCTGCGTTACCGCGACGTAACGCGCGTCGCCCTGATCGCGCGCCGTCGCCGTCGTCGCTTTGAGCTCCCGCCGCAGCACCTTGTTCGCGGTATTGCGCGGAAGTACATCGACGCTGAAATAGGCGCGCGGCCGCTTGTAACCGGCCAGATCGCTTTTGCGGCAATGGGCATCGAGTTCCTGCGGGCTCGGTGCCGGCGCGCGGGCAACGATGCACGCGACCGCCAGATCTCCCCAACGCACGTCCGGTATTCCAATTACCGCAACGTCAGCGACACCGGGATGGGACGCCAGTACTGATTCCACCTCCACCGGATGCACGTTTTCTGCGCTCGATCGGATGATGTCGTCGCCGCGGCCCTTCAAAGTGACGCTTCCGTCCTCATTCAGCTGGACGATGTCACCGGTACGATACCAGCCATCGACCAGCTTCTCGGCGGTCACGTCCGGACGATCGAGATACTCGGTAAAAATCATGTCGAACGTCGCGTCAATCAGCAACTCGCCTTCCTCTCCTGGGGCGATCGTATCGGTGGTACTGCCGCCATTGCGGACCACCCTGATCGTCGAGTAGAAGCCTGGGACCAACTTGTCGGGCTTGTCGAGCGGCTCGGGCTGATAAAGCGAGCACATCGTTTCGGTGGTGCCATAGACGTGGCAGAGCCGGCTCTTGAATCCATTCGCCATGCGCTGCAGCAACTCGAATGGAGTCGGCGCGGCGCCATAGCAGATGATGTCCAGGGAGGACAGGTCTCGGTCGGCGAATGACGGCGCTTCCAGCATGAGGTGATAGTGGGTCGGCGTCGCGAACAGATAGTTGATCCGGTGGCGCTCGATGGCGGCAAGCACTCCGTCGGGCACAAACGCCGACTGGGCGACGAAAGTGCCGTTAAATGCAAGGCACGGAATCAGCACACCAAAGAATCCGATGGCATGGTTCAGTGGCATGAAACCGAGAAAACGGTTGTGCGGACCGAAACGGATGTCGGTGATCGAGGTCGTATTTGCAATCCGCGCTTCGGTAGCGCGGTGCGGAATCAGTACGGCCTTGGGCAGGCCGGTCGTACCGGAGGTGTAAAAGATATAGGCAGGCTCGTCTGGGGCCGGGCGCGGAAGCGGATCAAGACTCGAAGGGTCGCCGCGACAGGTCGAAAGAGCGCGCGCCGCTCCCATGAGCTCGCCCGGCGTAATCAGTATCGCGCCCTCCGGAAGAGCGCCCGCCACTGCGTCGATCGCCGCCATATTCGGTGCGACGAGGGCTCCCCTCGTGCCGCCCTGCGCCACCAGTTTCCCGATCTCCTCGGGTTTGAGGCGCCGATTGATCAACGCCGGGATGGCTCCGATTCGCGACAAGGCGAACAGCGTCACGATGAGGTCCACGGTGCCGGGAATGACAGTCGCAAAACGATCGCCCGGGCGCAGGCCGAGGGCATACAGGCCGGCAGCACGGGCCTCGATATTCGCCAGCAGTTCGCCATAGGTGAGGCTCTTCCCGCTGGCATCATCGACGAGGGCAGGGTGATCGGGCAGCCTCGACGCCGACTGCCACAGCAGGTCGATCGCAGTCTTCATGTCGCTGATTCTCCCAAAGCAGTCGCGCTGTCACCGATGCCGGCCAGAAGTTGCCGGGACCCTGATCGTGGCAACTCCGCTCGCTTTCCAGTTGACCTAACGAATGATCGGTAGGATAGTATTACAATCCGGTCCGCGTCAACTTTCAGTGACGTATCCGGCAATTAGTGAAGGCCGGCCGCGCCTCTGCGCCTGATCGCGCCTGAGGGCACGGTGGTGAACTGCCGCTTCGCGGCCGCCGTGGCCGGGTGATCCAATGACTGCCGAGAATTAATAAGGCGGCGCGCCGGACTCCAGGAACGGCGGCTTGCGCCCCACCAGCGCCTCGAGCATGACCAGCTCCGCGTCGGTGTGATTGATCACAGGCGCCTTTCCCATCATGTCGTCCACGGGCATCGCGCTTCCGGTGCGGATATAGCGCGGCTGCTCGTGATGCTGCGTCTTCACGGTTTCGCGCAGATCGGGCCGGTCGCGCGGCTCCAGGTCGGCGACGCCATAACAGGTGCACACATACGTGCGATCCGGCTCGGCCTCGACGTAGATGCCCGTGCCGCGAATGCCGATCGTGGCGCTGGGCGTCTCGATGCGCCTCGCCCCGGGGCCGAGAACCGACAGAAGCTTCCCGGTGACGATGCGAAGCGCGTCGATGAGCATTTCCTTCCCAGCCGTTTCGAGGCGGCTGCCCGCGCGCAACAGGTAGGCATCACGTCCGACGATGAACACCGCCTGGCTGCGCGCGCCGGTCTCGATGACGTCTCCGGGGCGAACGAGAAAGCCTGCCTGTGCGGGCTTGCCATTGACGCGCACGTCGCCTTCGACACGGTACAGCCCCGGCGCGGCCGGCCGCTCGCCCATTGCAAGCGCCTGCCGGATCGCCGACGGCAGCGACGCCGCGCCCAGCGAAGCCACGGCGCGCAGCAGCCAGCGGCGGCGCGCCCGTCCTATGGTCAATCGGGTCAATCGGGTCAACCGCTTCTTCTCGGTCATACACGCCTCCTGTGCATCGCCATCGTGCGCATGGCGCACGGTACTCCGGGTGCGCGGGGGAAGCTCACGACAGATTGAGCAATCGCCGCGCGTTCGCTTCCACAATGCGGTGCTTTGTCTCATCGTCCAACTGCGGATGCCCGGTGACGATCTGCACCGGCTGTTCATAAGCGATGGGAAAACAGTAGTCGCTGCCCATCAGCACGCGGTCGGCACCGATGACGCGGGTCAGGTACTCGAGCACGTCGTTGGAATAGCCGACCGTGTCGTAGTAGAAGCGCCGCAGGTAGGCTACTGGGCCTTCGAGCTTCAGATGCCTGAGTTCCTCGCGCTTTTCCCAGCCGCGGTGCAGCCTGCCCACCAGCCACGGGAAGGCGCCGCCGGCGTGCGGCAGGCAGAACGTGAGCTTCGGGAAACGGTCCAGCACGCCGCCGAAGATCAGGTGCGCCGCGGCAATTGCCGACTCGAATGGATTGCCGAGCAGGTTGGTTAGGTAATGCGTCGCCAGACGCTGGTAACCGATCACTTCGACAGGATGCAGGAATATCGGCAGGCCGAGCGACTCGATGCGCTCGTACACGGGAAAGAAGGCGGGGTCGGACAGTTCACGCTCCAGCACGTGCGTGGCCATGTAGAAGCCGCGCACGCCGGCGAGCTTCGAGGCACGCTCCACCTCGCGCACAGCCAGATCCGGTTCGTGCATCGGCAACGTCGCCAGCCCGTAAAACCGTTTGGGATTTCGCTCATGCGCAGCGGCGAGGGCGTCGTTGTAGGATTCGGTGAGGCGCTGCGCCAGGTCGCGCTTGGCCCAGTACACCATCGGCTGCGAGAGCGACAGCAGATGTACCTCCACGCCCTGGCCGTCCATCGCCGCAAGGCGCGTGTCCAGATCGATGAACTTCTTGCCCACCGGCCCGGTGGCGAGATGGCCGATCTTGAACTGCGGCCCCTTGCCTTGGACCATGCGGTGCTCGAAGCCGTAGCTGCCGGCATTGGCCGCGATCAGGTCGAGAAAGGTCTGCGGGAAATAATGCGCGTGGATGTCCACGGCATGATGATGCTTCGGATGGTTCGAGTGGTTCGCCTGCGCCATGCGCGATCCTCAAGCACGTTCAGGAGCGCGGAACATTATCACGCCGCTGCCCGGCATGCCGGTTTGGAAGATCAAACATCAGGCAGCCAGGTGAAGATGCTGAAAGCTGTTCGTTGCGATCCTGCAGAAAGGACAACGGGCATCTTTCCGATACCCGTTGTCGTTGATGCACCAGCCGGTGTTTCAGTTCAAAACAGGAAATTGAGCGGTTGTTTTAGTTGGTTCTACCGTACCAGCTCCCGGTGTTGTGACCGCTACCGTCAGCACACCGGAAAGAGTTTTGTCCACGCATACAAAAGTAGGTAACCCGGTCACAGGATCTTCGAACGATGTCAACACCCCATCATCCCTTACCGACACTGAATAGTTTGACTCACCACCTGCTGGTGAAAATCCAGGTTGCGGCGGAGTCACATTAGTGTTGGCTTGTACAAAAGAACCGGTCCCCGATATCGTCCCGTTGGTGGTCGTAACGACGATAGTCGTTCCCACAGGCATGGGGTTGCCAACCACATCGACAATTCTAAGGTCTACCTGCACGGACCCGCCGGCGCAGGCGCCACCGAGGTTGATGGTACCTGGCGGCGCAATTTTCGATATGACCGCAGTGGAACCGGAAAATACGATCACGATGGATTTGCGCACATGCGTGGCCTTGGTCGCACTGCATGTGCCAGCCGAGCTTTTTGCGGTATCGCACAATACGCCGCTGTACTTGCCGTCCGGACCGTCATAAACACCATTCTGGTTGAAATCGAAAAATGTCTCGTTGGCGTCGCGCACACCATTCTCATTGTCATCACGAAACGCTTCCGGCAAATCTGTTGAAGCACCGTTTTCATCTACCATTTCGGCAGGCACCAAGTCTGCCACGCCGTTGCCATTCAGGTCGATAAAACTTTCCTCGCCCACGGCGTAGGCCAGCACGGTCACCCTGCCGCCAGCGGGGCGCGGCGCCTGGCTGGTCAAGGTGGAACTGCAAGCGCTGCTTACCGTGCTGCACGAGGCGACGATAGAACCGCCTTCAGTCGTAAAGTTTACGACCGTGCCGTCAGGCACCGGGTTATTGAAATGGTCAGCCAGACGCGCAGTCAACACGGTTGTATTGCCGTCAATATCTCTGAATTCTGGATTTAACTTGGTCGCGCTCAAGGAAAAACTGTCCTGGTCCGGGATGCCCGTGGTTATTGTCAAGCCACTCGATTGGGTGGTCAGCGTGGTGCCGGCAGTTGCGCCGGGGGTCGAGGCCGTCACTCTCACGGGCGTGCTGACCGTGCCCGAGTTGACCGTGGTCACGACCAGCCCATCGGCATCGGAAGTCGCGGTGTCGGGAGTGGGTGGCGTGAGCGTAATTCCACCCACCGTCGTGCTCAACCCGAACGTGACCGTCTTTCCGCTGAGCGGGTTTCCGCGGTTATCCAATACCTTGAATCGCACTTGTGCCGCTTCCGTGCCACCGATCCCTTTCAAAGAAATGCTGCTGGGCGTGGCGGACACAAACTGGATCGAGCCTGTCGCGGGAGTGCTGACAACCAAGCTGGTCGAGGGCGATGTGACGCCCGCTGCCGAGGCGGTAATGACGTCGGTTCTGGCGCAGCCGTTATCCCTGTATGAACCCGTGGCCACCCCCGCAACGGTTGCCACGCCGGTGCTCAACACGGCCTTGCCGACGCTGGCGCAGACAGAAGAAAAAGTGACGCTCTGAGATGTGGCTACGGGTGCCCCACCGATTGATACGGTAACGCTAATACTGGTGGTGCCGAACGCCGAGAGCGGCGCGGCGCCAACGCCGAGTACAGGTGCCGTGACGGCGACGGCAGCGACACCGACGGCAAAGCCTATTGAGCCGGTCACCGCGGTCTTTTCCACCTGGGTGGCCGCCGTAATGGTAGTGGCACCAGCGGTTAGAATGGTTGCGGGGTTTAGCGTGACCGTTGCAACTCCGGAGGCATCGGTCAGGGCGGTCACGGCTGGCGTGATGGTTGCCAGCGTCGCATCGGTGCTAAAGGTCACGACTGCGTTCGGAACCACCGCGCCCGCAGCATCTTTCAACGTTGCTTTCACCGTCGCGGGAGCACCGCTGGAAATTGAGCTTACCGGTGCACCGGCAGCATTGGTGAGCGCCAATGTGAGGGTCGGCTCGCCGGGGGTTGCTGTTGTTTCAATGGCAAAGCTCATTGCGCCGGTTACCGCGACGGTTCCCACCTCGGCGGCTGCCGTGATGGTCGTGGCACCCACAGCTAGATTGGTTGCGGGCTTCAGCGTGACCGTTGCAACGCCGGAGGCATTGGTCAAGGCTGTCGCGGCCGGGATAATCGTTGCCAGAGTCGCATCGGTGCTAAAGGTTACGACTGCGTTGGGCACCACCGCGCCGGCAGTATCTTTCAGCGTTGCTTGCACCGTCGCGGGAGCACCTCCGGAAATAGAGCTTACCGTTGCACCGGCAGCATTGGTGAGCGCGAGCGTGATTGTCGGCGCGCTGGGGGTAGGCGTTGTTCCGCTTGATGTGTTCGCTTCGATGCCCGGACCGGGGCTACATCCCGCGAGAACGCCCAGCATTGCTGCCAGAAACAGCGAGGCTGAAAGTCTTGAGACTTCTTGGCTCAAGAACTTTTGAGTGACAAAGAAAAAGTCTTGCACGCAAGCCCCCCAGGTTACGCGATGCGAATGGATGCTGCGCCACTCGTGTGACGGTACAACGATCAACTTTATCATGAACGCCGCCACTGTCCGGGCCGGCGAGGGGTCGACTCGCGCCGACCGCCGTTTGGTGCCGGGTAAAGGATTCGAACCCTCGACCGTCGCATTACAAATGCGCTGCTCTACCAACTGAGCTAACCCGGCATACCTGCTCGCTGACTGTTACCGCACTACGTGGTGACCGTTTGCCTAGCCACATCGGGACAATAATTACAACTGTATGTAAAAAAACGCAATTTTACCCGTACCAAACGTGCAGCTCAGTGGTTGTAAATCCGCTGACGTCCCCGCTGGGCTGCACCGGCATATTTTATGATTATACCGGCGGCGCACCTTGAAAACCTGGGGCCACGCCCGCGTCGCCTGGGCGAAAAGCCGGGCATTCCAACGCTTTTCCGGCAGTCCCGTCGCGCAAACAGACAGGTCTTTGCGCTACATCAAATTGAAATCGGACGAAAACAATACATTGCGCCCAGAATGTTGAGATCGATTCTCAGAAGGCCCTCGCAATTCGTGGCCGCAACCTCCCCTATGTGACAGCGGTGGCGCAGGGCGGGGACGGTGCAGGTAGACTGTTTGGAATTGATCTGAGAGAACGGAACTTCGCGCGCGTCCGCGTTGCCTAGGGCTCGTGGTTCGGGCCCACCGGCCGCAACCCTGACCCGGTAACGCAAGCACTCAACGGCAGATACGGAAAAACCATGAACGAAACCATCACGCAAAAGCCCGTCAAGAAAATCAGCACGCAGACGATTGAGACGAGTGCGCCGGCAGGCAAGAATGCGGTGACGACGCTGAAAGAACACATCGTCGAAATCCTCAGCGATTCCGGCGAGGGCGCGCAACGTTGCGGGCAATCCCTAGGTTCGATCGCCGCACGGATGGGCAACGGAATCTGGACCACGGAGATTATCCCGGCCGAGATCCGGCCACCCGCACGCAGCGTGGCCGGGGCGAGCGGCAACCGCATCCGGATCGGGTCGGGCCGGGTCACCAACGGCGGCGACGAAACCGACTTGGTGGTGGCCTTCAACGAACAGGTGCTCCTGGGGCGCGTCCGGGATCGCGAACTCAAGCCCGGATGCATCATCCTGCTGGAGAGCATGTGGCGCACCAACCAGGATCCCACGATCGCGGCATCTTACGTCGAGACCTACAACCGGCTCGTGGAAGCAGGGTACAGGGTCTACGAGATGCCAATGGAGCAGGAGTGCCGGACCTTGGTTTCGGATCCGCGGCGCGGCAAGAACATGTTTGCGCTGGGCATGCTGTGCAGCATTTATAGCCTGGAGCTGCAAATGGGACGGGAGCAGATCGCGCTCACCTTCGGCAAGAAAGACCAGAACGTAATCAGGCAGAACGTCGTGCTTCTGGAAGCCGGGTACAAGTGGGCGGAGGCCAATCTGGACTTCAGGTTCCGGATCCCGGCCACCCGCTCCACAAAGCCGCAGGTCGTGGTCAACGGCAACACGGCGCTGGCCCTCGGCGTCCTTGCCTCGGGCATGGAAATCTGCGCGATGTATCCGATCACGCCCGCCACGTCGGTATCGCATTACCTGAGCGATGTGTTCGAAAAGGTCGGCGGCGTGGTCCATCAGGCGGAGGATGAGATCTCCGCCTGCGCCTTCGCGATCGGCGCCTCTTACGCAGGCAAGTGCACGGTCACGGTTACCTCCGGTCCCGGCTATTCGCTCAAGCAGGAAGCGATCGGGCTGGCCGTCATGGGCGAGATCCCGCTGGTCGTGGTAAACGTCCAGCGCGGCGGCCCCAGCACCGGACAGCCGACGAAGGTCGAGCAGGGCGACCTCCTGACCGCGATCTTCGGCAGCCACGGAGATGCCCCCAAGGTGGTCATCGCGCCAAGCGGCATCGAGGACTGCTTCTATTCCATCATCACCGCACGGAAGATTGCCGAAACATTCAACATGGTCGTCGTCGTCCTGACCGATGCGGGCCTTGCCACTTCGCAGACGCCCTTTACGCGGCCGAAGTTCAACGAAGCGTGGATGGCGCCGCCGATTGACCAGAGTCCGGTTCCCGAAGGCGTGGAGCCCTATGCCTGGAATGCGGCCACGGGCCTCGCCCGCC
>Ga0209343_10007620_pt1 | contig 12702 bp, 14 predicted proteins | sample RifCSPlowO2_02_FD_184026 | JGI IMG/M metagenome (GOLD analysis project Ga0209343, IMG submission 184026) | Groundwater microbial communities from Rifle, Colorado - Rifle CSP2_plank lowO2_0.2 (SPAdes) (version 2) | ecosystem: Environmental > Aquatic > Deep subsurface > Groundwater | place... | reverse complement strand
ATGGCTGGCGTGGCTGGCCATGGTGTTGTGGGTCAGTGGCCTGCTGCCGCTGCTGCTGGAACAGCTCGACCAGATCACCTGGAAGATGGGGGGCGCCAGGATGTCGGTACGCACCCTGATCGAGGGCGGGCTGACGGCGGGGGCGGTGCTGATCTTCACCTTGTGGATTTCCGCCGCCATTGAGACCCGTTTGCTGCGCTCCGCCACCGGTGGCGAGTTGTCGCTGCGCAAGGCGGCGAGCAACGCCACGCGGGCCTTGTTGATGTTTGTCGGCCTGTTGATGGCGCTGTCGGCGGTGGGCATTGACCTGACCGCGCTGTCGGTGCTCGGTGGTGCCATTGGCGTGGGGGTGGGTTTTGGCCTGCAAAAGCTGGCGGCCAACTATGTCAGCGGCTTTGTCATCCTGGCCGAACGCAGCATGCGGATTGGCGACAACGTGCGGGTGGATAATTTTGAGGGCATTGTGATGCAAATCAATGCCCGCTACACCGTCATCCGCTCACTCGCCGGGCGGGAGTCGATTGTCCCCAACGAGTTGCTGATCACCACCCGGGTCGAAAACCTGTCGCTGGCGGATTCGCGGGTCTGGCTCCATACCGTGGTCTCGGTCGCTTATGACAGCGATGTGGACCAGGTGATGCACTTGTTGAAACAGGCTGCCGTGAACCAGGAGCGTGTGTTGCGTGAGCCTGCGCCTTCGGTCAACCTGGCAGCCTTTGGTGCCGACGGGCTGGAGTTCAAGGTGGGGTTCTGGATCGCCGACCCCGAGAACGGCAGTGACAACTTGAAGTCCTTGATCAACCTGGCCATACTTAAGGCATTGCGAGAAAACCGGATCGAAATTCCCTATCCGCAGCGGGTTGTGCACACGCGCGACGTGGCGGCGAATCCGGCCTGATAATTTTGACCAAGGAGGTTCGCATGACTTTATCTTTGGCTGTGCCCACCCCGCTGGAGTACTTTGCATCGGTGGTGCACAGCGATGCCGACTTTGCCCTGCTGGAGGCAGCTGCCTGCCTGGCGCAGGACGAATACCCTGAACTGGACGTGCAACAGGTTTTGGGTGAAGTTGATCAACTTCTGGAACGACTCAAGCATCGCCTTGCGGCTGATGCCGGCCCCTTGCAAAAGCTGCGCGTCCTGCATCAGTTTTTTTACCGGGATTTGGGCTTTGCCGGCAACGTCAATCATTACTATGACCCGGACAACAGTTTTGTGAGTGTGATTCTGCACACGCGCCGCGGCATTCCGATCTCGCTGGCGGTGCTGTGGCTGGAGTTGGCGCAAGGCCTGGGGCTGGCAGCGCGGGGCGTCGGATTTCCGGGCCACTTCATGGTCAAGGTGAATTTGCCCGAAGGCCAGGTTGTGATGGACCCGCTGGACGGCCAGTCGCTGACCCGCGAGGCGCTGGCCGAGCGGCTGGAGCCTTTCCGGCGACGCAGTGGCTTGATGGATGAGTTCGAAGTGCCGCTGGGCCTGTATTTGCAGGCCACCCCGCCGCGCGACATCATTGCCCGGATGTTGCACAACCTGAAAGAAATCCACACCGGCCAGGAAGACTGGCTGCGCCTGATTGCGGTGCAGGATCGGCTGATTGTGCTGCTGCCGCAAGCCTGGGACGAGTACCGGGATCGCGGCCTGGCCCATGCCGAGCTGGGCCATGCGGGAAGAGCGCTGGAAGACCTGGAAACCTATCTGGGCAACGCCGAACAGGGGCACGACACGTCCGCCATCGCCAGGCGTGTGGCCGAATTGCGGCGCGCCATCAACTGATGTTTCAGGTTGTAATGGATTTTGACTTTTGCAACCGGCGTGGGTCCAATGCGAAACACGAAGCGCAGTGTCGGCAGAGACTGCGCCTGCCCACAACCCAGGAGAGAAACCCATGAAAAGCTTTAAACAAATCGTCTCCACTTGCCTGATCGTCTGCGTCACCGCCGCGGGCTTTCCCCTTGCTGCCCAAGCCCGCATCGTGGGCACCGAAGAAATCACAGCGCCCGTGCAGGCAAGCACCAGCCGCGACACCGTGAACCGCTTTCTGGCGCGTGATGACGTGCGCCAGGCCATCTTGGGCCAGGGCGTCAGCCCGCAGGCAGCGGCTGAGCGGGTCGCGGCCATGTCGGACACTGAAGTGGCACAACTGGCAGGCCGCGTTGAGCAAGCCCCGGCCGGTGGCGATGTGTTGGGCATCTTGTTCACCGTGTTCATCGTGCTGCTGGTGACCGACATCATGGGCCTCACCAAGGTGTTTCCGTTCACACGATCGGTTCGATGATCAAACGACTCGTTGGTCTGCGAGCCCCCGTCTTGACGGGGGTTTTTGTTTGCGCGGTGCTGCTTCTGGGTGGCTGCGCCACACCGCAGGTAGCGATGCTCGATGCACGCTGGCCAACTGAACTGCCCGCACAGGTCGAACTTGCCGACGTTCCGTTTTTTCCGCAGGAAGATTATGAATGTGGTCCTGCCGCGCTGGCGATGGTGGCCCATGCTGCAGGCGTCGATGTGACGCCGGATGCGCTTGTGGATCAGGTTTACCTGCCGGGTCGCAAAGGCTCGCTACAGCCCGAAATGCTGGCCGCCACGCGTCGGCAGGGCTTGTTGGCTTATCCATTGAAGCCGAAGGTGGAAGACATACTGCGCGAAGTGGCGGCAGGCCACCCGGTACTGGTGTTCCAGAATTTGGCGTTCTCAATTTACCCGGTGTGGCACTACGCCGTGGTGATGGGTTTTGACCGCGAGCGCCACGTATTGCTGCTGCATTCCGGGCGCACGGCGCGCATGGAGATTTCAATGTTTGCCTTTGAGCGCACCTGGGCGCGCGGGCAATACTGGGCCATGCTGGCCCTCAAGCCCGGGCAACTGCCCGCCACCGCCGAGCCCCAGGCTTACACAGCCGCAGCGGCCACGCTGGAACGCACCGATGCACGCGGCGCGCAGCAAGCTTTTGCGGCCGCACTGCAACGCTGGCCGGATGACCGTGCGGCCTTGCTGGGCGCGGGCAACACCGCTTATGCGTTGGGCCAGCGTGACGCAGCGGCCACAGCCTACCGCCAGGCGGTTCTCAAGCACCCCGATTTTGCCGACGGCTGGAACAATCTGGCGCAAGTGCTGCTGGAGCTCAATCGTCGCCAGGAGGCCAGTCAAGCGATTGCGCGCGCGGTGGCCTTGGGTGGCGCGCGCCTGCCAGCGTATTTGGCCTTGCAGGCAAAAATTTATAACAAATAGGGCTGTAGCCCCCGTAAACAAAGCGTTAGTAGCTACTATTTTTATAGTAGCTTTGGGTTCGACGGGGTGCCGGCTTCGCCCAGCTGGTGCCAAGCGCGGCGCAGTTGCGTGTCTGAACTGAAGCCCGCAAAAGCGGCCGCTTGCGTGACATTGCGGCCTGACTGCAGCGCTGTTTGCGCCAGGGCCAAGCGAATGCGGCGCAGGTACTGCAGCGGCGCAATGCCTGCATGGTCCATAAACAAGCGCGTCAAGTGCCGGGGTGAGGTGCAGGCCACGGCCGCCATGCTGGCCAGGTGCCAGTCTTGCGCGGGTTGGCTGCTGACGGCGTCCTGCACGCGGTGCAGGGCCGGGTGCAGGTGGTTGCGGTAAGCCAGAAACGGTGACAACTCCGGGTCCTGCGGGCCGCGCCGCAGGGCCACCACCATGGCTTGCGCCACCTGCGCGGCAATGGGTTCGCCACACAGCTGGGCAATGCGGTGCAAGGTCAGGTCCACGCCGGTGGTCACGCCCGCGCTGCTGTACACCGGTGCGTCTTCCACAAAGACACGGTTCTCCACCACCTGGCAGTCGGGCTCTACCGACCGCAATTCAGCCAAATGATGGTGGTGCGTGGTCACATGCCGCCCAGCCAGCAAACCCGCATGAGCCGCCAGCACCGCGCCGGCGCACACTGTGATCAGCTCCAGCCGGTGGGTTTGCAGCCGCAGGCCGCGCAGCCAGTGCAGCAGCGCTTGAGCAGCCTCGATTTGCACAGAAATGGTGGCGCCTGGCTGGCCAACCAGCACCACCCAGGCCGGCGCTGGCAGCGTGTCAGGCAGCGCCTCAAGACCACTGAGTTTGAGCCCCACCGAACTGACCGTCTCGCTGCTGGGACCGACAAAGCGCAACACAAAGCGCGGCGGCTGGCCCTGAATCTGCAGCGCTTGATTGGCGATGCGCAAAGCCTCAGCCGGCCCGGCCCAATCCAGCGCCAGGCTGTCGGGCAGCAGGGCAAACAAGACCTGAATCGGCACTGACTGCACCAAGCTCATCATGCGTGCGTGGGCTGTGCCAGCAAGGTGTCGGCGTCATAGGGACGCTCAAACCAGACCAGCGAGTCTTCGGGGTAGCTCCGGGCATCAAAGCGACGGGTAAAGCGCAAGTGCGGCAAACCGATATCGATTACCTGGTAATGGTGGGGAATCTGCGCCACTTCCAGCGCCAGTTTTACTTTGTATGAGTGACCCGACTCGGGGTGTCCAAACAAGGTGTAGTCCATTTTTAATCCTCAAACGAGCCGTGGTAATCCATCTGCCGTGCGGTCAACTGGGCCAATTCACGCCCGCCCAGCCGAGCCACCAGGTGCAGGCACATGTCGATGCCCGCACTGATGCCAGCCGAGGTGACGACCTGGCCGTTGTCAATCCAGCGCGGGTCGTCGCAGACGGTCAGGGCCGGAAAGCGCGTCTGCAAATCGCTGCTGTCTTCCCAGTGGGTGGTGACGCGCCCGGTGCGCACCACACCACTGGCCGCCAGCAAAAACGCGCCGGTGCACACCGATGCCGTGATCTGCGCCTGAGTGGCCGTGCGGGCGATCCACGCCAGCGTTTGTGGGCAGGCCATGGCAGCGTCCACCACGCCGCCGGGCACCAGCAGCAGGCCGCAGCGCGGGTGGTCGGCAAAGCTGTGTTCGGGCAGCACACGCAGCCCGGCACGCGCCTGAATCGGCTGACCATCGCGCGACACGCAGGTCACGTCAAACAGCGCCGCCGCGCCCGGGTTGCGCTTGCCATGCACCCGGCTGGCGGTGGTGAATACCTCATACGGCCCGGCAAAGTCCAGTACCTCGATCGCATCAAACACCAGGATGCAGACCGACACAGGCGGGCGCTGACTCATGCCGCTCCTGTAGCCCGCTCAAGCGCCTGCGCGACGCTGCAAATGGTGGCGAAGCGGTCTTTCAGCACAGTGGCGGTGCGCGCCTTGATGTCGACCGCACTCAGGGTGGAGCCATCAAGTTGCTGCATGTCCCAGGTGAGCGTGGCATCCAGGCAGTAGTCCACCTGCCAGCCCAGATCAGAGGCGTGGCGGGTGGAGGTCTCGCAGCATTGTTCGGTGCGGATGCCACTGATGATCAGCCTTTGAATGCCGTTCTGCGTCAGCCACACGTCCAATCCCGTGCCCACCAGCGCGCTGTGGCGGCTCTTGTGAAAGGTGGCGGCGGCCTCAAACGGGTGCAGTTCGGCCAGCGGCTGCACAAAGCCGGACTCGAGCGCAAACGGGTTGCTGGCGGTCTTGGGGCCGTCGACGTGAAAGACACGCACGATCGGCAGGCCGCGCGCCACACAGCCGTCAATCAGGGCGTTTTGCGCGTTGAGGTAGGCGGGCAGATCGGTCGCCGTGAAGTATGGGCGCTGGCGGAACGACTCTTGCGCGTCAATCAAAATAAGACATGTTTTCATAGATTAATATGTGAGTTGAAAAGCTATATGGTGCACGTTTTATGTGCGTAAGGCCAGTTTATGAGGGACAAGTATCGATCAAATCAAGACATTATGTTGAGACCAAGGCCACTGATTGATGATGCGCTCAGGGTCCGCGTTTACCGCTCATGCGGTAGGGCACCACGAACTTGGGCGCCATCATGCGCATGCACGGCAAAAACGTTCTTCGCGAGGTCAATTCCAACGGTTACGATAGCCATGATTTCCCCTCCCAAGTGAGTTGATGAAAAGTTTCACCTCTCCATCGTGGCACATTGATGCCGTAAATCGCAACTGGAAAGACGCGCGGCTCGCCTGGGACGGGGAAGTTCCTTTCATTCGTTAGCCGTGATGAAACAGTCGCCTGTTGGAGGAGTAAGCATGTGAAGTACCTTGCCGCAAGCCTCGTCATCGCAGGAAGCTTGGTCGGCTGTGCGTCAGTTCCCATGGGCAGTCCGCAGCAAGACGCGATGCTCAAGACATTTGCCGTCGCGCCTGGCAGTGCCGGCATCTTCATCTATAGGAACGAGGTCGCAGGTGTAACCACCAAGATGAATGTTTATCTCGATGGAGCGCCTCTGGGCCAGACCGCCGCTAAGACATACCTCTACCGAGAAGTCGCACCAGGCCGGCATACCGTCACTTCGAGGGCCGAAAATACCGACACGCTCGACGTGCATGTTGAGGTCGGCTCGCTGGCCTTCGTGTGGCAAGAAGTCAAGTGGGGCGTATTTTCCCCGCGCAACAAGCTTCACTTGATGCACGAGTTGGAAGGAAAAGCGGGCGTGCTGGCGTCCAGACTTGCTGAAAGCAAGATACCAATGCAGTCCGTCGATGTTCGCGTCGAGGCGGATGACCCAGCCTGGCGCGGAACACTGGAATGCCAGGCATCCAATTCCTTTGGGAACTGGCCATTCGTCGCGCCGGGAAGCGTTGCCGTCGCGACTTCGACCTCCGCGCTCCAAATCATGTGCAAGCCGGCCGCCGACGCTGCGCATGGATCGGGAGCCACGGTAAGGGGCACGACCGTGGCGTCGCAAGATCCTGTGCGCAAGGGAGCCAGCACAGGCGCCAAGGTCGGCGCCGGCGCTGGCGCGGCCCTGGGTGTCGCGGCAGCACCAGTCATGGGCCCGACGTTTGCAGTCTTAATGGTCGTGGGTGGCGCACTCAGGGGCGCAGAAGTCGGAGGAATCGTGGGCGCCGTCACTGCGGATGACATAGTGGAGTATCCGAGCCCCATCGTCATTCGCATCAAACGCGCGTCGTCGCCAGATTGAGCATTACAAATGCGCGCGTTCCCATGCCGCGGAATGGCGGCTAACCCTGAGTCTATGGATTCCAGCCGGCTTCCTCCCGCCGCCTAGCGCCAACGTTAACGCGCCAAGCCACGCGGCTGCAGCACCAGCAGCAACAAGGCCAGCGCCGCAAAGCCGATGCCGGCCACAAAGGTGAATGACGCGCCCCAGCCCTGCCAGAGCCAGCCCGCCAGCCCACTGGCGATCAGCATCGCCACGCCGCTGAGCAGGTTGAAAAATCCGTAGCCGGTGCCGCGTAAATCCGTCGGTGCCGTGTCTGCCACCATGGCCGCCAGCAGGCCTTGGGTCATGGCCATGTGCAAGCCCCACAGCGCCACGCCAGCCCAGAACACCACGCCGCTGTTGCTGTAAGCCAGTAGAGAGTCAGCGCCTATCAACAGCAGCAGCCCCCAGCCTAACAAGGAGGTGTGGCGCACTTTGTCGGCCAGCTTGCCAAACGGGTAGGCGCAAGACGCGTAGACGATGTTCATGCCGATCAGCACCAGCGGCGTCCAGGCCAGCGCCAGGCCGCCTTGTTGCGCGCGCAGCACCAGAAAAGCCTCGCTGAAACGCGCCAGCGTGAACACCGCGCCCACGCCCACCACCCACCAGTAAGCAGGGCTCAGGCGGGCCAGGTTGGCGCGGCTGATCGGGTTGCTGCGCTTGGTCGTGATGGGTTGATCAGGCTCCTTGACGCCCCACACCAGCAGCGCCACGCACATGAAGGCGGGCACAGTCGCCACCCAGAACACGGCGCGAAAGTTATCGTTCCACAGCAGCATGAAGACGACTGCCAACGTGGGCCCCAAAAACGCGCCCACCGTGTCAAGCGACTGGCGCAGGCCAAATGCGGCGCCGCGCAGCTCGGGCGGTGCAATATCGGCCACCAAAGCATCACGTGGCGCACCGCGGATGCCTTTACCGACGCGGTCCAGCAAACGGGCGGTGATGATCCAGCCACTGGAGGTGGCCAGGGCAAACAGCGGCTTGGAAAACGCCCCCAGGCCGTAGCCCAGCACCGCCAGCGGCTTGCGCTTGCCCCAGTAATCGCTCAAAGCGCCTGAAAACACCTTGATGATCAGCGCCGTAGCCTCGGCAGCGCCTTCAATCAGTCCGACCACAAACATGCTGATGCCCAGCGTGGTCACCATAAAGACCGGCAGCAGGCTGTGGATCAGCTCACTGGAAACATCCATCAGCAGGCTGACAAAGCCCAGCGCCCAGATGCTTGGGGGAATTTTGCGCAGCGGGGTGGTCATCCAGCGCTCGGAGTCAGATTAACGTTAGCGCACCAGTACCGCCGCATCGTCGCCACGCGCGGCAATCACGCCAATGACATACACGGTTTCACCTGCGGCGCGCAGTGTGGCCGCACAGGCGGCGGCTTGTGCCGCATCAATCACCACCACCATGCCAATGCCGTTATTGAACGTGCGATTCATCTCAAAGTCGTCAATGCCAGCCGTTTTTTGCAGCCAGGCAAACAGCTCGGTTTGCGGCCAGCTGCCCTTCGTCAAGTGCGCCGCAGTGCCCTCGGGCAGCACGCGGGGGATGTTTTCCAGCAAACCGCCTCCGGTGATGTGGGCCAGTGCCTTGATGGGATGGGCAGCCAGCGCGGCCAGCACGTTTTTGACATACAGGCGGGTGGGCTCCATCAGCGCCTGTTTGAACGGTTTGCCATCCAGCGTGGCCGGGGCATTGGCACCCGCGCGCTCAATGCACTTGCGCACCAGGCTGAAGCCATTGGAATGCACGCCGCTGCTGGCCAGGCCCATGACCACATCGCCGGGCTTGATAGCCGCGCCGGTGAGGATTTTTGACTTTTCGACTGCGCCGACACAGAAACCGGCCAAGTCGTATTCGCCCGCCGGGTACATGCCGGGCATTTCAGCGGTTTCGCCGCCAATCAGCGCACAGCCCGACAGCTCGCAGCCCTTGGCAACACCGCCCACCACGGCGGCGGCGGTGTCCACATCAAGCTTGCCGCAGGCAAAGTAGTCCAGGAAAAACAAGGGCTCGGCCCCTTGCACCAGCACGTCGTTGACGCTCATGGCGACCAGATCGATGCCGACCGTATCGTGCATATTCCACTCAAACGCCAGCTTGAGCTTGGTGCCGACACCGTCGGTGCCGCTCACCAGCACCGGCTCTTTGTAGCGTTTGGGCACTTCAAACAGCGCGCCAAAGCCGCCAATACCCGCCAGCACGCCTTCGCGCATGGTCTTTTTGGCCAGGGGTTTGATGCGCTCAATCAGGGCGTCGCCTGCGTCAATGTCAACGCCGGCGTCTTTGTAGGAAAGGGGGGAAGCAGAGGAAGCGTTTTTTTGGGTCATGAAAAATGCCATGAAAAATGCGCTGGCAGGGCGCGTGCAAGCAGGTCGTGGGTTGGAAAAAAGCGCGAGCTTGGAGCCCGATAGAATTTGACCAGATTTTAAGGGTATGTATTCAGTCCGCCAGATGCAATTTACTTCCACTCCAAAAAGGGCCGTCTGCGCACACTTATGAAACAAATTGCCCTGGATATTGGCTTGGCGACCGGCCCCACGTTGAGCAGTTTTTTTGCTGGCCCGAATGAGGCGGCTCTGCGCCATCTGCAAATATGGGTTGGCGACGGTGCCGGTGCAGCGGCGCGTTCACCCGTGCCGACTTACCTCTTTGGCAGTGCTGGCAGCGGCAAAACGCATTTGCTCAAGGCGGTACAGGAGGCTTTTCGCGTGCAGGGCGCCAGTGTGGGCTGGCTCGACGCCAGCGTGCAGCAGCCGCCGGAATTCGATGAGCGTTGGGCGGCGGTGCTGATGGACGACGTGCATTTTTACAACGCGGTGCAGCAGCAGGCGGCGTTTAACTGGTTCATCAATGCCCAAACCTGGCAGCGCGGCGTGCTGGCGGCCGGTGAGTTGCCGCCGGCTGACCTGAAATTGCGTGATGACCTGCGCACCCGGCTCGGTTGGGGCCATGTGTTTCAGCTCCAACTGCTCAGTGAGCCGGAGCGGCGCGCCGTTTTACGCCAGGCGGCCGATGCGCGCGGGCTGTTTTTGAGCGACGAGGTGATGGACTTCATGTTGACACGCTTCAGCCGTGACTTGGGGAATCTGATGGAGTTGCTGAACCTGATTGACGGCTACGCCCTGCAAACCAAGCGGGCGATTACCATTCCCCTGATCAAATCCATGATGGACAACACGTAATCGACAATCGACCCATGAAATTGACCCTTTTTGACCTTGATCACACCTTGTTGCCGATTGATTCTGATTACGCATGGGGCGTTTTTACCAGCACCATCGGCTGGACCGATCCGCTGGAGTTCAACCAGCGCAACGATGAATTTTTTGCCCATTACCAGGCCGGCACGCTTGACATTCATGAGTACGTGCGCTTTGCCACCGCGGCGCTGCGTCAGCAGGGGCCGATTCATGCGCAAGCGGCGCATGCTCGGTTCATGAAGACTGTGGTGGCCCCCGTCATCAAGGAGCAGGCAGTGGCACTGGTGCGACAACACCAGCAGGCGGGCGATGAGGTGCTGATCGTCACGGCCACCAATGACTTTGTGACACGCCCGATTGCGCAGGCCTTCGGTGTTGGCGAATTGATTGCGGTTGAACTGGAGCGCGACACGGCGCCTGGGGGTAGCGGCTGGATCACGGGCGAAATAGTCGGCGTGCCCTCGTTCCGGGAAGGAAAAATCACGCGAGTGACGCAGTGGCTAGCCAGCCGCCAGCTGGATTGGACCGATGTGGAGACTACTTTTTACAGTGACTCCATGAACGATCTGAGCCTGCTGGAGCGCGTGACGCACCCCGTGGCGACCAACCCGGAAGCGCCTTTGCGGGCCCTGGCCAGTGAGCGTGGATGGCGCATACTTGATCTGTTTTGAAGTGTTGGGATCTATGATTAAAAAATTTATTGACCGGTTATTAGGCAAAACGTCAACCAAAAGCAAAAAACCTCAATTTGGCAAGCGCGAAGAGGTGGGTGCGGTGGTGCACGGTATCGATCCGAAACTGGTCGATGAGCGCGCGCTCAACGTGGTGCGTACCCTTAAAAATGCAGGGTTCGAGGCTTATGTCGTTGGTGGCGCCGTGCGCGACCTGATGGTCGGCCTGGCACCTAAAGACTTTGATGTGGCGACCAATGCCACCCCGGAGCAGGTCAAAGGTCTGTTCCGGCGTGCTTTCATCATTGGGCGGCGCTTTCGGATCGTGCACGTGGTGTATGGACGTGGCCGCGAGCACGAGGTGATTGAGGTCTCCACCTTCCGCGCCTACATGGACAACGCGGCCGCCGAACAGGTGGCGGGCAACGAGAAAACCAGCAAAAGCGAGTTGGCCGGGATGAAACACGCGGTCGACTCCACTGGCCGCGTGCTGCGCGACAACGTCTGGGGCCCGCAGGAAGAAGACGCGGTGCGGCGCGACTTCACCATCAACGCCATGTACTACGACCCTGAGACGCAAATTGTGGTCGATTACCACCATGGCATCAAAGATTCGAAAAACCGGGTGATCCGCATGATTGGCGACCCGGCGACGCGTTACCGCGAAGACCCGGTGCGCATCATCCGCGCCGTGCGTTTTGCCGCCAAACTCAGCGGCTTGGGCTTCAAGCTCGAAGCCAAAACGGCGGCACCGCTGATCAAGTCGCAAGAGCTACTGGCCGAGGTCCCGCAGAGCCGTTTGTTTGACGAGATGCTCAAGCTGTTGCAAACCGGCCATGCATTGGCCTCGATTGAGCAGCTCAAAGCACTGGGTATGGCACGCGGCATTTATCCGCTGCTTGATGTGGTGGTGCAGCGCGCTGAGCAAACCTTCGTCAGGGCCGCCTTGCGAGACACCGACCGCCGCGTGAGCGAAGGCAAGCCGGTGGTGGCCAGTTTTCTGCTGGCCTGCGTTTTGTGGGCCGATGTGCGTGACGGCTGGGCCAAACGCATCAACGAGCGCCAGCATGCCCATCCGGCGCTGCAGGATGCGATCGAAGACGTGTTCAATTCCCATATTGGCGATGTATCGGGCCGCGGCAAACTCGGCGGTGACATGCGTGAAATCTGGATGATGCAGCCCCGCTTTGAGAAACGCGTGGGCAGTGCAGCCTTTGGTCTGGCCGAGCAGCCGCGTTTTCGCGCGGCCTTTGACTTCATGCGTTTGCGCGCTGAGACCGGCGAGATCGACGAGGTGTTGGCCGACTGGTGGCAGGAGTTCAGCCTGGCCGATGACAACCTGCGCCAGGACATGGTGGATCAGGTGCGAGAAGAACAGCAGCAACGCCAGCGGGCGCCGCGCGTGCACAAGGCGCCTGCGGCACGCGTTTCACACGATGCGGCGCAAGCGGCACCGTCCGTGGCGCGTGATGCTGTTTCTGATGCACAGGATGACCAGTCCGCTTTGGGCGCAGTGGCCGATGCTGCTGATGCACCCAAAAAACGCCGCCGCCGCAGACGCAGCAACGGCCCCAGGAACGTTGGCGAGCAAGCGCCGGACGCGGGCGTTTGAGCGCGCCGGAGCAAACCCCGGTCACTGCCTATATTGCGCTGGGCGCCAATCTGGGTGACCCGCAGGCAACGATTCTGAAGGCCGTGAATGACCTGGCGCTGATCCACGGCGTCAGTCTGATCAGGTGTTCCTCCCTGTATCAAACCGCGCCGCTGGACGCCGGCGGCCCGGATTATGTGAATGCTGTGGTCGAGGTACAGACGATGTTGACGGCGCCGGCTCATTCACGGC
>Ga0209343_10007617_pt1 | contig 12703 bp, 12 predicted proteins | sample RifCSPlowO2_02_FD_184026 | JGI IMG/M metagenome (GOLD analysis project Ga0209343, IMG submission 184026) | Groundwater microbial communities from Rifle, Colorado - Rifle CSP2_plank lowO2_0.2 (SPAdes) (version 2) | ecosystem: Environmental > Aquatic > Deep subsurface > Groundwater | place... | reverse complement strand
CCCCCCCGGTCTGACATGACAAAGCGAATCAAAACCCCAACGATTTCAACACCTTGTCTATTGTTCGCCATGCTGGCGGCTTGCTTAGTTCCATCCACTGCCCATCATCACTAAGGGTAATGGCGCCTTCGATGCAGCTGCGAAGGTGCAGGGCGCGGGATTCCCGCTTGCCTTCGGGCCATGCGCGGATCTGTCGGCGATGGAGCCACACCATGGTCACGATGGCGCAGCGCACCCGGTTGACCTTTACCTTATTGGCCTGTGGCCCGCGTGCGGCCTGGGCTTCCTTCTCAGCCCTGAGATGGCACAACTCATCCAGATCCGTATTGGTTCGGGCCAGCAGATCCGGAGGCAAGCGCCTTGCCCGCTGAGCATCGTCGGCCTGGGTTGAGCCTGCTGTTACCTCATATCTAAATTGCATATAAACACCTTCTGCTTATACCTATCACGTTGCTAAGCCCTCGTATCCTCCTGTTCTGCACCCTAAGCCTGACCCTGGGTGGCCACAGCCGGCTGCCTGTGGTGCGTTTTGCGGGGTTTTAGGTGCCTAATAGCTGCATCCGCATTGCCTTTGTCGATTCACTTTTCCTATCGCCTATTAGCAGCAACCACCCCCTGAAAATTGGTACGTATCGTGGTAAATCACTCTGCGGCTGCACAATGTAAAAGCCTAAACCCCTGCAAGTACGCGGCCTGCAGCCTGCTTTTTGCCTATTTCGTCCACTGCTCAGTGAGCAGAGGAATAAGGCAGAGAGCCTATTTCCGGTTTCGTTTGATGCCGTTTCCGCCATCAGGTGGCGTTTCCGGAATTTTCTACTCCGTGTGTGTCTAACTGGCTAATATTCATAGCAAACGCACCAACTCAAGAAGACGAAAAAGGAATTGGCTGTTGGTTTCACTTGGGTGCTTGAGCGCAATCAGCTCTTTGAACAGTTCGGGTGGCATGTAAGCAGTGAATCGCTTATAGCCGAGTTCCCGGCAACGGATCCGGTAACGACGTTGTACCGCCGCTGTCTTGCTGACAGGTCGAGCCTCTTCAAACTCCAGCCACCCACTCGCGCGCAAACGAGCGGCGTCGTCTTCGGACAGCACTGTCCTGGCATGGGACGGGTGAACCAATCGAGTGCTTTTCACGGCGGCATCTCCTCGATTTCACAAAGACTTTCTATCGCCATTATCGGGTAGGGGGCCTTACAGGCCCCCCCGCCCGATCATCAAGCGGCAATCGGGCGTAATCGGGCTGTGACCTTGCAGCCCGATTAGGCTGTAAGCCTTGTGCTTGCTTGTCTGGTGACACTTCACCCGCTGTGCGTAATCGGGCATTATCGGCTTTGGCTTTTTTGCCCGTAATCGGGCAAATTTGGCTTGCCCGATTACGGAAAACAGCCCTTTCAGAGCATGGCATTTTTCGCCTCCAGCACTGCTTTCAGCGGCTTTTCCCTGACCTGCATCTGTACGTCACCGCCCGCTGCCTTGAACGCTGCCTTAACATCCAGCGCTATTTCGTTCATGGCCTCAACACCTGCCTGGGTCAGTGCCAGCAGTCGTTTATCCTCTTTCGTGCCACCTTCAAGGAAACCGCAACCGCGCAGCGCGTCTAGCGTGCCCTTGATAGACGACTGTGACGCCTGGCACAGCTCGGCCAGTGCCGCCTGCGTCTCGCCCGGCTTATTGAGGATCCGCGCCATCAACGTCCACAGGTACTTGCGTCGTTCGCCAGCGCCCAGCTCAGGGTGCGCCCGGTAGAACGCGTCAGCGCGGGCATTCCGGTGCACCTCTCCTGTCATCACCATGCAAACGGCGGTTACATCTTCCATGTGGCCTGTGCTGTCGGCTTCCTGGCGCACCACGATGACTTTCGGCTTCAAGGTGAGGTCAGGTGGTAGCGGCGCGCTGCGGATTTTCTTCCATTCCATCGTAAACAGCCCGCTGTCGAAGGTGCACAGCACACTGGAGTCGGCGTTGCAGCGGATCGCGTAGGCGCCACGCTCGCGGTCTTTTTCGGTGTGGCCGTTGTGGTGAATGACATAAACCGTGGCATCGCCACGCAGCTCGCCCAGTTTGTTCAAGAACGTCCGCATATCGCTTGCGCTGTTCTCGTCCAGCTCGCCACAGTTGCGATTCAGCGTGTCGATGATGATCGCCGAGAGTGGTACAGGCATTGCCGCTATCGCGGCTTTGATGCCCTGGATGACTTCGGGTTTCGACAGGTCGAAGCCGCCATGGGTGATGTAGACCTTCACGCTATCCGGGTCGGCAATGCTGTACTCCAGGCACGCCGCCTCGACCATATCAACTACACCCTCGTCATCCTCGGCGGCAATGATCAGAACACCGCCACCGCCGTTTTCGATAAGGCTGTCATGCCAGTGCGTTTGGCACTGCAGGCAAACCGCAAGCCCGGCCATGGTCGTGCTTTTATAGGTGCCGGATGAGCCGAAAATGATATTCACGGTGCCTTGCCGAAAGCGTCCCTTAACCTGCCACCTGTTCGGTTTGCGGTTTTTGCGCCGCTCGGCAAAGGATGGAATGTGGAACTCGTCGCGCTGGCTGTTAGGCGCAGTAGGATCAGTGCCAGCCTCCACCTTCGGGTACACCTTGGCGACTGTGCGTTCAAGGTACTGCTGATCACGAACGCGGCTTTGCTTGCCGTGCTCGAAATTAGACAACAGCAGCAAGGCCTCTGTCGGTGAGTAGCCGAGACGAAACAGGGTCAGGGCGTAGGCATGATCCAAGCCGCTGCCGGTTCGATCCTTTACCCAAGCAGGCGCCTTGCCTTCCAAGAGCAACTTCAGGTCGGGGCTGTGTTGCTGGTGCAGGGCGTAGCGGGTGGCCAGGGACAGCTCGTCGATCTTCTGGTCGAAGGTAATGTCAGCGGTTCCGGTCTTGGGTGCCACGCGCGGCAAGAACGCAAAAGCATCCAAGTTGTAGGTTGTGCTGGACGACGACAGTAGCCGCGACTGCGAAGCTGGACGCTGCAGCTCCAGTTTCGTTTTCGTTGGCAGGTTGACGGTGCCTGGCACTCGCATCAAGCGATCAATGTTGTGGCAGTGGTCGCCGCCGAAGTGCGCGGCCAGGGCGCGGTTGTCCGCTTCCAAGGCATCGGTGTTTCCATCGTGCAGGATCGGCTTGTCCAGCTTCCAGAACAGTCCGAAACCGTTGCCGGAATCGATCAGCTCAGACGGCTGCAACTTGAAGCCGTCGACCTCGGCGCGCAGGCGGGCGCGCTCGGCCGTCAGCTCGGCCGGCGTTAGCTTGACCTTGGGCGGGTCGGCGTCGACATGACAGTAGGCGAGCGCTGCCACGTCGGGCTTGCTGGCCTTCGAGCCAGGGTCACGCAGCAGTGGATTGACGGTGAAATAGAGATTCGCCTTGCCGTTGTGCTTGACCAGCCAGGGGCCAAGCACGTCGATCTGATCAGGCTGCACGGCCTTGCCTTCAATGGTGCCGCTGTCAGGATCGATGGCCGCGACGTGCACAAACCAGCCTGGATCCCAGCCCGCCGTGTGTGCCTTGAGAAAGGCCAAGGCTTGCATACATCCAGTCTCGGATGTATGTTGGATTTGGTCTTTTTCCTGACTCCCCTCTACGCCGTTCTGCGCGGCTTGGAGGGTTTTTTTTGGCTCGAACATCGGGCCACCCTCCTTTAAAGAAGTTCTGCGCGGCGTGCTGCCTTGGCTTTCTCTTCGGCGCGCTTGGCCATGTGGGCCTGGGTAGCCTTGACAGTGTTTGGATCAATAGTCGTGCGCGCGCGGCCAGCCAAAAAGGTGCGGATTTCGCCGACCTTCCAGGCAACGGCGCGCGGGCCGATACGCACCGGGGCTGGTGCATGGCCAGATTTCACCCACAGGAACCAAGTGGAGCGACCGCATTGGCAGAGCGCCAGAATGGGTGGCAGGCGCAACAAAGCGCTGTCGGGGAGGGTATCGAGGTCGGGGGTAAGCGTATGCATTGGATAGGCAGCCATGACGGCTTCACCTCCTTAAAAAACAGGGAGTTAGAAGCCCGCCTCATGTTGCCGGACGCTGTGCCACGAGTCGCTGAACGCTAGTCGCAGCATATCGGGAGCCGAATGGCGTGATCGATATGAAAAAAACGCTACCAGACTATTATGTATTTGTCAACCATTCCTAAGTTCGTCCAAGTGATCCGCGTACCACTGCATCATTCGCCGGCGCTCTGGCAGGTACTTGGCTTTGTTATAGCGCCCGCGCACCCCTTGCGTCAGGTGCGCTAGTTGAGCCTCGATTGCGTCCGGGTCGAACATCATGGCGTCACCGTCGCGGGCCTCGTTCAGCGCAGTAGATGCAACGTGACGAAAACCGTGGCACGTCATCTTGCCCGCGTAGCCCAGCTTATCCAGGGCGCTCCGCAACGTCTTTCGGTCGATTGGCTTATACAAGCTGCGTCCCGGGAGCACAAATTGCGACCCGCAGGAGAAGGTTTTCAGCTCCTCCAGAATTGACACAACCTGCGGCGCCAAGGGAACAAGGTGCGGGCGACGCATTTTCATCCGGTCTGCTGGAATTTCCCAGGTCGATGTGTCGAAATCGAACTCGTCCCACGTTGCCAGAAGCAGCTCGCTTACCCGAACGAAGGTCATGGAAAGCAGTTGCAGTGCAAACCGTGTGCGCCGGTCTCCGTGGTAGTCGTCAATCGCGTGCAGAAGGTCCGGCAGTTCGGAAGGCGCCACGTGTGGATGGTTGGAATAAGGTGCGGGTTGCAAGGCGCCTTCCCGGCCGATGGCAACGTTGTGGGTCAATACCCCGATGTTGATCGCGTAGTCGAGCACTTTGACGATGTGGCCGAGGATCCTGAATGCCAGTGCGAGGTTGCCGCGCGCCTGCACGGGGCGCAGCACCGCGATTATTTCAGGGGCTTCGATGGCAGTGACAGGCCGAGGGCCGAGGGTGGGGAACACGTCAGCAACGAGACGCTTGAGGATGTCGTCGCCGTATTTCGTCGACCAGTGAACAGCGTGGTTTTTATGCCACTGGCGCGCCAGCGCTTCAAAGGAATTGGAAGTGGCTGCGGCTGTGGCGCGCTTCTCAGCTTTCTTCTCAGCAGCCGGATCCGCTTGCCCGCGCAGCTTGGCGGCTTCGACGCGGGCTTCGGCCAGCGGCACTTGAGGGTAGGTACCCAGGCTCACGAGCTTTTCAATCAGTGCCGGCTCGCCCTTACGGTTGATGCCCCGGACGGCGTACCTGTAGCGCCAGCGCTTGCTGCCATCGGCCCCCACCCAAAGGTAGAGGCCGCCACCATCGGCCAGCTTTCTGACGGTGCCGGTGTGGCAGACTGCGTTCCGGCAGGCCGCGTCAGTCAATTGATGAAGAGCCATGACGTGGTACCTCCAACCAGTTACGTGGTAGGTAAGCTCATTTTTACCACGTCATTAGGCTGGATACCACTAGATTTAGTCGGACTAACTGATACCACTAAATCAGCCTGTAGCCCAATGAATACGGCGCTATATGGTTTTTATTAGACTAGATTGTAAATAGCAGGCATTGCTGGCGCTGCAGGAGGACTTTGTCTCGACCTAGCAGGCTGTCGGACTTGGCCGTCCGTGGCGAGGGAAGGTCGGCGCTCCGCGCTCGACACGCCGTATGCCCGCGTCAATTGGCCGAAACGCCGTTTCGCCCCGCCGTGGATTTCCCCTAAGATCACCTGCTATCGATGTCTTGAGGTGGTTATGGATTTTTCCGAGTTGCTCCAGGCCGTTCGCGCCAACCCACAGGCCGTGGTAATCCCGTCTGTCTGGGCGCAGGGGCGGGCCAGTTTCGGTGGTCTGATGGCGGCGCTGGTGTATGAGGCCATGCGCGCCCAAGTCCCAGCGGAGCGTGCGCCGCGTTCGCTGGCGATCACCTTCGTCGGCCCGGCCGCACCTGATGTGCCGGTGAGTTTCCAGGTCGAGGTGCTGCGTGAAGGCAAGGCGGTCAGCCAGGTGCTGGGCCGCGCGGTGCAGAACGGCCAGGTGGTGACCCTGGTGCAGGGCAGTTTCGGCGCGCCGCGCGAGTCGGCGATCACGGTTGTGGCTGAGCCAGCACCGCAGATCAAGCCGGTCGAGGACTGCGAGGAACTTGCCTATGTGCGCAATGTGACCCCGGAGTTCACTCGCTTCCTGGCCATGCGCTGGGGGATCGGCGGTATGCCCTTCAGCAACAACCCCTCGCGGGAAATGGGCGGCTGGGTGCGCTTGCGCGAGGGCGGCGAGGTGCAGCAGGTCTGCGAGGCGCACCTGCTGGCCCTGGTCGATGCCTGGCCGCCGGCGGTATTGCCGCACCTGCGAGCCCCGGCTCCGGGCAGCTCGTTGACCTGGACCATCGAGTTTGTCCAGCCGGTTACCGAGCTGAATACCCTCGACTGGTGCCTCTACCGCGCGCAGATCGAGCATGCCCGCGACGGCTACGGGCATATCGCCGCCGCCTTGTGGAGTCCGCGCGGGGAGTTGCTGGCGATCAGCCGGCAGACGGTCACGGTGTTCGGTTAACCAGCAAACAGCACCCTAGCCTGCCCACGCGCCAGCGCAATCCAGAGCCGAATCCCGGATTGCAGCGAGTGCCGCGGTTTATCCGGGTTACGGAGCTACAGCTTGAGCTGGCGGATGGCCCTGTTCAGCTCGCCGGCCAAGGCCGCCAGCTCGGAGCTGGTGGTGGCGGAGCCTGTGGTTTGCTGCACCGTCTGCTCGGTGACGTCGCGAATGCTCACGATGGAGCGGTTCATTTCTTCGGCCACCTGGCTCTGCTGCTCGGCGGCCACTGCAATCTGAGTGTTGCTCTCGCGCATCTGCGCCACCGAACCGGTGATGGCGACCAGTGCCTGGCCTGCTTCGTGGGCCTGTTGCACGCAGTCATCGGCCTTGAGCGAGCTTTCCTGCATGAACTCGACGGCATCGCGGGTGCCGCTTTGCAGGGAGGAGATCATCAGGGTGATTTCATCGGTTGAGACCTGCACGCGTTTGGCCAGATTGCGCACCTCATCGGCCACTACCGCAAAGCCGCGGCCCATTTCGCCGGCGCGGGCGGCTTCGATGGCGGCGTTGAGGGCGAGCAGGTTGGTCTGTTCGGCAATGCCGTGAATCTCACTGACGACGGTGCTGATTTTCTGACTGTCGACGGCCAGTTGCTGGATCATTTGCGCGGTCTGTTGCACGCCGCTGGACAATCCTGCGATCGACTGGCCGACACGGTCGACCACTTTCTGACCGGAGCCGGCCAGTTGCTCGGCGGTTTTCGACTGGTCGCGGGTATCTGCCGTGTGCTGAGCGATATGGTGGACAGTGGTGGACATCTCGTTGATCGCGGTAGCCGCCTGTTCGGTCTCGCTTTGTTGGTCGAGCATGCCCTGGCGTACGTCGCGCATGCTCACGGCCATGCGCTCGGCGCCTTCGTCCAGACGGGCGGCGGTCTGCGCAACGATGCCGACCACACGCTGGTAACCGGCCTGCATGGCATTGAAGGCCGTGGCCATCTGGCCAACTTCGTCACGGCAGTCGAGGGGCACGCGAGCCGCCAGGTCGCCGCTTTTCTCTACCTGCAGCATCACATCCTTGAGGGTGTTGAGGTGGCTCAGCAGGAAGTGGATCAGCAGTTGCGAGGCCGCCAGCAGGACCAGCATCAACAGGGCGACAACCAGCGCATAGCTCAGGGCGCGCTCGGTGATCACCTGCATCAGGCTGGGCGCGTGGGCCAGTACGGCGAGGCGCTGGCCCTGGCCCAGGTCGATGACCTCGGCACCGATCAAACCATCCTGGGTCGACAGCGGGTCGTGCTCCAGGGCTACCCAGCCGCGCGCGCGGCTCAGGCTGGCGCCCTGGTTGTTGGCCAGCGGCGGTGTCTGGCCATCGGCAAACGCCAGCAGTTGCGCGCCGCCAGGCAGCGGCTGACCTGCCGGCCAGGCACTCAGGAGTTTGGCCTGCGCTTGTGCGGCGCGCTTGGCGGCGTCGACGCGGACCTGCTGTTCGAGTTGCAGGGCGTACAGCACCAGCAGCAGGGTGGTGAAGAAGGCCACGGCGTTGACGGCCCAGAACTTGTATTTGAGTGAAAGGTCGCGAACCCAAGAGCCCATAGGATGTCTTCTTCCGATAACGATGAACGCAGTTTGGCAAAGTGCCATTACTGTCTCGCGAAACTGCAATGTGCCTGTTGATCTTCATCAACAGGACGCTCCGTCCATGTTAACGACCGCTCTGGTGTGGACTTTAGAAAAAGCACTGTCGCGGCTGGCTAAATGTTGCGCGGGTTCCGGCCGTTGTTCGCAGGAGGGTGCTTGACGTTGACGACGTAGCGCTGCATCTGGCAAGCCCGATAGTCCTTCAGTCGTGGTCGCTCTCGGCGGCTGTCTCGGCAACCACAGGCAAGCTGAAGAACTGCCGGGCGCAGGCGCTGCTGTGCGCCGCCAGGGTCTCCAGGCTTTCGTTGCGGTGCAGCGCCACCTCTCGGAGCACTTCGACCAGGAAGGCCGGTTCGTTGCGGCCGTTTTTCGGTTTCGGGCGCAGGCTACGCGGTAGCAGAAACGGTGAATCGGTTTCCAGCATCAGCCGGCCGACCGGAATTTCCCGCATCAGCGGGTGCAGGTGAGTGCCGCGGCGCTCGTCGCAAATCCAGCCGGTGACGCCGATGTGCAGGTCGAGGTCGAGGTAGTTGAACAGGGCGCGCTTTTCTCCGGTGAAGCAGTGCACCACTGCCGCCGGCAAGCGGTCGCGGTAGTCGCGCAGGATCTCCAGCAGGCGCTGGTCGGCGTCACGCTCATGGAGAAAGACCGGCATCTGCAGGTCGACGGCCAGGGCCAGGTGTTCTTCGAGTACTTTTTCCTGTTGTGGGCGCGGCGAAAAATCACGATTGAAGTCGAGCCCGCATTCACCCACGGCGCGTACCTGCGGCTCACGCAGCAAGGCCTGCAGTTGGCTGGCGCTGTCGCTGTTCCAGCTGCTGGCGTCGTGCGGATGGATGCCGGCGGTGCTGAACAGGCGCTGGCCGTTTTCATCCAGTTGGCGGCACAGTTCCAGGGCCTGTGCGCTTTGTTCGAGGCTGGTGCCCGTCAGCAGCATCTGGCAGACACCGGCGGCGTAGGCACGGGCGAGCAGGGCTTCACGCTGTTCGGCGAGGCTTGGATGAGTCAGGTTGACGCCTATGTCGATGAGTTGCATGGTGCGACCTATGGGCTGGGGTTGGCAGCATAACAGAGCTTTTTTGTTTTAAATAAATCCATAAATTACAGCCTCTTATAGTGGCTTTGTAATGTTGATTAGATCATCGGGCTGGTATCCGGATGCGAGCTGTGCGAATCTCCGCGCCCCACGCATTCCTGGAACTTGGCGAGCGCTGCGGTACTCTCACTCGGCCAATGACGCCTGGTGGCCGCCCTTGCCGTGGAGACTCGATGTCGCGCCCGCTGCTTATATTCTGCCTTTTGCTGTTGCTGCCGTTGTCGGCCGCTGCACGTGTGGCTGGGCCGCCGGAAGTGCGGCAGCCGAGCCAGGCGCGTGATCTGGCGAGTATTCGCAGCAGCGGTGAACTGCGTGTGCTGGTCAACCAGAGCCGTAATAGCTCCGGTGAAATCAGAGGCCAGAGCATCGGGGTGGAATACCACCGCCTGCGTGCATTCGAGCAGTATCTCAATCGTAATGCCCGCGATGGCCGCACGCTCAAGCTGAAGATCATTCCCAAAGCCAAGGACCAACTGCTCGCTGCCCTGCAGCGTGGCGAGGGCGATCTTGTCGCGCCGGGGGAGTTGCTCAACCTGCGTGGTGGCAGCGGTATCAGCGCCAGTGCGGCAATCCGCAGCAATGTCCCCTTGATCATAGTGGCGCGTCAGGGCGATCGGCGCTATCAGAGTCTCGAGCAGATGTCCGGGCGTAGCCTGGCCTTGGCGGCGGGTAGCGCAGCGGGCGTTGCCGTGCAGGCGTTCAACCGGAAGCTGCTGCAGGCCAAGCGGCCGCCGATCATCATCGAGTGGGTCGACCCCAGCCTGGCCGTCGAGGATGTGCTGGAAATGGTGCAGGCCGGGATCTTCAGTGTCACCGCAGTGGAGCAGCCGATTGCCGAGCGCTGGGCCAAGGTCATGCCCAAATTGCGCCTGGAGCCGCATCTGGTGCTGGCCAAGGACGGCGACATGCGCTGGTACCTGCGTCGTGAAGCGTCGATGCTCGGCGCCAGTATCGATCGTTTCCTGGCGGCCTATCGCGCTCCGTCCGATCTGGATGGCGCATTTCAGCGGATCTATCGGCGCCTCTACAAGGTGCATTACCCGCTTGGGCGAACCGAACGTCAACGTCTGGAGAAGGTGCGCCCGGTACTGCAACGGCATGCCGCGCAGCAGGGCTTCGATTGGCTGGCCCTGGCGGCGCTGGCGTTCAAGGAATCCACCCTCAACCCGGCCGCGCGGGGTGTCGGTGGTGCCACCGGGTTGATGCAGATAACCCCGGCCGCCGCGCGCAGTGTCGGGGTCGCCAATATCGGCGTGCTGGATAACAACGTGCAGGCCAGCGCCAAGTACCTGGCGATGATTCGGCGCAACTTCTTCAACAGCCCGCAGCTCAACGAGCGCGAGCGCATGGCCTTCGTCCTGGCGGGTTACAACATGGGGCCGCAGCGGGTGCAGAGCATGCGCGCCGAGGCTCGCCGGCGTGGCCTGAATCCCAATCAGTGGTTTTTCCAGGTCGAGCGGATCGCCATGGAGCAGGTCGGGATGGGCGTGGTCAGTTATGTAAATAGCGTGAACAAGTACTACCTTGCTTATGACCGCGAGCGTTATTTGCTGGAGTCGCAGGAAGCAATGGTGAGTACGCGGGAATGATCTGTTTATACGATATTAATTAGCGGATTTACCGGCTTTTAATATCTGACAATTGGTTTAGTCTTGGCTCCATCAACCCCTCCACACAAGGATTGCAGTCCATGAACACCCTGATCAAATCTGTCGTCGCTACTCAAGCAGGTTACGGCCTGACCATTGTGCGCATCATCGCTGGCCTGACCTTCGCTGCGCATGGTTCGCAGAAGTTGTTCGGCTGGTTCGGTGGTCCTGGCCTGGTGGGTGCCGGTCAGTGGATGGAGAGCATCGGTCTGGCGCCGGGCTATCTGATGGCATCGCTGGCTGGCAGCGCGGAGTTCTTCGGCGGCTTGGCCCTAGTCATCGGTCTGTTGGTGCGCCCGGCGGCGGCAGTACTGGCGGTGGCCATGCTGGTGGCGATTGTCACGGTGCATTTGGGCAACGGCTTCTTCATGAGCAACAACGGCTATGAATTCGCCTTGGCATTGATGGCGATAAGCCTGGCCGTACTGGTCGAGGGTGCAGGCAAGCTGTCGCTGGACAAGCAAATTGCCGGTTAAGCACCACTGCTAGGCAGCACGGGCGCTGTCCGTGCTGCGGTTGCAAATCCAGATAAATGCCGCTTTCCTGCCAAGGGAAAGCGGCATTTTTCTTAAGCGAGCAACAGGGTGTCGGTGGTCTCCTGTGCCGCATTTTTGCGCAGAGCAGTGCAACTCTCGCGGGTGGCGGCTTATCAGGTGGTGCCACTTGCGCCTAGGTCGTTGCGCAACAATGGCCAGGTATGCAACTGCCGATAATGGGTGCCGCGGGTGTTCTGCTCGGAGGCGAACAGGGAAAACCGGGTGACCGGCCAATCGAAGCATGGATCAGCGTCAATTGCTTGCATGGGGCAGTGCCGCAGCAGGCTGAGATGAGCGCGAAAAGGTCGGTTGTCCAGTTGGATTGCGGCGCTGCTCAGGTTGCTGCACAACAGCTCAACCAGCTCCAGCAATGCCTCCGGCGTGTGGCTCGGGGCCAGGTACAACAGGCCATTGCGATGTCGTCCGAGGCGATCCAGATGCAGCTCGAAGGCCTTGGCGCGCAATCCGCCCGCCAGGCCTTGCAACTCCGCAACGCGGGAACGCGGCTGCTGGCCGAGAAAGGCCAGGGTCAGGTGCAGATTGGCTGCGGCGACCGGGCGGCCGTGCAAGTGCAGGCTGCTGCGCCAGGTGCTGATGGCCTCGGCCAGTTCAAGCGGGCAACTCAAGGCAAAGAACAGGCGCAGAGCATCGTTTTTCATGCTGTTCGGTTCCCATGCGGGGCGCTGTCTTGACAGTATTGCGCAGGCTTCTCTAGGATGCTGACCCATGCGCCGATTTAAACAGCTACTTGCGGGGCGCCGAGTCATTTGCAGATTGCAAGGCTCTGAGAAGTACTCTGCGGAGGCTTCGAAATACCGCTAAAGCGCTGGTTCGGTGTCGCCTCTCACCTGCCCGGCGGGATTCATGAGGCGGAGACATGAGCATGAGTTGTCCCCAACCGCTGATTCGTTTGGCCCCGATCACGTCCGGGCTGAGCCAGCGCAACCCGAAAATTCTCCTCGGCGGCAGTCACCAGCCGACCCTGCTGCGCTATCTCGACGGCTGGCCCAAGCGTTGGGGCGGGTCGCGTGCCTTTCTGATCCACTTCGTCGATGGCCATCAGGCGCTGGCGCGTTTCGCCAGCGATAGCTTCGATATGGCCGTGCTGCAAGCACCCAGTGCCGAGCATCTGCATGCCACCGTGCGTGAGCTGACGCGGGTCGCCCGGCAGGGCTTGATCACCCGGCGCTGAATCTCCTCCCGAGGCGCCCGCAATTACGGGTAATCGATGGCGATCACATACCAGGTCTTCTCGCCGGTCGGGGTTGGCACCCGGATCTCGGCATCCAGGGCTTTGCCGATCAGGGCGC
>Ga0209343_10007612_pt1 | contig 12707 bp, 10 predicted proteins | sample RifCSPlowO2_02_FD_184026 | JGI IMG/M metagenome (GOLD analysis project Ga0209343, IMG submission 184026) | Groundwater microbial communities from Rifle, Colorado - Rifle CSP2_plank lowO2_0.2 (SPAdes) (version 2) | ecosystem: Environmental > Aquatic > Deep subsurface > Groundwater | place... | reverse complement strand
ACATTCAATGCTGCCGATGCGGCGTGCAGTGCAGGCACCGCGCCGCGCCGCACCTTCACCTACATCGGACAGCCGTTCGGCTACCTCACCACGCCGCAAGCCACCGTCCTCGCGCGCAACGCCGGCGGCGCGACCACCACCAATTACGCCGGGACGTTGTGGAAAATCGGCGGCGCGACGCCGAGCACGGCCAAGGATTGCACCACTGATCCCAATATCTGCCAGTTCACGACCAGTTGGTCGGCCGGGGGCAACAGCAGCAATGTCATCGAGAGCTACACCTATGCGCTCATCCCGGTGAGCACGCCGAACTGGGACGATGCGGGCGCGACTCCGGTTGCGGCGACCGTAACCGCGGGCACGGGGGTCGACGCCGGGACGGGAATCATCACCTACGCTTCCAGCGATACACTGGCTTTCCTGCGCAACACAACGACAGCGCAGGCGCCCTTCACCGCGAGCATCACCAACACCATCAGCGTGCAGGACACCAGCGAGGCGGACGGCGCCATTGCGACCACCACCGCGGCGGCGTTTGGCGGCATCACGTTTGATTCCGGCGATGCATTCCGCTTCGGCCGGCTGCGCCTTTCGAACGCGCTCGGCACGGAATTGCTCGGCTTGCCCGTGCGAATCGAAACGCAATACTGGAACGGCACGGCATTCGCGACCAACATCGACGACCACTGCACCAACTTGACGCCTGCCAACATTACGCTGGGCAATTACCAATATAACGGTGGCGTCGCCTGGACTACCGGTGTCAGTTTTACCGGGCCTTTTAGCGCGGGACTCGGCGATCTCAAACTAAGCAAACCCAGTCCTGCGCCTACACGCAAAGGCAGCGTCGATGTCACGGTGGACTTGGCTGCGGAAAGCAAAATCTACTTGCAAGGGGCATGGACGGGCACCCCCTATACCCAAAATCCGACCGCCCGTGCGACCTTCGGGGTGTACAAAGGCGCGAATGAATTCATTTATATGCGCGAGATGTACTGAGCGTGCGGCAAGCCCCGGCCGTAACCGGCGGGTGAACGATGGCACGGACGCCGCGGGCCTCTGCGCCCCGCCGTTCCCGGCCGATTACTTGGCAATCGTCGTCTGCATTTGTCGTTCCACGTAAGCGATGCTGCCCACCGTTCCCTGGCTCGCGGTGGAAGTGATGAGGTAGATGCTTACCGCAGTGTTCCCTTCCGTATAAGGGCCGGAGGCGGTGCATAGGACGGTGACTGCGAACCCCGCCAGCGCGCCCCCCAGCGACGGCAGCACCGTGCTCCCGACGCAGCTTGCATTTCGCAGCGCTTCATAGGCGCCCCATTCAATGCCGGCGCGTGCGGCCTGGTAGGCTCTTACTCCTTGCACATCCTGTGCCGAGGTGATGTGCTGGACGGTTGAAAAAGTCACCATGAACGCACCCATGGCAGCCAGCACCACCAGCAGGAAAATGGCGGTGACGATGGAAAATCCGCGTTGCGCGGCGCCGGGTGCCGACCGCATGCTGATTGCAGGGGTCAGGTCGGGGTCAGGGCACATTGCTGACATGCACTGCATGGTACAGACTGACCGTTTCGTCGCTCTGGGTGATCGAAAGCCGTATCGAAACCAGACCGCTGCGCTCGGTTACGCCCGGTGCGTAGGCAAAGTCGCAGGCGCTCAGGTTCTGCGCCAGCAGCGCCTTGCCACGCGTCGCGGTGGCCGGCAATGCCAGGGCGTCCAGCTCGGCAATCGTATCCGTGCTCGTCTGCAAGGGCTGGATAGCGTAGCCCCAATAACGCCACAAATTGCCGGCGGCCAAGTCGCAGAAGTAAGTGACCGGCATATCCACCACCTGGAAACGGTGGCTGGGGGAATCCAACGGCAGGCGATTGGCGGAGGTGATGGACACATTGCTTACGGTGACAGGGTTGACCGCCCCGTTGTATGCGCGCCGGTTATCGGTAGCCGCGGCATTTCCCGCATAGGCATCCGCCCCCGGTATGCCTAGGTTGTAAATCACGATCTGGTCGCCGGTTTCAAACATGATGCCCGGACCCAGCACCTCGAAGCTGGTATCGGCTGCACTGAAATCCAGAATATCATCGCCCACGACGCCTTTTTCGGCACGGTAGCGGCCGCCGGTGCGGGTCGACAAGAATTCAATCACCTGGTTGCCGCCGGTCACCCGCACGCTGTTGGGCAGGGCCAGATGCAAATCCCGCGCAATGCGGCGCACGGCGGTATCCGCGGTATCGGTCAATTCCGCGCGCCGCGCCGTATCGAAATACCCCTGCATCGGCGCTCGAATGAATACCGCCACCACGCCGGCGATGATGCCGGTGATGACGATCACCATCACCGCCTCCGCCAGCGTGAATCCTCGCTGAAATCGTGTCATGACTTCCGGCATGTCATCACAAGGAATTGGGCGCATAGCGGAAACGATAGCCGGTGAGGGTGATATCGGCGGCGCCGGACTGCACCCGGACATCGATTTGCAGCACGTCCGCGTTGGGCAACGCGAATGGCGCAGTCCCTGCCTGGGTGATGGTTACGGAGGCCGTGTACGCATCGAGTCCGGCAATGGCGCCACCGGTGATGTCCTTGATGGCGCCGGGGCCGGCGCTCATCAGAAAGCCGTTATAGTCACTGACATTGTCAAATCGCGGCGAAACGTAGCGGCCCTCGGCGCCGCCCACGCTGGCAGCGGTTTCGGGGCCCAGCGGCAATGTGCTTTCGTCATTGGCGCCATTGGCACCGCCGGTGCAGAACGTCGAGTCGATGGTGGTGGCGAGGGACGCATTGGGATCATCCGGATCACAAAACGTGAACGGCATCAACTCAATCTCTTCCAGCAATGATTCAGCAATCGCCAGCGCCTGTTTGCGCACTATGGGATCGGCACTGGATTTGGTTGTGATGTTCATCACCGACAATATGCCAACGACCGCCACGCCGACGATGACAATGAACATGACCAGCTCAATCAGGGAAATGCCGGCCTGCTTGTGTCCGTCAGGGGTGGACATAGCCGGTTTCCTGCTCCACGACGATGTTCCCCGCCGCCCCCACGACCTGCAGCGTCTGTGAAAGGCTTGCCTGGCCCAGCGCGGAAAACTGAAAGTTTGTCGGCAGCGCGGCAAACGCCACGCCCGAGCGCGCCGTGACTGCAAAAGGCGTGGTGCCGGTGGGGCCCGTGAGATCGGTGTCACAGGCGCTTCCGAAGGCCGAAGCGATGGTAAGTGTTGCCGAGCTTGTGGTGAAGGTGACGCATACGTTGCGCCGCTGGGCGATGGCGGTTTTCTGGGCGTACCGAAGCGCCGCCAGGGTTTCATCATAAAATCCGCGGCTCTCGAAAGTTTGCCGGTCAAAGAATCGGGAAATGGCCGCCACCGCCAGAATACCGGTGATCACCATGACCATACTGAGCTCGACCAGGCTGAAGCCGCGTATTCTCATGGCAGGTTTTTCGACGCGCACTGGGGGAACTCCTGACGGAAATCCTAGCATTTCAGCGCGAACGGCGTATGGGCCCGGCATGAAAGGGGCGTTCCCTCCCTGGATGCCCATGCTATGCTTTCAGCCTACCCACGAGAGCCCGGAAGCACCCTCTTTTGACGCAGAGTTCCGGGCAGGCCGGAGAGATTTGAAAATGGACGCAATAAAAGACATTCTGGTTCGGTTTTTTGTGGCCATTCTATGCGGCGGCAGCGTTTTTGGCTTTCTGGTGGGCGTCGGGTTGCTGCTCAAACCAGAACGGATCGTGCTTCTGAATCAATATTTTTCCCGCTGGTTCAGTGCCGAAAAGATGACCGAGCAGCTCGATCGTCCGCGTTCGGCCGAGCGCTTCTTGTACCGGCATCACCGGCTGGTAGGGGGCGCCCTATTTATCGGGGCGATTTTTGTGCTGTACACATTCCTGTTCAGCTACAACATGCGGAGAATTTCCGCCGCCGCGGCCTCCGGCTACTGGGTGCTGCTGGACGCCCTGATGGCAATCCTGCTTGTCGGCAGCGTACTGGCAGCGTTGGTCGGAATCATTGTGGCGACAAGGCCGAGCCTGTTGCGCGAGATCGAGAAATCGGCCAATCGCTGGATTGCCACGGAAGGAATAGTGCAGTTGTTCAACAGCATGCGCTATTCTCCCGACCGGCATATCCTGCGCCGCGGGAAGATCGCGGGCGTATTCATCATCGCCGGCAGCCTGTATATCTTGATCGTTTTGGGGCCTTTCCTGTGGCGGGGCGGGTGGAAATTCTAGCTGGTGCGCAGCAGGCTCCGAATCCTGACCAGTGCCGCGCGTGCATAAAGTCACGTTTTTGAATTTCCCTTGCGAAACACTCGCTTGCAATTATTTGTTCATGTAGGTATAGTCATTCGAGGCAAGATTCTAAAAGGCGGGGGCTGCGGCTCCCGATTTTCGGGGCTGCGGCCTCACACAAGAGGAGAAGTAACGTGAATATGAAACAGGCTGGTTTTACTTTAATTGAGCTGGTGATGGTGATCGTGATCCTCGGCATTCTGGCTGCCGTGGCGATACCGAAGTTCGTCGATCTTTCGAGTGATGCCAAGACTGCTGCCGCGGCAGGCGTCGCCGGCGGGTTGGCATCAGCGGCGGCAACCAATTACGCTGCTAGGAGTGTTGCCGTGACTAACGGGTCGGCGATTACAGATTGCCAGGACGTTACCAAAGCCTTGGCATCGGTGCCAACAGTGACGATAACGACTACGACGGTCTCAAACGGCGGGTCGGCCGTTTGCACGATCACGCATCAGGGCGTCACCGCGAACTTTACGGCGATTGGCATCACCTGAACTGCCAGTGGAACGCGAATCTCTGTTTAGGAGAATCGATGCGTTCTTGGCGCGCCTTTCCGGGAAGACCATCCGCCGGGGTGCTTCGGCCTTGGCGGATGCGTTTTCGGAGAGATTCCCGCCGCCGGGCGCAAAACGAAAAGCCCAATCAAGACTGAAGATCGACACTGCGCTCAACGCACTCTACCTGGACGCAGCCGCATTTAGGCGCAAGCATCGATTGGGCCTTCTGGGGCGAGCCCGTTTCGCAAAGGCATTTCAGGACGAATTACTGGCGAGGGGATATCCGAACGACGTAGTGATGAAGATCACCAGTGCGATCACCGCGACTGCTCTGGTCAGCGATAGAGGACACAGCCTAGAAAAGGCAAACCCTCCGAGTTCATCCTGACCTGTCATTTGGTCTGCCGCGCCACTATCCGAATGCCGACGTCTAGACCAAGCTTGACGTCCGGGATCATAGTATCGCGTCACTCCTGCACCGAAGTTCCCGTCAATAACCAACGGCGTATGCTTACTCGCCGAAGCTCTCCGCTAATAGGGCATGCTTTTCTGCCTGTCATCGCGCTGTCCCTGCGACATACCCAGCCGAGATCCATTCCTTGAATTAGGGCTCCTGCACAATTGGCACTCAATCTGATTGATGTATCCGTAGCATTCCTGCTGCGCGGATTGGGTCATATGTTGCGCGCGCGAGGCCTTGAGGGGCTAGGCCAGCGCTGTTATGCGCACGCGCTGAGCATGAATCCGGTCGCGGTTGACACGCTTTACGCAGAAGCACGGTCGCGCTGGGAATCCGGGGATCACGCCACGGCACGGTTACTGATCAGCAGCCTGCTCAAGCGCGACCCCGACCACGCTCGGGGCAACAGCCTCTTAGGCGCCATCCACTTTGCCTCCGAAGATTTCGCTACCGCCGAATCGCTGTTTCGTAAGGCGATCAGTTCGGACCCGAGGCTTGCGGCCCCGCACAATAACCTCGGCAATCTCTTCCTCGAGCGGGAAGATTTCGCGAATGCGGAGACCTTTTATCGGCGAGCGCTCGAGTGCGACTCCGGATACGTGGAAGCCCTAAACAATCTCGGCGTAGTCCTGAACCGCCAAGGCCAATTCGAGGCTGCGGAGCGATGGTGCCGCCAGGCACTGGAATTGCGACCCCAGTATGCGGGGGCATTGAACAACCTTGGGAGCGCCTTGCTGGGCCAAGCTCGGCGCGCGGAGGCGATCGATTGCTTTCGTGATGCGCTACGCGCGCAGCCCGGCATGCCGGAGGCAATTCTCAACCTGGCGCAAGTCTTGGGAGATCCGCAACCGCTCGCTGGGCTGCTGGACCATTTTCGCGCTGTACTGGAGCGCAATCCAGACTCCTATGTAGCGCACCTACGCGTCGGCACGGCTCTTCACATCATGGGGGGATGGGACGAAGCTGAACACCACTTACTGACGGCGGGAACCCTGCGCCCAGGCGCGGCAGAAGCTCAAGCAATGCGCGGCAACAATGCGGTGTCTTTGGGAGATTACGAGTTGGCCTGCCAATGCTATGGCCGGGCGCTCCGTCGGGAACAAGGGGGGGGGACTCATAGCAGCTATCTGTTCCACAAACTCTACGATCCGGCGCTTCCACCTGCAGACTTTCTTCGCGAAGCGCGGGTTTGGGCGATACTTCATCTTGAATCTCACTTCCCGGTTCCATTTTGTCGCCCGCAGCCGACATCGAGATCACGGCTACGAATCGGCTATATGTCCAGGGACTTCGCGCGGCATTCGGTCGCCTATTTCATGGAACCGGTGATCGCACACCATGATCACTTTCGGTTCGAAATCTACTGTTATTCCAACAACCCAAAACCCGACGACGTCACCGAAAGATTCAAGAGTCGCGCCGACCACTGGCGGGATATCGCCTTTACATCCGACGACGACGTGTTCCAGCAAATCATCACTGACGGGATCGACATACTGATCGATCTCTCCGGCCACACGACCGGGAATCGTCTGACGCTACTGGCGCGCAAGCCCGCGCCAGTGCAAGCGAACTATCTCGGATATCCCGCAACAACCGGCATGCGGGCCATGGATTACCGCATTGTAGATGGCGTTACCGATCCGCCGGCGGAGGCGGACGGCGTGAGTTGCGAATCTCTGGTGCGTCTGCCGTACTGCTTCCTCACCTACGAACCGCCCCCGGATTCGCCTGCAGTGAGCCCGCCACCCTCCGTCGAACGTGGCCACATCACGTTCGGCAGTTTCAACAGCCTCATTAAGGTAAATCATGCGGTCGTAGCATTGTGGGCAAAGGTGCTCCATGCCATACCGGGCAGCCGGCTCATGCTCAAAGGATTCGCGTTTTCCAGCGAAGCGACCATGGAGCGCTTTGTTGAGATGTTTGCAGGCGAAGGCATTGCAGCCGAGCAACTCGATCTGATGTCCTGGCATCCTGAAATAAGGGGCCATCTGGAACTCTATAGCCAGATCGACGTCGCCCTTGATCCCTTTCCGTACAATGGCACGACTACGACCTGCGAAGCGCTTTGGATGGGGGTACCGGTGCTGACATTGGCCGGAGATCACCACTCTGCCCGTGTGGGAGCCAGTCTGCTTTCCGCAGTAGGCCTCAGCGAATTCGTCAACTTTAGCAGGGACGAATATGTCGCGTGCGCCATCCGTCTCTGCACCGATTTGGCGCGCCTTGCCGCCCTTCGCACTAGCCTGCGCGAGCGAATGAAGTCCTCCCCGCTGCTTGACGCGGAAGGCTTCGCACGAAGGCTGGAATTTGCCTACGACACAATGTGGCAAAACTGGCTCGGCAAGCACGGTGACAGCGCAGCACGACCTTCCACGACGCAAGCGCGTGCCCTTTGCACTTTGAATCTTCCTGACAACGTGCGTATTTGCCTTCCCGATTCCCTCGAAGGGATGACGCGCTATATTGTCGAGGAGCAAGGGGATTGGTTTGAGCACGAGATGCCCTTTGTCCGCACCCTCGTTGGGCAGGGCATGAACGCCATCGACATTGGTGCAAATTTCGGCGTGTACGCGCTTGCTCTTGCGCGTTGCGTTGGAGCTGCCGGCCACGTCTGGGCCTTCGAACCGACGCCCTACGTAGCAGCAGCACTGCGCCAAAGCTGCGTAGAAAACCACTATGCGCAAGTCGAAGTCATCGAAGCGGCGGTAGCGGAGCGGTCCGGACGTGGTCAGCTGCTTGACCGTGGCGGTGCCGAACTGCAGCAGATCATCCTCGTCAACGACACCGCGGCAGGGGTCGGTGCCGTTGCCGTCACCAGCTTGGACGATTGGGCTGACGTGACCGGCTTTGCATGTATCGAATTCGTCAAGGTGGACGCCGAAGGGCAAGAGGTGGGAATTGTTCGTGGTGGCCAAACATTCTTCACTATCCAATCGCCTCTGGTGATGGCCGAATACCTCAACGGCGCAGAACGCAACGACGAAATGATCGGCGCGTTTGCGGATTTGGGTTATGGCGCCTGGCGTCTGGTACCTAGCCTGCAAATTCTTGTGCCGGTGGCATCGGATGATGAAATATTGATCGATGCTCCTCCACTTAACCTGTTCTTCTGCAAGCCGGACCGCGCGGAAGCACTTGCCGCCGCTGACCGACTCGTGCTTGCTTCAACGCAAATGGAAATCAATTTCTGTGCGGACCGCAGCAGTGCGCTAAGCAGCCTATTTAGACTGCCATTCGCTGCTGCCTGGGTCGAAGCTTGGGACAAATGGATGGAAGCAAACAGCGCGGCGGCCCAGAACTCCGCAGCCTCCGGTTACCGGCGCGCGATCGAGTGCTATGCACTCTCGCGCAATGTTACTTTCCCTCGTTCGAAGCGCTGGTGTGCATTGAGCGCAGCCCTGGACGCATTTAGCGTCTCGGCCAGTTCCGATGCGGCCGTCGCACGTGAACTGACACATGCGCGTGTGCTCTATGACGCAGGGTTGGCGCCACGCGCCCGCGGTATGCTTGGTTCCGCTATTCATCGCCTGCAGGATAGCGAGCCCGAGTTGGTTGAACCGTTCGTCCCACCCGCTGCTCGGTATGAGCACATCACGCCTAGCGATCCAATATCCAATTGGCTCTTGGCTTCCTGCTTCGAACAACTGGAAATCGTAAATGCTCTAACGGGGTATCTCGACCCCGCAGCGTCACTCCGCCGTCTGCGGGACATACGCACTCTAGGGTACGGAAGCAAGTGCATTAATCAGCGAATTGATTTAATCGTCCGACGATTCGATCAGCGCTCAACGAGGCTCACTTGACCCAGGTTCTGGGTGGCCTAGGAGCCTGTCGGACTTAACGATATTTCGGTCGCCACAAGGCGCTAGATTGCTTTCCAAATTTTCGAGGAGGCGTTTGCCGCCTCTAAATGCGCGCTACAGCATGCTGCTTTGCGTCAAATTTCTAAGTCCGACAGGCTCCTAGCAACCGGAAACATCTAGCGTGATCAGCGGCGCCTGGTTTGCCGCCGCAGCGGTGTAGGAAATCCTGCATTGCGACGGAATGGACGCCCCGATTACGTCGTAGGTTCTTACACCCGTTCCCTGGGTAATGGTGAATCCCTCCGCCGCGCTCACCTGGGAGGCAATGTCGATCCCGGTCAGTGAAGCCGCCGGGTAGCGATTGACCATGTCCACCAAGGCGCCGTCCATGTTCACCTGGCCGGCCGAGGACGTGCAGACGCCAGTGTAGCCTTGCGCGAGATCCACCTCACAGCGCGCCTTGGCAAGATAAGCGGCCGCCTTGATCGTCCCGAAAATCGACTGTGCCTTCGAAATACGTGCATCGCGCTGCAGGTTCACGAACCGCGGCAGCGCGACGGCGGCAAGTATGCCCACGATCGTGATGACGATCACCAGTTCAATCAGCGTAAAGCCGGCGCTTCGGCCCGGCGTCTTCGCAATCGATAGTCGCCTCATCCGGTTTTCTCCTTGCACAGGCTATATGCTACCGCTAAAACCACCGATACGGACTCACGGTAACGAGCATGAGCCCCTCCACCTCCCACGGCACATCGGATCGGAGCGCCGTCATCCGCCAGCGCAACAGCATCGGCTCGCCGCGCTCGACGGTAAGGTGAAAAGTGAGCTTGGGAATGTAGCCAAGTTCCGCCCGGTCGGCGTCGTAAAACCAGCTTCCTTTGGGTAACGATCCGACGTCGGCATTTCGGACGCTCCCGGCATAGCCATCGGGCGAGCTCGCGACCCACGACAGAGGATTGGCTCGAAGCAGTTCCCCCATGTCCCATGCCCGACCCTGAACCAGCCTCTCCGCAATCTGGTAGCGCAACCCCGAGCGGACGTTCTGGACGGTGAGCTGCACTACCGCCGCTTCGCCCAGTTCCTCGTAATACAACAACGCCGTAAGCAGCGAGCCGGCGAACACCGACAGCACTACCGCGACGACCGAGAATTCCAGCCATGTAAGCCCGGCCTGGCGTACCCGTACTTGGCGATGCGTCCACAGTGTCATCCACGTCAGGCGCCGTAGTCAGCCATGGTCAGGCACGGTCAGCGCTTGATAGCGACTTTGCCGAGATCCCATATCGGCAGGAAGATGCCCAGCGCGAGGATCAGGACCAATATGCCGAGGAATACGATGAGTATCGGTTCGATCTGCTGTCCCAGCGTCTTGAGCTCGTATTCGACTTCGCTTTGGTACATGTCGGCGACCTCCTGCATCATGTCCTCGATCGACCCCGACTCCTCCCCCACCGCGAGCATCTGGATGACCACCGGCGTGAACACGTCCGCGGCGATGGCGGTGCGCAGGATGCTGTCGCCGCGCTCGACGCCGTCGCGCATCTTGTCCACTTTGTCTGCGATGAACGCGTTGTCGACCGTCTGCGATACGACCGCCATCGCCTGCACGATCGGCACACCGCTTTTCATCGCCAGCGCGAAGCTTCGTGAAAACCGCGCCAGGGTCGCCTTGCGCACGATCTTGCCAGCGACAGGGATTTTCAATTTGATCCGGTCCCACTGATAGCGCCCGCTGCGCGTGCCCACCCAGGACTGAAACGCCATGACGGCCAGCACGACGCCAAGGACAAGCACATACCAGTACGAGACCATGAAATTCGAGAACCCGATGAGCACCCGCGTCATGGGCGGCAGCGGGGCGCCGAAGCCCTCGAATACCTTCGCGAACACCGGAATCACCCAGATGTTCACGATCACGATCGCAACGCCCATCGCCGCGACGACGAACGACGGATAACGCAGCGCCGCCTTGACCTGGTCGCGCATGAATTTCTCGAACTCGAGGTGGTGGAACAGGCTTAGAAACACCTCTTCGAGACGGCCGGTGAATTCGCCCACCCGTACCATGGCCAGATAGAACGGCGTGAACACCTTCGCTTGACGGGCAAGGGATACCGACAGCTCCCGCCCCGACTCGAGGCTCACCCGTATCTCCTGCAGCACATCCTTCATTGCCTTGCTGGTGGTGGATTCCTGCAGCCCCGTCAGCGATCGAATGATCGGGACCCCCGCCTTCAACAGCGTATAGAGCTGGCGGCTGAAAAGCAGGATGTCGAGATGGGTAACTCTTGGCTTGAAGCGTTCCCCCAGCGACCAGGAAACATCGCCTCCCGAGTCTTCCTTCGCGGGCGTGATGTCCAGCGGTGTAATGCCCTGACCGAACAACTGCTCGGCCACGATCGCGTCCGTTGCGCCTTCAACGACACCTTCTACCATCTCGCCGGAAGCCGATCGCCCCGTGTAGGAAAAGTTCGGCATCGCCGCCTGCGCCTAATCCTCGAACTCGTTGCTGATGCGCATGGTCTCTTCAACGGTCGTGCGCCCCTCCCGGACCAGCCTCATGGCATCGCTTCGCAGCGTGTTGGCGCCCATTTGCTGCCTGGCAGCATGAATGAAGAGGTTGACGTCGGGCTGGTTGGCTGCCTCGACCACGGGGTTTGTCATCTCCAGCATCTCGTAGACACCGGTGCGACCCTGATAGCCGGTGCCGTTGCAGTGGGTGCAACCGGCTCCGCGGAAGACTTTCAATGCGTTCGTTTCGCCGCCCGCCTCGGCATGCAGCCACTCGAGCTCATGCGGCGAAGGCTTGTGCGGCTGCGCGCAGCTCTCGCAGATGACGCGTACCAGCCGCTGCGCCAGAACCAACTGCAGCGACATGGCGACCATGTAGCGCGGCACCCCCATATCGAGGAGACGAATCGGTGTCGCGACCGCATCGTTCGTGTGCAGTGTCGAGAGAACCATGTGGCCGGTGATTGCGGCCCTCATGCCGATCTCCGCCGTGTTCTGATCGCGCATCTCGCCCACCAGAATCACGTCCGGATCCTGACGCAACGCGCTGCGCAGCACCCGGTCAAAGCTCAGATCGATCTTTTCGTGCACCTGGACCTGGTTGATGTTGGGCAGCCGGTATTCGACCGGATCCTCCACGGTGATGATTTTGCGCTCCGGCGTATTGATCTCCGAGAGCGCCGCATACAGCGTCGTCGTCTTGCCGCTTCCGGTCGGGCCGGTGACCAGCACCATTCCGTTGGGCCGCCGGATCACCTGGCGCACGCGCCCCAGGATCTGTGGCGGCATGCCGAGCTTGTCCATCGCCAGCAGGCCGGTTGCCTGATTGAGCAGACGCATGACCGCCGATTCCCCGTGCTGCGTGGGCATGGTCGACATCCGCACATCGATCGGGGCGTTGCGAACCTTGATGTTGAAGCGCCCGTCCTGGGGAAGTCTTTTCTCGGAGATGTCCAGGCCGGCCATGAGCTTGAGGCGCAGCACCACCGCGCTGGCGATCTTTAGCTCCGCGTCGGTCTGGATGTGCAACACCCCGTCGATGCGGAACCGTATCCGGAGGTATTTTTCCTGCGGCTCGATATGAATGTCGGAGGCGCGCATCTTGACGGCCTCCTCGAACACCGTCTGCAGGAGCT
>Ga0209343_10007610_pt1 | contig 12709 bp, 8 predicted proteins | sample RifCSPlowO2_02_FD_184026 | JGI IMG/M metagenome (GOLD analysis project Ga0209343, IMG submission 184026) | Groundwater microbial communities from Rifle, Colorado - Rifle CSP2_plank lowO2_0.2 (SPAdes) (version 2) | ecosystem: Environmental > Aquatic > Deep subsurface > Groundwater | place: Rifle... | reverse complement strand
TTTTGTCTCCCTTACATCGCAGACATAATCCTCAACGTGGATGCTTGAAAATACGTCTTCTTTGATGAGGCGCTCTGAGATAACAATAGCATCCTCAAAGTTAGATCCCTCGAAAGACATATATGCGACAACAAGGTTTGCGCCAAGAGCCAATTCTCCGTTCTCGGTGGAAGGACCATCAGCAAGTACCTGTCCTTTTTTGACCTTGTCGCCTCTGGAGACAATCGGCCTTTGATTTATTGATGTAAATTTGTTGGATTTAGCGAATTTAAGAAGTTTAAATTCGTGTTTTTTGCCTTTTCCTAAGGCAATTCCTCCGCCTTTGACGGATGAACTGTCGCCTTGCGATTCAAGAATAATGTGCGAAGCGTCAACTTCTTTTAAAGTCCCCGCCTCCGGCGCAATAATCATAACGCCGGAATCAACAGCTACTTTATGCTCAAGGCCTGTACCGACATAAGGCGACTCCGGTCTTATCAAAGGAACGGCTTGCCTCTGCATGTTGGAACCCATCAAAGCCCTGTTGGCGTCATCGTGTTCAAGGAACGGAATAAGAGATGTCGAAACAGAGAATTGCTGCTTGGGAGAAACATCCATATAATCTATCTTCTTTGGTTCTGCTGTACCGGGCTCCCCCTGGATTCGCGCACTTACTTTATCCCCGATAAGATTTCCGTTCTTATCCATCGGCGCACCGGCTGAAGCAATGTTGTATTTCTCTTCCTCTATGGCATCCATATATATTATCTCGTCGGTAACTCTCCCTTTGGCCACTTTCCTGTATGGGGTAAGTATGAAACCGAGATCGGAGATCTTTGAATACAAAGCAAGATGTCCGACGAGTCCTATGTTCGGGCCTTCTGGAGTAGCTATGGGACAAATTCTCCCGTAGTGGGAAGGATGGACATCGCGAACCTCGAAACTGGCTCTTTCTCTGGTAAGTCCGCCGGGGCCCAGCGCAGACAACCTGCGCTTATGTTCAAGTTCAGAAAGCGGATTGTCCTGGTCCATAAATTGAGACAGCTGGCCGGAAGAAAAGAACTCCTTCAGGGCCGCTACAAAGGGCCGCGCGTTTATAAGCTGAGAAGGCAGAACAGTATCCAGTTCCAAAGTGCTCATTCTATCTTTTATGTTCCTTCCCATCCTAGCAAAAGCAATCCTCAAACGATCCTGAAGCAGTTCTCCCAGGGTTTTGACTCTCCTGTTCCCCAGGTGATCTATGTTGTCCGGCCGAGAGGACGGATCATTGTTAAGACGAATGATCTCTTTAAGCAAGTTCACTATATCTTCAGCTCTGAGTACTCGGTTTTCTGCTTTTTCTACATTAAGATTTTCGCTGAACCTCTTGTTCATCCTGAAACGGCCGACCTTCGACAGATCGTACCTGGAAGGGTTGAAAAAGAGATTGTGCACCATCTGCTTGGCATTGTCCGGAGTAGCCGGATCTCCCGGTCTGATACGTTTATAAAGTTCAATCAGACCTTCTTCTTCGTTAGATGAGGGATCCTGCAGAATAGTCGCCAATATGTACTTTACGTTCGGGTCGGTATCTACATCGGCAAATAATTTCTTTATCTCCTCGTCGTCTTTAATACCAAAAGCCCTGAGAAGAGCGGTAGCGGCTACTTTTCTTTTTCTATCTATCCGTACCGAGATGACGCCGTTGTACTCCGTCTCGAACTCAAGCCAAGCGCCTCTGGACGGGATAAGCTTGGCGCCGAAAAATCTTTTATACCGGCTCGACCGGGACAAAGAAAAGAACGCCCCGGGACTTCTGATAAGCTGGGATATCACAACTCTTTCGATACCGTTGATAATGAAAGTCCCTCTCTGGGTCATCAGCGGAAAATCGGCGATAAAAAGCTCCTGCTCTCTTTCTTGATTCGTCTTTTTGTTAACGAGACCGACTTTGATCTTTAGCGGCGCCTCGTAGGTTATGTTCTTCTCTATGGATGTTCTTTCGTCATACTTGGGTTCATCCAGTTTATAATCCAAAAAACGAAGCTCAAGCTCCTTGGCGGTCCAGTCATCGACGGGAGAGACCTCTTTTAACAACTCTTGGAATCCGTAGTTTAGAAACCAATTATAAGAATCAAGCTGAACTTGAACGAGATTAGGCGCATCCAATTCCAAATGGGTAGCTTCATATTTTGAAAATATTTTACGCATGTTCTCCTGCAAAATTATAAATCCTTACAAACATACAAATCTTCAGATTCAGCCCCGAGTATTTGTAAATTTGTAATTTTGTAAATTTATGACAACAAAACAAATCCGCTACCTTACAGCGTTACTAATATTTTTATTAAATTTTAATTAAAGAAGCGGGACAATATGCCGGAATTACTAGATTATCTTATGTCTTACGATTAAAGACCTAGGATAAGCCAACAATTACGCTTCTGGGGCTTTTGCCACCGACTTCAGGATCATGTCCGAGAACATGTTCGGTGCCATTTTTCCGCTTATTTCCACGTAAACTCTGCTACTAAACCTGGCTCCGCACGGGCCCCTCTTCGCAAACGCTTTTTAAAGACAATTTATCTATTGTATTCCTACAAAATATTTTGTCAAGGGTTTCTTGTCAACACCATATCAAAACCCTAACCTGTCGTCAAGTGAGTATTGGCTATAACCTTATTCATTTTTCCAAATTATATTGTTTTGAATTTTTATTTTCTATCATTTGAATTTGTTTCGAATTTTGGATTTCGTGCTTCGGATTTAAATTTAGCCATAACGTTTGATGCTTTGTAATATTCCCAGTCCTACCATAAGTGATAAAAGATGGCTACCGCCGTAACTTAAAAACGAAAAAGAAAGTCCCGTTACCGGAAGCAGCCCCACATTAACTCCGGCACTGATGAATGTGTGCGCGCCGATCAATACCGCCAAACCGACAGAGAAGAGTTTGCCAAAGTTAGAAGTAGTTCTGGAGCCGATATAAAGAATTCTAGAAATAATGATCACGGACATAATCATGACCACGCTTATGCCCAAAAAACCGAGCTGTTCCGTAAAAGCGGCAAAGGCAAAATCATTGTGCGGCTCCGGCAAAAATCCGAGATTGCTTTGAGAACCGTTGCCAAGACCATTACCGAAAACATGTCCGGAGCCGATCGATATTTTTGATTGAATGATATTATAACCACTGCCCCTTGGATCGTTGTAAGGATCCAGAAAAGCTGTTATCCTGATTTTTTGATACGGCTGAAGCGCGAACAGCCATGCCGAGTATCCTATCAGAACCCCGGCGGAAATTATTAGGAACAAGTGGCGCTTATTTATGCCGGCCGCCATAAGCATCCCCAGCCAGATAGCCAAGAATATAATGGAAGAACCAAGATCTGGTTGAAGGAAAATTATGGCAAAAGGCAAAGAAAAATATATTCCTATAGCAATTATATGACGCAGGTCGTTTATATGGACGTGCCTCTGGGAAAAGTACTTGGCCATCAATACAATCAGCATCAACTTAGCCAGTTCAACCGGTTCAAGCGTCAAACTGCCCAAAATTATCCAGGAGTTAACCCCACGCACTGACTGGGAATAAAAGGTTAAAAGCAGTAAGAAAACGGAGGCGAAGTAGAAACCAAGTACCGGCAAAGAATAATTCTTAAGATATCTGTAATTAAAAAAGGATAATGCAACCATTGTGGACAATCCGATGGCTATAAAAATTATCTGTTTCTTAAAAAGCAGGCTGCCGCTTCCGACGATACCCCATAAATTCAAAGCGCCTAATAAAGAAATTGCCACCACCGTGGCAAAAAGAGGAGTATCTATTTCCAAAAAACATCCTGAAAGTATTCTAGAAAAACTTCTTTTCATAACCTAAATTAAAACTTTTCTGTTTGGTCCCTCTGGAGGTGGGCAGGGTGAGGTCAAGGCAAGAGCAAAGCCCAAATATACAAAGCCGTAGAATAATAAATTCTATCTGAATTCAGAGGATATAAGTCCTGAGAGTTTATTCCATAAGCCAACAAGGGCTGATCCAATTCTAGATAACAAGGAACCACCGCCGAGTACTTCAATAAACTCATTAGTATCTGCTATTAACATATTCGCTTGTTCATTCGTAATTTTCTTGCTCTTTTGGGCTTTAACTTGGTTGATAAAAGCCTTGAGAATATTTCTCGCCGTTTTGTTTTGACCCCTCTCTATAGCTGACTTGGCGGCATTTAATTTATCAAGAAGTCCTTGCTCGATATCTTCATCTAGATTAAAATCCAATACTTCATCAATAATGTAATCTACGTCCAGATTTTCAAATAAAGTGAACTCTGAAAAAGATGATGTTTCTCCGCATATAACGTTGTTTATCGTATCTAAAGCTGTAGTTACATTAACCCACTGGCCGTTTTCAAAATGAGATAACTTCAAATTATTTTCATTCCTGAATTGGTCTTCATCATAATTAACGCATATTTCCACCGGTGCAGTAAATACAGCAGTGGTTGAAATAGCATAATACGTTGGTGGATTGCCGAGTTTAAATCCGCTTGGTGGAGTAGTGCCGGAAGAACTCGATGCAACAGTGGTGTTGCCTTCTTGGGTGACACTGCTGAAGGTCAAAGTAGTATTGCCCGAAGTTGCCTGAACATTAGATCCAATGGGGGTATTGCCGTGAACGGTAATGCTCAAATCCTTGATTGCCGTCCGATTATTTACATCTGTTACTTGAACGGTAAAATTGGCCATCTCAACAGTTGTCGGAACACCGAAAATTCCACCTGTTGTATCATTAAGGGAAAGACCGAATGGCAGACTACCAGAGATTATAGACCAATTAAAAGGACTCGTACCGCCAGTAGCTTGCAAGGTTTGCGAATATACAGTCCCTACCGCAGCGTCGAGTAAACTTGTTGTAGTAATGCTTGGTGCAAGTATGGGGTAGTATTGAAACTCAAAAGTAGCGATAAGATCGCCGCGTCCAGTTATTGAGCACTCATACCAAGTTAAATTACCGCAATTGTAACTCGTTTTTTCCATAACAAAATAATGAACGACGGTATTGCCATACCTGTCAAAGAAAACACCGCTTTCGGCACAGGGGAGGCCGGCCACTGATTTTGATCCACCAGTATCAGTAAATAACCACACATAATTATTACTATCTGAGCAATTATAGTTTATTGGATCATTGGCATAAAAAGTGCCTCCACCCATAAAAGGCTTAACCTTTAGCACTAAGTTTCGAGTTGTTACACGTAGGTGATTGTCCTGGACTTTAACTATAAAAGCGTATACTCCGGCCGCTGTAGGTATCCCAGAGATTACACCCGTGGAGCCATTAAGATTCAAACCGGAAGGCAAGTTGCCCCTAAACAAACTCCAGTTATAAGGCGCAACACCACCTGCTACTTCTAGGATTTGAGAATAAGATTCACCGATATTAGCACTTAAGAAAGCGGCGGTTGTAATCACGGGTGGATTTACACTTATAGAGAGTGCCTGTGTTGCCATTTTGGAATTTGCATCAGCAACCTGGACAGTAAAATTGTAATCATAGCTATCTGTCGGAATACCAGATATTTCACCAGTTGAGCTGTTAAGTGTCAGACCAGTCGGTAAATTACCCGAGATAACACTCCAAGTATATGGCGTAGTACCGCCTAGGGCTTGGAGTGTTTGTGAATAGGGACTGCTGACTTCAGCTACGGGCAAGTTTGTTGTAGCAATGGTAGGCGGTGGAGCTGGTGCAAGCGTTGGGTAATATTGAAATTCAAAGGTAGCAACGGGATCGCCACCCCCGGTTTCCAAACATTGATTCCAAGTTAAATTGCCGCAATTGTACCTCGTTTTTTCCATAACGAAATAATGAACGGCATTGTCGCCATATCTAGCATAGAAGAAAATGCCAGCTTCAACACAGGAAAAACCGCCTACGGTTTTTGATCCGCCAGTATCAGGGAAAAGCCATACATAATTGTTACTGTTCGAACAATTATAATTTATTGGATCATTGGCGTAGAAAGTACCACCCAAGGCTAGAACTGAATTATTTCCGATGAATAAAACTGAAAGCAATACCAATAAGAAGATAAGCGAAAATTTTATTTTCATTTATTTTTTGGAACAGAGACATTCTTGCTGCTTTTATGCTATTGAGAGCAACAAGAATGAATCAGCTTTGAATTATTGTAATAAAGACTTCATTAATTAAATTATTTTATTAGAACATAATCATGATGGCGTTCTGATATTTTTCTTTCAGGACAGACTTCTAAATACTTACTTATAAAAATTGTCTCTGCTTTCACCAAGAGTAGCTGTTTATTGTTTAATTCACAAGGGATATTAGAGCTAAAAACAAACCTATCATTCAATAACCGTTTCAAATAAAATAAATTACTTTGCGTCCCCAGGTTTGAACTTACCACTACCATATCAGACAATAGAAGTTCTTTTTCAATAGATTTTTGTTTGATAACAAAGGAGAGGTGATCGCGGTCTTGGTGTTTGTAAAAGAAGGATCTAACGTAAAAGAAGGCTACGGCAATAATTAAGACAATAAACACAATTAAACAGGCTGATAGTATTTTGCCGGATTTTGATTTCGAAGCTGTCTCCAAAAACATGGTATAGAACAAGGACACGATAATTGCCATAGCTGGAAAAGCAGGTAGCATATACCAATAATTCTTTGTTTCGGCGACAGAAAATATTAAGAAGGTCATTAAAAACCACAACAAAACTAGTAAAGTATTTTCATCCTTATTTTTAAAATAACTCGCAATAACCACTATCAATCCGGGTAGGAAAAAATAAAGCCAAGGATAAAAGCCCTGATTCATTTGTAGCAAGTAATACCAAAAAGGAGCGCCGTGTCCATCAACGGAGGAAGTAAGTCTTTGCCAATAATCAAAACTCAATAGTTTTGACAGGAAAGAACTATCCGGCAGTGACCGAGCTATTAGCCACGGTGAAATTATGGCAATAATTATTAAGGCGGCATAGAAAAATAGTTTTTTCAGATTGATATTCTTTCTTTCCTCTGAAGCCAATAAAAAGATAAAAATAATAAATAAAGGAATCAGACCGGGTACAAAACTTTTATACATTATACCTAAACCGATAGCCACCATGCTTAAAATCCAAAAATTTCCCTTTCTTGTTTTATAAAAAAGTAGAAATAGAAAAAGAGATAGGGTGACAAAAAAACTCGCACCAGCGTCATAGTCTCCAGTAATACCTGAGTGTGCAACTGCAACTTGCACACTTGTTATAAATACTAACGCTGCCAAAATGCCCGTCCATCGACTCCTTATCAAGTTACCCAAAAAATACACAAAAACAGTTGTTAAAATTGTAAAAATAGCTGACCACAAACGAAGAGAAATCTCATTAATTCCGAATAATTTGTAGTTTATCGCTATTAGCCATGCACCCAATGGAAATTTAATATTTGCCATATCGGGTTCATTGTTAAAACGTAATGTCACCCAATCTCCAGAATTTATCATCTCCAATGCATTGACTGCATGCCTTGCTTCATCCCAACTGTTCACCGGATTGTTATTTATATTTGGAAAGAGTATGACGCTAGATACAAAAATCAGGAAAATAACATGTAGAATTTTATTATTACACCAAAAAGTAGAGGAGGTTTTAATAATATTTTTGAAACTTTTCCTGTGTCCCATATCGTTTTATAAAGTTAGAATTCTCAAATACGTTAGTAAGCACTTCTATGTCTTGCCTTGTTATTTCCGGCAGTTCAACGGGCCAACTGACCTTGAAGTGCCTTTCGGTCCTGGAAAGAAAAGTCCTGATGTCCGTCCTATTCACAGCAACTATGTCGCCATTGCCACCAAACAATACAACTCCCACTTCGACTTTGTCAAAATCAAAATCCGAATTATTCAGCACAACGGCCTCAAGCTCGCTGAAAGTGCCATTCCGATTTATCACTGCATAACTTTTCCTCTGGACAGGAAAACTGATATTTTCAAAAGTATCAAAGCGTTCCCATTCAACTTCCTTAATGTCAATAAAAGCATCGGTTATTCCGCCTTCAACACGAATACCCGGAACTATCACAAAGCGGGTTTGTCCGGGAAGGATGTAAAAAACACCTGTTTTTTGAAGAACGCCGAAATTCAACTGATACCCTACCCGCGAAGCGCCAAAAAGAGAATTGGGGTTGTTTACCTGCGCCACGAAGTCATAATCATTCGGCCTGATCTCGATTAACTTTTGAGAGAGTATGTTCAAGGGCAGTATCGACGGTTCACACGCAACTCCGCAGGCGAGAAGACCGCAATCAATCCCCTCTTCTATTCCATTCTGAACGCCGTCAAAACAAGTGGATTCAATTATGAAAAAATAATCAACAAGTCCGTAACCAAGTCCGCCAATAATCAAAACAAAAATAAGACCGATGATTAACTGCTTTTGAGTCCGTTGTTCCATACGTACTTAGTATATCGTATCAAGTATTAAGTATCCAGTATAAATAAAACGAAAAGCGGCTTATAAAGCCGCAACAACTGATGCCAATAATCCTCTTTTTTCAAGTGTTGATATAAGTCCTCGCTGAATGCCCTTCTCCACCGGATCAAAATAAAGACCAAGCTTATCTTCGTCGTGGCTAAACCATTCATTTAGTCCGACGGTAGAAATCGGAAAGAAACTAAATCCCATCAATTCACCGGTTGAATCATAGTAGGCAACCTGAATGGACCAACGGCCAGTTTCCGGATGCCGAGCGATATCGGCGATTACCGATTTTGGCTTGGAAATGATCGGATCTTCCGTCTCCGACGCTTTTTTCCATCCTAACAAGTTAAAGAACGTTCTCAGCATGGTTTTCTCTCCTTTCTGAAGCGTACTGTAATCATACACCATATTGTATTTTGTGTCAAATTAAAAAGTCGTCCCGATTTGCTTTGCGCAAAGCGCAACTAGCAAATCGAGGATCCACGATTTTGTGGTTCCGATTTTTAATCGTAAACAAAATCGGGACGGTCAGTGTGGGGCAGTCTCGACTTTGTCGAGGATCCTCGATTTTCTAGTCCGCCTTTGGCGGAAGAAAATCGGGACTACCTATCCCGCACCAAGCTTGTCCGCTGACCCCGCAGGAAGTTATTCCGCTGACCGCCATTAAGAAAAAGGGCGGGCTTCCGACGGGGCAGGCCGCCATTCAGAAAGGGGGCGGGCTTGGTGCGGGACTTCGCATGGGCCTTTTCGCTTCCGAGCCTGCCCCGCACTAAAACGAGCAGTTGCAAGTATTACAATCAAGGTAGGGCGGCGATCTACTTTCGCTGGCTAATGCCAACTATCATGGACCCTGAGGAATTTCACTGCCGTGTTCGGTATGGGAACGGGTGGAGCATCCTCGGTATAGCCACCTTACTCTGACTACAATAAATGCCTCTGCTCGTTTTTAGTCGCGGGGTTCAGTATGCGTCAGTCCCGTACTGAACCGAAGGTTCTAGTACTGGGAGGAACAGGTGGAGCACTCTCAGTATAGTCGCCTTACTAATGGGTCTATTAAAAATTGCTCTCTTGGAAGAATCCTAATTTTATACCGAAATCACCTTGGAATTACTCAAAATAAATCTATTAGTAGCTCTCGGCTGAACGCCTTGCGGCGCTTACACCTGAGCCCTATCAACGTTGTAATCTACAACGGATTTTGGGACTTGCGTCCCGATACCTAATCTTGAGGCCTGCTTCGCGCTTATATGCTTTCAGCGCTTATCAGAACCGAACATAGCTACCGAGCACTGCCCTTGGCAGGACAGCTCGCAGACCAGAGGTTCGTTCGCGACGGTCCTCTCGTACTAATCGCAACTCCTCTCAAGTATCAACGCCCGCACCAGATATGGACCAACCTGTCTCACGCATAAATTAGTTTTCACTAATCGTCTCGTATTACTACGAGTATGGACTATACCACCTTCCGATAAATCGGAAGATCGACATGTTACAAAATTTAATAAACTTCGTCTATCGAGATTAACTCGATAAGTCTCTACGGGGTCATTCCGTTCAAATTTTTGGACTCTTTAAATCCAAAAATTTGAACGGAAGACTTCCCTCGGAATTATCCTTGCTTCGGTTGGTTTTGAAGCAATAGGACTTCTCCGATATGAGTCGATTTTGCTAATGCCGATTACTCGGCATAGCCGCCTGGACTCTTTCGAGTCGACGGTCTGAACCCAGCTCGCGTACCCTTTTAATTGGCGAACAGCCAAACCCTTGGGAGCTTCTTCACCCCCAGGATAGGGCGAGCCGACATCGTACATAACTCTACTATTACTAATAGTGTGGACTATATCTTCACCCTCTCATATTGAGTAGGGGCCGGCGTATTAGCTATCACATAGTGATAACTCCAATCCTTTCGGATTAAGTCTCTACGGGGTCATTACACGAGTTTATACTCCATTGATTGAGGAATAAATTCACGAATAATATCGCAAAACTTTTTGGCATCTGCCGTCTTAATCCTAATTCTCAGATATTCTTTGTCTTTATTAAGACTAGAATGTATACCAAATTGCTTTTGCAATACGTCCTGCAATCTATTCTGATCTTCTGTTGAAAACTGTTGGGTATTCAAGTAGACAGATCCGCCGCTTCTTGAGCCGTCATCCATATACCAAACCGCCAGACTAAGTGGATTAATTTCTAAACTGTCCGGAATTATTTTCTTGCCATCTTTGTAAAAATACCTGAATAAGTCCGTAATTTCTGAATGACAACAGGTGTAAAACCTGCAAGCTATTCTATTACCATTTCCATTCCTTAATTTAGGTCCGCTTTTTACAATTGATCGCAAGATAGAATACTTCCAATCTACATAATCTTTTTGGTTTGCAGAATGATTAATTTCAAGAAATGCATTTTTCCTTCTTGGAATAATTCTCAAATAACCATCGCCTAATATGGTTCCGATTATTAGAGATTTTTGTTTTTGTGTAAGACTTCCCACGGTATTATCGAGTAATTTTTACTTAATTTTATCACAAAATTACTTTCGACTCCACCGTTATAAGCCAGATTTTTGCCTTTAATCTTTATTAAAGGTTCCAGGTACAGGATCTCTCCTGTAGCACCCCGATTTCTTCTTTAAGGTGCCGAACACCGCCGTCGCTATGAACGCTCGGGCGGTACCAGCCTGTTATCCCCGGAGTAGCTTTTATCTGATGATCTTCTCCGCTCCTACGAGCTAGAGTCGGTTCACTAAGTCCTGCTTTCGCATCTGCGCGGCACATCCGCCTTGCAGTTAAGCCGGCTTTTGCCTTTACGCTATCGCTTCGATGTCCATCCGAAGCTAGCCGACCTTGATGAACGCCTCCATTACTTTTTAGGCAATATTGTTTCCTAATATTCCCAGCTTATATCTCATTGATGGCAATATGTGTGGTTTAATAATCTCAACAAATCGCTCAACCGAATCACTTGTAGTAATTAGTTGATAAATTTCAATCTGTTTTCTGCTTTGTTTCCTTAAAACCATTCTTATTCCAAACTTTTCTTCTAATATCCTCATCAGTGTTTGAAGTTCTGGCTTTGAGAAACTTTGAGTATTTAGAATCAATGCTCGGTGACGTTTTGATTTAATTGAACCGTCATCCATAAACCATACTGCCATTACTATTGGCGAGAGCCATTTTTTAATCAACTTTGGCAAAACTTTTTTCTTTTCTTTATAGAACTGCTGGGCATAGAAGCGAAACGCTCCATGACTCACAGTCGAAAAGTAATATTTATTGTATTTAACTCCCAGAACCGTTTGTTCTTTCTCCTTTGGTGGAGTAAGAACCCAGTCCTTAAAAATCTGATACAACCAATCGACGTATTCTTTCTGAAGATAAGAATGTTCTATTTTTAGTCGATAAGTTCTGCCATTATTCTGTGTTTCCAAATGGCCATCGCCTAATAATAACCCGATCAACACTTCTCTCTGTGTATCAGAGAGATTGAGGCCTTGTTTATATGCCTCTATTTTATTTGATCTCATTTGTTTATTAGGTGTCCTTGCGGACCTTGTAGTCGCCTACGAGTTCAGACTATATCATTCTCCTTTTTACAAGGAGGTTCAGCGTATAGTCGTTGAGGGGTCATTCCGTTCAAATTTTTGGAGTCAACCTTATTGTATTGACTAACCATATTAACTATCTTAGTCTTACTTAAAATCCAAATAAGGAGTAGGCATAAATGCTTTTTTATTTTCCAAAAATTTGAACGGAAGACTTCCCTGCTGATTGACCGCAATACTAAATTTTAACTGTCGTCGACCGACGAGTATTAGTATATCTACATCCATTAAAGGAACGGCTGTTCCAGCATACAGCTGAATTTGCGTTTAGCATTACTGCTAAACCGCCCCACGCGGTTAAGTAATAAACCACCTTAAGGCAAGTGCCCCACTTAAACTGCCCGCCAGGCACTGTCTTAGTTATGCCCTCACAATATACGAATAGTTTAATGGGACGCAAAAACTTCCAATTTTTTAGTTGGAAACTTACTGCATCCCTCAATTCACATACTAAGAGGGCATAACTAGTTAGAACTACAAATCGTTAAAATGAGTGTTTCATTGGCGGATCCACGCCTCCCGAGAGAGACGCTTCAAATCCTGCTCACTACGCTACGTATAACAACTCGTAGACCAATACCAAGCTACAGTAAAGCTTCCGGGGTCTTTCCGTCTTGGTGCGGGTAGTCAGCATCTTTACTGACATTGCATTTTCAC
>Ga0209343_10007607_pt1 | contig 12714 bp, 11 predicted proteins | sample RifCSPlowO2_02_FD_184026 | JGI IMG/M metagenome (GOLD analysis project Ga0209343, IMG submission 184026) | Groundwater microbial communities from Rifle, Colorado - Rifle CSP2_plank lowO2_0.2 (SPAdes) (version 2) | ecosystem: Environmental > Aquatic > Deep subsurface > Groundwater | place... | reverse complement strand
TGCGTGAACTACCAAGCCCTGCGTCTGGTCGAGGAGCTGGAATGGCGGTTGCGCCAGCTGCCGGGCGTCGATGGCACTAATTCCATCGCCGGGGTGGCGCGGCGGGTCAACGTCGGGATGAATGAAGGGCTGCTGAAGTGGAACGAGCTGCCGCCCAACCAGCCGATGATCAACGCCGCCGCCAACCGTTCGCCACGCGAGCTGTTCAACCAAACCTGCGAACTGCTCTCGGTGTACGTCTACCTCAAGGATCACAAGGCGCAGACCCTCAATGGCGTGGTCGCGGTGACTCAGGCCTTCAGCGGCGAGTTCAGCAGCGAGCAGGCACGCTTCATCATGGCGGCGGGCAATGCCGGCATCGAAAGCGCTACCAATATCGTGGTCAAGGCGGCCAACACGCAGATGGTGATCGGCGTGTACCTGGCGGTCAGCCTGCTCTGCCTGTTGGCGTTCCGCTCCTGGCGGGCGACCGTTTGCGCGATCCTGCCGCTGATGCTCACGACCTTTCTGGCTGAGGCACTGATGGTCAAACTGGGCATGGGCCTGAAGGTGGCGACCCTGCCGGTAGTGGCACTTGGTGTCGGTATCGGGGTGGACTACGCGCTCTACATCATCAGTGTGATGCTGTTCTGGCTGAAGCGTGGTTCCAGCCTGTCGCAAGCCTATTCCCATGCACTGTCCTTCACCGGGCGGGTGGTGGTGTTCACTGGCATCACTCTGTCGCTGGGGGTGGTGACCTGGATCCTTTCGCCGATCAAGTTCCAGGCTGACATGGGTCTGCTGCTGACCTTCATGTTTCTATGCAACATGCTGGTGGCGTTGGTGCTGGTGCCCGCACTGGCGTGCTTCCTGCTGCAGCCAGAGCATTTCTGCAAACCTGAAGCCGAGCAACTGACACAGCCCAAAGAGCGCGAGCAGTCATCTGCTGTCTGTGCGGGTGCCGGCAAACAGGAGCTGCACGTATGAGCCGCAGCGGTATCAGCCTCCCACATATCCGTGGTGGCGATCTTCCGCTATCAGCTGCTTGGGCGGCCGTAGAGGCAGCTGCTGCCTATGCCAGCCGTGAGGAGCTGCAGGTCAGCGTCGCCGTGCTGGATGCCGGCGGCCACCTGCTGGCCTTCGCCAGGGTTTCCGGCACGCCCTGGCACAGCATCAATCTGGCCATCGACAAGGCCCGTACCTCGGTGTCCTTCGCGCTGCCCAGCAGCACCCTAGGCGACATGATCGACAACGCCAGCGAACGTGTCCGCATGAATCTGTTGCTGCGCCCGGACATAGTCGCCATGGGCGGTGCCTTTCCCCTACTGATCGATGGCCGACTGGTTGGCGCCATCGGTGTGTCCGGTGCTAGCGAGGAAGAGGACATGGATTGCGCGATGGCCGGCTGCTTTGCCATCAGCGACCTGACCGACGCAAGAAACCAATTCTCAGGAGAGGAACAATGAGCCAGGCGGAACTCAACATCGACCAGTTAGGTGACGAGCTGTTCGACGCCCTCAATCAGGCGCGGATGGTCGCGCCGCTGACCGAGCGCTTCCCGCAGATGAGCATCGAGCACGCTTACGCCATTCAGCAGCGTCTGCTCAGCCGCCGCGTGCAGCAGGGCGAGCGGATCATCGGCAAGAAGATCGGCGTTACCAGCCAAGCCGTCATGGACATGCTCAAGGTCAATCAGCCGGACTTCGGTCAGCTCACTGACCGCATGGTGGTCAACCAAGGGGGCTGCGTGCCCATGAGCGCGCTGATCCAGCCCAAGGCAGAGGGTGAAATTGCCTTTGTACTCAAGCATGACCTGAGCGGTCCAGGCGTCACCGTGGCTGATGTACTGCGCGCCACCGAAGGAGTGATGGCCTGTTTCGAGATCGTCGATTCACGTATCCGCGACTGGCAGATCAAGATCCAGGACACCGTGGCGGATAACGCTTCCTGCGGTGTGTTCGTGCTGGGCGACCGCCTGGTCGACCCGCGCGTCCTGGATCTCTACACCACCGGCATGGTGCTGGAAAAAAACGGCCGTATCGTCGGCACCGGCGCTGGTGCCGCGACCATGGGCTCGCCAGTGATCGCCGTCGCCTGGCTGGCCAATACCCTGGGCCGCCTGGGCATGAGCCTCAAGGCTGGCGAAATCATTCTGTCCGGTGCGCTGTCGGCCATGGTGCCGGTAGTGGCGGGAGACCAACTGCGCATGAGTCTGGCGGGCATCGGCAGTTGCTCGGTCCGCTTCGACTGAAATAATCCGAGGAAATCGCAATGACGAAAAAACTCAAGGCCGCGATCATCGGCTCCGGCAACATCGGCACCGACTTGATGATCAAGATCCTGCGCAACGGCAAGCACATCGAGATGGGCGCCATGGTCGGTATCGACGCCAAGTCCGATGGCCTGGCCCGTGCTCAGCGCATGGGCGTGGCGATCACCCACGAAGGGGTGGACGGCCTGGTGCGGATGGCCGAATTCGCCGACATCGATTTCATCTTTGATGCGACCAGTGCCGGTGCGCACATGCACAACGAAGTGTTCCTGCGCGGTCTCAAACCAAGCCTGCGGATCATCGACCTGACTCCGGCGGCCATCGGCCCCTACTGCGTGCCGGTGGTCAACCTCGAGCAGAACCTGCACGAGACCAACGTCAACATGGTTACCTGCGGCGGTCAGGCGACCATCCCCATGGTCGCTGCGGTGTCGCGGGTGGCCAAGGTGCACTACGGCGAGATCATCGCCTCGATCGCCAGCAAGTCGGCCGGTCCGGGTACCCGCGCCAACATCGACGAATTCACCGAAACCACCGCCAAGGCCATCGAGGTCATTGGCGGGGCGCAGAAGGGCAAGGCGATCATCGTCATGAACCCGGCCGAGCCGCCGCTGATCATGCGCGATACCGTATACACCCTGTCCGAGCTGGCCGACCAGGATCAGGTCGAGGCGTCCATCGAAGAGATGGCCGCGGCGGTGCAGTCCTACGTGCCGGGTTATCGCCTCAAGCAGAAGGTGCAGTTCGACGTGATCCCGGCGGACAAGCCGCTGAACATTCCCGGCCTCGGTCACCTGTCCGGTCTGAAGACCTCGATCTTCCTCGAAGTCGAAGGCGCCGCCCACTATCTGCCGGCCTACGCCGGCAACCTCGACATCATGACCTCCGCCGCGCTGGCTACCGCCGAGCGCATGGCGCAATCGCTGCTCAAGGCCTAAGGAGACCTCCATGACCTTCAATCCCGGCAAAAAACTCTACATCTCCGACGTCACCCTGCGTGACGGCAGCCATGCGATCCGCCATCAGTACTCGATCAAGAACGTGCAGGACATCGCCCGTGCCCTTGATAAGGCCAAGGTCGACTCCATTGAAGTGGCCCACGGCGATGGCCTGCAGGGTTCCAGCTTCAACTATGGCTTCGGCGCTCACACCGACCTGGAGTGGATCGAGGCGGTGGCCGAGGTGATCAGCCACGCGCAGATTGCCACCCTGCTGTTGCCTGGCATCGGCACCATCCATGACCTGGACAACGCCTACAAGGCCGGCGCGCGCATCGTGCGCGTCGCCACCCACTGCACCGAGGCCGATGTGTCCCGGCAGCACATCGAGCATGCACGCAAGCTGGGCATGGACACCGTCGGCTTTCTGATGATGAGCCATATGATCTGTCCCGAGCATCTGGCCAAACAGGCCAAATTGATGGAGAGCTACGGCGCCACTTGTTTGTATGTGGTCGACTCCGGCGGCGCCATGAGCATGCAGGACATCCGCGAGCGTTTCCGCGCACTCAAGGACGTGCTCAAGCCCGAGACCCAGACCGGCATGCACGCCCACCACAACCTCAGCCTCGGCGTGGCCAACTCGATTGTGGCGGTGGAGGAGGGCTGCGATCGTATCGACGCCAGTCTGGCCGGCATGGGTGCCGGTGCCGGCAACGCGCCGCTAGAAGTGTTCATTGCCGCGGCCGAGCGCCTGGGTTGGGAACATGGAACGGATCTCTATACCCTGATGGATGCAGCCGACGACATCGTGCGGCCGCTGCAGGACCGCCCGGTGCGGGTCGACCGTGAAACCCTGGCCCTCGGCTATGCCGGGGTCTATTCGAGCTTCCTGCGTCACTCGGAAGTGGCCGCAGAAAAATACGGCCTCAAGGCCGTGGACATCCTCGTCGAACTGGGCAAGCGGCGCATGGTCGGCGGCCAGGAAGACATGATCGTCGACGTTGCCCTCGATCTGCTCAAGCAGCGCACATGAATTCAACCTATTGCTTTCTTGCCACAACAGGACAACCCACATGAGCCGTTTTACCCAGGAAAACACCAGCCGCTTTGTCGAGACCGAAGAGTGGAAACTGCATTACAACGATGCTGGTGAAGGCGAAGTCGTCATCATGCTGCACGGCTCCGGCGCCGGTGCCACCGGCTGGGCCAACTTCCACCGCAACGTCGATGCCTTCGTCGATGCCGGCTACCGGGTGATCTTGCTCGATTGCCCAGGCTTCGGCGAATCCGCGCCACTGGTCACCGCCGAGCCGCGCTTCGTGGTCAACGCCCGCGCCACCCGTCAGCTGATGGATGCACTGGGCATCGACAAGGCGCACCTGGTCGGCAACTCCATGGGCGGCGGTAGCTCGCTGGCGTTTGCCCGCGACTATCCGGAGCGTCTGGACAAGATGATCCTGATGGGGGCCGGCGGCGTTGGCAAGACCAGCATCTTCACCCCGCTGCCGATGGAAGGCATCAAGTTGCTATTCCAGGTCTACCGTGAGCCGACCTTTGAAAACTTGAAGAACATGCTCAACGTGTTCGTCTACGACGCCAGCGTGTTGACCGACGAGCTGATCCAGCTGCGTCACCAGGCCATCCAGGCGCACCCGGAGCACCTGGCCAACTTCCTCAAATCGGTCGAGTTGAGCAACTTCAACCTCGGCGACTTCACCAACGACCTGCCTAACATGCCGCACAAGACCCTGGTCACCTGGGGGCGCGATGACCGTTTCGTACCGATCGACTGGAGCCTGAAACTGCTCAACATGATCCCCAACTCGACCTTGCACGTGTTCAGCAAGTGCGGTCACTGGGCGCAGTGGGAACATGCTGACGCGTTCAACCGCCTGGTCATCGACTTCCTCAAGCACTGAGAAAACTTGCTGCCGCGGCCGCCTGCAAACGGCCGTTGCGGCTGTTTTACCGCTACACGCTGGCAGGTTGATTGCTCCGGTGCAGCCTCCGATCTGGCGCTGCTCGCGCCTATATATCGCGGGTCTTGTTAGCTGCCACCGGCCGGCTTACTCCGGTCTTGGCAGCTGTTTCAGATTTTTCTCGAGTACCTGTACCGTGCACTGCCGTTCCCGGCGACCTTAGGTCGATAGGGCTGCTCGTCTGGAACAAGAAGGTTTGCGGCCACTGAGTGCCGCTGCATAGGGGTGTGAATTCAAGGGTGAGATGATGAAATTGGTAACTTTTCAAGTCGGCACTACGGCTGGGCTGGGCAAGGTGGTCGGTGATCAGGTTATTCCCCTGGCGACCGCCTTGCCTGAGCTACCGGCGAGCATGGCGCGTCTCCTTGCGGCAGGGCCCGAGGCACTGGCGCAGGTAGCCACCCTGCAGCCGAATAACAACAGCCTGGCGTTGGATCAGTTGCACTTGCTGGCAGCGGTGACCGATCCGCAGAAATACCTGGCGATCGGCATGAACTATCGTGCCCACGCCGCCGAGGCCGAGCGTAATGGTGTGCTTATCCCCACGTCGCAGTTGTGGTTCAACAAGCAGGTGTCCTGCCTCAACGGGCCCTATGACCCGATCGATTTGCCGAAGGTTTCGACCAAGCTCGATTACGAAGCTGAGCTGGGTGTGGTGATCGGCAAACGCTGCCGGCATGTGTCGGTCGAGGATGCGCCATCGGTTGTCGCCGGTTATCTGATCGCTAACGACGTTAGTGTGCGTGACTGGCAGATGCGCAGCCCGACCTTCACGCTCGGCAAGTCTTTCGACACGCATGGTCCGATTGGCCCGTGGTTGGTCACCGCCGATGAGGTACAGGATCCCCATGCGTTGATGATGCGGGCTTATGTGAATGGTGAAAAGCGTCAGGAAACCAGTACCGGTGACATGATCTACAACATCTGGGAACAGATCGCCTACCTGTCAACGGTGATGACTCTGGAGCCCGGCGATATTCTCGCTACCGGCACGCCGGCTGGGGTTGGAGTAGGCTTCACGCCCAAGCGCTTTCTCACTGTGGGCGACGTGGTACGAGTCGAGATCGACGGTCTAGGCTATATCGAAAATACTGTAGTCGCCGAGTCCCGATAGTTTTGGGTGCCTAACTGATGCACTCGGCAAACTGAGCGGGCCTCGCGGCCCCCTCTGCATCAGCTGCGCGAGCCTATGGCCAGGCGCAGCCCTTTCTTGAAGACTTCCAGCTCACCCTCGGTGAGACCGCTGAACAGTTCCTGCTGGGCCTTGAATACGGTGTTCCAGAGTTCTTCCAGCTTGGCATGGCCCGCAGCGGTAACCTGGCGCTGTGCACCGTCGAGCGCCAGATAACCTTTGTGCTGCAGGTTGATCATGGCTTCCTCTACTTCGCGGGCGGGCATCGATACAGCTTGTTGCAAGTCACCCAAACAAGCATTTGGTGCGCTGTCGAGGACCATCAACAGGCGTGACTCGCTGTTGCGCATGCCCAGTTGCAGGTGTTGCTGGACAAAGCGCGGGTGACTGGCGTTGACCGCCTGGATCATCAGGTAGAACAGGTTGTCGCCCAGCTTGGTATTGAGCATGTTGCTGGACTCGGATGAGTCTGTGCTTTCCGGTTTTCGCCCGCGCGGATGCGGCAGCACCATGGCATAGCCGCCCTGGTGATAGACCAGCGGCGAGCGGCCGTAATCTTCAAACTTCTCCACCTTGCCGATCATGATCCAGTGGTCGCCAGCATCCACATGCTGGTAGTTGGCACACTGGAAAGTGCCCGAACAATCGTTGAGCTGCGGAGCGCCGCCGAGGCCACTGTCGTGTTCGATGCCGTCGAATTTGTCTGCTTGGGGCCTGGCGAAATGATTGGACAGGGCAATCTGGTCCGAAGCCAGGATGTTGACTGTGAAGTGACTGGCTGCCTGGAATACTTCCCAGGCGCTGGAGCGTTTGTCCAGGCTCCAGAGAATTAGCGGCGGCTCCAGGGATACCGAGTTGAAGCTGTTGGCGGTGACGCCCACCTTGCGACCATCGGGCCCGCAGGCGGTTACGATGGTGACGCCTGAGGCGAAGTTGCCCAAGGCGCGGCGGAATTGGCGGGTGTCTAAAGCGGTGTCTGCGCTAGTCATAGGGTTCTCCGCAGATCCATGAGCGCAAAGCGGGCTGGATCCATGTAGTTAGATTTTGTCGAGTCATCCTATCAACTTGGACCGGGGCTTCATTGGCGTTAAACCGAAAGCGTCTTTCAGTTTGTTTGTCTGGTGCTATGCGCAAGGGTTGGTAGTTTGGAGCCTGAGTTCATATAACCAGGACAAGGGAGTCGTGTATGTACAAGCTTGCAAGCGCTTTTGTGGGGCTGACCTGTTTGATGGCTAGTGCCATGACCCAGGCCGCTGCACCGCCTTGCGAGGCCGGTGGCGGATACCAGCTGGTGTGCGGCATTGCTCCGCCGGAAGACCTTGAGCTGTCGCCGGATGGTCGCCACCTGCTCATGAGTATCACCCCCGGGCTGGCCGGGCAGCACAAGTCGCGTTTGCGCATCATGGATCTGGCCACGCAGCAGGCCCGCGACCTGCCGCTCTCGGTCGCGCCCCAGGCCGGCTGGGGGGAGGAGGGGTGTGCGGCACCGGACCAACCCTTGGGTGCCCATGGTATTCACCTATCCGCCCGCGGCGATGGTCGCCAGCAACTGCTGGTGGTCAACCATCATGGGCGTGAGGCCATCGAGTTTCTCGAGCTCGAGCCGGTCGATGACGGCTGGGCGGCAGTCTGGCGTGGCTGTGTCGCGCAGAAGGGCCTGGGACGGTTCAATGATGTGGCCGCCACGCCGGCTGGTGGCCTGGTTGCCAGCGTGATGTTCGAGTCCACCAGCATGGCGCCCCCGCTGCCGCTCGAGCAGTTGCTCGATGGTCGTGACACCGGCTATTTGATGAGCTGGGCGCCCGGCCTGCCGCTGGTCAAGGTCGCGGGCAGCGACGCACCGTTCCCCAATGGCGTGCAGATGAGTGCCGACGGCCGTCACGCCTGGTTCGCCGCCTGGACTGCCAAGGACGTGCGGCAGTTCGACCTGCAGAAAGGGCAAACCCTGCAGCGCATCGCCCTTAACTTCATGCCCGATAACCTCAGTTGGACGGCGAACGGTCAGTTGCTCGCCGCCGGTATCGAAGACCCGGCGGTCTTTAGTGCCTGCTTCATGGCCGGGGATGAACACTGCGCCAGTGCTTTCCAGGTGGCAGCGATAGATCCTGAGCTGGCCACGGCCCATGTAGTGTTCAAGGCAGCGCCGGGGCTATTGGCGGGTGCTTCGGTGGCGCTCAGGGTCGGGACGCAGCTGTACGTCGGGGCCTATACCGGCGATCGACTGTTGAAGCTTGACTGGATGCTGGAGTCCGCGCGCCAGGGGCGTGCGTCGAGCCTAAATCAATAATCAGGAGCCAATCATGATGCGCTTGCCTGGCGTACTCGCGGCCGTGCTGGTCGGTGCGCTGTTGCCACTGTGCGGCTCGGCTGCCGAGACTCGGCCGAATATCTTGCTGATCGTTGCCGATGACCTGGGCTATTCGGATATAGGTAGCTTCGGCGGCGAGATCGAGACGCCGACGCTCGACCAACTGGCCGCCGATGGCCTGCAGCTCACCAGTTTTTACGCTGCGCCCACCTGCTCGCCGACGCGCTCGATGCTGATGTCGGGGGCGGACAACCATCTGGTCGGGTTGGGTAGCATGGCCGAGGTACTGCCTTTTTCCCCGCGCCTGCAGGGCCAGCCAGGCTACGAAGGCTACCTCACCGAGCGCTCGCACTCGATGGCTCTGCTGTTCAAGGACGGCGGTTACGCCACCTTCATGGTGGGTAAGTGGCATTTGGGCCTGCAGAATGAGCAGGGACCGCATGCCCGTGGCTTCGACAAGTCCTTTGTCCTGTTGGATGGCGGGGCGACGCACTTCGCGCCGCAGCCGGGCTCCAAACTGCGCGTCGAAAAAGTCTCCTACCGGGAGGATGGGCAGTCGGTGCGAGTGCCCGATGACTTCTACTCTAGCGATTTCTACACCGACAAGCTGATTGACTACATCGAGTCCGCGCAAGACAGCCGCAAGCCGTTCTTCGCCTATGCCGCCTATACGGCTCCCCATTGGCCGGTGCAGGCACCAGACGCCTTCATCGCTAAGTACAAGGGCCGCTATGATCGAGGGTATGCGGCCACCCGCGAAGCGCGGCTGGAGAATCTGAAGAAACTCGGACTGACCGCCCACGACTTCGCTCCCGCAGCCATACTGCCGGATGCCGCCGGGAGTCAGTGGCAAGAGCTTAGCGCCGAGCAGCGCAAGTTCGAAGCCCGCAAGATGGAGGTCTATGCTGCCATGGTGGACAACCTTGATCACAACATCGGGCGTCTGCTCGACTATCTGAAGCACACGGGGCAGTACGACAACACGCTGGTGTTCTTCATGTCGGACAACGGCGCGGCGGGCGAGGATCACAGCAAAGGCTATTCACCGAACACCGCCGGCACCGACAACAGCTACGGGAACATCGGCCGACGCCAATCGAATATCAGTTACGGCCTGCGCTGGGCGGAAGTCAGTGCCACTCCATTTCGACTGTTCAAGGGTACCACCGCCGAAGGGGGCATCAGCGTGCCTGCCATCGTGCGCCTGCCCAATGATCGGGGTCGTCATGGCCTACTAAATAAGCCGGCTAGGGTTGACGATCTGCTGCCAACTTTCCTCGAGCTGGCTGGTATACCTGATCCGGGGAGCAGTTATGGTGGCAAGCCCAAATTGCCGATTAGCGGCCGTTCCATGCTGCCTCTGCTTGCGGGCCCTGCTGAGGGTTTGGTGGATGCTCAGGCGTTGATGGTGGGTGAGTTGTTCGGTCAAGCCTATGTGCGTAAGGGGCAGTGGAAGCTGCTGGCGGCCGATGCACCGCGTGGCTTGCCATTACTGGATAAACCTTATGCCTGGCAGCTGTTCAATCTGGCACAGGATCGAGGTGAAACCACAGATGTAGCAGCCGAGCATCCTGAGTTGGTGGCTCAGCTACAGAGGGAGTGGGCCGCGTATGCGAAGCGGGTAGGTGTTATCGAGCCATTGGCTCGGTGATGTTATCGCGAGGTGTTTGTCTGCTGCCGTTCAGCCACCTGATCAATGTGAGGCACTGCTCAGCTAGCGTCAGCCTTTGCTCCAGCTTTTCGGCCAGTGAAAGTTCAGGCGTTCCAGAGCGGTTTTTTGGGCAAGCTATATTTTCCCAGCAAGCGCCGCATTCCCCATCGTTGTGGGGCAGAACTCATGGCCAACGGCCCACGGTCGTCCTCACTGCCCTCAAACGACCCGTTGCTAAAGCCTTGCAGCATTGATGGTGAGCCCCACTGGGACTCGTCAGAACCAAGATGGCAAAGGATTGGCTGAAGCGAAAACCCGAGTGCTGTATCGCAAGGGCTTGGGATGAAAGAGTCTTTCTCTTGAGAAAAAACAATGAAAATAAAAATAATTGCTGCAGGTTTTTTCACGTTGGCTGCTATCGCGCTGTTCTCGGCTCTGCTGTTGGCAGAGCCGGCGCATTACGCCTATGCAAAAACCATTTCTCCCCACGGTTGCCAGTACACGCCCTACGGCTGTTCGTTACCGTCTGGCTTCAGGGGCTGGCCACAGTTCCCATGATCTAGCCCGGTGCGTTATTGAAACATCCGGCTAGGACAAAAAGTGCGCCTGCCTAAGCCTTTCTACGCCAGCGGCGCGGTAGTGAGCTCCGGTATTTAGCGGCCTGTAACGGTGTCTAGATTACATAGCGAGCGTCTAGCGCTCCAGGGTTTCGGCGCGGGTGACAAAGGCATCCTTGAACACAGTCTCGATGAGTTCGACCAGCAATAGGTTGCGCTCCAGCGCAGCGCAGAACACCACTTGAGTGGCCTGCTCATCGTCGCCGTCACAAATGGGCCGCCAGAGCGCAGTATCCAGGTGTTCCAGGTTGGGCTATGCGCTTGGCCGAGGCGGGGCTGGCGCCCCGCAGGAGCCGTTCAGTGATGATCCGGGACTTGCACACTTGCCGCTTGTAGGGAGCCGCCAGTCAGATCCACTACATACCGAGGCTTTTGCTCCCCGTCCCATTTTTTTGCCGCCCGGGGGATGGTCGTCGGTAGCTATTGGGTGCTCGCCAGCACGCGTGAATTCTCGAGCGTTTCGCAGTGAAAGGGGGAGCAGTCTTGAAAAAATATTCCGCCTATTCTTCGAACGGACTGCGGGCCTGCTGACCCGATTTTCGCGGATCATTTTCGGCTCATTGAGAGTCGCCCCGAATGACTGCAAATTTCCGAATATATGCATTCCTTTCTACTGCATAAAACTCATGTTGATGCCATATAGCCAGGCTAGCCACGGCTGCCGTCTCAAAACTAACCGAAAACTGCTTTGCCCTAATTGTGATTTCCTCTTCTATTGCACCAGAGAGGGTGATTTGGGCTTGAGCCTGGGGCGATTTCGCAGCCGTCTACATCGAGCAGTTGCGAACCTCAAATCACGGCCCGTCGTGGTCACCGGGTGGTTATATGCACGGCGGGGCGTGATTTGACCCCTGCCGTAATGAGTGGAGGCTTAGTGGTGCCTGGGCTGTGGTGCCCCAATGATTTGTGTGCATTGCCATGAGCGCCTCAAATACCGGTATTTCGGGGGCTGGCATCCTCAGCGGGGCATTTTTTGCCTGAATTCCCCCTCTGCCCACTCAAATTGCCGCCTCGACAGGCAATATCGGTCGCTATGGGGGCCTGAGGTACGAAAAAGGTGAACATTTGTATACGCCCAATATCGAAGCGGCGGGCGGCCGATTGTTGAATTCCCAAACAATATCTATTCGGGAATTAGGGTCAAATCACGGCGACCGTGCTGCGCAATTTTTCGTGCATTGAGGGTCCGTGAGTTCGTATAAAGGTGATTAAAAACAATGGTTTGATGTACATCGGGAAAAAAGGTTATGTGTGTGATTTCCCTACCCAAATCACGGAAATATTTTCCGCTAAAAAATCGGCAAATCATGCCTTGCCAATCCGTGATTTCCCTCCGATTTCATTAGTTTTCTGGTGCTGTACTTGTGCTGCAGATCCGGGGAAGGGCGAGCGCTTAATCGATCATCAGCGCCATAACCACCAACACAGCACTGGTCGCCGGGGCGAGGTGGTGTCCCAAACCAATAAAGGGGAACTGGGGGCCTGCAAATCGGCGATCGAAGTCCTTCTGTCCCGCAGGTGCACAAAAGGTGAACCTTTGTATACGCACCAACCATGGCCGGGGCCTTCTCAGCTGAAATTGCCGAGATAGAAAACGTCTGGTCTGTCTTGCGTATACAAATGTTCACTTTTTGTATACGCAACACTCCAGATCGCAGTTAGACACTGCCTATCCTGTCGCAGTGAGCTGCGGTCAGGGGCAATCAGTAGCGGTCAGTCGACGGCCTTGACCATGTCCTCGATGACCTTCTTGGCGTCGCCGAAGACCATCATGGTCTTGTCCAGGTAGAACAGTTCGTTGTCCAGGCCGGCGTAGCCGCTGGCCATCGAGCGCT
>Ga0209343_10007606_pt1 | contig 12717 bp, 9 predicted proteins | sample RifCSPlowO2_02_FD_184026 | JGI IMG/M metagenome (GOLD analysis project Ga0209343, IMG submission 184026) | Groundwater microbial communities from Rifle, Colorado - Rifle CSP2_plank lowO2_0.2 (SPAdes) (version 2) | ecosystem: Environmental > Aquatic > Deep subsurface > Groundwater | place: Rifle... | reverse complement strand
CTGGCAGCGCGGATGCGGAAGGAGGGAGAGGGAGGGATTTTGCATCGGCTGCGAGGGCGGGCTTCGAATCGGAAGATCCCGGAGAAGACCCGGCAAAAGGCCGTGAAGCTGGTGCCGGCGAAATACCGGGGTTTGGGGCCGACGCTGGCGAGCGAGTATCTGGGGAAGCGGGAGGGGATCACGGTCAGCCAGGAGACGCTGCGACCGTGGCGGGTCGAGGCGGGGGTGTGGAAGAGGAAAAAGCGGCGGGTGGAAAAGGTCCCCCCAGGGCGGCCGCGACGGAGTTGCCGAGGAGAGCTGGTGCAGGGGGACACCTCCGAGCACGACTGGCTGGAAGGGCGCGGGGAGAAGCTGTACCGGATCGCCCTGATCGATCCCGCAGGGCGGGACCAGCAGCCGGCTGCGGGGGCGCTTTGTGAGACACGACTCGACGGAAGAGAACCTGCGGGTGCTCGAGAGCTGCCGGGAGCGGTGGGGACGACCGGTGGCGTTCTGCAGGGACCAAGCGGGACTGTTTCCGGTGAATCGGTCGGCCAGCCGGGAAGAGCAACTGGCGGGGGAAGAGGCGCGGACGCAGATCGGGCGGGCCTGGGAAGAGCGGGGGATGGAATGGATCGCGGCGCACTCGCCACAGGCCCAGGGACGGGTGGAGCGGTGTTTGGGGACGTGGCAGGACCGGTGGGTGAAAGGACTGCGGGTGGAAGGGGCGCGCACCCTGGAACAAGCCCCTGCGTACTGGGACGGGGAGTTTCTGCCGGCGTGGGAGAAGCGCTTCACGGGGGAACCCCACCACTCCACCGAGGCGCACCGGGGACTCGGGCCAGAGCACGATCTCGGTGCGATCCTGAGCCGGGTGGAGAGCCGGGTGGTGACCAACGACTACACGCTGCGCTTCCAGGGGCAGAGCAGCCCGGTCCGGCGGGACGCCATTACGGCAGGGCTGCGCGGGTCCCGGGTGCGAGTGGAGCGGCGGCTGGATGGAACGGTGGCGGCTCGGTTCCGGGATCACTACTTGCCGATCACCCGCTGCGCAAGAAAGGTCCCACCCGGGCCGGTTCCGCAGCCGGCCCCGGCGCCGGCGAAGACCCCGAGCGGGTCGAAAAGCAAGCAGCGGACTCGATGGATGGAAGGGTTCGACTTGCGGAGGAGCCTTCCCCTGTGGGCGGTGCTGCCGGGAGAGCGGAGCGCCACCCCAGCGGAGGAGTCGTGACGGTTTTGGGCGCCAACTCCAGTCGCCCTACGGGCTCCTTCCGTCAGCGCCAAAAACCGAGGAAAAAACAAGAGAGAAAAAACCAAAGACCAAAAGCGGAACTTCCTACTTTGCTCAGAACAGGAACTTTCTACTTTGCCTTGACATGGGAATGGAAGGCCAACGGGACGCAGAGCCTCGGCCCCGGTCGGGCCGGGACAGAGCCGGTGGGCACACAGAATACAGAATCCGGAATTCACAATTCAGAAGTCAGAAGAACGTGCCGGTCCCTCGGTCGCTGCGCTTCCTCGGGATGACAAACCGATCTGCGGGATCGGGATGAGCGCGGGGAGAACTCAGGTTCCGGGGAACTCTTCCGTCCGGCTAGAGTATAATCGTTCCCAAATGGATGGCAAGCGGATGGACGGGAACGATACGGTCTCCGTTGGCGCCAACGCCTGTGCGCCGATCTTTTCTCTAGCCCAGGCGTTTACGCCTGGGTTCGGGTGCCACCAATACAAGCAGCCCCCTTTAGGGGGCTTGGACTGGCAGCGAGCAGCCCCGCCGCAGGACGGAAGCCCTTCGACTTCGCTCAGGACAAGCCCCGTGAACGGGGCTCCAAGAGAATCGGTTCTGTTTCCCAACCCAGGCCTGAAGGCCTGGGCTAGAGAAATTCAGAACCCGGCTGCAATTGAGATACTACCGGTCGGTACGAAAGGAGCGCGGAGTGGCCACCTCCACATCTCCGGCCGGCTCTGAGAACGCGGTAGCGGCGGGCAGCGCGACGGTCGTGCCGAGCCGCCCGGCGCCGCGCCGCAAACGCTCCACGCTGGCGTGGCTGGTCGGGGCGGCGCTCGGTTCCGCCGTGCTCTCCGGGGCGCTCAGCGCGACGTCTCCGTTCGAACTTCTCGAGCTCAAGACCTACGACCTGCGCTTTATCCTGCGGGGGAGGCAGCCGCCTCCGTCCAGCATTGTCCTGGTCGTGCTCGATGAGCGAACCGAAGCCGCGTTCCCGGAGCCGCGGATTTTCTGGCATCCGCGCTTCGCCTCCCTGCTGCGCGCGGCGGCGGCGGGCGGAGCGCGCGCCGTCGGCCTGGATGTCTCCTTCGGGATTTCCGTGGAACCCTGGGCGCCGGATCTCGACCGCCAGCTCGCTTCGGCGTTTGCGGAGGTATCGGCGAGCGTCCCGGTCATCCTGACCTACGACAACCTTCAGCCGCTCCCCGAAGGGCTGCCGCTCTACCTGCTGGCCAACGCGCAGGGAGCGATGGGCTTTGCGAACCTCACCGTGGACCGCGACAATTTCGTGCGCCGCCAGCAGCTTCGCAGCCGGGATGAAGCCGCTTTCGAGTCGTTCGCCGCGCGGCTCGCGGCGGCCGCGGTGAATGCCTCCTGGGAAGCGGGTGTCCCGCCGGACCGTGCGCTGCGCCTCGGCGGTCGCACGATCCCGCTCGACCGCGCGGGATTCCTGCTGATTCAGTACCGGGGTCCGGAAGGAACGTTCCGCTCTGTCTCGATGGCCGAGGCGATCGCGGCGGCCGAGAAGGCAGACACCGCGCAGCTCGAACGCTGGTTCCGCGGAAACATCGTGCTGATCGGAACGCGGGACCCGACCGACAAGCGTCCGACTCCGTTTTATCTGGCAGGGGGAGGGCAGCAGCTTACTTCCGGCGTCGAGATTCAGGCGAGCATCCTGGCGACGCTGCTGGACGGCCGGTTCCTGAAGGAGTCGCCGCCCGTGGCCGGGATCGCCCTGGCGTTGCTGTTTGCCTTCCTGGCCGCCGGGCTGACGTTCCGCTTCCGGTTTCCTCTGTCCTCGCTGCTGTTGGCTGCCGCGCTTCTGGTGTATCTTGCGGTGAGTGTGTTTGCGTTGCGCGGGGGCCGCGTGCTCCCTGTGGTATTGCCGGCGCTGGCGGCCGTGTTGGGCGGCTTTGCGTCCTACGGCGCCTACTCGTTCACGGAGGGCAAGAAACGCCGCCTGCTCGAGGACGTGTTCGGGCGCTACGTTTCGGCCGACGTGGCCCGCGAGATTCTGGCGCGCGAGGAAATCCCCTTGGGAGGAACGCGCCAGGCGGTGACCGTCATGTTCTGCGACCTGCGCAACTACACCAGCTATTGCCAGGGCCGCGACCCGCACCAGGTGGTGGCCGAGCTGAACGAGTACTTCACCGACATGACGGCCGAGATCAAGGCGCACGGCGGCATGGTCAACAAGTTCATCGGAGACGGAATTCTGGCGCTGTTCGGCGCGCCGGTCCCGCATCCGGACGATCCCTATCGGGCCGTGGCCTGCGCGCTGCGGATGATCGCGCGCAATGCGGAATACAACCGCCGCCGCGCGGCGCAGGGGCTGGAGCCGCTGGTGCTCGGGGTCGGCCTGCATACGGGCGAGGCCGTGGTGGGGACCATCGGCACGCCCGAGAAGATGGAGTACACAGCCATCGGCGACACCGTGAACGTCGCATCCCGGATCGAAGGCGAAAACAAAACCTTCGGCACGCAACTGCTGATGAGCGAGGTGACCTGCCGGCTGGTCCGGGAGCGGGTGGTCGCCGAGCTGGCCGGGCATGCGCACCTCAAAGGGGTGGCGGAACCGGTGGCCGTTTTTTCTGTTGCACGGCTCAAAGAAAAGAGTTAAGATTCAGAAGATGGAGGTTACCTATGAGATATAGGCTACTTGCCGCGTTCGTTCTCCTCCCCCTCGCCGCCGCGGCGCAAGGCCCGGTCGGATTGCTCTCCTCGGTCTCCGGAAAGGTCCAGATTATTCGCGCCGGGCTGACGGACCCCGCTGCGGCGCGCCCGGCGGATTTGCTACTCGCCGGGGACCGCGTTGTGACGAGCGGAGACGCCCAAGCCACATTCTTGTTCTGCCCGCAATCCCGCGCCGCTAAAATCCTGCCGGGATCAGAGATCGAGTTCGCCGCGGGGTCGTTCACGGTGAAGAAAGGCAAGGTCGCGGAGGAACGCGCGGTCCCCTCCTGCCGGTTGCCCAAGACCCTGGTGCTGGCGTCGGCGAGCCAGGTGCAGTCCGGGCAACTCCGCCTGCGCGGCTCGAATCTGCTGTTGCGGTCGCCCTCGCGCGCCAACACTGCGACGCTGCGACCGCTCTTTCGCTGGGAGCCGGTGGATACCGCCAGGGCCTACGACCTGAAAGTGCTCGACCGCGAAGAACGCATCCTCTGGCGGCAAACGGTTTCGGCGACGGAAGTCCAGTATCCCGCCGACGCGACTCCTCTGGTGTGGGGACAGAAATATTGGTGGCGCGTGACGGCGCGCGACTCGCAGGACACGCTGATGGAGGTCGGGACGTACTTTCAGATTCTGCCGGCCGAGCAGGCTGAAGAGGTGCGCTCTGCCGAAACCGGCCTGCGCCGCCTGATCGCGGAAAACCCCAGCGACAGCGTGCCCCGGTTTCTCCTCGCATTCTTGTATGAAGAGCGCGGGATGCTCGACGAAGCAGTCCGCCTCTACCAGGAACTGGGGTCGCAAACGGGATCGCAGCCGTGGGTCGAAGTGCGGTTGAACGAGCTGATGAACAAGCTGGGCTGGGACCGCCCGTAGCGGAACCCCCAGCCCTCGCGGAAAGCGCCCGGAGCGAGCCGCCGGCACTGGCTGTATGCGCTCGTGCTATTCCAGCGGCTGGATCCGCACCAAGTATCCTTCTTGGTCCACATACCAGACCGTGATGGGATTCGTGGAATTGTCAATCCAGGTCCTGCGATTGTGCGCATACGGCTCCGGCATCAGGTATTCCGTCCACCGCTCGGTTTTGGGATTGAACCGCATGAACCGGCCGGATTGCAGACCTCCGGCCCAGACCTCCCCGTTCTTGTCCGGCAGGGCCTCGTAAAACGTTTCGTAGGGAACCGGGGGATAATACTTGGTAACGCGCTTGGTTTTGATATCTATCTTGATCAACATGCCGCCGCGGCCGCCGAACCAAGAATTTCCTTGCGGATCAAACGCGCCTCGCGACCCGCTGGAGATATCGGTGCCCGTTTCGAGTTCCCACATTTGTCCCGTCGTAGTGTCCAGCAGCCCGATTAGATTTCCCCCGCCGGGCGCGCCCGCCCAGTACCTGCCGTCGGGGGTGATGGTGTTGTCGTAGGTCTGGCGGCCCATCTTCTTCCAGGGCCAGGTCTGGATGACCTGGCCGGTCTTGGTGTCTATCTTGGTGACTCCATTGCCACTCCGCGAATCATAGACGTAACCCTTGGCGTCCATCGCAAAATTGTTGAACCCGGGGGAATTGGGACGATCCGAGCCCGGCACCTTGAAGCGCCGGACGATTTGTCCGGTCCGGGGATCGAGGGCGGTGAGGTACGCGTCCCAAGGCTCTGAAAACCACACGATGTCGTCTTGATCCACCCAGACGCGGTGTGTTCCCGGCAGAACATCCGGGGTGTCATTTTCCTTCTCCGGGATTCGGAATTCCTTTACAAATCCGTTGCGGGGGTCGAGGCCCCCCACGTAGGGACTCCGATGCGGGGTATACCAGATGATGCCCTTGGAGTCGCCGTGCACGTCATGCGGTGCGAGCAACGTCCGAGGCAGCTCGTATTCGGTTACGATGACCCGGGTCGCGGCTCCACGAGGCCGTGGCAAATATGTAAGGGGCTGATCCTGGGACCCCGGTCCGCGCACTCTCGCCAGCCACTTGGCGAGCAACTCCTCGTCCACGAGGGTAGGCCGGCCGGCCCGGTCCCGACTCTCGGGGGTCGGGCGCCCCATGTTGATCAGAGGCGAGCCTCCCCCGCGCGTCATTCGCTGCACAATATGTCTCCAGCTCGCTTCGTCGTAGCGGTTGCGGAAAATTTGCTGGTAGGAGTGGCAGCCGAACCCGCAGGTCAGGCTAAAGACGCGCTTCTCTTCTCCGGTGCCGGGAATATTCAAAATCCACTCCGCGCCGGTGAGCTGACTCAGAATTTCCGGCGTGGGGGGCAAAAACTCCGTCTGGCTCGTCCGGTCGAGAACAATTCCTTCGAGCTTCGAAGGCCCCTCGATTCGCACGGCTTCCTTCACATAGGGTTGGTATTCCAGGGGACGGGCGACGCGCAGCGTGTAGGGACCCGTCTCCAGGGCGGGGAACTCGTATTTGCCGTCCTCGTTGCTGTAGACCGTAGTCCGAATGGCGGTCTTTGCCGCAATCAACTGCACGCCGATGCCTTCGAGCGGCTCCCCGTTCCGGTTGCGCACCTCTCCCTGCGGGCCTCCCCGCAGCGCCGTCCGGAGGGGGGCATTTGCGGGAGGCGGCGCCGTGGCGACGTAGCGGGGATTGGGCGGAGGACTTTCCGAATCAAAGCAGCATTTCCCGTCCCGGATATAGCTCAGCAGGTCGCGCATGTCCGCATCGCTCAGCGCGTGGCGATAGGACGGCATGAGCGGCCCCCCGTTCCGTATCTTCGCCTCCACGGTCGCGTCATTCACCGGTCCCCCCGATCCCAGTGTGGGGCGCTTGTAGAGGTCTTTCAGTTGCGGACCGGTTTTGGCGAACTGGTTGTGGCAGAACCAGCACTTGAAGTAATAGATTTCCTCGCCACGCTGCGGACCGCTCTTCGCGCTGGTCTGGAAGTTGTAGATTTCTGCCGAGCGTTGATAGTCATCCTGGAGTGCTTTGTGTTCGGCGGCAGCCTGCGGAGGACCCGCTTGCGGCCGGGACGGAGTGGCCAGCCACGTTGCCGCAGCCAAAATCACGCCCAGCACGATCCCTGTTGTGGTTCTCTTCTTTGTGCTCATGGTTATGATTGCTCCCCTCCTGGAATCAAGAATCCGCCCGCTGATTCTGGAAAGCGGACCGTTCTTGGCCGGCGGCTCTGTCAGGTCAAGCACAAATCTGCGCGGCACTTTGGAGTGATCGGCGAAAGAGCAAGAACGGCAGGTTCGACAACTCACTGCTATAATCAGGCTTGCCAGTGATGCCCGGGTGGCGGAACTGGTAGACGCAAGGGACTTAAAATCCCTCGGGCGGTAACGTCCATGCCGGTTCGACTCCGGCCCCGGGCACCAATGTCTGTCTTTCTCTTCCTGGGTCAGTGAGCGGACCGGGCCTCGGCAATCCAACCAATCCTTCAGGAAACTCACGGGCAAGAAACTCACTGGCAAGATATTTACGGGATGATCGGGACCTCGAGATACGAATCATACCTGCCGCCCGTGTAAATGGTGTGCTCGCCCTTATTGATCAGCGCGGTATAAAACAACAAGGGTTGAATCACGGGGTGGTGGCCTTGAATATACAGGCGCAGGCTCTCGCCCTTGCGGAACAAGGTGCTGGAGGGGAGAAGGGCGATTTCCACAGACACCATCTGGCCCGGTGTCAGCTTTCTCTCGCCGCTGAACTTCTGCACCGGCTGCCAGGGGGTGGATAGATTCTGGTCCAGTTCCCTCTGGGAAACTCTCATCTGGCCTTTGGCGACCATGTCGCCGCCGAAGCCGTTCATGCCGCGGAACTGCACCTCGTTGCCTTGAGCGTCGAACTTCTTCACCGCTACGAACAGGTCCATGTCGTCGGCATCCTTCGCCGATACCCAGAGCTTTACCTTCAGATAACCCGTCAGCTCGGTGTCCTTGTCAAAGGTCATGCCAAAGGACGCGTCGCCGCCTTGCGTCGGGTGATAGACGGCTTTTCCCTGCTTCCCGGATTTGGTGAGTAGGGAACCAGTTTGCGCGTTCAGGTAGAGCTTGCTGTATTGAGTGCGCGCCAGCGGAAACTCTTTCTCGAAGCGCACCGCGTACTCGTCCCGGGTCTCCCGGACTTCCAGACGAACCCGTGGCGTATCCTGCCAGCCGTTGGGCAGGCCCTTCAGATAATGATCGAAGAATTTCTTTTGGTAGGCGAGGCCGTCCTCGCTATAGAAGCGCTCCCATTTCTTGCCGCCGTGGGTGTAAAGCCACTTGTCCGCGGAGCCGATTCTGCGGAACACCTCGAACGTTCCCCGGGTGTGAAGGCCCTTATCCGACCAACTGGCGCAGATCAGAGCCGGAACCTGGATAAGCTCCACCTTGGGCACACCCTGGATCAGGCTCTGTCTCCCGATCGGGTCAATGGCCGCGGCCCAAACCTTCGCGGCCTGCTCGGCGGGCATATTCTTGATGGCTGCTTTTACGTCTCTCTGGAGGAAATTCGTCTCCGGGATTCCGCCCCAAAACGTGCTATCCCGGTAGGTATCCATTTGGCCTTCCCAGGGAACGATGGCCTTCAGATTAGGCGGCGGGGGCTGGTGACTGGCCGTGTAATACTGGTTGCTGGCAAGGGCGGATACGCCGATCATGCCTACGTTGCCGTTGCTCCAGGATTGCATGGCGGCCCACTCGATCACTTGGAAGATGTCATCGGCCTGCTGGGCGGGGGTGGGGGTCTTTCCCTCGGACTTAAAATCCCCTCTTCGGTCGGCGATAATCACCACATAGTCGTTCGGCACCCAGAAAGCGGGATCAGGGGCTTCAAAAGAGGTGAGCACGGATATTTTCATATGGCCGAGATCAGCGCCATGCGCATGAAGCCGATCAATATAATTAGGATACGAGGACGGAACAGGAGAACCGTCCGCGTTGAACAGGGGGGGAGTCTGGTCCTTCCCGTAAGGTGTCATGGCGAGGATAACCGGGAATTTTCCGGGTTTGTCGGGGCGAATGACGTTGCTCGCCACCCGGACGCCGTCGCGCATCGTCACCAGGACATCTTTTTCGATCAGCATTCCACTGGGAGTAGGGAGGATTCGATAAGCCAGAGCGCCATCGGAGCGGGGGAGCATTTCATAGGGGTTGGGAGGACTTTGCGCCCGGCAAACCGTGGGCGCTGCAACGAGGCACGCCCCGAGCATCATGGCGGAGAAGTAAAACAGGATGGAGTCGCGTCGAGTACGAGCAACGGTTATGTTCATTTGGGCGCCTTCCTTCGAATGAAATCCGATCCGAATCCGGGAACTCAGTCCCCTGCCCACGCAGAACGAAAAGCGGGCGAACCGTGGAGTCCGGGACATCGTGCGGAAATGATACTGCCTGAATTTACGGCATACAAGAAATTTCTTCGAGGACGCAGAGCTTGCAAGCCGAGCCTCCACTGGACAATCCCATCGAAGCATCGCCGCTGGGTCTCGCGTTGCGAAGGTTTCGGGCGGATTCAGGAATGCTTGACAGGGGCTGCCAATATGATTAACTTGATTATGTTGCTCGTGATTCGTTGACGGTTTCCAGAAAAGGGGTTTGCGCCGTAGCCGCGATGACGATGCTGGCCAAAAACTACCCGGAGCGGATCGCCAAGGTCCGCGAGATTGCCTCCAACGAGCGCCTTCCGGAGAAGTTTGTGGAGCTGATCCTTCTGGACCTCAAGAAAGCCGGCCAGAACGCCGGCAAGAAGGCCGGTAAGCATGCCGCAATGTTCGAAAGCCTCCGCGGCACCGCCCCCCGAATTTCAGACCGCACTTCTCTCGCCGACCTCTGTTGTAGCCGCAACAACTAGGGGTTCCTTCTCCGATCTCACCTCAGTTCATTTTTTGATGCGCCCGTAAGCGCATCAAGCGCGCGCGCAGAAGGAGAGTTTTCATGGACACGAAACGAGGAATGGCGAGGACATTGAGGGAGTTCCCATTTCGGTTTGAGAAAGCGAGGACAGCGAAGAGACTTCCGATGAATCGCCGAACCAGTTTGTTCCTCACCGTTCTGCTTCTGCTGCCGCTGGCCGGCGGCCTGGCGGCGCAAGGCGGGCCTCTCGTCATTCGCGCGGGGCACTTTCCCAACGTGACCCACGCGCAAGGGGTCATCGGGCAAGCCAAGGGGTGGTTCGAGAAGGCGCTGGCTCCCGATGCCCGCGTGGAGTGGAAGGTATTTAACGCGGGTCCTTCGGTGATCGAGGCGATTTTTTCCGGCGCGCTCGACCTGGCCTACATCGGCCCGAATCCGGCCATCAACGGCTACGTGCGGTCGCAGGGCGAAGCGCTGCGCATCATCGCCGGCGCCACCAGCGGCGGGGCGGCCCTGGTCGTGCGCGCCGACGCCGGCATCGCCAAGCCGGAGGACTTTCGCGGCAAGAAGATCGCCTCGCCGCAGCTCGGCAACACGCAGGATGTGGCGCTGCGGGCCTGGCTCGGCGCTCATGGCCTCCGGCTGCGGGAGAGAGGGGGCGACGTGCACGTGATCCCGGTTGCCAATCCCGACCAGATCACGCTGTTTCTCAAGAAGGAAATAGACGGGGCCTGGGCGCCCGAACCCTGGGCCTCCCGGCTGATCCAGGAAGCCAACGGCAGATTGTTTCTCGACGAGCGGGACCTCTGGCCGGGCGGGCAGTTCGTCACCACGCACCTCATCGTGAGCGCCAAGTTTCTGCGGGAGCGCCGCCCGCTGCTCAAAAAGTGGGTTCGGGCGCATGTGGAACTCACCGATTGGATCAACAAGAATCTGCCGGAAGCGAAACGGACGTTGAATCAGGAAATCCAGAAGGAGACCGGCAAAGCGCTCCCGGTGGCGGTGTTGGAGGGGTCCTTTTCCCGGTTGCAGGTCACCTACGATCCAATTCGCTCGTCCTTGTTTGCCTCGGCCCGCGCGGCGTTTGAAGCGGGATTCCTGGGGCGGCAGCGCCCGGACCTCTCCGGCATCTACGATCTCTCGATCCTGAATGAGGTGCTCCAGGAAAAAGGAGCGAAGCCGGTGCCCTAGCCGAGGCAGCCACGGTCCCGGCTAGTCGGGATGCCGTGGGCTTTTGGCTTTTATCGGAACGAACCCACAGCATGAAGAACATGCCGTGGCTACCACTGAATCCCCCGTCTTACAGTGTGCGTGTTACGGCACGGCTGAAGTCGTGCCTGGACGCGGGTAAGGACGGGTTATGCTACAGCTTATAGGAGAGCGCGGGCACGTTCTTTCCCGCGTCAGGCGAGTCGTGGCCGGATTCGATACGGAGTGCGCCGATGTCCACAATCTGGGCGCGGGAGCGGGCCGAGTCCCACCCGAAGGAACAGCCGAAGCTGCACCTGAAGCATGTGACGCGGTTGTTCCAAACCCCGAACGGCCCGCTGACTGCCCTCGACGATATCTCGTTGAACGTCGCCGAGGGGGAATTTCTCTGCTTGGTGGGACCGTCCGGATGCGGCAAGTCAACCCTGCTCAACCTGATGGCGGGCCTGGACCGTCCGACGGAGGGGGAAATCTGGAAAGACGGGGAGCGGTTGGACGGCCCGGCGACCGACCACATTATGATCTTTCAGGAACTCGGCCTGTTCCCCTGGCTCACGGTCCGCGAGAACGTCGAATTCGGCTTGCGCATGAGGGGCGTAGCCAAGCCGGAGCGCCAGGCCCGCGCCCGGGAATACTTGCGTCTGGTTCACCTCTCGCACTTCGAGCGCAGCTATATCCATCAGCTCTCGGGAGGGATGAAACAGCGCGTGGCGCTGGCGCGCGCCCTGGCCACCGACCCTGCCGTCCTCCTGATGGACGAGCCGTTCGCCGCGCTGGACGCCCAGACCCGCGACCGGCTGCACGAAGAATTGGAACGCATTTGGACCGAGACGCGCAAGACCATTGTCTTTGTGACCCACAACGTGCGGGAAGCGGTTCGCTTGGGCGACCGCGTCGTCGTCCTGACCTTCCGCCCCGGCCGCATCAAGACCGCGCTGACCGTGAAACTGCCGCGGCCCCGCCACCTGGAGGACCCCCACCTGGCTCTGGTCGCTCGCGACCTTCTGGTTCAATTGAAAGAAGAAATCAGCCGCTCGGCCAAGGAGGAGTATCGGGATGAAGAAAGCGGCTAGACAACTGCTGTTTTACCTTTTCTTGTTGCTGGTCTGGCAATTGCTTTTTCAGCGGAAACTGTGGCCGCCCTATTTGTTTCCTTCTCCGACGATGGTGGGAGAGGCCTTATGGCAGGGATTCTCCGACCGAACGTTCCTGGTCGGCGTGACGATCAGCATGAGACGGATCGCTCTGGGCTACGGCTTTGCGGTCGTGTTGGGCGTTGTTCTGGGGTTTCTCATTGCCGCCAGCGATTTCCTGGAAGCGACCGTCGGCGGGCTGGTCTTGAGCTTGCAAAGTCTGCCGAGCATCTGCTGGCTGCCGCTGGCCATCCTGTGGTTTGGATTGAGCGAGAGGGCCATTCTGTTCGTCGTGGTGATGGGGTCCCTTCTGTCGGTTACCATCAACACCGAAGTCGGCGTGCGGCACGTTCCGAAACTCTATCGCATGGCGGGCCGCAACCTGGGAGCGCGAGGCTTTGGCGTGTTTGCTCACGTGCTGTTTCCGGCGAGCCTCCCGCATCTGGTCGTCGGATTAAAGCAAGGGTGGGCGTTCGCCTGGCGGTCCTTGATCTCCGGCGAGATGATCTTTGTGAGTTTGGGTCTCGGCCACCTCCTGATGGTGGGGCGCGATTTGAACGACATGAGCCAGGTGATTGCCGTGATGATTGTGATTATGGCGCTCGGGCAACTGGTGGATCAGTTGATCTTCCGCGGCGTGGAAAGCAGAATCCGAAACCGTTGGGGCCTCGCGCGCGAAGTCTGACGCAGAGGTCTGACGCAGGCGCCTGAACCTGGATGATT
>Ga0209343_10007605_pt1 | contig 12719 bp, 11 predicted proteins | sample RifCSPlowO2_02_FD_184026 | JGI IMG/M metagenome (GOLD analysis project Ga0209343, IMG submission 184026) | Groundwater microbial communities from Rifle, Colorado - Rifle CSP2_plank lowO2_0.2 (SPAdes) (version 2) | ecosystem: Environmental > Aquatic > Deep subsurface > Groundwater | place... | reverse complement strand
AATTGCCACACGCAAGTATTCCGCTTCTGGTTGCGCTGGCCCAAAGTAACAATTACTCTTCTCGACGATACGCCGGGGAAGCGAGTTTGGCAGGCAACAACCAACGAGTACGGCGAAGCCAGCCTTGAGGGACAGGGAGGGAAAAGGGGACAAACGCAGTATTATGGGGACTTCCGGGTGCCTTTTAAGCTCACTCTGACCGAAAAATAACCATCCTTCGTTCTCAAGTTCCGCTCTCCGCGAGTGCGACGGGCCGGCCCAGGCAAACCTGGGTTGGCCCGTTGTCGTTTTCACCCGTTTTTTTCGCTGCTGCCGGATGGATGATTTACCGGACTCCACTCGAACGGGGCGCCGTGGCCTGGAAACCGGAATTGGCGTGGAAGACGGCGGTGCCGGCGAAGTTCGGCCGGGAGGCGAGCGCGCGGCGCACCTTCTTCAGTTCGGATTGGAGGCGCTGGAGCGATGGAAACTCATACGTAGCCAGGACCACGTGCGTCCGCCCGGTTCCGGAAAACCCGTAGGCGCCGGCGATCCGAGCCAGCAAGGAAGTGGGAGGGTCCCCGCCCTCCGTGGAATCCCCGTCCCCGTAGGCCATGAGATAGAGTTCGTCGGCCTCCTGGAACAGAGCCTCCGGCGCTGCTTCCGGAAGCTCCCGCGCCAGTCCCGCATACCACCAGGGAATTGCCGCGCCCAGAGGCAAGCCGCGCAACTGCGGGCGGACCCGGCGAAGCAGCTCATGCAGGCTTCCGAGCGACCGGCTGCGTTCGGCGGCGCTGCTCTGTTTCCATCGTTCGTGCCCATACGGCTCCACATCCACCTGCGCGCCGGCAAGCTCCCCCGGGTGGCGCTGGATAAACTCGCCGAGCCGAGTCGCGCGCCGGACCACCTCGTCGCCGCGTTCGAGAAAGACAGCATCTTGCAGGAACAAGGCTTTGGCTTTGCGCTTCGAAGCGCGCAGGAACCGCAGAACGCACGTTAAGCGTCCTTCGCCATGGGGATGATCCAAAACAAATTCCGGGCCTTGCTCGATGCTGAGGATCACGGTGGAGCGCAGGGGAAGCCGCCGCAGGCGGGCCAACAATTCCGGGCAGCCGCTCCCCGGCTGAAACAGGTCGTAAACATACACCGCATCCTCGACCTCCCGCCCCTCGGCGGGAACACCGGGGCCGAGTAAGGCAAAGAACAAGACGGCGGGGCTGAGCAAATAACGATACATAAACGTATCATAAATCGAATCGGCGAATCGCGCCTCCCGCGGCGGACTTTCAAAACAAAGCGCCCCCAGTGTATCATGAGGGACGCGACGGGCAATTCGGCTCGGGAGACCGCTATGATTGGCGAAACGATTTCTCATTTCAAGATCACCGAGAAGTTGGGCCAGGGCGGCATGGGCGTGGTGTATCGCGGGATTGATTTGGATCTGGATCGTCCCGTGGCCATCAAGGTTCTGCCGCCGGAGTCGCAGCAGGACGAGGATTCGATAGCCCGCTTCCTGCGCGAAGCCAAGACGGCTTCCAAGCTCCAGCATCCGGCCATCACCACCATTTACGAGTTCGGAGTCAAAGATAACCTCCGCTACCTGGTGATGGAATATATCGAGGGCAAAACCCTTAAGGAAATCCTGAAGAACGGGTCTCTGCCGATCCGGCAGTTGCTTGAAATCACCATCCAGGTGGCCGACGCTCTTAGCCTCGCCGATGAAAAGAAAATTATCCACCGCGACATCAAGGCGGAAAACATCATGCTGACCGACCGGGGCCAGGTGAAGATTCTGGATTTCGGTCTGGCGAAGATGGTGGAGAAGACCGGCCCCGTCGCCCCGGACCACTTCCAGACGGCCGGCGGGGTGGTGATGGGAACCATTACCCACATGTCGCCGGAACAGGCGCTCGGCGCGGAAGTGGACTCCCGCACGGATATTTACTCGACCGGAGTGGTGATCTTCGAGATGGCCACCGGGCAACTGCCGTTCGGTGGCTCTTCGGCGAACGTGGTGCTCGCCAAGATTCTGAATCAGCCGGCGCCCTCCCCGTCGGATTTGAATCCGGAAATGCCGCCTTCCTTGGAAAAACTGATCCGGAAATGTCTCGAGAAGAACCGGGAGCAGCGCTACCAGAGCGCCTCGAACCTGCTGATGGATTTGCGCGCGATCAAGCACGAGGTGGAGCAAGTGCGGGAGTGGAGCGGGACAGTCGTGATGCCGTCGGCCGCCAAGGATCGCCCGTCGGGGGTTTCGGTCGAGAACTTGCGGGAACTGATCCCCGCAACCCCCTCCCCCGCTCCGGCCGCTCCGCCCGCGGGGCGGGTGTCGCCTTCGGGAAGAGGAGCGGCCGCGGCCGTGCTCCCGGTTGCGCCTCCGATCCCTCAATCCGGCGCGACGCAGGCCATGCTGGCTGCGGATACGACTGCCATCCGGCGCGCTCTGTCCAAAGAGCCGTCGCGGGCCCTGCGCCTGAGCGTTTTGCCGGCAATCTATTTATTGCAAGCCCTCCGAAAAGCGATCGGCTGGACGGCGGGCGTATACTCCTTTGCCTGTATCACGCTCTTTGCGTTGAGTCTGCTGGCCACGGAACAATTGCGCGCTCTGGCATTTGTTCTGCCGCTGCTGCATCGGTTTCTGGACCCGGGGCTGGCCGTGGTGGGCAGTTTCCTGCCCTTCCCGTTGATTTTCCAGAATGCGGATTTCCTTCCCGTGGCGGTCGGGTTGGCCTTATACCTCGCGCAACTGGGCGTGACGGGGGGGCTGGAGAAGGCGGAGGCGGCGCTGCGGCGGATCGTCGAGCGGAAACCCCCGACGGCTGCGGCGGTTTTTCAAATCCAGCAGCAGCACAGGCTGGCCACGCCGGCTTCGGCTTCGCGGATGTCCTTGCTGCGCGAATACGCCGTGGCCAAGCGCATGCTGAGCGAAGCGCAAAAGGAGATGGCTTTCCTGGCGGTGGACGTGGCCGGCTCCACCAAGATGAAGCTCGGCGAGGAAAAGATCAGCATCGAGCACGCCTTCGCGGAATACAAGAAATTCCTCGAACGCATCTTCCGCGAATGTCGCGTTTACAAAGTGGCCTGGACTCCCGACGGGGTCATGACCTGCTTCTCCTCGGCGGACGACGCCACGACCGCCGGCCGGAAGGTCATCACCGACCTGGATTTCTTCAACCGCGACGTGCACCAGCTTCGCACCAAGTTCCGCGTCCGCGCCGGGGTCAATATCGGCGTCGTGCTGATCCCCGAAGACAAGCCGCTGGAAGAAATCAGCGATCACACGATTGACGTGGCCGGCCACTTGCAAAAGGAAGCCGAGGTGGACACGCTGTGGGTTTCGAGTGAGGTCCATGAGCGCCTGATGGACCGCAGCGGCTTTACCCGCATGGATACGCAGGTGGACGGGCACGAAGTGTTTGCGTGGCGCAGACCAGTGTGATAGAAACACGGAGCTGAAGGCATCGAATCATGCCCGACTGCCGGCTTTCTTGCGAACGCTGCGGAACCACAGAGAGCCGTTCTCTCCAGGATGCCGGTTTTGGCGAGTTGCTCGCCGAGGGAGTTGTGAAAATTCCCTGCGCCCGCTGCGGGGAGACGACCCTCTGGAAGCTGGTCCTTCCCCCGCGGCAGGAGCCGCAACCCCGCAGCGCGAAGGGTCCCCGCGGTCTGCTCCTCATTGATGACGATCCCGATACGCTGCGGATCCTTCAGATCATGCTCCGCCCGGAGCAGTACCGCGTGGTGACGGCCGAATCCGCCAATCAGGCCGTGGAGCGGCTCCAAACCGAGGACTACGACGTCATCGTCTCCGACATCCGCATGCCGGGATTCGACGGGCGCAGCCTGTACCGCTTCCTGGCTTGCTTTTTGCCGGAGTACACCAGCAAGGTGGTGTTTTTGACCGGAGACCACAGCGAGAAAACCCTCCGATTCTTGAGAGAATGCAATTGCCCCTATTCCTTTAAGCCGATTCAATTGCACGAACTCGAGGAGAAAATTCAGGAAATCGCGTAAGAGTCCGCTCTGGATGACAGCTCTCCCTCAGGGCGGGATCCAACGAATCTTGTTCCTCTGCGTCCTCTGCGGTGGGCAAATGAAAACAGCTTACCAATGCCCCCAAGGTTCGACGCCACCCCTCCCTTGCGGTCGGGGCTCGGATCAAGCCACTGATGACCGCTTGCTGACGCGCGCGGCTCGGATCAATCTCCGGCGGTGCTGCCGTGCTTATCGCGCTGCTCGCGGAGGACGGCTTTGCGGCTGAGCTTGATCTTGTTGCCCTCCATGCTCATCACTTTGACGAGCACCTGATCGCCTTCCTTGAGTTCATCGTGAATGTCGCGGATGCGATGCTCGGCGACTTCGCTGATGTGGAGCAGCCCGTCGGTACCCGGAAAGATTTCCACGAAGGCCCCAAAATCAACCAGCCGGACGACTTTCCCCAGATAGGTCTTGCCGATTTCCGCCACCGCCGTCAGGTCTTGAATGATCTGGATGGCTTTCTTGGCCGAGCTTTCGTCCGAGGACGCGATATTGACCCGGCCGTCGTCTTCCACGTCAATTTTCACGCCCGTCTGCTCAATGATGGACCGGATCATCTTGCCGCCCGGCCCGATGACATCGCGAATTTTGTCGGTGCTGATTTTCATCGTGTAGATGCGGGGGGCGTAGGGCGAGATGGCGGTGCGCGGCTCCGGGATCGTGGCCACCATCGTGTCGAGGATCGCCAGGCGCGCCTTGCGGGCCTGCTCCAGCGCCTCCGCCATGATCGCCGGCGTGATCCCTCCGACCTTGATGTCCATCTGCAAGGCCGTGATGCCGCGGTTGGTCCCGGCGACTTTGAAGTCCATGTCGCCGTAATGGTCTTCCGCCCCGGCAATGTCGGTCAGGATGGCGTACTGATCGCCCTCCAACACCAGGCCCATGGCGATCCCGGCTACCGGACCTTTGATCGGGACGCCCGCATCCATCAGCGCCAGCGAGGCCCCGCAGACGGTCGCCATGGAACTCGAACCGTTCGATTCCAGGATGTCGGAGACCACGCGGACGGTGTACGGAAAGACCTCTTCTCCCGGCATCATATTGACCAAGGCGCGCTCGGCCAGCGCCCCGTGGCCGATCTCACGCCGGCCCGGGCCGCGCAGGAACGCGACCTCGCCGACGCTGAACGGCGGGAAGTTGTAGTGCAGCATGAACCGCTTCTGCGATTCGCCTTCGAGCACGTCCATCCGCTGGACATCTTCGGACGTGCCGAGCGTTGCCGTGACCAGCGCTTGCGTCTCGCCGCGGGTGAACAGAGCCGATCCGTGCGTCCGTGGCAGGAAGCCCACGTCGCAGGAGATCTTGCGAATGGCGTCGAAGGCGCGCCGGTCCGGCCGGCGGCGATGTTTGAGCAAATCCTCGCGGAAGATGCGTTCCTCGAGCAGCTCATAAATCTCCTTGATCGCCTTGAGGGTGGCCTCCTCGGCAGACTCATAGGAAGCCAGCAACTCCTTGCGCAGCGCAGTCACGCGCCGTTCGCTATCGATCTTGGCATAGCGGGAGGTGTCGAGCGCATCCACCAATCGTTCCCGCCACTTGCCTTCGATCTCCGCCAGCAACGTCTGGTTGACCACCGGGGGTACCACGGTCCGCTTCTGGATGCCCATGCGGCTGTAGAGGTCCTTCAGCGCGGCGACGATTCGCTTGCAGGCCGCGTGCCCGAACTGGATCGCGTCGTTCACCGTCTCTTCGGAAACCTCCTGCGCTCCCGCCTCGACCATGACGATGGCGTCCTCGGTGCCCACCACGACAATGTTCAGCAGGCTCTCGCGCTGTTCCGAGTAGGTGGGATTGAGCACCAACTGCCCGCCCACCAGCCCGACCCGCACCGCGCCGAGGGGCGTATGGAAAGGAATCTCGGAGAGATAGAGGGCCGCCGATGCGCCGACAATGCTGATCACGTCCGGGTCGTTGTCGCTGTCGGCGGAGAGCACCATCGCGATCACTTGCGTCTCACACGCAAAGCCGGCGGGGAAGAGCGGGCGGACCGGGCGATCAATCAACCGGCTGGTGACGATTTCTTTTTCGCTCGGCCGTCCCTCGCGTTTATAAAACCCTCCGGGAATTCTTCCGGCGGCGTAGGTGTATTCCCGGTAATCTACGGTGAGGGGGAAGAAATTAATTCCCAGTCGCGGTTCCTGATTGGCGCAGGCCGTGGCCAGCACCACCGTGTCGCCGTAGCGCACGTAGGCCGAACCATTGGCCTGCTTTGCCAGGCGCCCCGTCTCGAGCACCAGGCGTTGTTTTCCTAATTCAATGCTTTCTTGATAATCCATCATTCCTCCAAAAATCAGATTCTGCGCCCCGATCCATCGGAGTCGCGGTTAGGGGGCAGCCTCCGGGAGACCCGTTTGTTTCCGGGGAACCTCCGAATGCGACCAGCGTCCCGGCACGCCGGGACCACTGGTCTTGCTGCCGGTTTTGTAAAGTGGGATGTGTTGTGGAATAGATCAGCAACCCTCCGGGCGAGTTGTGCCCCAGAAGGTCGCTCACCCGAAGGTTGCTCACATGATCGGTCAAGACCTGCGCTTGCTGTCCCCGGCCGCTGCGTCCGACAAGGAGCATCGGACTGCGCGCAAGCCTGCGCCTCCCCGTGGGGGGATCCTCCGGACTTGCTGTTGCTTAATACCGCCTGTGGTGTTGCCGAGCTTTGGTCAGTCACTCTCGCTAGCGACGGATTCCCAAGCTCTGGATGACTAGTTTGTAGCGGTCCGCGTGACGATCCTTCAAGTAGTCCAAGAGGCGGCGGCGTCTGTTCACCATCATCAGCAAGCCGCGCCGGGACGCATGATCTTTCTTGTGGAGCTTGAAGTGCTCCGTCAACTGTGCGATTCGCTCGCTCAAAAGGGCGACCTGTACCTCCGGCGATCCGGTATCCTTTGGATGCACCCGATACTTTCCAACGACCACCAACTTTTGCGCGCTACCCAGGGCCATCTGGGACTCTTCCTTTCTTCTCTTTAGTGTCTTTAGCACCATAGCACAGCGGGCGCGGTCTGTAAAGGGGTGCGACGTTCGGGGCTGGCTGTGCCTCCCAAGAATCCCCGCACTGGAAAACCTCATCCAACTTGTTAGAGCGGGCAGCGTAGCGAATGCTCTCTCGGAAGGGAATGAAAAAAGGAGATAACGACCATGAAATCAATACTTACATTCGTTGCCTTGCTGGGTCTGACAACCGCCACGGTGGCTTTCGGTGCCCAGCAGACCATCCCCGCTCCGGGCGGCGGTGATCAGAGAACCACACAGAAGCGCGATCGTATGCGCACACCAGGCTCCGAACCGTCCGGCGCGCCCAAACAAGACCAAATGCGGAAGCACGACCGGATACACACGCCGGGGACCGCGCAGCCCGGCACTCCCCGGGGAGGTCAGCAACCGGGGAGCGGTAGTCCGCGCCAGGGCGGCGGCCGAGGACGGTAACAGGCATTGGCGCAAACTTCTTCGGGGGGAGTTAGACTCTCCCCGAAGAGTCTGCAATTTCGCCTAAGACATGAAGGAGGGCGCCATCATGAAACTCTATTGTAAACACACGGTGTGGCTGTTACTCGCGGCTGTCGCCTGGGTTGCGACGGCATCGGCGCAGGAAACGAAAGCCACGCCGGAACCGGAAAAAACGCTCAAGATTGAAGGAGAGATAACCAGCGTCTTCATCCCTGGAACCCCAGGGCCACCGCGTTTGACGGTCAAGGATAAGGACGGAAAAGAATACATCGTGCACTTCGGACCGCTCGCTCCGTTGCGTGGCCAGGGATTCAACCCCAAGGTGGGTGAAACGATCACGGTCAGCGGGACCGCTTGCTGTGAGATGGACAACAAATTAATGGTTCACAGCAAGGAAATTACTCTGGCAGGAAAGACCTTCCGCACGCCGATGCCCCCGGGGCAAATGATGCGGATGCAGCCGGGCGCGCAAGCAGGCTGCTGCCAGCAGGGTGAGGGCGGCGGATGCCCCGGATGTGCCCAAACCATGCCGCATGACACCGGGCACTGCCCCCATTGCCCGCAGCATGAAATGAGCCATTGAGCGCGTGCGGCACACCACGTTGGGGTGGGGGAGAATTGAGTGTGTTAGCGGCCCCGGCTGGCCGGGGCTGCTTTGTCTCTGAGGTCAGGGGCGGGCAGGTTGTTGCGCCTGTTTTTCTTTTGCTTCTAATTCGGCCTTCACTCCTGCGATGAATCCCGCGACCTCCGGAATCGTGCCCGTGACGACCCACTCGTCGGGATTGCCTGCTGGAGTGAGGATACGATAAGCCTCAATGATCTCCGTGCGTGCGGGGATTCGTTTTACGCCCCAAACCAGGAACAGGATTCCGACCACACCGCCAGGGGCGGCGGCCAGCCACGAAATCGTAGCGGTCCAGGCCGAGAGCGCCAGCAGGCCCACAGCAAAGAGCGTCACCGGCCAACCGAGGCGCGACCGGCTCACTCGTTGCACCGTGGTTTTCTCAACTCCTGTTATCTGCTGGATCGGCAGGTCCTGGCCCTCGGTCGGGGCGTCATGGGGGTTCTTTCGAGTGATGATTCCCTCGACCAGTGACCACCGAATGTGGTTCAAGTCGAGGCAGTATTTTGCTTGGTGATAGGTCATCGTTCCGAAGCTTCCTTCCCCGATTTGTTCTGTCGTTTCCGCTTTCATCATAACAGACGATTGCGTCTGCCGTGTAGCATACCCGCTCGCCAGTTCCGAATGCGGCAGGCCACGCGTGCAATTCTCAACACATCACTCAGTTAGCAGGATTCTGAGCCGCTCGATGGGGGGGCCTGGCTGCGCGAAACAAGACAAGTCAACGGGAAAAAAGAGAATTCATCCTCCCCTGCGACAACCAGCAGGATTGACGGTTCCAACAACCGGGGCAGGTCGTCAAGCGACGCTCTGCAACAAAACACGATCCTCCCGGGAAGCCACCGCATACTCGACAACGCTCAGAACCTGGCGGACAGAGTAAGGAGCAGCGATCAGGTCAAAGCAACCAGCTTCGAGAACTTCCACCCACTCTTGTTCTCCGCCGCACCGACTCACCACGATGATCGGCAGGCCCGGGTAGAGTTGCTTCACTTCACGGCAGACTTCCCGGCACCTCCCTCCCAGGGACTCCCAGTCACAAAGAAACGCATCGTATTGGGCGGTTTCGAGTAAGTGGAATAATTCCTCACCCGTCCAAGCAGCGGCCAACTCTACCTCTCTGGCCAGGGTCTCCCGCAGTTGGCCGGTAGCTTCCTCGTTGCTGCTGAGAAGAAGGACACTCAGGTGTTGGCTCGTTCTCGGCATACACACCTCCCCTTCTGCTCTCACAACCAGTAGGAGCACTTGGGCGGCCAAATCTGAACGCCCGACGGTTGCCACAAGCAGATGGCAAGTGACGGCCTTTCAATCAGCTCACTAGGAGCAACCAGGGCGTGGCCACTGATAGGGGGATCACGCTGGGTTGAATCCCACAAACACTGGGCCGCTTGGCCCAAGAAGAAATCCGGGTTTCTTCGGGTATCTCGTTTGCTCTGAATCCGTTGACCCGGCAGAGCATCCCACGGGGAATTGGCATGAAAGTTGCCACTACCAGAATAGAGTTTGACCGCAAGGGTCAAGATGTGGGTTTGGGCAGAAAGGGGGTGCTCTATGACACCAAGAGAACCTTTCCAAACCGAAACTCTGATTCCGACAATTCCGGAGGAATCCTGGACTGGCCGCTTGGTAGTGAAGAATATCCTCTGCCCGGTGGATTTCTCCGAGTTCTCCCTGCGTGCCTTCCGATATGCGGTCGGAATTGCCCGGCATTTCCAGGCCCGCCTGTTCGTGCAACATACGCTGCACCTGGCGACGGACATGCTGTTGGAGGAGCTGGAAACGTCCACTGCCCGACAGGCTCTCCAGTTTTCGCGCCAGGAGGCTGACCACCGCCTGCGGGGCTTGCTCACCGAAAGCGGCGCACGGGAGTCGGAAGCCTTCACGCTCATCAACGAAGGGGATATCCGGGACCGTATTATGGAAACGGTCGCCGAGCAGAAGATTGACCTGGTAGTGATGGGGACCCACGGCCACAAGGGCTTCAACCGCTTGGTTCTGGGATCCGTGGCCGAGCACATCGTGCACGAAGTCATCTGTCCGGTCCTGGTGATCTGCCGGCCCGAGACCGGGTTCGTCAACCTGGAGAACACCGAGGCAGTCCACTTGAAGACCATCCTGACGGCCACCGACTTTTCGCCAAACTCCGGCCGCGCTCTGGCCCATGCCCTGCGCTGGGCTTCGGAGTGGGGCGGCAAGGTGACTCTGTTTCATGTGGTGCAGGAACCGCCTTCCCGGATGCATGGTCTGTTGGACCTGCTTCCGGAATTCAACCCGTACTTCGATAAGGAGGTTGCCGAGGCCTGGGAGAAGATTCACAAGGTGATCCCACGGGCAGCTCTGAGTCGTTGCGACGTGAGCTACGAAGTCCGCCAGGGAAACCCCCGGGAACAGATTCTCCAGTATGCGGCGCAGAAGAAGCCGGACCTGATCGTTATGGGGGCGCGGGGACTCGGCCGGAGTAACGTCGTCTGGGGTTCGACGATTTCAGAAGTCGTCCGCGACGGGCGCTTCCCCGTACTGGCGGTGCGCCACTTGCCCGACTGATCCGCCAGCGAGTGAGTCGGCGAGCAGACAAGTTTGGGTGGGAGGACGAGAAAGCCAAGCAAGTCCCACCCGTCGGGCGGGCCGGTCCTGAGGAATGGGCTTCCGAAAACGAGGAGAGGGAAGCCCCCCGCGGCCCGCCCGGTCCTCATTCGATCCGAATAGCGCGGGAACGGGCAGCGCAGAATGTAGATTTGGGGAGAGAGGGGGACTTATGGCAGAACAGGAACCTTTTCAAACCGGAACTTCGGTTCAGACATTGCCGGAGGAATCCTGGACCGGGCGACTGGTGGTGAAGAACATCCTTTGCCCGGTAGATTTTTCAGTATTTTCGCTGCGAGCCTTGCGGTACGCAATCGGGATCGCACGGCACTTTCAGGCGCGCCTGTTCGTGCAGCATACGCAAGGCATGGGGGTAGCCCTGGCCCTGGAGGAGATGAACACCGGGTCTGCGCGGCAGGCCCTTGGTTTCTCGCGACAGGAGGCCGAACAACGGCTGCGCCACCTGATCGCCGAAAGCCTGGCCGATCCTTCAGAAATCGTCCCCCTGGTCAACGAAGGAGACGTTCGGGATTGCATTCTAAGAACGGTCGCCGACGAGAAGATTGACTTAGTGGTAATGGGGACCCACGGCCACAAGGGCTTTAACAGGCTGGTTCTGGGGTCGGTGGCCGAGCACATCGTACACGAAGCCATTTGCCCGGTTCTGGTGGTTTGCCGGCCCGAAACCGGGTTCGTCACCCCGGAGGACACTGAGCCGGTCCACTTGAAGACAATCCTGGCGGCCACCGACTTCTCGCCGAACTCCGGACGGGCGTTGATTCATGCGCTGCGCTGGGGTTCGGAATGGAACGGGAAAGTCATCCTCTTGCATGTTGTGGAGGAAGCGCCGCCCCGGATGCGCGGACTGGTGGACTTGCTTCCGGAATTCAACCCGTACTTCGACAAGGAGGTTGCCGAGGTCTGGGAGAAAATCCAAACGGTGATCCCGCCGGAGGCTTTGCGGCGTTGCGAAGTGAGCTACGAAGTCCGGCAGGGAAATCCCAAAGCGCAGATCCTCCGATTCGCCGCCGAGAAAAAGCCGGACCTGATTGTAATGGGGGCGCGAGGACTGGGCGCGAGCAACGTCGTCTGGGGTTCGACGATCTCCGAGATCGTCCGCGACGGCCGCTTCCCCGTGCTGGCCGTGCGCCATCTGGTGGATTAAGCCACCGGGTGGCCACCGACAATCGGTCGCAGTTTGGGTGGGAGGAAGAAAACGCCACGGAAGTCCCACCCGGTAGGCGGGCGGGTCTGTCAGAAATGGGCTTCGGAACGGAGGAACCGAAGCCTTCCAGTCCGCCCGCCTACCCCAGAAGCGCGGTTAGGGTGAAGCCCGGGGTCAGATGTCTGGGATTAGGGCATTTTCAGCATTGCTATAGAGGAGGTGGGGACGTCAGGGCACGACTTCAGTCGTGCCGTTCAGCGTGTCCAATCAACTCCTCTTCCTTGCGGCTTCAGCCGCTGAGGGACGTACCTCAGGGGCTAAAGCCCACCGCCAAGGAGTCGTCTTCTCGGCATGGCTGAAGCCATGCCCTGACGAAATCCCTGCACTCTACAGTAACTCTGAAAATGATTTAGGTGTTAGGGACAAGCAACCCGATTCCTGACACCTATTCCCTGTTCCCTATTCCCTCAAAAAACGTACTTCAACCCAAACTGAATCTGGCGCGAAGTGGTAGTAGTTTGCGTGATCGTGCCGGCGCTGCCCGACAATGCTCCCCCGACGTTGAAAATGCGTCGAGTAGCGAGGAGCGGGGGCGCCAGGTTCACTCGGTTGAAGAAGTTAAAGAATTCGGCTCGGAACTGCAACTCTCTTCCCTCGCTGATCCGAAAGTGCTTATTGACGAGGAAATCGAAACTGGCAATGCCGGGGCCGATGACCGTGTTTCGTCCCAGGTTGCCGAAGGTGCCGATCGGCTGTGGGACAAAGGCGCAGGGATCAAACCAGCGGACGGGCGTCCCTACCCTGGTACCGGCGGGAACACCGGTTGTCCCGAAGGTGCACCCCGCAGAGGTTCCGCTGGTGGGGTTGTCGCTGGCGCCGGGAGCCAGGTTG
>Ga0209343_10007604_pt1 | contig 12720 bp, 16 predicted proteins | sample RifCSPlowO2_02_FD_184026 | JGI IMG/M metagenome (GOLD analysis project Ga0209343, IMG submission 184026) | Groundwater microbial communities from Rifle, Colorado - Rifle CSP2_plank lowO2_0.2 (SPAdes) (version 2) | ecosystem: Environmental > Aquatic > Deep subsurface > Groundwater | place... | reverse complement strand
ACATGGGTCAGCGTCTTGCCGGTGAGGGTGTTCCCGTCTGTCGTGACCGAGCCTACGGTCGAATCCCGCGCCCAGCCGATGTTGTCCGCCACGGAGCCATCAGCCTTAACACCCCAGACCGCCACGAAACATACGGGCGTCGGATAGGCGGTGCCTCCCCCGATCGGGAGCGACATCAAAAGCGGTTGGGGTTTGGGGTAGTTCCCAACCCAGCTGAAGGTATATTCTGCGGCGGACGTTCCGGTCGCTGCGATGGCTAAATCATCGCCGAGCGGCACGAGTGCCAACTCGGTCAGCTCCCCCTCCTCATAGACCGCCTCAAGTCCGAAGACCTGGCACTTCCAATTCGCCACAGTCTTGGGTTGACCGCCGTCGAGTTTGGGATGGAGGGTGGCCTTGATCCGGTGGATCTCCAGATCATGGGGAACGCTTCCGGCCCATTCGACCATCGCGACATCCATCGGGGTGAGTCGATCAAGCTGCGTGAAGTAGCCATCGCCGGGACCGGCTTGCGTGATGAGAGTGACGACGCTCTCTGTGAGCCGGAGGCCCTGATCGGTCGCGCTGACGTTGAAGCCCGTTGTCGCGTCCGCTTCGATCCATTCACTGTTCGTCTTGCGGAGACGTGCCGCATCGATAGCCCGGAGATCAATCGCCAGTCGGGCCGGGGTATCCGGGCGGCGGACCAGGCGGGCGAGATCGGCGGTCCAGCCTGCTCTCACCGATCCACCAAGGGTTCGTGCTCGATCCAGGGAATGACCCCGCGCCGCATATTCCACCAATCGGCGTGAAACCCGAAGCCCTGGCGCTCAGTGCGTGGAACGGCCAAGACGGCCCGTTCGGCATAGGTGTCATCGTGGACCACCCACATGGGACGATTGTAGCGGAAGTGATCCCAGAGATGCCCGCGAGCAGTGATATATTCCGCCTCACTGGCAAACTTGTAGGTCAACTCCCCAGTGCGCAGGGCGACCATCTTGCTGCGTCCCCGCCAACCGCTTGAAGGGACGATAGTTTCTTCGTAGATAGGTTCGTAGTCCTCATCAGGCACCGGCATCGTAGGATTGCCCGGCTGCCAGGAGGGACCGAACCACAATCCCACGACCTTCGGCACGAGCCCCGCCCCCATCGCGGGAACCAGCAACCGGCCATAGCGATAGGTGGAGGCCGGCGTTGCCTGCTTGAGCCATGCCCCTTCCTCGGTGGTGGCACCATTCGTTGCATCAAGCGCCGTCGCGGAACTGGCGCTTGCCGGAATGGTGACCGACACCAGGTCGGTCCAGTCAGCGTCATTCGCGGACAGTTGGAACTTGAGGGCCGCCACTCCTGCGAGGTTGTGGCCTCGATCAAGCGCAACAATGTGCGGCACCGCGGTAATCGTTGCGGCAACACCCGTATCGAACTTGACCCACGTCTCGCTATTCGCCGTCGTCGGTTTCCAGTGATCCGCTAGACTCCGCCGTCCATCCGCAACGCGCCACGGCTCAAAGCCCGTGGCTTCTTCCTCCGCGCTGATGGTGTGCGTGGGGAACGCGACATCGCTGAAATAGTTCTGGACCAGATAAGCTGGCGAACCCATTAGATCCCCATGCCTGGCGGCAGGCGCGGTTGGGCATCGCGGCGGGTGCGGCGATTCATTTCGTAGAGGATACGTTCGGTCCCCGTCTGTTCATCCCGGAGGACGACCACGACACGATCCGGTCCGATGCGCTGGAGATCCTGCCGAAGGCGCGCGAGTTCCGCCCGCGAGCTATCATCCCGGACAGGCAATTCTTTCTTCCCGCCGCCGAAGAGCGCCCCAAGGATGCCGCTGGCCCCCAGGATTCCTAATCCCAGCAGGGGATTTGATACGGCTAGGGCCCCGCCGATGGTCGCGCCGATCCCACCGACCACCGACCCAGCTGATGCCTCACCGCGGATGAGACTCTGAATCAGATTCGAGGCTCCGCTGATGATAGCGCCCCACAGCTGTTGTGTCGCCCGGGCAGTTTCAAGAGTAGCCTTCGCCCGCTCGGCCGCGAGCCGCTTTTCAGCATCCAGCACATCCTTGACCCGATCCCTGGCGGCGTTGCTCAACGGCGCGAGGATGCTGGCGAGCCCACCTTTCTCGGCCCGAGCCCCCAGCGTCTCCGTGGCGATGAACGCGGACACGATGCGGGATTCCCGCGTCCCGGGAAGCACGCCAGGACCCGCCATCTCCGGGCGCATCGTGCGGAGGGCTTCCAGCGCTTCGGCGCGCTGTCTCAGGGCATCGTTGATCCGCGCCTCATAGCCGGTGGCCTTGAGGATCTGGTCGAATTCCTCTTCGGTCGCTCTGGTCACTTCCCGCGCAATCATCGCTTGCTGGCCGAGGAGTTCCGCCAGGACTTTGCGTGCTTCGATGGCCTTCTTGTCGTTCAGGACCGCTTCTTGGAGCTGGGCCTCGGTAGTGGTCGTGCCCATGGGTTGCTCGGCAATCCGCAGGGCACGGGCGGCCCGTTCCGCTTTGGCGACAACGCCGCGCTGTGCCGCGATTTGTTTTTCAGCTTCTTCTCCAGTCCGGGCCAGTCGCGCACTTTCTGGCAACCGGGCGATAGCGGCCTTGCGTTGCTCTTCCAGGAACTCCGCGATCTTCTCCTTCGCTTCGCGTGCGGATTTCCCGATCAACGTGAATGCCCCGGCGATGGCGGCGAATCCCGCGATGATGCCGAAACTCGTCAGACCGCCCATACTCATCATCGCCAGCCCCGCGCCGAGTTTCCCGACACTTCCACTCGTGCCCAAGGCCATGGCCCCCATCATCGCCAATTCCCTGCTGACCATATGCGACCCGTGCCCCATGCTGGTCATGTGGGGCACAGTCGCTTGCATCACTCGATTGAAGGCCCCAAGATCAGTACCCATCGGCACGATACCCCGGGTCCGCATCCCAATGGCGCTCTGTTGGGCCACGTTCAACGCGGTGGCGAGGTCCCCGGAGCCAATCCGGCCCGCCGCGAAATCGGCCTGCGCTAAGCGCACATCGGCGGCCAATTGCTGAAAGGCCGTGGAGGTTTTCTTGGATTCCCCACTCAGGGCGCGGAGCGTTGCCACGCCCTTTTCGCTGAATCGGCTAGTACTGAGCGATGCGCTGGCGAAGGCCGCCTCGTTGCGCTTGGCGCTTTGGCTCAGTTCGTTGAGCTTCTGATTGGCGATGGTGACGCCCCGGGCCACCCCCGAGGGATCGAACGCCGCCCCAAACGTTATGACTTCATTCTCAGCCACTAGTCCTCATGGGCGCGCTTCCATTGCTCGTAGGCCCCCCACAGCAAGAGTTCCTGTTGGGGGAGGGCATCGATCTCCGCCAGGCTCTTATGCAACGCCTCCGCCAGACTCAGGCGGAAGCGGAGGAAGGGTCCCCCTCGATCTGTTTCTTCACCTCCTGCTCGATCAGGGCCGTTGTGCTGTACAGGAAGGCAATCACCCGCCGCAAGACAACGTAATCGGCCTCGGTCTTGAGATAGTGGAGATCGCCCGTCTGAAATGCGGGCTTCCCGTCGGCATCTTGGGCCTTATGAATCAGCAGGAGGAGATCCTGCTCGTAGGAGTCCTTGGGTTCCCGCGCCAGGACGGCTTGCATATCGGCGGTCGTGAGTTGCCCAAACCACAGTTCGAGGTTGTCGAACTCCGGGACCACGAGCTGGCGTTTGCCGGCGTTGTAGGCGGCCCGGACCTTATCAATCGCCTTCGCCATCAGTTCCACTCCTTGGCCAAGGGGCCGGTAATTTGGAAGTCAAAACTCACAGGAACCAGGGCCGATCCTTCAGGTGAGCCAACGCTGAAATTGGACAACAGGGCAGCGCCATAGAAATACTTGCCATCCGCCACTTTGAATGTGAGTGCAGCAACCGTGCCATCTGGCGTCCCAGCCGCGATCTTCGCCAGTAGGGCCGCCTGTTCGGTGTCGGCACCATCCAGCCAGGCCGTGGCTCGACCGCGATGGCCGGCGATCCCACCCTTGAACGTCTTGTGCTTGTCCCCCTTGACGGTATCGGGAATCACATCGATCTCGCTATCCAGAGTCCATTCCTTCAACTCAGCGACCGAATGACTCTCGAAGGTCAATGTAGCATTGGAGGCGATCGCCGTCGCCACGGCCGGCGTGAACACCAAGGTCGCGATGGCGTTAGTGCTGACGACATAGAACGATCCAGTGACGGTATGGTCAGTTCCCCCATCAATGGCGAAAATGTCGCCCACCGTCACCAGCCCGGTCATGGTCCCGCCACCGGTGACCGCAAACTCGGTGATACCCGTCGCGACCGCCGCTCGCGCCTTGGGTGTCCCGATGAGTTCCCCTCCCAGGATCAGGAGGCCGTCTTGTCCGCGGTAGTTGCTCATATTACGCCCACGCTGCGGTCACGGCACCCGAGACCTTGAAGGTAAATGTCACCGGACACAAGGCCGAGCCTTCGGGACTCCCCAGGCTCATCGTGATTGGCACGGCACTGAAGGTGTAGGTCTTGCCAGTAGATGCCGTTAGCACGACCGTCACCGCAGCGCTTTGTGGCGTGGCGGCGGCGAAGTAGCCAATCACCACTGACTGGCCGGCATCTGCCCCATCTAGCCAGCAGGTCAACCGGGCCGTGCCGCCATCGCCCACGCCCCCAAGAAACGTGCGGTGCTTGTCGCCCTTCACCGTGTCGTCCATGGTTTCGATGCTGACCCCATCCAAGGCCCAATCCCGCAGTTCGCCAATGGCGTTTGTCGCCACGGTGGCCGAACCATCCTGTCCTCGCACGTTCGCCATGTCGTTCCTCCCTTACACCGTTTCGTCCACTGAGAAGGGGACCCGCACATTCGCTTGTACCCATTTACTCTCAGGATTGGGAATCCGCCGCGGCCCGGAAGGCACTCCAAAACGCACCCCGGACACCTCGACGCTATTCACCATGTCCCGCACGGAATCTGCCGATTGCGTCACCGGACCAAACCCATTGCCGGCCTGCCCAAAGACGTTGATGCTGACCACTCCCGTGATCATCTGCCGGCCATCTTTCGTACTCAGGAATCCATCGCCCCAGACAATTGCGGGTTCAATCCAGGTGCCCGAGGCCGGCGGGTCCTTCGGATCGTTCGGCCAGATGATGGTGGTATTCTCGTCCGCCGCCCAGAGCGTTTTGATCCGAGATTCGATGGTCACTCGGGCGGCATCGAGGGCACTGGCCATTAGAGCGCACCCGCGCGAATGCGGGCCGCGATCTCGCTGGCCAAGGGTTGGAGTTCCGCCAGCGTCACCATCACCATCCCCGCCGGCGCCTGGCTGGAGTGCCCGTGTTCCAAGGGCAGGATATACGGCAGGGAATTGGTGACGTAGAGCGTCTGGTCCGGGCCTGCCGCATCGAGAAGCGGCCGCCCGCGATTGATCGTCTCCATGCCCGTCTTGTCGAACCCCATGATATTGACGCTACGGTCGGGATCGCCCGCCCCGACGTTCCAGTTCCCCCGGGCCCGTCCAGTATCCACCGGCGTCCTGAGCACGATCCGCGACAGGGCTTCAAACGCCAGCATCCGCACGGCCTGGTTGCTGCGGTCCCGCAGGGCGGCTTTGGCTTCTTCGACCGTCATGCGTTCCCCCGGAGTTGGCATTCATAGAGCGCGGCCTCCCCGCCAGCCCAATGGGTGATGACGCGGACGATTCGATACACCGCACTCCCAATGACCACGCGGTCCTCGGTATCCGGGGCCGTGGATAAGAGCGCCGCCGCGATCTCCAGCTTCCGGTCCCCGGCGTTGATAGCATCCCCGATCTCTCGGGTGTGATACTCGGAGAGCAATCCCTTCAGCGAGGTGGCGGTGGTGATGAGCGTGGATTGTCCCGTGGTGACGTTGTACGTACTCCGCGCCATCGTCTGGACCGTGACGGCCATCCCAAAGCGGTTGATGACCGTCTTGGCGACTTGCCGGAGCGGAGTATCGAGGACACTCATGCGCGGTACACCGGACGGGTGAGACTGCCGGTATCCTCCCAGAGTCCGCGCAGCAAGCGCTTGACCTGTTCCGGCAGCACTCCGGCTTGTCGGGAGGCGCGGGGGGTGACATCGAGGGAGCCAACCTGGACGTTCTCAAACCCCTCCAGGCCGGAATCCCCGAGCGTGACCTCCGACTTGAGTAGTGCCAACGCCAGCTCGCAACAGGCCCGCTCGATGGGCTTCGGGATCTCGTCGTCGTCGTATTGGCGGCCGTCCTCATCCGTGAGCCCCGCCCGGGGCCACTTGAGGGCCTGGTCCCGATCAGCAACAACGCCGGCGTACTCTTCCTGCTCCAGCCGGTACGTAGCACTGATGAGCGCCCGGTCTTTGTCCGCGGTGGCCGCATCCGTCCATGCCGCGACCTCCGCGGCTACCCGGGTATCGAAGTAGAGCTGCGCGTTCGTCCGGGTGATGTAGCTGTTGCTCGACGCGCCCCCGACGGTCGCATCAATCGTTGGGTCGGCCATATGTCAGTGGGAGTAGGGGAGGACCGAAGCCCTCCCCTCCCATCCCTTAGCCCATGATCCGGGCGCCCAACTCCGCACGGATCAGGTTCGCCCCACCCAGGATGTCCCAGGTCCAGGTGGTTTGCTTGTTCTGGCGCGTGACCTCCAGCCGCAAGGCCAAGGCCGAGATCGGATCGACCACGGTCTCGAACAGCGAGCCGAGGCCGTCGAACTTGCTGCGCTGCATCGGCCGCGAGGCCCAGGCGATCGCATCCCGCTGGAGCAGGAGATTCACCACATGGGTCCCGATGTAGGTCACTACCACCCCGCTGGCATGGGAGACTGACAGCGAGGGCTGGATCGACACCGTGACGACGGTCCCAGTCGCGGTTGCCACCGTGACCACTACATATTGCTGGGCGACTCCGCCCAACGTGAAGAGATCACCCGCCACCAGCGTCCCGGAGGGCGCGGTGCCGCGCAGCGTGATGACGCTGACCCCCGTCGCGTGGTCGCCATTCACCACCATGGACGTATTGGCCGTGAGCGTGCCAGCGCTGTGGGTCGGGATGTTCTGGTTCATGTGCCAGTCGGCCCCGAGCTTGGTGCCGATTTCCCCCCGGATGACGCCGCCCTGATCGCCCCGGAGGTTGGCCTGATGGAACAGCGGTAATCCGAGCGCGTTGCCTTCGGCGTCCGGGTCGAGGATGACGAACCGCCCATCGAGCGGGGCGAGCGTCTTGTTCATCTTCGTCCGGGCATCCAGGAACGCCGTCACGGTCGAGGCGAAGGGCGTTGTCCCCGCCACGCCGCCGGTCGAATAGATGCCCTTGTACAGCCCGAGGATGAAGGAGTCCACCGCATTGCCCAGCGCCTTGATCGTGGCGCTGGCCCGCATCGGCAGGAGGCCGGAAATCGCTTCCTCGATCTCCTTGTCGCTCAGGGTGAAGTCTGCCCGGCGCCAGAAGCTCAAGGCCACCTGGACCTTGGAGCTGGTGATATCAACGTTGGTGAAGATCGCCTGCCCGACCGCGGTGACGGCGGTCGCATTGCCCACGAAGGGCACATCGATGGTGTCTCCGAACTCCGCCACCTTGTTTTCCAGGCTGCGGTTCACGAGGCGGGGGGTGATCGCGTTCTCACGCAGCACCATCAGCCCTTGGGCCATGATCTGCGGAACGACGTTCGCCAGGGAATTGGCCACGGGTACTTCCTCCGTCTATGTCCCGCGCCTACGCGGGAACCGTTAGGTTACGGCGACTTCACCCTTGGCGATCTTCTCCAGATTCGCCAGGAATGCCTTGTCGTCACCGGCTGGAATCGTCCGGACGGCTCCCCCGCCCCCTTCGCTCTTGGCAGCCCCGCTGCCACTGGCTCCCGAGCCATCGAACGCTCGGGCCAACTCGGCATCTTCGCGGAGTTCCGCGACCAGTTCCGCAATGGTCATCGGGGCGGCTTTGCCCCCTTCGACCTTGCCGATGCGCGGCGTCCCCTCGGCATCGACCACGCGGATGGCAAACTCCCCATCCTGCCCCTTCAGGACCTTCACCCGTTGCTTGATCTCCGGCAGCAGGAGCCGGACTGACCCTTTGGCCGCCGCAATCGCCCGTGCCGCTTCGGCATCGATCAGCGCCCGCTCCACGGTACGCTGGGCCGCCACCAGGGACTCCTCCTTGCTCTTGATCTCCCGGCCGTGCTTCTCGATCAACTGGGCTTCGCGTTTCTCCCAGTCCCCCGAGGCTTTGGCCTTCACGGCCTCACGCTCCTCTTCGGCTCTGAGGAGGGCGTTGTAGCGTTCGGGGTCCACATCCTTGAAGGCCGCGAGCGCGCGTTCGTGTTTCCTGCGCTCCTTCCGTTCGGCCTCGAGCGCGCTTTTCAGCCCGCTCACATCTTCAATCCCTTCGGCGTCGAGGTGGAACTTCCCGTCCTCGCCTTCGCTATAGAAACTGCGCTGCGCCTCAGGAACGTCCTGCAGCTTCTGAATCACGGCTTTGAGCGCCATCTCGGCTCTCCTGGGGCCTCTCGCCCCGTCGAACAGGTTGATGGGCATCACGCCCACCACATACAAAACGGCCAGCGAGTGCGAGCCTACCGCAGCCGCCGGCCGAAACCGGGCAGGGGGCCACTATCCCCCCGCATCCTTCCGATGATCCCCGCGCCTACCAGCGTGGGGCTATGCTGCTAAAATACGCTAACAGGGTGCAGCGTCAAGGGCTGCCCGCCTCCGGCGTGGGCGCTCGCCAGGAAATGCAGCGGTCCAGAACTGCGTCGTCCTTGTCCTGCAAGGCCCGCGGCAGCGTGTCCCCGATGAATTGCAACCGCTCCCCCATCTCCCGCTTTTGGCGCACCAGATCACAGGCACTGGCCAGCATGTCGGGTTTCGTCGCCCATCGCTGGCCATCGATCTTGCCCCGGAGAATGATACCCGTTTCTGCGGCTGTCTCGCCCGCATGCATCCTATCCCGGTGCCCGAGGGCGCAATCCGCCCCCACCAGGTAGATCGTCTGGTAGCCCAGGAAGACCGCCAAGGGGATGCTCCGGTTAACCACATTCAACCCAGACCCCACCATCGGCGCCGGCTGATAGAGTAGCCGATAGAGTCCCTCTTCACCCTCGAAACCGATGAAGCTATGAAACAGGGTGATCCGATGTCGATGGCCGTACCGGATCAGATGCGCGAAGAGTTGATGACTGGCCGAGCTGGCAATGAGATATTGCACGGGTGGCGGTGCTGTCCAGCAGGTGGTGTAGAGATCGGGACTCTGGTCGATCCCCACGCCGTGGGTCACCTTGAGACCCCGCCGCGTAAGCCACATCAAGGCGTCATTGCAGCCCCAGACATCCACCTCAGGATGGACCTTAAGTAGGTTCTTGACCTTGGGCAGCGACGGCCCCGAGCCGCACAGGATGAGGTCCTTCCCCTTGGCGGTGTCCGCCTGCACGACGGGATACTGCGTCGGGATGTCACAGCCGCAGACCGGGAGCGTCGTGGGGCCATGGTCTCGGCGGGGAATCGGCAGCCCGTGGCAGACCTGACACAGGGAGTTGGCCAGGACGAAACCGGCGATCTTGTGACCCACGGGGCTGGTCAACTCGATGAACTGTTTGGGCTTCCCGTTGGGGTGGTACTGGACCGCGCTCATGCGGCGAGTTTCTCTCGCAGTTCGGCCAGTGTCAGGATCGAGCCATCCATCCAGACGAGATCTTGTAATGTGACCTTCCCTGCCCGAAAGAGCTTCGCCCGCGCGGGACCCAGAATGTCATCCTGTTCGGTGTTGCTCTGCCGGCGGAGCCATCCCGCATAGTCCAGCTTCGCGGAAACCGGCCCACCTTCTGCGGCCCGTTCGCCTGGCGGTGGGGGCTTGAGTCCAAGTTTGTCCCAATTCACGACGGGGCGAACCGCGCTCCGGCAGTTGACATGCTGCGGCGGGAGTGGGCCTTCGCCATACTTGAACCGCTGGCCGTCCAGGGCCCGGCAGATCTCCGACGTCCGGTCATCGAGCGTGGCGGTGTAGATGTACTCGTCCGTGATGTCCTCATTCGCCTGGAACGTCTCCACCTGCGCCCGGGTAGCGATCTGATTGACCGCTGTGCGCGTAATCGATTCAGCCTGCCGGATCGAGGCTTCCATCACGCCACCTTCGTAGACACCCGGCCGCACGAAGCGACCCCGTACCCGGCGAACGATCTGGTCCGTCGTTTCGCTGTTCGCCATGCCGAGTTGCACCTGGCGGCGGAAGGCAAAGGCCGTGGCCTTCTCCTGCGTCGCCCACCAATCCCTGAGCGGGGCGCCTTGGATCGGATCGGTCTGAAGGATCGAGCGCCACTGGCGGATACCGAGACTCTTGGCGTTGATGTCCGTGGCGATCCCCGACGCCGTGCGCTCCAAGAGCCGGGCGGCGAACTCGGATTCGATTTCTCCCAAGGACACGAGGCGATCAGCAGCAAAGCGCTGGAGATCTGCGTAGACCTGTTGGAGAATGTCAGCCGCCGCACCGTCCAGCCGACGAATGCGGGCCTGCACCCATCCAGGGAGTACCTCGTTAGGATCAAGCCGGATGAGCAGGGCGCGGAACTCATCGCCCGCCTGCTGGAAGAGCTGCCGAATCTCACGGGCGATCCCATTCTCGTAGTGGCGAAGCGCGATGGAATGGCGCACGACGGAGGCCGTGGGATCGTGGGTCATGCGGTGCGCTTCCACATGTAGACGACGATATATGGCGGGAGGTTCAGATGCGCTTCGCCACCTCCGGTATTCTGGTTCGTCGCCGTGGCGTTATTGACAGTCACGCCCGTGGTCGCGCTGTTCGTCGCCACCGCCGGCGAAGAATCGGCCGCGCTCGACTTGTCGAAGAGACTCCCATCTCCATCAGTCTGCCCCTCATTCACCGAATGGACGTGACCAGGATCGGTCAGGCCGTGCGTATGCGCATTTTGGACGTGCGTGTGAGCGGGGAGCTGCGCCTCGGTCAGCGTAACGGTCTTCGCGCCGCCCACCTCTTCAGCGGTGTCGAAATCGGTATCGCCGCCGTCGAGTCCAACCAGCATCCGCCCCGCGGCGAACGCTGCCCACGTCCCGAAGCCCAAGAGTGTAGCTGGGTTGGTACTGACTACCGACAGGAACACCGACCCCACAGGCCAGGCCCCGGAGATGTCACCCGGCGGCCCTTGAGGGCCAGCATCACCTTCTGGCCCTTGAATGCCCTGAATCCCTTGTGGACCTTGGGGTCCTTCCGCCCCCGGAGCGCCATCGTTGCCTGGAATCCCTTGAATACCCTGTGAACCCTGAGGACCGGCTGGTCCTTCTGGCCCCGCCGGTCCCGTGATGCCATCCAATACCTCTTGCGCGAGATCAACCAAGAGAATGGTTCCAGGTTCAACGATGTGATCTTCTTGCCAGAGGTATTGCAGGGCAATCGAGCGAGCGCCCTTAACTGGATTCTCCGTGTGTATGATCGCCATCGCTAATCCCTCCTACCAGACCGAGTACCCGCCATCCATCACGAGGTTGTGTCCCGTCATGTAGGCGGATTGATCCGACAGCAGGAACACCACGGCCGCCCGATACTCGTCCACCCGCGCCATGCGGCCGAGCGGGATTTTGGCACTGAGTTGGTCTACGAATTCCTGGGGCTGGCCGTTGAACACGCCACCCGGTGAGAGGGCATTGCAGCGCACGTTGGGCCAGTAAGTGGCGAGATACTTGGTTAGCCCGAGCAGGCCCGCCTTCTCTACGGAATACGTCACCGGCTTGACCGGCTGCTCGTCTTTGGGGACTCCCGGCTTCCGATAGAGCCGCTGATCGGGGGCGATGACCGACAGGACGGAGGCGATGTTCAAGATGACCCCGCCCTCATGTGCGGCCATGTGCTTCCCGATGATCTGCGAGCAGAGGAACGCCCCAGTCAATCCCACGTCGAGGGCGGCGTACCACTCGTCCAGGGTCATGGTTTCCAGACGGGAGAAGCCCTTGCCATCCTCGACCTTAGGGTTGTGCGCCGCATTGTTCACCAGGCCATCCACGCGGCCATGCCACTCCAGAGTGAGCTTCAAGAGCGCCCGAATGGACTCTGGATCTGTGACGTCGGTGCATTCTTCGTGACGCACATCCGCGGAGATGGGGATGCCGCCCGCGTCCCGAATCGCCGCCATGTGCTGCTGGCCCAGGAGTCCTTCGCCTCCGGTCACGATGATGACTTTCCCGTCAAGCGGCGGCATTGGCCTCCAAGATAGCATCCTCCGCCACTTCTAACATGGCGTGGCCGACGGCAATATGGGCTTCCTGTGTCCGGCCTGTGATCATGGAGGGTACTTGAATGGCGTAGTCGCAGTAGGGGAGGGCGGCTCCGCCCTCATGCCCTAGCAGGCCGATCGTGACGAGCCCCAATGCACGCGCGGCGATCAGCGCCGCCACCACGTTCGGCGAACCGCCCGAAGTCGAGAGGCCCACCAGGACATCCCCTGCCTGCCCGAGTGCTTGGACCATACGGGCGAAATGGACCCCGAATCCGTAGTCATTCCCACAGGCTGTCAGGGTTGAGGAATCCATGGCCAGCGCGATGGCGGCGAAGGGCCGGCGATTGACCGTCGGGCGAAGCCGGACCAACAGTTCGGCGGCAAGATGTTGGGCATCAGCGGCGGACCCGCCATTCCCGCAGAAGAGAATCTTGTTCCCGGCCTGTAGGGCGTTCGCAATGACGAGCCCGATGGTTCGCACCTGGCCAGCGTGCGTCAGTGCCATCTCTAGGAGCACAGCGGCGCTATCCCGGAACAGGCGGGCGGGG
>Ga0209343_10007601_pt1 | contig 12721 bp, 8 predicted proteins | sample RifCSPlowO2_02_FD_184026 | JGI IMG/M metagenome (GOLD analysis project Ga0209343, IMG submission 184026) | Groundwater microbial communities from Rifle, Colorado - Rifle CSP2_plank lowO2_0.2 (SPAdes) (version 2) | ecosystem: Environmental > Aquatic > Deep subsurface > Groundwater | place: Rifle... | reverse complement strand
AATATCCGGTGAACGTGCCGGCTTCATCGTACACGGGCTCGCCGCTGATGCAATAGTAGCCAAGCTGCCCGTCCGGATGGACGGCCGCGAACTCGAAGTCGCAGAATGACCACTGCGCGGCGAGCTGCGATTTGTGCTCGGCCCATTCCGCCTCGCCAAGAACGATGTTGGGCAGCTCCCAGCGCGTCTTGCCGAAAACTTCGCCGGCGCCGAGAACGCCGCAGCCAACGAATCGGGTAAACCGGAAGTCGCTGTCCTGCTCCCAGTACCAGTCGGATGACAGCTCGGTCAGTCTGCGGAAGCGCGCCTCGCTCCGGCGCAGCGCGTCTGCCGCCTGCTGCCGCTGCAGAAACCGGCCGAGCTGGCTGCCGATGGAGCACACCGCTTGCAGCATCCGGTCATCCGGTTCGCGGACGGTGCGGCTGGAGAAAGCGAGCACGCCGATCGTCCTGTCGTCCGCCATGACCGGAAAAACGAATGCGCCGTCCGCGCCGGTTTCGGGCGCGAGAGCCGTCGGTGATACGCCGGCGTCCTGCGTGCCATCGAGGACCCAGAGCGGCTGCCCCGACTGAAACACGCGGCCCGCCAATCCGGCGCCCGGGCGGAAAACCATACCGCGCGACTTTTCCAGGAATTGCCCGACGGCGACACCCGCCACGCCCCAGGACTCCTCAAAGCGCAGTTCGCCGGCCGCCGGGTGCAGGCGAAAGTATCGGCCACAGTCCCAGTCTTGCGCCTCGCACACGGCGCGGATCACCGCTTTCAGCGCCACCGTGGTGTCGTCTGCGTCGGCAAGCGAGCGGGCCACCGTGTGCTCGAGCGCGAGCAGCAGTTCTCCGCGCTTGCGCTCGGTCACGTCCTCGCGCGAAACAACTGCGCGCGCTGCGGTGTCTCCGGCAACGCCCGTGGCGCTCAGCATGAACCAGCGCCGCCCGACAGGCGAGTCGCAGGCGTGATCGTAGCGAAAAAGCATACGCTCTCCGGCAATCACCTGCCGGATCCCAGCGGCGATCGCGATCCCGTCCACGCGTTCGCCACCCTGTGCGTCGTCGCATGCCGCAAGATAGTTGGCGCCCTCGATGACACCCGTTCCCATGCCGGCGTGGGTGGCGGCGTAAACACGCCATGCCTTGTTCACCAGGAGGACGACCCCGGCCGCATCGAGCACGCCGACATGGGGGGCGAGCGCATCGAGGGTGGCGCGGGAGAAGCGGTTCGGCTCCTGCAACACAGCTTCCGCCTGCCTGCGCTCGGTAATATCCCGCGTGATCCCGTTGTAGCCCTTGAACTGGTCACTATCATCGAACACCGGTTCGCCACTGACGCTGAGGTAGCGCACTTCGCCGGCGCGGTCCACGCGCCTGACTTCGAGGTCACGGAACGTGGTGCGCCACTCCAGTTGCCGGCGGTGCGTCTGCCAGTCGGCCTCGCTCATGTTGTCGATCGCAAGCTCCCAGAGCGCCTTGCCGATGATGCTTTCATCCCCGAAGCCGGAACTTTCAACCGTAGCGCCTGCACACGAGACGAAGCGGTAGTTCTCGTCCTGCTCCCAGTACCAGTCGGAGGCGAGTCCGACCAGGTTGCGGAAGCGCGATTTACGCTCGATCAGCGCGCGCTGCGCCTCGGGCAGCAGGATGGCGCTGCCGCTCTCGGGGTCAACGATGGCGTCAATCTCGCCCGCTTCGATGGCCAGGCGCTCAGGGCCGCCCTTGACCAGTCGCAGGATCACTTTTTCGAATCTGCGCCCGGCATTCGTGCCGGAAGGGTTCGGGTTTGGTGGGCGAAGGTCGGGTTTCATTTGACTCATCCTTGTATTCCGAGCGCACGCAGCACGCTGCTCTTATCGCTGAGGTTGCCGATGATCTTCGCCGCCGGTGATGGAGACATTTTGGCGAGGCTGGGCGTGACGACAATACCATCGGCCAGGGCGCGCAGCGGATATTCGAGAACGTCGATGATTTCGAGCTTGAAGTTGTCCTTCAAGTGCTCCTTGCAAATCGCTTCAAGATTGGCGATGGCCCGAACCGAATTGGGTGCGCTGTTCGCGATGTACAGGCACATCACCACCACCGTCGTGGCTGCGGGGCCGAATGCATTGCGATCCGTCTTCTTATGGCGCATGGCGCGCCTCCGTCTTGTTCTTCCTGCCGGAATTTCCGGAACCTTTGGAAGCGCGACGCTTCGCATAGGAAGTGACTGTCCCGGTCGCCGCGCGTCCTGCCGGGTCCGCGCTACGGATCCTGCCCAGCTCCTTCTTCCTGTCGCTCGAGAAAACAATGCGCGCTTCATTGTCGCTTGAGTACATCGCCAGTTCAACCCGCTGCCGCTCGAGATCCTGCTGCAACGCCTTGATCCGGGCGCGGGTGTCCGCTTCGGCAACCTCCAGCGCCTCGCGCTTTTGATCGAACTCGGCGCGACGCTGTATGGTCTTGGCTCTCTCCTCGCCCTCCTTTTCCCAGCGCAGCGTGCCCATCAGCACCTCGCCCCCTGCGGTATAGACGTCCGCCAGCATCGGGCCGGCATCGCTCAAGACCAGTTCGCGCACCTGGTTCGAATGCCAAGTCCCCCGCGATTTGATGATGGTCAGCGCCCGGTTGCGTTCGCCGCTGCGGATCAGATACGAGAGATGGATCCAGGTATCCGCAATGGTCGAAATCTGCAGATCGGTCGCTTCGGCCTCCGGCTCGTCGCCCTCGTTGATGGCGGTGACCATCACGGTGATTTTCTCGTCCTTCGCCAGGTAGATGAACCGGTTGGCGACTGCGCGCGCCGCCGCGATTCCTCCCGACTTGGCGATTGCCGAAATCGGGTCGATCACCATGCAGCGCGGCCGATGCTCGCGAATCAGCGCTTTGAGCTTTACGAGGTGGTCTTCCGCGCCGATGGTTTCGGTGCGGGCCGAATACATCCGCAACAGGCCGGATTTGACGCACGCCTTGAGCTGAATTCCGACCGACGACAGATTGCGCGCGATGCGATCGGCGCTTTCGTCGAAGCTCACGAACAGCGTGCGCTCGCCCCGCCCGCAGGCGGCCTCCACGAACTTGCCCGCCAGGGTCGTCTTGGACGTGCCGGGCACACCCGTGATCAGCGTGCTGCTGCCGCGGAACAAGCCGCCGCCCAGCATCTTGTCGAGCCGCTCGAAGCCGGCTGAGATCCGCTCGCCCGAAGCGACTTGCTTGATTTCGGCCGGTTCGGGGGCGTCCACTTCCATCCCGGCGGGCCCGAAGCTCACCGGATACTCGCCCGCCGCGAAATCCGAGCCGCGATATTTCGTGATCTGGATCCGGTGCAACGCCACCCCGTACTCCAGGCGCCGTTCGAACCGGATCACGCAGTCCACCATGAACTGCAGGAAGCCGTAGTTGACGATCTCGGAACTATCGCCATCGATTTTGGCCGTGATGATGGCGGCGTTCACCTCGTTGTCCGCCAGCCAATCGCGGATGCGGTAGATTTCGCGCATTTCCGACATCGGGTTCTGCAGCAGCGTCAGCAACACATCGATGCCGTCGAACACGATCCATCGTGCGCCGATCTCTTCCTTCTTCGCCTTGAGCATGCCGAGCATGCCGCTCAGGTCGAATTCCCCGGACTGGACGACCTCGGGCGACAACTTCGCGTCCATGAAATAGATCTTGTTCCTGGCCAGTGTAGGCAAACCCCAATCGAAACTGGCGGCATTGGCGATGAGCTGGCGTGTGCTCTCCTCGAACGCAACGAAGATGCCGGGCTCGTTTCGCTGGCGCACTGCGTTGACCAGGGATTGAAGAGCGAACACGGTCTTGCCCGAGCCCGGGCCGCCCTTCAGCAGGCTGATGCGGTTCCGCGGCAGTCCGCCGTGGCTCAATTCGTCAAATCCGAGTATGCCCGTGGCGATCTTGGGCAGTGGTCGAGGAACTGCTTTCTTGGTCCCGTTCACGGTTACTCCATTTCAAGGTGGGGGAGCAGTGGTACTGCATCGCCGACGCAGCACACCCGACAAGCCACAGAACCTCCCGGACATCATCCTAATCCAGAAGGTTTGCGCTGTATGTGTGCTGGCGTACATAAGGCGGGGTGCGCAGGAAAAAGAGTGCTGCTATGTGTGCCGTCGCACAGACCGCCCTGGGAGAGGAGCGGATACTCAGCGCAACGACCGAGAGTCCCCGGACCAGGTGGGGCGCAAGAAGACTGCATCCTGCCTGAAGTTCGCCGGCTTTCGATTTCATATCACCCAGGAGACCTGCCATGAAGACGATGAACAAATTTGGAGCCGTGCTTGGCGTGGTTGGCGTGCTCACACTCGGTGGCTGCGAAACCATGAACGATCCATACAATACTTCCAGATCGGGACCCGCTTATCAGGGAACCCCTTACCAGGGAACCGTCAACTCGGAAAACGCATACTCGGAATATGGCGTGGTGCAATCCATAGACCTCGTGCAGCAAGGCAACACTGGCAACACCGGCATTGGCGGCAGCGGTATTGGCATCGGCACCATCGCCGGCGCCGTGGTCGGGGGGTTGCTCGGCCACCAGGTGGGATCGGGACGAGGCAACACCGTTGCGACCATCGCCGGCGCTGCGGGCGGTGCTTATGTCGGAAACCGGGTGGAAAACCGCACACAACAACAACGAACAGCGGATGTGTACAGGCTCGGCATCCGCATGGACAACGGGTCCTATCAAACATTGACGCAGAACACGATCGCCGATCTCAGAGTGGGCGACCGGGTGCGCATCGACAACGGATCCGTGCAACGGTACTGATTCGACCGCCGCTAAGACCCGGCGAAGCCGGGGATCATTCAACCAGAGGACATGACGAAAATGGAACAGAGAACAGACGAATTCAATCAGGCCAAAGGCAAGATGGCCGACGATATCAAGACGGTCATCGCCGACGGGCACGATTTGCTCAAGGCGGCGGCGAACGCATCGGGCGCAGGCCTGGCGGTCGCACGCGAGAAGCTTGATGAAAAGTTGTACAGCGCCAAGGCGAGACTGGTCAATGCGTCACGACCGGCCGTCGACAAAGCGAGGAGAACGGCCGCCGCCGCCAACGGTTACGTGCACGGCAATCCGTGGACGGTGATCGGCATCGCCGTCGCTGCGGGTGCGTTGATCGGCTTTCTCACTGCGAGGCGACCGCGAGGCGCGGATGCTTCAAATGACCTCCACTCGTAAACCACGCCGACTCCCCCGCCCGCACGCCAGTACAAAGGTAACATTCCGGATGAGGGCGACGACGGGCCAGGCATGAATACGCAGGCCAATCAGCCCCGGTATCTGCCGCTGTTGATCGCGGGCATTGCCGTGATCGTGTTCAGCAGCGCCGGAATTGCGGTCGTCTCGGGTTGGCTCCCCGGCGCGACCGACGGTACCGGCGACATCCTCGCGCTCGATTTCCCGGTGGCATCGGCAAAGCCGGTTCCGGTCACCGCGCAGGCGCTCCCGGCGCAGGTCGAGGGTAAGGCGCGCGCCAAGGGAAGGTGCGCCGAATGCGGCGTGGTCGTATCCACGCGGGAGATGGACAGGCACGATGACGGCGTCGGTCTCGACGCCCCGGGCGGGACGGTGGCCGGGCACCAGGACGGCCTACCGGTGACATCGGCCCGGCGCCACGAAATTACCATCCGACTCGCCGATCGATCGAGCCGTGTGCTCATCCAGGCGGGCCCGGCGAGCTGGCAGCCCGGGGATCGCGTGATCGTCATCGACGGCGCGAGCCGGTCGAGCCGATGAAAGCTGCGCTGGTCGGTGCAGCCGCCGAGGTCTCGCACCCCGGCAAAGCCGGTCCCGAGGTGGTGCCCCAGGCATCTGCTCCAGCCGCGGATTCCCCAGTGATCGCGGTTCGTGCAGCCCGTTACATGCGCCTGACCATGGCGGTCAGCGTACTGGCGGTCATCGCGATCGTCGCCGCACTGTATCTGGCGCGCGCCTTCTTTGTTCCATTCCTGATCGGAATCCTCGCGAGCTACGCGCTGCGCCCGGTGGTGAACTGGCTGAAGGCGTGTCACATCCCGCGTCCCGCGGGGGCGGCATTGGTGCTGGCCGTGCTTGCCGGCAGCTTGTCCTGGGTCGCATTCTCATTGAGCGAGGATGCCGCGGCGGTGATCGAAACGCTTCCGGAGGCAGCGCGCAAGCTGCGGCAGAACCTGAGCGCCGCACGTTCCGGCGCTCCGACGGCGCTGCAGAACATGCAGGAAGCCGCCAGCGAGATCCAGGGGGCTGCCACTGACGCGGGTGCGAAGCCGGGAGCGCGCGTGATCGCCGTCAAGCCCTCCGAGCCCAGCACCTGGTTGCGCGACTACGCGCTCGCGCAATCCGCGCTGCTGTTTACGGTTGCCGCGCAAACGCCGATTGTGTTGTTGCTCACTTATTTCCTGCTGGCGTCGGGCGCTCATTTCCGCCGTAAGCTGGTAGGCTTCGTCGGGCCGTCGCTATCGGTCAAGAAAGACGCCGTGCGGATTCTCGATGAAATCGATACGCAGGTCCAGCGCTACCTGCTCGCCACGCTGGTGTCGAATACCCTGATTGCCGTTGCCACCTGGCTTGCGTTTGAGGCGCTTGGAATGCAGCACGCGGCCGTTTGGGGCGTCGCCGCCGGCGTGCTGCACTTCATCCCCTACCTGGGCCCGGTGCTGATCGCGCTCGCCAGCGGCATGGCCGGCTTCTTGCAGTTCGGGTCGCTGCTAGGCGCGCTCGCCGTAGCGGGCGCGTCGCTCGTGGTGGCGGGTGCGGTCGGGTTCTTGTTCACGACCTGGCTGCAAAGCCGTTTTGCGGGCGTGAACGCCGCGGTGCTGTTCATCGCGTTGCTGTTCTTCGGCTGGCTGTGGGGCGTCTGGGGTTTGCTGCTCGGCGCGCCGCTCATCGCCATCGCCAAGGTGGTCTGCGATCGCGTCGAATCGCTCAAGCCGGCCGGCGAACTGCTGGGGCGCTAGAAGGTTCTGGCTGCGTGCGCTGGCGCACAGAGCATTCCGGGACGGCGTGGTATAAGTTCCTCACGACTTCAATGGAGGTTGCACAATGCCCGCCACAAAACCTTATTCCGCCGCTCTCGATAAGGCCGCCGGCGCGGTAACTGTCATCGCGGAAGTCCTGCGCCAGGAGGCTCTGCTTAAGACGGGAGCCTTGCAGGGCGCAATTCTCAACAGCGCCAACTTCTCGATCATAGCCACCGACGAGAAGGGCATCATTCAATTATTCAATGTCGGCGCCGAGCGCATGCTGGGCTACGCCGCCGCTGATTTGGTGAATCAGATCACCCCGGCCCACATTTCCGATCCACAGGAAGTGATCGCGCGCGCCGTGGTATTGAGCCGCGAGTTGTCAACCACAATCACGCCGGGGTTCGAGGCATTGGTCTTCAAAGCGATGCGCGGGATCGAAGACATTTACGAACTGACCTACATCCGCAAGGACGGCAGCCGCTTTCCCGCGATCGTATCGGTCACGGCGCTGCGCGACGCTGACAGCAAGATCATCGGCTATCTGTTGATTGGCACCGATAACTCCGCGCGCAAGCAGGTTGAAGAACAACTGCGTTGGACCGAAGAGAGTTTCCGGCTGATGGTGGAGAGCGTGACCGACTGCGCCATTGTCATGCTGGATCCGGAGGGGCGCGTGGTGAGCTGGAACGGCGGAGCGCAGCGGATCAAGGGCTACAGTGCGGAGGAAATCGTCGGCCAGCATTTCTCCCGATTCTATCCGCGTGAAGACATCGATCGCGGTACGCCGCAGCGGGACCTGGACGTCGTGACAGCCAAGGGGCGGTTCGAAGCTGAAGGCTGGCGGGTGCGCAAGGACGGCTCGACCTTCTGGGCCAATGTGGTCTTTACGGCGATCCGGGACCAGGGCGGCAATCTGCGCGGTTTCGCCAAATTGACCCGGGACCTGACCGAGCGCAGGCAGGTCGAGGCGGAAATGACGGACGCCAAATCCGTGGCGGAAAAAGCCAATCTCGCGAATTCGGATTTCCTGTCCGACATGAGCCATGAGCTGCGCACCTCGCTCAACGCGATCCTCGGTTTCGCCCAGCTCATGGAGTCCGATTCGCCGCTGCCGACGCCCTCGCAGAAGGAAAGCATAGCCAAGATTCTGCAGGCGGGATGGTATCTGCTGGAGCTGACCAACGGAATCCTCGATCTTGCGATGATCGAGTCCGGGCGGCTGTCGTGGTCGCTCGACCCGATGTCGCTGACTGAAGTCATGCTCGAATGCCAGACCGCAATCGAACCGCAGGCGCAAAAGAGCGGCATCCGCATTACCTTTCCCCAGGTCGACAGCCCTTGCTTTATTCAGGCCGATCGGACCCGGGTGAAACAGGTGCTCGTCAACCTTCTGTCCAACGCGATCAAGTACAACCGGGTGGGGGGATCCGTCGTCGTGGAATGCAGTGCGAGCGCCCCGCAACGCATACGCGTCAGCGTCACGGACACTGGCGCCGGATTGTCTCCGGAGAAGCTCGCGCAGCTGTTCCGGCCGTTCAGTCGTGTCGGGCAGGAGACCGGCGCCGACGCGTGCACGGGAATCAGCCTGATCGTGACCAAGCGGCTGGTCGAACTGATGGGCGGTGCAATCGGCGTGGAGAGCACCGTCGGAGTGGGCAGCGCGTTCTGGATCGAATTGGTCGCGGCCGCTGCGCCGCAACTCGCCGTTGACGAAGCTGAACGCACAGCTCCGGTCCAGCCGCAAGCTCGGAACGGCGCCGCGCCGCGCACCCTGCTCTATGTCGAGGACAATCCGGCCAACCTGCAACTGGTCGTGCAAGTCCTCGCGCGCCGCCCCAATATGCGCCTGCTGAGCGCGAGGACCGGAACGCTCGGCATCGAGCTCGCGCGCACCTCGCGGCCGGACGTGATACTGATGGATATCAATCTGCCGGGCATGAGCGGGATCCAAGCCATGCAAATCCTGCGCGCCGACGCGGCAACGGCTCACATCCCCGTCGTTGCCCTCAGTGCCAATGCGATACCCCGCGACGTCGAGCGCGGCCTGGAGGCGGGATTTTTCCGCTATCTCACCAAGCCCATCAAGGTCAATGAATTCATGGACACGCTGGATGTGGCACTGAAATTTGCGGAAAAAGAAGTCGGTCAGAGCCGCTAAACGCGAGATGAAACTCCGCGACGAAATGCAGCAATTGCACGGAGGTACGCCATGTCCGCTCATGCTTTCGATTCTGACGTTCTCGACGACGAAGCGGGTACGGGGGGAGTCATCTCCGAGGTCCGGCGCGAAGCGGCGCTGCTCAAGACCGGGGCGCTGCAGAACGCGATTCTGAACAGCGCCAACTTCTCGAGCATCGCCACCGACGAGAAGGGCGTCATTCAATTGTTCAACGTCGGCGCCGAGCGCATGCTGGGCTACACGGCCGCCGACGTGGTGAACAGGATCACGCCGGCCGATATTTCCGATCCGCAAGAACTGATCGTACGCGCGAAGGCACTGAGCCTGGAGCTGGCAACCACGATTACGCCGGGCTTCGAGGCGCTGGTTTTCAAGGCCTCGCGCGGGATCGAGGACATCTACGAGCTGACCTACATCCGCAAGGACGGCAGCCGCTTTGGGGCGGTCGTGTCGGTCACTGCGTTGCGCGACGACCAGGACGCCATCATCGGCTATCTGCTGATCGGCACCGACAACACCGCGCGCCAGCGGGCCGAAGAGGCGTTGCGTGAAGCGGGTGCCTTGCAGAGCGCGATCTTCAACAGCGCCAACTTCTCGAGCATCGCCACCGACGCGAAGGGCGTCATCCAGATCTTCAACGTCGGCGCCGAGCGCATGCTGGGCTACACGGCTGCCGAAGTGATGAACAAGATCACGCCGGCCGACATTTCCGATCCGCAGGAGGTGATAGCGCGCGCCGCTGCGTTGAGCCTGGAGCTCGGCACCACAATCACGCCGGGCTTCGAGGCACTGGTGTTCAAGGCCGCTCGCGGGATCGAGGACATCTACGAGCTCACTTACATCCGCAAGGACGGCAGCCGTTTTCCGGCAGTCGTGTCGGTCACGGCGCTGCGCGAGGCTCAAGGCGGAATCATCGGTTACCTGTTGATCGGCACCGACAATACCGCGCGCAAGCAGGCAGAAGAGGCGTTGCTCAAGGCAGGCGCCTTGCAGAACGCTATTTTCAACAGCGCCAACTTCTCGAGCATCGCCACCGACGCGAAGGGCGTCATACAGATCTTCAACGTCGGCGCCGAGCGCATGCTGGGCTACACGGCCGCCGACGTGATGAACAGGATCACGCCGGCCGACATTTCCGATCCGCAGGAAGTAATCGCGCGCGCCAAAGCGCTCAGCGCGGAACTCGGAACCCCGATTACGCCAGGGTTTGAAGCCCTGGTCTTCAAGGCCTCGCGCGGGATCGAGGACATCTACGAGCTCACTTACATCCGCAAGGATGGGAGCCGGTTCCCGGCGGTGGTGTCCGTCACGGCGCTGCGCGACGAGCAGGACGCCATCATCGGCTATCTGTTGATCGGCACCGACAACACCGCGCGCAAGCAGGTGGAAGCAGAGCAGATGCTGCTCGATCAGCGCCTGCGCGACCAGCAGTTCTACACGCGCTCTCTCATCGAATCCAATATCGACGCACTGATGACGACCGATCTGCGCGGCATCATCACCGATGTCAACCAGCAGATGCAGGCGCTCACCGGCTGCACGCGCGATGAGCTGATCGGCGCGCCGTTCAAGAATTACTTCACCGATCCGGAGCGGGCCGAGGCGGGCATCAAGCTGGTGCTGAGCGAAAAGAAGGTCACCGACTACGAGCTCACCGCGCGCGCCAGGGACGGCAAGGAAACAGTGGTGTCCTACAATGCGACCACCTTCTACGACCGGGATAGGACTCTGCAGGGCGTGTTCGCCGCGGCGCGCGACGTCACGGAGCGCAAACGCCTGGATCAGGTGTTGCAGGAAAAGAACGTCGAGCTGGAGAACGCCAGGTCGGTGGCGGAAAAAGCCAACCTCGCGAAATCTGATTTCCTGTCCAGCATGAGCCATGAGCTGCGCAGCCCGCTCAATGCCATCCTCGGGTTCGCCCAGCTGATGGAGTCCGATTCCCCGCCGCCAACGCCCGCCCAGAAGGAAAGCATAGCCCAGATTCTTCAGGCGGGATGGCATCTGCTGAAGCTGATAAACGAGATCCTCGACCTCGCGAAGGTCGAGTCCAGGCAGGTGCCGCTGTCGGCGGAACCGGTGTCGCTGGCCGAAGTCGTGCTCGAATGCCAGGGCATGATCGAACCGCAGGCGCAACAGCGTGGCATCAGACTGACCTTTCCCCAGTTCGACATCCCTTACTTTGTCCGTGCCGATCGGACCCGGTTGAAGCAGGTTCTCATCAACCTGCTTTCCAACGCGATCAAATACAACAGCAAGCAGGGAACGGTCGAGGTGAAATGCACCGAGAGCACGCCGGGACGCATTCGCGTGAGCATCAGCGACACCGGCTCGGGACTGTATCCGGAACAACTGGCGCAGCTCTTTCAGCCATTCAATCGTCTCGGACAGGAAGCTGGCGGCGAGGAAGGCACAGGCATCGGCCTCGTGGTGGCCAAGCGACTGGTCGAACTGATGGGGGGCGACATCGGCGTGGAAAGCACCGTCGGGGTGGGAAGTGTGTTCTGGTTCGAACTCATCTCGGTTGCTGAGCCACATCTTTCCATGGCAGGACGCGAAGCAGCGGCATTGGCCCAATCGGATGTGCCTCGCGGAGCGCGGCTACACACCCTGCTCTATGTAGAGGACAACCCGGCAAACCTGAAACTGGTCGAGCAAATCATCGCGCGCCGCCCCGACATGCGCCTGCTGACCGCGGTGAACGGAACTCTGGGCATCGAGCTTGCGCACGCCGCACAGCCGGAGGTGATACTGATGGACATCAATCTGCCCGGCATGAGCGGCACTGAGGCCATGAAGATCCTGCACAAAGACCCGGCGACGGCTCACATCCCGGTCCTTGCCCTCACCGCCAATGCAATTCCCCGCGACATCGAGCGCGGCCTGGAAGCGGGATTTTTCCGCTATCTCACCAAGCCGATCAAGGTCAATGAGTTCATGGAGGCGGTGGATGTGGCGCTGAAATTTGCGGAACAAGAAGTCGGCCAGAGAAAATAAAGCCAACTGCCTCGAGACCGTTCCGATTAAGAATCCTGATATTGCCACGGCCATGGACCACCTTGTGTTCGCCAGCGCACAGACGGCCGTCGGAACGACCGTCATTGTCCATACTCGCCTCGGGAGAGGCGTGGCTTTTTTCCAATTATACGAGCTCGCAATCTTGTGTTGCCGGCTCGGCAAGCGCGGTTCCCTCTCCGGATCATTGTAGGCTTTTCACGGAAATCGGCTATGTCCAAAACAGGAAACAGTCCCACCCTTGCCGACGATGCCGGCAGGGCGGATGGCATCACCGAAGTGCGGCGCCAGGAGGCGTTGCTTAAAACGGGGGCCTTGCAGAACGCAATTCTCACCAGTGCCAATTTCTCGATTATCGCGACCGACGAAAAAGGCATCATTCAATTATTCAACGTCGGCGCCGAGCGCATGCTGGGCTATCTGGCGGCCGAAGTCGTCAACAAGATCAGCCCGAGCGACATTCATGATCCGCAGGAAGTTATGGCGCGGGCCCAGGCACTGAGCCTCGAGCTCGCAACCCCCATTACGCCGGGCTTCGAGGCATTGGCCTTCAAAGCTTCGCGCGGCATCGAAGACATCTATGAATTGACGTATA
>Ga0209343_10007596_pt1 | contig 12724 bp, 11 predicted proteins | sample RifCSPlowO2_02_FD_184026 | JGI IMG/M metagenome (GOLD analysis project Ga0209343, IMG submission 184026) | Groundwater microbial communities from Rifle, Colorado - Rifle CSP2_plank lowO2_0.2 (SPAdes) (version 2) | ecosystem: Environmental > Aquatic > Deep subsurface > Groundwater | place... | reverse complement strand
GCGACAGGCCCATGACAGGCCGATGATCCGTCCCAGAGAACCAACATGCCGTTGCGGTATATAGACCTAGTTAGTGCAGTCACCAGGAGCTTGCCTCCTCTCCCGATTGCGGACATGGGACCGCCGGTTTTGACGCCGCTCCGCAAACCGCTCCGGGAAGCCAGGGTCATGATCATTACCAGCGCCGGCGTTCACTGGAAGGGAGAGCCGCCGTTTTCTCCGACGAATGACATGACCTTTCGCCGTTTGCCGCAGGCGATGGAATTCTCGCAACTGCTTCCCTCCCACCCGACTCCGGTCCGTCGTCCCGGTGAGGAAGATATTAATGTGGTCTATCCGTACCAGCGGCTCGCCGAGTTGGCGAAGGAGCGTTTCATTGGCGGGGTTACGGAGTACCATCTGAGCATGTTGGGAGCGATCAAGAGGCTTCGGGAACTGGTCACGGAGATGGCCCCTCAAATGGCCGCCGAAGCCAAGGCCGCCGCTGCGGATGTGGTCCTGCATGTCCCGCTCTGACCGGCCTGCCACCAGTCCGTCGGACTGGTCGCCCGAGTCCTCGAGCGGGAAGGCCTGACCACCGTCTCGCTGACCAGTGCCCGTGACATCACCGAACGCGTCCGGCCTCCGCGGGCAGGCTTTCTCAATTTCCCGCTGGGGAACCAGACGGGTCGCCCGAATGACCCGGAGGGACAGCGCGCGGTACTACGAAATGTTCTCCATCTCGCCGAATCGGTTCAGCAGCCGGGCGCGATTGTGGACCTCCCCTTCGTATGGCCTGATCCGGACTGGGAAGCCGCAACGATTGCCCGCTATCAAGCCGAAGCGCGAGTGGTGCTGGAACAGCGGACGCGGGGCGAGTACGAGGGCGGGGTGAATTATGCCCTCCAGGAATGCACCGATGTGTGCGGCCTCGTCTGATTTGCCGCGCCGAAATCGTCATTGGAATCGGGGGGCGTGTGCTGTCTTTGCCACGCGCCTCGGAGTATTATCTGTAATCGGCGCTGTTCGAGCCGCCGTGGAAATCGGATGAAAAGGAGGGACTGCAATGGATCGCTGGCATCGTCTTTTTGTGGCTGTGGTCACACCGTATCTGCCGGGTGAATCGAAAGTGGACGAGGCGGGATTGCGGCGGCACCTGCGGTATTTTCTCCAGCCAAAGTTTGTGAACGCCGGCGGTGCAATCCTGATTAACCCTGAGGCCGGGGAGATCTTCTATCTTTCCCGCGATGAAAAGCGCCGGAACGTCGAAATCGCGCTCGAGGAATGCCGGGGGAAGGTCCCGGTTTTCGCGGGGGTAATCGCCCCGACGACTGCGGAAAGCATCGCCGTGGCGCGGGACGCCAAGGCTGCCGGCGTGGACGGAATCTTTCTGATCCCTCCCGTGGGCGCGATGGATATAACCACTTCGTGGGATTCGGAACGGTACCCGGAAGTGTGGGTGGACATGGCCAAGGCCATCTGCGACGCGGTGGACCTGCCCGCCATCACTCATCCGGTCACTCCGCCCACCCCGCAGTATGGCAATGGCCTGCCACTGTCGGCGACGCTCAAAATGTGCCGGGAGGTCCCGCAGATCATCGGCTGGAAAATGACGTACAGCTACGGTGGATTCCGCATCATCGCTCGCGGGTTGCGCCAGTTACCGCGCCCCGTCGCGATCCTGTGCGCGACCGCGGTCTACTTCCATGAGTATTTGGCGAGTGGCCAGTTCGACGGGACCGTCACAGGCTCCTTTAACTACGCGATGGAGCCGATGATTGACCACATCGAAGCCTGGCGACGGGGAGACGTGGAGGCGGCCCGTCAAATCTGGAACTCCGGGCTGGCGGAGCTGCACGAATACGTGTATTCGGAGTACTCCCGGCTCCACGTCCGATACAAGGCGGCTTGTTGGCTCCGCGGGTTGATCGAAGAGCCGTGGATGCGCCCCCCGCAGCCCCGGCCGAAGCCGGACGAGATATACCAACTTCGAGAACTTCTCCAGCGCACCGGTCTGAATGTGATCGCCGAAAGCGCCATGGAACGGGTTTTTCGCACTCCGGTCCCGGTTTGACTAGCCGGGCCGGCGGCAAGTCAACCCTTCCGAGCCTCACCCATCGGCGAAATCGAGGGCGTTCTAACGAATGGCAGTCCACTCCGAGCATGATGTAACGTGGCGCGCGGCTCAGATCGTCGCCCGCATGGAGCGGCTGCCGTTTACGAGATTTCACATCAAGGCCCGCGTTCTGGTCGGAACGGCGACATTCTTCGACGCCTTTGACGCTCTCTCCATTGCCTACGTCCTTCCGGTGTTGATCCCGCTCTGGGGATTAAACCCGGGCAGAATCGGCGCATTGATCTCGATCGGATACGTGGGGCAATTGGCGGGGGCGGTCCTATTGGGATGGCTCGCCGAGCGCCGTGGGCGAAAATTCTCTCTGCTGTTGAGCGTCCTGATTCTTTCCCTTTTCAGCCTGCTTTGCGCAGGGTCGTGGGACTATGCGTCCCTTTTCGTCTTCCGCGCTCTGCAAGGGATCGGGTTGGGAGGAGAAGTGCCGGTGGCCGCTTCTTACATTAACGAAATCAGCAAAGCGAAGGGGCGCGGGCGATTCGTTCTTCTGTATGAGCTGATTTTTCCCGTCGGCCTGCTCAGCGCCGCACTCATCGGCTGGTGGATTGTGCCGCTATGGGGATGGCAGTTTATGTTTTTGATCGGCGCACTGCCCGGTTTGATGGTCCTTCCCCTCCGATGGATGCTGCCGGAGTCCCCGCGCTGGCTGGCGAATCGAGGCCGCCTCGACGAGGCCGACCGGGTGGTTGCTGAACTCGAGGCGGAAGCAAGCTGCGGCGGCAAGATCGAGTTGCCTGCTCTCGTTGTAAAACCGCTCGGCGCGGCCCAGAAAACCCGCTGGCAGGAACTCTTTCAAGGCATTTATCTTCGCCGGACGCTGGTCGTGTGGGTGCTTTGGTTTGCGGCTTACTTTGCCACGTACGGGATTGCCACGTGGCTCCCCTCCATTTATTCCTCGGTGTTCAAACTTCCGTTGGCCCAATCGCTTCGTTATTCGGTCATGGCCTCGTGCGTGAGTCTGGCGGGGACCGTGCTCTGCGCGCTGCTGATTGACCGGACGGGCCGGAAGGCTTGGTTCACAGGGGCATCCTTGTTGGGTGGTATTCTTCTCCTGGCGTTATGGTGGTTGGGAGCAAGTTCAGCGTTGCAGGTGCTCGTACTCGCCAGCGCCGCGCATATGGCCTTCAACACCATCTCGCTGGGGTTGTACCTCTATACCCCTGAAATTTATCCCACGCGGATGCGCGCTTTGGGCAGCAGCATCGGCTCGGCTTGGCTGCGCGTGGCATCGGCGATTGGACCGTCCGTGATGGGTGTGGTGGTGGCACAGGGCCGTCTGGCCAATGCGTTCCTGCTGTTTGGGATCGTGCTATTTGTAGCGTGCGGTGTGAATGCGATCTGGGGGACGGAAACAAAAGGTCAGATTTTGGAAGAGATCTCACCGTAGGACCGGCTCCGTTCGCGGCAATGAGATTACGGTTGGTTCCGCCGGAGGGTAGACAGGAACGCCGCACGGGCGGTCTCCGAAGGAGGGAGTGGCGATGGAACATTACGATCCGCGACGCGGTAACTTACCCATCGGGGTGGAGCATTCCAATTGCGCACGCAAGACTGACGGCGTGTCCCGGCGGCGGTTTGTAACATCGCTCGCCGCCTTCGGCGCCAGCATGGTTCTGCCGTCCGGCGGGTCGCGCGCACAAACCGTCCCGCGTGGCTCCGGCAATCAGCCAAACCGGCCAAATCGGCCAAATCGGATTGACGTGCACCACCATACCCTGCCGACTCCCTACCTGCGCAGCCAGCGGGAACGGATTCTCTCCTCGGTGGATTCGGCTCGCATTCCTCAGGTGCTCGGTTGGACGCCGGCCAGAGCGGTCGAAGAAATGGATAAGTATGGAGTCGCCACCGCCATCACGTCTATTGGCGGCCCGGGTATCTGGCTCGGAGACGTCCCAGCATCGCGCAGTCTGGCGCGAGCCTGCAATGAATACTCGGCGCAGATGGTCCGGGACCATCCGGGGCGATTCGGCCTGTTTGCGGCGTTGCCGCTGCCCGATCCGGAAGGCAGCCTGCGGGAAATCGAGTACGCTCTCGATACGCTCCAGGCCGACGGGTTTATTCTGCTGACCAGTTACGGCGATAAATGGCCGGGCGACCCGGCCTATGCGCCGGTCTTTGAGGAACTGAATCGCCGGAAGGCGGTGGTCTTTTTTCACCCCGCCGCGCCAGCCTGCTGCCGCAACCTCATTCCCGGTATTCCACCCGTGGTGACGGAATTCTTGTTCGATACCACGCGGGCGATTACGAGTCTGCTCTTCAGCGGCAGCTTCGCCCGCTTTCCCGATATCCGCTTCATTTTCACCCATGCGGGCGGAACGATGCCGGTGCTGGCCAGCCGTATCGAAGGATATATTGAGCAGCATCCCGAAATTTTGCGGCGGCTCCCAAACGGGGTTCCCTACGAGCTGAAAAAGCTCCATTACGACGTCGCCAATGCGGTCAATCCGTCTTCTATGGCGGCGCTGATGAACCTGGTTCCCGCCTCGCAAATACTGTTTGGATGCGATTTTCCGTTTTATCCCATCGGGCTGACCGCCGGCCGGCTGGATGATTACGGACTCTCCGCCGCCGACCGGCAGGCGATCCATCGTGACAACGCCACACGGTTGTTTCCGCGGCTGAAGGGATAGGCGGGGGAGGGTGGGACTCCCTCGCTCTGGTCGAAACGGGGCGCAGGCTTTCCAACTCGCGCCGGTCAGTCCTTGCCGTCAATCAGGATGAAGGCAACCCGGCAGGGCTGATCGCCACGGTTGACCCAGGCATGATTGGTGCCCCGTTGCACGACCACGTCGCCCGCCTTCAGGTGGACCTCGGAATCGTCGAGCAGCATGTCAATCTCGCCGGATAAGATCACGGCGTAATCAATCGTTTTTGTTCGGTGCATGCCGGGGTGCCGCGGCCTGTCGCGGGACGGTCCTTCCGGCCCGATGCCTCTCTCCCGCATGAGCCGGATTCGGGTCGCGTAGTCGCCGGTGACGTCTTTCTCCGGCGCATACTCCACGATTCGGAAGATCGAACCGTTTGCGGGCGGCTCGACGCCGATATCCCGATCCGCCGCGTCCGCATTCCCGGTTAGGGCGGCGGGAGTGGATTCCGCGACCCAGAGCAACGTCAGGGTGTTTCCCAATTCTCTGCTGGCGCGGACTCGCTTCCCCGCATCATCGAACAGGACGATTGCCTTCCCGCTGGCGTCCTTCCCTGTGACGACCCGGCGAAAAGAAGAAGCCGCCGGCAATCGCCCGGATTGTGGGACCGGCCCGCTGGCTTGTTGCCCATAAGTTACCAGGGGTCCTGCCATCATCGCAACGCACAGGAGCGATGCAGACATCAACTTATTTGGATTGGCCATTTGCTTCTCCTCTTTCGCGTTCCCTCCCGATGGGGGGAGGCGTTCAGCCGCGGCGGGTTTTTCGCTCCGTGCGCCGCAACGCCCTGTTCGGCGCTCGGCCACTTCCCGAAGAACCGTAAAGCCTTTCCAGAATCCACTGCCGAAGCACGGTGGTTTCTTTGACGCCCTTGGAGCGCGCGATTTTCTTGAGATGCTGAGCCTCGGTAGCTGGCAGGTCAATGCGGAGTGACGCGCCCTGAGCGGGCACAAAGACCGGTTCGGTCGCTTCTTCCAGTTCCTCTGCAAAGTCCGTCAGATCGTGGGTGTCCCAGAACCGGGCCAATTCTTCAATGGAATCGGACTGCGGCAGATGGTGCCTTCTCATGGTTTTTTCCATCAGTGGTACCGCTCTTTCTCCTTCCGAGTCATCGGCCGCGCCGTAACCGGGAAACCCTTCCCATTTGGAAACTGTATCACAACACAGAAGAGTCGCCGCCCCGTGGAGGTTTCACCCAAAACATAATAGACCGGGTTTTTTCCGGAAGCCTTGGCACGCTGAACCCATGCCTGACCAAAACAAACCGCTTCAACTTCTTCGGGCTGAACGCCGTGACGGGCAATGTGAGCGACTCGATCTGGCGACCAGATGAACTCCCGAATGCGCACGCCTTGATTCTACATCGAACTTTGGCGCGCCGCCGGCCCAATACCGCCGAGATGGGTGGCGGTGCAGACCTAAAGCCCGAGCACCCGTTCTGCATTGGCATGGAACACCCGTTCCAGGACCTCGTCGGGAAGCCCGAGTTCCTTCCATTCGCGCAGCAGCCGCTCATACGGGATGCTGGGATAATCGCTCCCGAACAGAATCTTATCCTTTAACCGCCCGCGAATGTCGGTTTTCAACTGCGGCGGAAGATATTTCGGGGCCCAGCCGGAAAGTTCCCAAAAGACATTGCCCTTGTGCAGAGCGACCGCGATCATCTCATCCACCCAAGGCCAGCCGGGATGCGCCGCGACAATGGTCATGTTCGGGAAGTCGGCGGCCAGCTCGTCAATGGCCGCAGGATGCGCGTGTCGCAGCTTGGCGCCCATGCCGCCCGGCATCCCCGCTCCCATCCCGGTCGTTCCCACGTCAATCATCACCGGCACGTTTAATTCATTGATGACTTCAAAGAGGGGATAAAACCTCCGGTCATTGACCGCGAAATGGCCCATGATGGGATGGAAGTGAAATCCCAACATTCCCAGTTCCCGGATGGCGCGCCTGGCCTCGTTGATGGCGGCCTCTCCCTTGAAGGGGTCCACCGCGGCCCAGCACTGAATGATCCGATCCGGGTGGCGCTTTCGCATTCCGGACACAAAGTCGTTCGAGCAGGGAGGAGTGCCGATGGTGGTCTCAAGATCGAGCGCCACCAGAACGACCTCCACGCCGGCTAGGGTGAAGTCCTGGACGACCTCGTCCTCGGTCTTGAACGTCCAGGGGCGCTTCCAATACTTGGCGAGCGCGTCCACGTACGGTTGCTGGCAGGCGATGAATTCCCGGGTGTTCGAGTAAGCGTGCAGGTCAATCATTCGCATGGAAGTTTCTCTGAAACCGGAAACGTCCCGCTCTAGGCCGGTGTGCCGCGGGTCTGTTGCTCGGCGGCGAGCTTGGCTGAGATCATCTCGACCAGTTTCTTCTTGGATACCTTGCCGAAGGGCGACAGCGGGAACTCGGATGCGAGTTCCACCCGCTCCGGCAGCTTGAATTTGGCGATGCCCGCGTCGAGCAGATAGCGGACCACCTCGGGGAGCGTAATCGTTGCGCCAGGTTTTGGAATGATGAACGCGCAGGTGCGCTCGCCGAGCACCGGGTCAGGCATCGGGACGCAGGCCACGTTTTGCACCGCCGGATGCGTCAGGATCAGGTTCTCAATCTCTTCGGCGCTGATCTTCTCCCCGCCGCGATTGATCAAGTCCTTCTTCCGCCCTTCGACGACATAATTCCCGGAAGGGTGCCGTCGCATCAGATCGCCGGTCAAGTAGAAGCCATCCGGAGTAAAGGCGCGCGCGTTATGCTCGGGAGCGCGATAGTACCCCCGCAGGGTATACGGCCCGCGACAGGCCAGCTCCCCGACTTCGCCGTTGGGGACCTCGCGTCCTTCCTCGTCCAGCAATTTCACTTCGTCATCGGGCGAGACGGGCCGGCCGACGGTTTCCATCCGCACTTCCTCCGGATCGTCGAGCCTGACAAACATCAGCAGCCCTTCGGCCATGCCGAAGTTTTCCTGGACGCGAACGCTCGGAATCAGCTCTTGCGCGCGGCGCCGCACTTCCGGCTGGAGCCTTTGCCCGCCGCTTTGGATGACTCGCACGGAGGAAAGATCATGTTTCCCGATCAGCGGATCATTGAGCCACTTGATCAGCAGGGCGGGGACCACGGCCAGGTGAGTGATCCGCTCTTGCTCGATCAGCGGAAAGACATCCTTCGGGTTGGTGCTGGTAGATAGGACGCAGCGGCCGCCGCGCAGCAAATAGCCTTGGAGTCCCGGGCAGGCCAGCGGCAGGTTGTGCGCGATCGGCAACGCGATCAGCAGAACATCCTCGGACCGGACTTCAACCACGCCAGCCGCCATTTTCGAGTTGTAGACGTAATCATTATGCGTTCGCGGGATCAGCTTCGGGACGCCGGTGGTGCCGCCCGAAAGCTGGAATACCGCCGGGTCCGTCGGGTCAATTTTGATTTGGGCGAAAACATCCGGAGTGAGTCCGCTGTCTTCCTCGAGAAGCTTGCGCAGGGAGGGGAATCCCGGGGGCACATTCTCGCCGACCATCAGCAGTGATCGGAGCGCAGGGCACTCCTTCTGAATCCGTTGCGCAAGCTCCACAAAATGAAACTCGCCCAGGCGGTCGGGAAACGCGTACGCGACCGCGCCGGCCAATTCCACAAAGTGCCGAATCTCCCAGTAGCGATGGGGCGGCAGAGCCATGACCGGAATGGCTCCGATTTTTTGAAGGGCAAAATACAAGTACACAAACTCAGGGACATTGGGGAGTTGCACCACCACGCGGTCGAGCGGCCGGATTCCGAGTTGCCACAGATGAAGCGCCAGGCGTTCAGCCCGCTGCCCCAACTCTCGATACGAGATGCGCTCGGGCGACGCGACCAGAGCGATGCGGCCGGCGAACTGGCGAAACGTGTCGTCGAACACGGCGGACAGGGATCGGTCTACCCAATATCCCTTTTGCCGGTACCGGTCTCGAAATTCGGGAGGGAAGGGAACTACGCCATCGAGCAAGATCATTACTCCTGGAGGATTCGATAACCACGTGCACGTTTCCTTCGTGCCGTGGGTTTATCACTGAACGAACCCGGAACCTGCCCACGGCATAAACAACATGCCGTGGCTACCTCTCATCCGACGAGGCTATAGCCACCATCAATCACGACCACCTGGCCCGTGACGAAGTCGTTGGATTCGATCAGGCTGAGGATGGTCTGCGCGACATCGTCCGGGGTCGCCACGCGGCCGAGCGGGGTCCGCTGCGCCCGGCGCTCCATCAGGCGGTCGTACTGCTCGCCCAAGGCTGCTTTCATCCATCGGCCTTCCATCCATCCCGGGGCGACCGCGTTCACGCGCACTTCCGGCGCCAGGATGCGGGCGAAGGAAATGGTCATGGTGACGATGGCTGCCTTGCTGGCCGCATACGGAATGGCTTGCGCCGCCGGCCGGAGTCCGGCAATGCTCGACAGATTCACCACCGCCCCCTGGCCGGAGCGCTTGAGCAGCGGAGCTGCCGCCCGAGTCGCCAAGAATGTCCCGTGGACGTTGACGTTGAAGACGCGATTCCACACTTCGTCGGTAATGGCTTCGAGGTCTTCCGGGGCGCTGAAGTGGGTTGTGCCCGCCGCGTTGACCAGCACATCGAGGCGGCCGAACTTCTCCTCACACGCGGCCACCATCCGGCGGACTGCCGCGTCATCGCTGACGTCGCCGCGGAAAAGAAGCGCGGGGACTCCCATTGCTTCTACGTCCCGAACCGTCTCCTGCGCCTCGGCTTCGCTCTTGGTATAGTTGATGACGACGCGGCAACCCCGCCGCGCCAGCGCCAGCGCTGTGCTGCGGCCGATGCCCGTAGCCGATCCCGTTACAATGGCTGCCCGACCGTCCAGTTGCATAGTTCACCAGTTGGTTCACCCGAAAGAGCGAATTGTCCCCTGCCTCTTGCTATGGAGTCAAGTCCGGTTCGGCCTTCGGTGGTCTCCCCCATCTGTGTTGTTGACAACCCAGATTCGGATTCCTCGGTTCTTCCGGAACTTTCGGAAGAATTCCCTTGCCTGCGTTTCTGCGGGTCATCCATACTGCCGAGGGGGAGGGACTGGAATCGATTTGGACGCGCTCCCGAATCCATTCCCCGTCGGGCACAAATGATTGACATCCGCAACCGCTTTCAGTAACATCAGCGCATTGCCTTGCAGGGACAAGGGTTCGTCCAGGCAGAAAGTAGGAGCAATCGAGGTCCGGAGCGGGGCAAAACTCTACAGGCGGTGCCAAGACTATGGCCAAATCCCAGAAAATCTCCTCGGATCGTCGCAACTTCCTGAAACTTGCCGCCGGCAGCGCGGCGGCGCTGGTCGCAAAAAGCAATGTTTTAAGCGCGCAGCAGGCCCCGTCATCGCCGCCCGCAACTGAGCCGGCGGCGCATGAAGTCGAGATGCTGACCACGGACCGCACCGGCTCCGACTTCATGGTGGATGTAATCAAGTCGCTCGGCTTCGAGTACATCTGTTCCAATCCGGGATCGAGCTTCCGGGGGCTGCAGGAATCGGTGGTCAACTACGGCGGCAACCGCGCGCCCGAGTTCCTCACCTGTTGCCATGAAGAATCCTCGGTCGCCATGGGCCAGGGCTACTTCAAGATCGAGGGCAAACCGGTGCTGGTGATGGCGCACGGCACGGTCGGGCTGCAACACGCCTCGATGGCGATCTACAATGCCTATTGCGACCGCGTGCCGGTTTACATCATTCTCGGCAATACGATTGACGCGACCACGCGACGGCCGGGAGTGGAATGGGCGCACAGCGTCCAGGATGCGGCGGCGATGGTTCGCGACTATACCAAGTGGGACGATCTGCCGATCTCGCTCCCGCACTTTTCCGAGTCCGCCGTGCGCGCCTACAAAATTGCAATGACGCCGCCGATGATGCCGGTGGTGATGGTGGTGGACACCGACCTTCAGGAATCTCCGGTTTCGCAGAGCGCCAAGCTGCGAATCCCCAAACTCACCCTGGCGTCCCCGCCGCAGGGCGATTCGGGCGCGGTGGCCGAGGCAGCGCGCCTGCTGGTGGCCGCAGAAAATCCCGTCATCGTCGCCGATCGCGCCGCGCGCACAGCAGCCGGGATGAAGTATCTGGTCGAGCTGGCCGAACTCTTGCAGGCTCCGGTTGTTGACCAGGCCGGGCGTATGAATTTTCCTTCGCGGCATCCCCTCAACCACAGCGACCGCCCCGGGCGGCTGATCGCCGGCGCGGATGTCATCCTCGGCCTGGAGGTCTGGGACTTCTGGGGCACCGTCAACTCGTTCCGCGATCAGTTGCACCGCAGCTCGCGCTTGCTGACACGGCCGGGCACGAAGCTGATCCACATCACCGCCGGCGATCTCTATGCGAAGAGCAACTACCAGGATTTCCAGCGCTACGCGGAAGTGGATTTGTCCATCGCCGCTGACGCCGAGGCGACGCTTCCCGCGCTGATCGAGGCCGTCAAGCGCCTCACCAACGCCGATCGCAAGAGGGCGTTCCAGGATCGCGGCGCCAAACTGGCGGCGGCGCGTCAGGAAGCTAGGGAACGGGTCCGCGCCGAAGCGGCCTATGGCTGGGACGCCAGCCCGATCAGCACCGCACGGCTAGCCGCAGAATTGTGGGAGCAGATCAAGAATAAGGATTGGTCCTTGGTGTCGGAGGCCAGAAGCGCCAACGGCTGGGCGCAACGGCTGTGGGCGTTCGAGAAGCCGTATCACCACATCGGCGGCTCCGGCGGCGCGGGCGTCGGTTACATCGCGCCTTCCTCGGTCGGCGCTGCGCTGGCGAACCGGAAATATGGCCGGCTGTCGGTCAGCATCCAGAACGATGGCGACCTGATGTACGCCCCCGGCGTCCTCTGGACGGCCGCGCATCACCGCATCCCGATCCTGAGCGTCATGCACAACAATCGCTCGTATCATCAGGAGGTCATGCACATCCAGCGCATGGCCAACCGGCACAATCGCGGCATCGCCAACTCCCATATCGGCACGGCGATTGACAACCCCAACATTGACTACGCCAAACTCGCCCAGAGCATGGGTCTCTACGGCGAAGGGCCTATTACGGACCCGAAAGACCTCGGTCCGGCCATCCGGCGGGGGATCGCGGCGGTCGAACGCGGGGAGCCGGCGCTGATTGACGTCGTCACGCAGCCGCGCTAAGGAGGCCCGTGTGAACCGATTTGTTCGACACCGCAGCGTAAGGATCGCCGCCGCCGGGTTGATGATCGCGGTGGCCCTGATCGTTGCGCGTCTCGGCGCGGAAGCGCAGACTCCGGGAGCCACCCCCGGAGCGCAGACTGCCCCAGCGGGGAATACCCAAAACGGAAAACGGATTTTTGCCAGCTATGGCTGCTTCCAGTGCCACGGCCGCGAAGCGCAGGGAGGCATCGCCGGACCGCGCCTTGGCCCCAACCCCGTTCCCTTCGTAGCTTTCAGCCGCTACATCCGCCAGCCGGCAGGCCAGATGCCTCCGTACACCAGTAAAGTCGTCACGGACACGGAACTGGCGGACATTTACGCCTTTCTCCAGTCGCTTCCACAGCCGCCCAAAGACATTCCGTTGCTGAACAACTAATCTGGAAGCATAAGAAGCAAAGGAAACAAAGGAAGCAAAGGAAGCAAAGGAGAAAGGGGGCAATTTCCTCTGCCTCGTCTGCTTCCTGTGTCTCCTCTGCCTCCTGCATGACCCTGCGGGGCTATAATGGCGTCCATGAAGCCGGCCGCCTCGTGGGATGACCTGAAAGAACGGATTGAATTCTTCGTGCTGGGGCTGCGCCACCCCCTGTTGACCGAATCCGGACGAGAGGTTTGGGACCTCTCCACCAGCCACTATTCGCTTTCGACGGAATACAACAAGCTTCTCTGGCATGTCTGGAATGAGCAGAGCAATGCTGTTCGCCAGATTACCGGCATTCAGAAGGAAACCGCCGGGCGGATGGAGCTTCGCTTCCAAAAGTTTGGGAAAGGTCCGCCGGGAACCTTGATTCTCGCGGAGTCGC
>Ga0209343_10007594_pt1 | contig 12729 bp, 6 predicted proteins | sample RifCSPlowO2_02_FD_184026 | JGI IMG/M metagenome (GOLD analysis project Ga0209343, IMG submission 184026) | Groundwater microbial communities from Rifle, Colorado - Rifle CSP2_plank lowO2_0.2 (SPAdes) (version 2) | ecosystem: Environmental > Aquatic > Deep subsurface > Groundwater | place: Rifle... | reverse complement strand
CGATGGGCAGCAGATTGAGTTCGCTGTCGAGTACGTAGCATGTGCGCGGGCCGACCGGGGTGCCGATGGGGGCGTAGGCCGCTTGCAGCTCATCGCCGGCGAAGGCTTCCCAGATCAGCGGCGTGACCACGGTTTCGGTGGGGCCGTAGCCGTTGACGATGCGTGTGGGTTTTAGCACCCGCTGCATGCGCTCGTAGGTTTCGCGGGTAAAGGCCTCTCCGCCCAGGGTCCAGCTGCGTACATTCAGCGTCAGGTTCTGGCTTTCGATCCAGTCCAGCAGTTGCAGCGCATAACTGGGCGGGAAGATGGCGATGGTGACGCCCTCGTCCTGCAGCACCTGGCAGGTCTGCTCGGCGCTCCACAGCTGCTGATCGCGGATCACCAGGCGGCTGCCGAAGGCCAGCGGTACGGTCCAGCGCTCCACCGCGCCGTCGAAGCTGATCGAGGCGAAATGCAGTTCCACATCCTCGGGCGTCATGCCATAGCGCTGGCCGATGCACTGCACATGCATGCTCAGGCCGGCGTGATTGACCGCCACGCCCTTGGGCTGGCCGGTGGAACCGGAGGTGTAGATCAGATAGGCGAGATTGAGCGGATGGATATCGACAACAGGCGCAGCGCTGCGGTAGACAGACAGGTCGAGCCGATCCAGGCACAGGGTGTCCACTTCCGGTAGCCGGCCCGCCAGATCGCTGCTGGTAATCAGCCATTGCAGGCCCGAGTCCTCGACCATAAAGGCCAGGCGTTCGCGCGGGTAGCCGGGGTCCAGCGGCACAAAGGCACCGCCCGCTTTAAGAATGGCCAACAGGCCGACGATCATCGAATTACCGCGCTCCAGCGACAAGCCGACCCGCGCCTCCGGGCCGACGCCGCGCTCGATCAGCAGATGGGCCAGGCGGTTGGCCTGGGCCTCCAGTTCGGCATAGCTCAGGCGTTCGCCGCCATGCACCAGGGCGATGGCCTTGGGGCGCAGGCGCGCCTGTTCGGCGATCAGTTCGGGCAGCAGGCGCGATGGGTTATGGGCTTGCTGACACTGGTTCCACAGGGTCAGGCGTTGCTGTTCGGCATCGCTGTGCAAGCGCAACTGCGCCAGGCGGCTATCGGGCTGGGCGACGAACTCGCCGAGCAGCTGGGTAAAGCCGGTGATCAGCCGCTCGATGCTGGCTGCATCGAACAGGTCGGCGGCGTAGGCGAAGTTGATCTGCACCTGCTCGCCTTCGCCTTGCTGCGCATCCAGAGCCAGGTCGAACGGAATACGGCTGGCGGGAAACTCTTCCAGGCGCGCCTCGATGCCCGGCAACCCGTTGGCCAGCAGCGGGATCTGTCGGCGGTAGTTGAACGCCACCTGAAACAACGGCTGCTGCCCCAGGCTGCGCGCCGGTGCCAGCGCTTCCACCAGTTGTTCGAACGGCATCTGCTGGTGATTCAGGCCCTGGCGCAGGCATTGCCGCGTGCGGCCGACCCAGTCGCGCACGCTCAGCCCCGGCGAGGGTTGCCCGGCCAGCACCAGGGTGTTGACGAAGAAGCCGACGAGACGCTCATGACCACGGGCGCGGCCCGCCACTGGCACGCCGATGCGCACTTCGCGCTGGCCCGACAGCCGCGCCAGCTGCAGCTGCAGCGCTGCCAGCAGCACGCTGAACAGGGTCGCGCCGCAGGCTTTGGCCAGGCCGCGCAGACACCCAACCAGCTGCGGCTGCAGCTGCAGCTGGCGATAGGCGGCGCGGCGATCGGCCTGGCCCGGGCGGGTAAAGTCGGCGGGCAGCAGCAGGGCCGGCTGTTCCTCACCCAGCTGCGCGCGCCAGTAATCCAGTTGCTGCCGGCCTTCACCGCTGGCCAGCCACTGGTGTTGCCCCGCGGCGTAGTCGCAGTACTGCAGAGGCAGGGCTCTCAGCGTGGGCGCGCGGCGCTGCTGGTGGGCCCGGTAGAACTCGGCCAGGTCCTCGCACAGCACCCGCACCGACCAGGCGTCGGAGACGATGTGGTGCATGCTCAGCACCAACCCATGACGCTCGTCCTCCAGGCGATAGATCGCAGCGCGGATCTGCGGCCCGTGGCCGAGGTCAAAATGCCGCTCGACGAAGGCTCGCCCCTGCTCTTCGACCGCAGCCTGGCGCAGCGCCGCGGCCAGTTCGCCGAGATCGACCCGCTCCAGCGGCATCGGGCACACCGGCAGCACCGCCTGCCGGGCCACGCCATCCTGCTCGGCGAACACCAGACGCAGCGCGGCATGTCGGGCCAGCAGCTGATCCAGGCCGTAACGCAGGGCGGCGAGATCCAGCGCACCCTCGAGCCACAGCACGCCACCCAGGTTGTAGGCGCTGCTGGCGGATTCCAGGCGACTGAAGAACCACAGGCGCTGCTGCGCCGAGGACAACGGCACCCAGGCCAGGTCGGCGGAAGGCTGAGAAAGGCAATCGGCGGTCATGGACAACACCTCTAGGCACCCTGGGTGCGCGTAAGCGGCCTTGGCACGCAACAGATGCCAGGCGGAAATTCGATCGGGTTGAGCAGTTCGGCGCGCAGGCGGAAAGAAGGCTCGGCGACCCGCGCAGGGACAGGCCGAACCGCGGCCTCAGGCCGGCGTGGCCTGGCGCAGGCTCAGCGGGCGCATATCCGTCCAGACCTCGGCGATATGCGCCAGGCAGGTCTGCCGGTCACCACGCACGCCGACCTCCTGCCAGCCGGCGGGCACAGGCTTGTAGTCCGGCCAGATGGCGTATTGCTGCTCGGCGTTGATCACGACCAGAAAGCGGGTCTCGGGGCTGTCGAAGCTCATGGCGGGTCCTCGGTGCGAGCCGGGCTGTGCCGGCGATATGGATACAGACGAACTCAGTTGCGAATAATTTTGATTTACACGCGAATTTTGCACGTGCCGAGGCACGCTCCAACGGCGTTTCTGCTCATCGCCACGGCATGGTGACGCCGAGGCACGCAGCCCAACAAAATGAAGTAGGGTGCGCCGTGCGCACCAGAAAGCGGTATTGGTGCGCGCAGCGCACCCTACGAGATGTCCGGCACCTCCACGCGCCGCGCCGGCCCGCCGATTTCATGCAGGGCGTCGGCACTGGCGCGCTGGCGCTGCTCGCCGGTCAGCTCGAACAACTGACCGCCATCCATCTTCAGCAGGCGGTCGGCCTGGTCGAAATAGTGGTCGTCGTGGGTGATCGCCAGCACCGTCTTGCCGGCGGCCTTCAGTTGCGGCAGCAGTTCGCGGTAGAACAGCCGGCGGAACAGCGGGTCCTGATCCGCCGCCCATTCATCGAGCACCAGGATGTCGCGCCCTTCCAGCATCGCCAGCAGCAGCGCCAGGCGCTTGCGCTGGCCCTGGGAGAAGCGCGTATCGAGCAAGCGCCCCGCTCCGAGGCGCGCCTTGTGCGCCATATGCAGACGTTCGAGCCAGCCCTTGACCAGGCCATCGCCGACTTCGCTGCCCGCCGGGCCGAGCAGCCGGGCGAATAGATGGAAATCGGTGAATACGCTGGCGAACAACTGCCGATACGCCGGCCATTCGTCTTCATTCAGGGCGCGGCCGTCCAGGCGAATGGCACCGGAGTCGGGGCGATGCAGGCCGGTGAGCAGGCGCGCCAGGGTTGACTTGCCGCTGCCGTTGCCGCCCACCAGAAACACCAGCTCGCCGCGCTTGAGGGTCAGGTCGATAGGCCCGACATCGAAGCCAAGTTCGCCCGCCTCGCCCTCGCCGGGGTAGCGATAGCTGACGCCATCGAGGTGCAGCGCCTGCCAGTCGGCCGGCTGCTCGACATAGTCGAAGCCCTCGCGCTGCTCGGCCAGCTCCAGCGCCTCCAGCTTGCCCAGCGCCACCCGTGCGGCCAGCAGGCTGGGGATCGCCGCCACGCTGGCGACCATCGGTGCGCGCAGAAACAGCACGGTCAGGGCAAAGGTCGCCGCCACCGGCGCGGCCGCCCAGCCCAGGCCATTGGCGCAGAAGAACACCAGGCCGATGGTGCCCAGCACCATGCAATTGGCCCAGTTGCCGGCCAGGCCGTTGAAGATGTCGGCGCGGGTGACGTTGTCGCGGTAGCTGCGCGCGTTGCTGTCGAACTCTTCGCTGAACAGCAGGCGCGCGCGGTCGCGGTTCAGCGCCAGCTCCTTGCGCCCGTCGATCACCGCCTGGTAGTCCTGATAGAGGCGATCCTCGGCCTCGCGCAGCAGGCGGATATGGTGGTTGACCCGGCCGACGAACAGCCAGCCGACGCTCAGGGTAAAGCCCAGCCAGGCCAGGGTGACGCCGAATAGCGAGGGCGACAGCCAGGCCAGGTAGGCGAAGGCGGCCAGGCTGAGGATCAGCCCGTAGACCAGCTCGGGCAGGTAGACGAAGGCGATGGTGATATTGCGGATATCGCTCGACAGGCTGGCGAGAATGCGCGCCCCGCCGATCTGCTCCAGGCGCTCGATATCGGTGTCCAGCACCCGCTTGACCAGGTTGCGGCGCAGCCGATAGACGAAGCGATGGCCCAGGGTGTGCAGCGCCATCTGCGCCGCCGAGGCGCAGGCCAGCAGCAGAATCAGCAGACCGGCGAACTGCAAGAGCGCGCCGCCCATGGCCTCGCCGCCGGCGATCAGGCGCAGGTTGACGAAGGCGATCACCCCGACGCTCAACAGCGCGCTGCACAGGCTCAGCAGCAACACCCCGAGCAGCGGCAGACGGTTTTCCCGGAACAGCAAACGCAACAGCTTCATCGGTCGATATCCTCGGCGGGCCGCGGCCCGACTGAGCGGAAGAAAAGGGTCATGCCGCCGCGTCGCCCAGGCGCACACGGCAGTGGTAGACGGCGTCGCGCACCATTAAATGCACCAGGGTCGGCGAGGCGCGCAGGTGGCTGGCCACCTCGCGCTGGCTGTAGCCCTCCACCTGGCTCATGGTGAAGGCAGTACGGGTGCGCACCGGCAGTTCGGCCAGGGCATGCTGCAGGTGCTGCCAGTGCAGCTCGCCGAGCACCACCCGCTCCGGCGACGGGGTGGCGGCCGGCACATCCGGCAGCCGCTCCTCATCCACCTGATAACGCCCTTCCAGACCAAGCCGGCGCAGGCGGTCGATGGCCAGGTTGCGCACCACACGGAACAGGTATTTCAGGGCGTCGCGGATCGCCCGCGGGTCGCCGTCCTCCCAGAGTTTGAGGAAGGCATCCTGGACCACGTCTTCGGCGCGGGCACGGCAACCGAGCATGCCCTGAGCAAAGTCGGTGAGTGCGCCACGATGGCGGTTGTAGAGCTGCTCCAGCTCGACCTGCAGGGTCGCTCGCGAGGCACCGGGCAAGCCCGTGGCAGCGGCCGGCGAAGTCGCGGAGCAGAAACAGAAAGCGCCCATTGCTAGCCTCCTTGGCTCACATCAGACGCATATCTTAATGATAATAATTATCAATACAACCCTTGAATCTCAGGGTTATTGGCCATCCCATCATTTGATCGGCGGGGAACCCGCCATTTTCCGCTTGTAGTTGAGGGGCCGGGGTTGCGCAGGGCGGGTTAGACGAATTGCGCGCTCGGCCGCAAAAGCTTCGCGGGCATGGGCTAGGTGCCCCCGCCACTCCTACAGGTACTGCGCCAAGCCGGGTAGGAGCGGGCTTGCCCGCGATAGCGATGGTCGGTACGCCGCTGCGCACGCGGGCTTGCGCGGTCTTACTTACATAGGACGAATTGCGCGCCGGCCACAAAAGATTCGCGGACAAGGCTAGGCACCCCCGCCGCTCCTACAGGTACAACACCGAACCGCGTAGGAGCGGGCTTGCCCGCGATAGTGATGGTCGCAGCGCCGCAGTCTATTCCTGCTTGCGCGGCCAGATCAGGGTGAAGCAGGCACCGCCGAGGCTGGCGCTGCGGCTGATCTGCGCGCGGCCGGCGTGCCAGTAGATGATTCGCCGCACGATCGACAGGCCCAGGCCATGGCCGCCGGAGGCGCGGGTGCGGCTGTCGTCCAGGCGCAGGAAGGGGGTAAAGATATGTTCCCAGGCATCTTCCGGCACCCCGGGGCCGTCGTCCTCGATATCCAGGCGGCAGCGCTGCTGGCCGACCTGATAACTGACCCGCACCCGCGTCTCGGCATGGCGCATGGCGTTGCTCACCAGGTTCTGCAGGGCGCGGTGCAGGTAGCGCAGCTCGGCCTCGACGCAGGCTCCGCTGCCATCCGGGGCATCGCGTGAAGGGCCGCGCTCGACCCGTACGCCGGGGCGCAGCGGGGCCAGTTCGTCGATCACCTGGTCGATCAGCTTGCCCAGGTCGACCTGCTGGAAGTTCAGCGCCGGCGCGCCCTGCTCCAGGCGTGCGTAGGTCAGCATCTCGTCGACCAGCTTGTCGAGGTCCTGGATATCGCTGTCCATGCCGTCCATATATTTGCGCCGCGCCGTTTCATTCTCGGCATCGCCGATCATCTCCAGGCCGAAGCGCAGGCGCGCCACTGGGGTGCGCAGCTCGTGGGACACGGCGCGAACCATCTCGCGCTGGATGCTCAGGGAGCGCTGCAGGTGCTCGGCCATGGCATTGAAGGCCGCCGCCAGACGCCCCACCGAATCCGTGCCGCGGGTCGGCACGCGGGCATCCAGGCGGCCGCTGGCGATCCGCGTGGCGGCTCCTTCCAGGCCGCTCAAACGCTGTTCCAGGGGCCGCACCAGCAGGTAGACCATCAGCCCGATCAGGCTCAGGCCCAGGGCCCCGATCAGCACCAGCAGCTGCGGCGGATAGGGGTTCATCTGATACAGCGGGCCGATCTCCAGCACCCAGTCGGTATCGACGATGCCGGAGAACACATGGATGCTGTCGCCGCCGCGGCCCAGGGCCATCACCGTATCGCCCTCGTCCACCCGGCGGCGCTGGTCGGGGTCGAGGTCGGCCTGATCGAGGCGTACCAGGCGCAGGTCGAAGCCGAACTGCTTGGCCTGCTTCAGTTCGGCCAGCCGCCGTGGCTGCTCGTCCCAGGGGTAGCGCACCAGCTCGTCGATCAGCAGAAACGCCGTGGCCCGCGCCAGCTGTTCACTGACCTGCTGCACTTCACCGGTCAGCAGCAGCCCCTGCTTGTCGTCCAGCAGGCTGTAAACCCGGGCGGCATGGGGGCCAGTCTGCTGCACCACAACCTGGCCACGCTTGAGGCGGTTGCGCGCCCCGCCATCGAGCGTCACCTCGGCCACGGCCTGAATCTGCAAGGGGATGCCAAGCAGCCGCCCCCATACCGCCACCGCCCGCCGCCGCTCGACATCCACCATGGGCGCGAGGTTGTCTGCCATCAGGCGGAAGGTGCCCTGGGCCAGGCGCTCGCGGTATTGATCGGCGCGCACCTCGTTAAGCAGCTGCAGTGCGCCGACACCGAGCAGCGCCACCAGCACCAGCACGGCGAGCATGCCGCCGTAGATGCGCAGGAAGATCGAGTTCATGGCCGCGAAGTCATAGCAGCGCTTCAGCCGCTTCGGCGACAAACAGATAGCCTTTGCTGCGCACGGTCTTGATCAGCCGTGGGTGCATGGGGTCGTCACCGATCTTCGGGCGGATGCGCGAGATGCGCACGTCGATGGAGCGGTCCTGGCCGTCGTACTCAATGCCGCGCAAGGCGTTGAAGATTTCCTCGCGGGAGAGGATGCGCCCGGCGTTGGCGGTCAGCAGCCAGAGCAGGTCGAATTCGGCGCTGGTCAGTTCGATGGCCTGCTCACCCAGCCAGGCCTCGCGCATGGCGCTGTCGATCACCAGCGGGCCGAACTGCAGGCGCCGACGCTCGGCCACTGCCGCCACCTCGCTGCCTTCGCGGCGGCGCAACAGCGCGCGGATACGCGCCAGCAACACCCGCGGGCGCACCGGCTTGCACACGTAATCATCCGCGCCCATCTCCAGGCCCAGCACCTGGTCCATGTCATCGGTGCGCGCGGTCAGCATCAGGATCGGCCCCTCGTACTGGCCACGCACCTTGCGGCAGATCGACAGGCCGTCTTCGCCCGGCAGCATCAGATCGAGAATCACCAGATCCGGCTGCTCCTGCAGAATCCGCGCGGCGGCCAGCGCGCCGTCCATCTCGATGGACACGTTGAGGCCATTGCTCTGCAGGTATTCACGGGTCAACTCGGCCAGGCGCTGGTCGTCTTCGACAATAAGAATGTGCCACGACTGCTGCTCCACAACGAACTCCCAGATAGCGCGGAAACGGTGGGCATTGTATCAACGCGCGGGGCACTGCATAGCGCATGCCATACTTCAACGAAAAACACTAGATGTAGTATCAAGCAGCACCGCGTAACACTTCTGTAAAAAACCCCGACAGGCCCCGCCAACGGCGACGAACGGCGCACCCCAGCAGTGACGGGGGCTGCGCAGGAAAGCGCGTCTTTCACCCACAATTCACCCACAACTTATCCACAGGTTGTTCTTGTTCGCTCGCCTTGCAATACCCCAGATAGCGCATTATCTTGTATCCCCATCGCGCAACACCCACCACATGTTGGGTTTAGCCTGGCCACCGGACACAAGAAGAATGACACGCAAACGGCCTGATCCCAGTCCTTCGCCGGTGGTTTAAAACCGTTGCTACAGCCCGCCTGCCCTACCCCGGCAGACAGGCTCAAGGGTCGCGCCAGACGCGCCCGAATATGGATTCCGGAGCCCCCGCCGATGCGAGGGCACCACTAGATGTAGTAGCCAGGGCGGTAAAACGCCCCAGCAAGTGTCTTTTTAGCCAGGAAGGCGTTTTAGTCGTCCCTTCCCTGCCCAGTTTGCAAGTCCCTGTACGCCCGGCCCCTGGCTGTGCGCATGGCGTTGTTGAAATGGAATGAACGACAGTTCGTCGCAGTGATCGACAGTAAAGCGTCCAACTAACAAATACAGAACATGGAGATTTTCATGCATACCGACACCTCCCGCGAGAACCCGCAGGCCCAGGCGCCGCAGGCCGCCGATGACAACCAGAGCCTGAGCGCCACCGCGCCGGGCCAGCTGCGTGTGATCAAGCGTAACGGCACCGTGGTGCCGTACACCGACGACAAGATCACCGTTGCCATCACCAAGGCCTTTCTCGCTGTAGAGGGCGGCACCGCTGCCGCCTCGTCGCGTATCCATGAAACCGTCGAGCGCCTGACCGAGCAGGTCACCGCCACCTTCAAGCGCCGCATGCCCTCCGGCGGCACCATCCATATCGAAGAAATCCAGGACCAGGTCGAACTGGCCCTGATGCGTTCCGGCGAGCAGAAAGTCGCCCGTGACTACGTGATCTACCGTGAGTCGCGCAGCCAGGAGCGCAAGCGCGGTGCCACCAGCGACATCGCCCAGCCGCACCCGAGCATTCGCGTCACCCACCTCGACGGCAGCGTTGCGCCGCTGGACATGGGCCGCCTCAACACCATCGTCACCGAAGCCTGCGAAGGCCTGGCGGAAGTCGATGGCGCGCTGATTCAGAAAGAAACCCTGAAGAACCTCTACGACGGCGTAGCGCAGAGCGACGTCAGCACCGCCCTGGTGATGACCGCCCGTACTCTGGTTGAGCGTGAGCCCAACTACAGCTACGTCACCGCGCGCCTGCTGATGGACAACATCCGCGCCGAAGGCCTGGGCTTCCTCGGTGTCGCCACCAGCGCCACTCACCACGAGATGAGCGAGCTGTACGCCAAGGCCCTGCCGGCCTATATCGCCAAGGGTATCGAGTTCGAACTGCTGAACCCGGTGCTGGCCACCTTCGACCTGGAAAAACTCGGCCAGGCGATCAACCACGAGCGCGATCAGCAGTTCACCTACCTGGGCCTGCAGACCCTCTACGACCGCTACTTCATCCACAAGGACGGCACCCGTTTCGAACTGCCGCAGATCTTCTTTATGCGCGTGGCCATGGGCCTGGCCATCGAAGAGAAGCAGCGTGAAGAGCGCGCCATCGAGTTCTACAACCTGTTGTCGTCCTTCGACTACATGGCCTCGACGCCGACCCTGTTCAACGCCGGCACCCTGCGTCCGCAGCTGTCCAGCTGCTACCTGACCACCGTGCCGGATGACCTGTCGGGCATCTACAACGCCATCCACGACAACGCCATGCTGTCCAAGTTTGCTGGCGGTCTGGGCAACGACTGGACCCCGGTACGAGCTCTGGGCGCTTACATCAAAGGCACCAACGGCAAGAGCCAGGGCGTTGTGCCCTTCCTCAAAGTGGTCAACGACACCGCAGTAGCAGTCAACCAGGGCGGCAAGCGCAAGGGCGCGGTCTGCGCCTACCTGGAAACCTGGCACATGGACATCGAAGAGTTCATCGAGCTGCGCAAGAACACCGGTGACGACCGTCGCCGCACCCACGACATGAACACCGCGAACTGGATTCCCGACCTGTTCATGAAGCGCGTGTTCGACGACGGCCAGTGGACCCTGTTCAGCCCGTCCGAAGTGCCGGACCTGCACGACCTCACCGGCAAGGCCTTCGAAGAGCGCTACGAGTACTACGAAGCCCTGACCCAGTACGGCGGCAAGATCAAGCTGTTCAAGACCATCCAGGCCAAAGACCTGTGGCGCAAGATGCTCAGCATGCTGTTCGAAACCGGCCACCCATGGCTGACCTTCAAGGACCCATGCAACCTGCGCAGCCCGCAGCAGCACGTGGGCGTGGTCCACAGCTCGAACCTGTGCACCGAGATCACCCTGAACACCAACGCCGACGAAATCGCCGTGTGCAACCTGGGTTCCGTGAACCTGCCGAACCACATCGTCGACGGCAAGCTGGACACCGCCAAGCTGCAGAAGACCATCAAGGTCGCCGTGCGCATGCTCGATAACGTTATCGACATCAACTACTACTCGGTGCCGCAAGCGAAGAACTCCAACTTCAAGCACCGCCCGGTCGGCCTCGGCATCATGGGTTTCCAGGACGCCCTGTACCTGCAGCACATCCCCTACGGCTCCGATGCCGCAGTGGAATTCGCCGACAAGTCGATGGAAGCGGTCAGCTACTACGCCATCCAGGCCTCCTGTGACCTGGCCGACGAGCGCGGCAGCTACGAGACCTTCCAGGGTTCGCTGTGGAGCAAAGGCATCCTGCCACTCGACTCGCAGCAGATCCTGATCGAGCAGCGCGGCCAGAAGTACATCGACGTCGACCTGACCGAGTCCCTGGACTGGGCCCCGGTCCGTGCCCGTGTGCAGAAAGGCATCCGTAACTCGAACATCATGGCCATCGCACCGACCGCCACCATCGCCAACATCACTGGCGTATCGCAGTCGATCGAACCGACCTACCAGAACCTCTATGTGAAATCGAACCTCTCGGGCGAATTCACCGTGATCAACCCCTACCTGGTGCGCGACCTCAAAGCCCGCGGCCTGTGGGACTCGGTGATGATCAACGACCTCAAGTACTACGACGGTTCGGTACAGCAGATCGAGCGCATCCCGCAAGAGCTGAAAGACCTCTACGCCACCGCGTTCGAAGTCGACACCAAGTGGATCGTCGATGCCGCCAGCCGTCGCCAGAAGTGGATCGACCAGGCGCAGTCGCTGAACCTCTACATCGCAGGTGCCAGCGGCAAGAAGCTCGACGTGACCTACCGCATGGCCTGGTACCGTGGCCTGAAAACCACCTACTACCTCCGTGCCCTGGCCGCGACCAGCACCGAGAAGTCCACCATCAACACCGGCAAGCTGAATGCCGTGTCCAGCGGTGGCAACGATGGCCTCAGCGCAGCACCGGCCAAGGCCCCGGAAGTGGAAATGAGCGCAGGCCCGGCTCCAGTACCAAAGGCTTGCGCGATCGATGAACCAGACTGCGAAGCCTGCCAGTAAGGTGTTCGACAGCGCGCGGAGCTGAGCGGCATTCGCGGCGTTACCTGCCGGAGCGGCCCCCATCACGTACAGTCGTACGCTCAGGGGCTCCACTCCAGCAGGTGCCTAGCGACTACTCGCTCAGCTACACGCTCGAATGTCGAACGAAAAGCTAGAGCAACACCCTGTAGGAGCTAGCTTGCTGGCGATGCCTTAGCTGAACCGGCAGCCCTACAAAACGTGCTGCATGAACACGGTCAGTCCCCTCGCCCCTCCGGGGAGAGGGCTAGGGTGAGGGGCTAAAGCAACACCACCCTCCCCCATAAACACCCGCCACGTTCCCCAGGGAGCGCGGCACGGAGGTAGAGGACAGGCCCGACAGGGCCGCCCACCCCCGACCAGCGGTACCCGTTTTGCCCTTGCGCGCTGTACGCAACGGAACATAATCAGAAGTAACTGTATATCCATACAGGCCGGTCATTTCACCGGCCCGCAAGCAGGAGCCAAGCCATGCTGAGCTGGGATGAATTCGATAAGGAAGACGGCGCAGACGCAGTCGTTGCCAGCAACACCACCGCCCAAGTTGCGGACATGAACATCGACAAGCTCGACCAGGTCGGCGGTGCCGCCGCGGTCGAAGCCCGCGCCATCGCCGCCGATGACAGCGCCGCCGTGGCCCGCGCCAAGGCCGCCCTCGACCAACTCGACATCGCCGAAGGCCTGGCCGAGCTGGAAGGTGCCTCCGCCCGCGTCGCGGTCGACGAAAAGCGCATGATCAACTGCCGCGCCGACCTCAACCAGCTCGTACCCTTCAAGTACGACTGGGCCTGGCAGAAGTATCTGGATGGTTGCGCCAACCACTGGATGCCCCAGGAAGTGAACATGAACGCGGACATCGCGTTGTGGAAAAGCACCGACGGCCTGACCGACGACGAGCGCCGCATCGTCATGCGCAACCTCGGCTTCTTCTCCACCGCCGACTCCCTGGTCGCCAACAACCTGGTG
>Ga0209343_10007588_pt1 | contig 12738 bp, 10 predicted proteins | sample RifCSPlowO2_02_FD_184026 | JGI IMG/M metagenome (GOLD analysis project Ga0209343, IMG submission 184026) | Groundwater microbial communities from Rifle, Colorado - Rifle CSP2_plank lowO2_0.2 (SPAdes) (version 2) | ecosystem: Environmental > Aquatic > Deep subsurface > Groundwater | place... | reverse complement strand
GAAGGCGAACTGCGCCGCTTCGTGGCTGGCGCGCTGCGGCCAGCGCTGGGTGATGGCCTTCTTGCGGGTGTAGAAGCGCACACCGTCCGGGCCGTAGGCGTGCAGGTCGCCGAACAGCGAGCGCTTCCAGCCGCCGAAGCTGTGGTAGCTGACCGGTACCGGCAGCGGTACGTTGACGCCGACCATGCCGACTTCGATTTCGTCGCAGAACAGCCGCGCTGCTTCACCGTCGCGGGTGAAGATGCAGGTGCCGTTGCCGTATTCGTGATCGTTGATCAGCTGCATGGCTTGTTCCAGGCTGCCGACGCGGACGATGCACAGCACCGGGCCGAAGATTTCGTCGGTGTAGATGGTCATCTCCGGGGTCACCTTGTCGAACAGGGTGCCGCCGACGAAGAAGCCGTTCTCGTTGCCCCCCACCACCAGATCGCGGCCGTCGACCACCAGGCTTGCGCCCTGGGCGACGCCGGCGTCGATATAGCCTTTGACCTTGTCACGCGCAGCGCCGGTAACCAGCGGGCCCATGTCCAGGCCGCAGGAGGTGCCGGCACCGATTTTCAGGGCCTTGATCTGCGGCACGATCTTCTCGACCAGCGCATCGGCGATCTGGTCGCCTACGCACACGGCCACCGAGATGGCCATGCAGCGCTCGCCGCAAGAACCGTAGGCCGCGCCCATCAGTGCGCTGACGGCGTTATCCAGGTCGGCATCGGGCATCAGTACGGCGTGGTTCTTCGCGCCGCCCAGGGCCTGTACGCGCTTACCGCGCTTGGTGCCTTCGCTGTAGATGTATTCGGCAATCGGCGTGGAGCCGACAAAGCTCAGGGCTTTGACTTCCGGCGCTTCGATCAGCGCATCCACGGCTTCCTTGTCGCCGTGCACCACGTTGAGCACGCCTTTCGGCAGACCGGCCTCGATCAGCAACTGGGCGATATACAGGGTGGAGCTTGGGTCACGCTCGGACGGCTTCAAGATAAAGCAGTTGCCGCAAACGATGGCCAGCGGGTACATCCACAGCGGCACCATGGCCGGGAAGTTGAACGGGGTGATGCCGGCAACCACGCCGATGGGCTGCATGTCGCTCCAGGCGTCGATGTTCGGGCCGACGTTGCGGCTGTACTCGCCCTTGAGGATTTCCGGGGCGGCGCAGGCGAATTCGACGTTCTCGATACCGCGCTTGAGTTCACCGGCGGCGTCTTCCAGGGTCTTGCCGTGCTCTTCGCTGATCAGCTTGGAGATGGCCGCTTCGTGCTGCTCGAGCAGCTGCTTGAAGCGGAACATCACCTGGGCGCGCTTGGCCGGCGGGGTGTTGCGCCAGGCCGGGAAGGCGCTCTTGGCCGAGTCGATGGCCAGTTGCATGGTGGCGCGGTCGGCCAGGGCTACTTGCTTGGTGACTGCACCGGTGGACGGGTTGAACACGTCTGCGTTGCGGCCGGTGCCGGTAGTCAGTTCGCCGTGGATCAGGTGGTTAACGATGGTCATGGCAATTCCTTAATAACGGATCTTGTTGTGTAGGAGCGGGCTTGCCCGCGATTCGCTGGTGGCTTGATCGCGGCCAAGGCCGCTCCTACAGGGAATAGTGGGTGGCTTAGTCGAGGTTGTTCAGTACATCGCCGACGGCGTTAAACACCGAGTCCAGCTGCTCGGGCGTGGTGTTGAAGGTTGGCCCGAACTGCAGGGTGTCGCCACCGAAGCGCACGTAGAAACCGGCGTTCCACAGTTTGATACCGGCTTCAAACGGACGAATTACCGGGTCGCCGTCACGCGGAGCGATCTGGATCGCGCCGGCCAGGCCGCAGTTGCGGATGTCGACCACGTTCTTGCTGCCCTTGAGGCTGTGCAGCTTGTCTTCGAAGATCGGCGCGAGGGCAGCGGATTGCTCGATCAGGTTGTCGCGCTTGAGCAGCTCCAGGGTCGCCAGGCCGGCGGCGCAGGCCACCGGGTGGCCCGAGTAGGTGTAGCCGTGGCCGAACTCGACCATGTGCTCGGGGATCGCCTGGTTCATAAAGGTGTTGTAGATCTCGCTGGAGGCGATCACTGCGCCCAGCGGAATCGCGCCGTTGGTGACCTGCTTGGCGGTGTTCATGATGTCCGGGACCACGCCGAAGAACTCGGCACCGGTCCACTTGCCCATGCGGCCGTAAGCGGTGATCACTTCGTCGAAGATCAGCAGGATGTTGTGCTGGGTGCAGATCTCACGCAGGCGCTGCAGGTAGCCAACAGGCGGCACGATCACGCCGGCGGAACCGGACATCGGCTCGACGATCACGGCAGCGATGTTCGAGGCGTCATGCAGTTCGATCAGTTTCAGCAGCTCGTTGGCCAGCTCCACGCCGCCAGTCTCGGCCATGCCTTTGGTGAAGGCCAGGTGCGACTGCAGGGTGTGTGGCAGGTGGTCGGCGTCCATCATCTGGCCGAACATCTTGCGGTTACCGCCGATGCCGCCCAGCGAGGTGCCGGCGATATTCACGCCGTGGTAGCCACGGGCGCGGCCGATAAACTTGGTTTTGCTCGGCTGGCCTTTCAGGCGCCAGTAGGCCCTGGCCATCTTCACCGAGGTGTCGGCGCACTCGGAGCCGGAGTCGGTGTAGAACACGTGGTCGAGACCGGCCGGAGTCAGCTCGGTGATTTTCTCGGCCAGCTGATAGGACAGCGGGTGGCCGTACTGGAAGCCCGGGGCGTAATCGAGGGTACCCAGCTGCTTGGCCACGGCGTCCTGGATTTCCTTGCGGTTATGTCCGGCACCACAGGTCCACAGCCCGGACAGGCTGTCGAACACGCGGCGGCCCTTGTCGTCGATAAAGTGGTTGCCGTCGGCAGCCACGATCAGGCGCGGGTCGCGCTTGAAGTTGCGGTTGGCGGAGAACGGCATCCAGTGCGCATCCAGCTTGAGCTGGCTGGCCAGGGACGGGACTTCGGTCTGCGGCATGTTCATGGTGCGGCCTCGCAAGGAAGGGCGGTGTTCTTAGATAGAGAGCAGTTGCCAGTAAAGGTGCCACGGGCTTAGAGTCATGAAAACCAGACTCTTCTTATCTTTAGTTAAGCGTCTACTAAACAAACAGCAGTAAACAATGAGCAACCCGCAATGAGCACCCGTCGCCCCGACCCGCTGGCCCAGGTCAGTGATTTTGATATTCGCCTGCTCAAGCTGTTTCGCAGCGTGGTGGAATGCGGCGGTTTTTCCGCTGCGGAAAGCGCCTTAGGGATTGGCCGCTCGGCGATCAGCCAGCAGATGAGCGATCTGGAACAGCGCCTCGGTTTGCGTCTGTGCCAACGCGGCCGCGCCGGCTTTGCCCTGACCGAAGAAGGCCGCGAGGTGTACCAGAGCACCCAGCAGTTGCTGGCGGCGCTGGAGAGCTTTCGTACCGAGGTCAACGGCCTGCACCAGCACCTGCGCGGCGAGCTGAATATCGGCCTGACCGACAACTTGGTGACGGTGCCGCATATGCGCATCACCAACGCCCTGGCGCGCCTGAAAGAGCGTGGCCCGGACGTGCATATCCATATCCGCATGACCCCGCCGAGCGAGGTCGAACAGGGCGTACTCGATGGCCGTCTGCATATCGGCGTGGTGCCGCAAGTGACGGCGTTGTCCGGGCTGGACTACCAGCCGCTGTACGATGAGCGCTCGCTGCTCTACTGCGCGGTCGGCCACCCGCTGTTCTACGTCGATGATCAGCAGCTGGAAGATGAACGGCTGAACGCTCAGGAAGCCATCGCCCCGACCTTTCGCCTGCCGCCCGAGGCGCAGAGCCACTACCAGGCGCTCAATTGCACCGCCAGCGCTTCGGACCGTGAGGGCATGGCCTTTCTGATTCTCACCGGGCGCTATATCGGCTACCTGCCCGACCATTACGCCCAGGCTTGGGTGCAGCAGGGCCGCTTGCGGGTGCTGAAACCGACCAGCCGCTTCTACGATATCAGCCTGGCCTCGGTCACCCGCAAGGGCCGCCGCCCGCACCTGGTGCTGGAAAGCTTTCTCGAGGCGCTGGCCGCCAGCGCCTGAACACCCTAACAGACCGCTGAAAAACTACCTACGTTGGCAATACTGCGTTAAAAACGGCCTCAAAATGCTCATTTACAGCAGTAAACTCCGCTTTCTCGGCCGTTTTTGCCTTGTCTTGCCTGCCTCGCCAACGTTTTTCAACGGCCTGCTAACCAAGGGGCTGAGCATGCACGAATACGGTGCAAATACCCGCCTAAATGGCGGTTATCGCGTTTTTTTGCCCCTTGCGCTTGTCACCTCGGCGAGTGTGGGTTATCAGTGCAGTCGTCCGAAAACCTGACCACTGCGGAAGCGCCCATGACTGTTGAAGTACTCGCCCACTGTACCGACCCGAGCGCCAAACCCGCCGGGCGGATTCGGCAGAAAAACGAAGAAGCGATCATCAAGGCCGCCGAGGAGGAGTTCGCCCGTCACGGTTTCAAGGGCACCAGCATGAACACCATCGCGCAGAACGTCGGCCTGCCCAAGGCCAACCTGCATTACTACTTCAGCAACAAGCTGGGCCTGTACCAGGCGGTGCTGAGCAATATCCTCGAACTGTGGGACAGCACCTTCAACAACCTGACCGTCGACGACGACCCGGCCGAAGCCCTGACCCGCTATATCCGCGCCAAGATGGAATTCTCCCGCCGCCACCCGAAAGCCTCGCGCATCTACGCCATGGAAGTGATCAGCGGCGGCGAAACCCTTTCGCAGATGCTCAGCCAGGACTACCAGACCTGGTTCCGTGGTCGCGCCGCAGTGTTCGAGGCCTGGAGCGCCGCCGGCAAGATGGACCCGGTCGACCCGGTGCACCTGATCTTCCTGCTGTGGGGCAGCACCCAGCACTACGCCGACTTTGCCTCGCAGATCTGCCGTGTCACCGGCACCTCGCGCCTGACCAAGCAGGACTATGAAGTGGCCGGCGACAACCTGATCCGCATCATCCTCAAGGGCTGCGGTCTGACACCTCCTGTCAAAGACGCCTGATGCCCTTTACCCTGCTCGGCCCTTGCGATTACCGCGAGGAGATTCGCAAAAGCCGCTTTCTCGCCCTCGCCGTGCCGGTTGCCGGCGCGGCCGAGGCGCAGGCGTTTATCGCGGCGCACAGCGATGCCAGCGCCAGCCATAACTGCTGGGCCTGGAAGGTTGGCCAGCAGTACCGTTTCAGCGATGACGGCGAGCCCGGCGGCACCGCTGGCCGGCCGATACTCGCGGCGATCGAAGCCCAGGATATGGACCAGGTGGCGGTACTGGTGATCCGCTGGTACGGCGGTATCCAGCTCGGCACCGGCGGCCTGGCCCGTGCCTACGGCGGCAGCGCCAACAAATGCCTGCAAAGCGCCCCGCGCATCGAGCTGGTGGCCCGCGAGCAGTACCGCTGCCATTGCCTGTTCGCCGAACTGCCGCTGCTCAAGGCGCGTCTGGCGGAACTGGACTGCCTGCTGGAAAGCGAAAGCTACGACGCCACGGGGGCCGAACTGCAGCTGGCCATCCCTGCCCCACGGGTCGCCGAGCTGCAGCGGTTGCTGGCGGATATCAGCCGTGGGCGGATCGAGCTGCGGCCGCTGTAGGGGCACTGCGCTACGCTTCTTCCTTGTGTCGTGAGTCCGCAGCTTATTTCACGAGTTATCGCGGGCAAGCCCGCTCCTACAAGGGATAGCGGCGTGACCGCGATTGCCGGGCGCGGCACGCTTTTGTAGGAGCGGCCTTGGCCGCGATCCATTTCGAATAACCCATGGAGGCAATGGAATGCCTGCGAAACCCCATGGCCATAGCCTGCGGCGTGGCCGCTATTCAGAGCCGGGACGCCTTTACCTGCTGACCACCACACTGTTACAGCGCCGCCCGCTGTTTTATGACTTCGCTTTGGCGCGTCTACTGGTGGCAGAGCTGCGCGCAGCCCATGAACAACATCAGGTGGCATCTCTAGCCTGGGTAGTCATGCCCGATCACCTGCATTGGCTTGTGCAACTGCAAACAGGCTCTCTGGATGAACTGATGCGCCCTATCAAAAGCAACAGCGCACGGCTGATCAATCAGCGCCTGGGCACACAGGGCCCGATCTGGCAGCCGGGTTACCACGACCGCGCGCTGCGCCGGGATGAAGACCTGCAATCGGCGGCTCGTTATATCGTCGCCAATCCGCTGCGAGCAGGCCTGGTGGCACGTATTGGCGATTACCCATTGTGGGATGCGATGTGGTTATAAGCCTGCGTCGGGCTCAGGATTTATCGCGGGCAAGCCCGCTCCTACAAAAGCGTACATCCCCTGCTATCGCAGTCACGCCACCATCCCCTGTAGGAGCGGGGGGGACGCCCAGTTCTTGCCCGCGATGCGCCAAAACGCACCAGCCATCAAGACCACGCACCAAGCTGGAGCCACCCGCTGGCGAGACATTGTGGCGGGGCTTGCACGAGTGCGGGCCGCTGGCTTTTCTGACCCACTGGCCAGCTTTTTGCTTTAGCCAGGCCAGTTGTCATTCCTGAGCCACTGCCCATGTCCAGTTCCCCCTCTGTTCCACGCTTGCAGCTGAGCGGTATCAGCAAGCGCTACCCTGGCTGCCTGGCCAACGACCGTATCGACCTGAGCATCGCCCCTGGGGAAATCCATGCGTTGCTCGGCGAGAACGGTGCCGGCAAGAGCACCCTGATGAAGATCATCTACGGCGTCACCCAACCCGACAGCGGCGAGATTCACTGGCAGGGTGAAGCCCTGAAAATGCGTGACCCGGCCATGGCCCGCAGCCTCGGCGTGGGCATGGTGTTTCAGCACTTCTCGCTGTTCGAAACCCTGAGCGTGGCGGAAAACATCGCCCTGGCCATGGGCGCGGCGGCCGGCACACCCAAGCAGCTGGAGCCGAAGATTCGCGAAGTCTCCCAGCGTTACGGCATGGCCCTGGAACCGGGCCGGCTGGTGCACAACCTGTCCATCGGCGAGCGGCAGCGGGTGGAGATCGTGCGCTGCCTGATGCAGGACATCAAACTCTTGATCCTCGATGAGCCGACCTCGGTGCTCACCCCGCAGGAAGCCGACGAGCTGTTCGGCACCCTGCGCCGCCTGGCCGCCGAGGGCTGCAGCATCCTGTTTATCAGCCACAAGCTCGGCGAAGTGCGCGCCCTGTGCCAGAACGCCACGGTGCTGCGCGGCGGCAAGGTGTCGGGGCATTGCGTGCCGGCCGAATGCAGCGATCTGCAGCTGGCGCGGCTGATGGTCGGGGACGCCGAAGGGCTGGAAAGCAGTTACCCGAAAGCCAGTGGCGGCCTGCCGCGACTGCGGGTGGATGACCTCAGCTGGCACAACGCCGATCCGTTCGGCTGCACCCTCAGCCAGATCCGCCTGGAGGTGCGCAGCGGTGAGATCGTCGGCATCGCCGGGGTGGCCGGCAATGGCCAGGATGAACTGCTCGCCCTGCTCAGCGGCGAAACCCGCCTACCGCGCAACGAGCACGCGCGCATCAGCCTCGATCAACAGCCCATCGCCCACCTGCACCCGGATGCGCGACGCAAACTCGGCCTGGCCTTTGTCCCGGCCGAGCGCCTGGGCCATGGCGCGGTGCCGGACATGAGCCTGGCCGACAACGCCCTGCTCACTGCCTTCCAGCAGGGCCTGCTGAGCAAGGGCCTGATTCAGCGCGGCAAGGTGCGCGCCCTGGCCGACCAGATCATCCAACGCTTTGCGGTGAAAACGCCGGATGCCGATGCGCTGGCGCGCAGCCTTTCCGGCGGCAACCTGCAGAAATTCATCCTCGGCCGCGAGATTCTGCAGCAGCCCAAACTGCTGGTGGCGGCGCACCCGACCTGGGGCGTCGACGTGGGCGCGGCGGCGGCGATTCATCGCGCGCTGATTGCCCTGCGCGATGCCGGTGCAGCGATCCTGGTGATTTCCGAAGACCTCGACGAGCTGTTCCAGATCAGCGACCGCATTGGCGCGCTGTGCAGCGGCAAGCTCTCGCCCCTGGCCGCCACCGCAGAAACCGAAGCGGTTGAAGTCGGCCGCTGGATGGCCGGCGAATTCGCCCCGCTGCCCCCCATCACAAGCCCGCTCGCAGCCCCTGCTGCCCACCTGAGCTGACGGAGTTTTCCATGCTGTTATCCCTCGAACCGCGCGGTCAGCAATCGCGCGCCATGCTCTGGTTGTCGCCGCTGCTCGCCGCCGTGCTGACCCTGCTCAGCGGCGCGCTGCTGTTTAGCCTGCTCGGCCACGACCCGCTGCAGACCCTGCACACCCTGCTGATTGCGCCGCTGGCCGACTGGTACGGCGTCTCCGAACTGCTAGTCAAGGCGCTGCCGATCCTGCTCTGCGCCCTCGGCCTGGCCGTGGCCTACCAGGCCCGCATCTGGAATATCGGCGCGGAAGGTCAACTGCTGCTCGGCGCGCTGGCCGGCAGCGCCATGGCGATCCAGCTTATCGACTGGGACAGCCGCTGGGCGCTGGTCTGGGTGGTACTCGCCGGCGTGGCGGCGGGTGCGGCCTGGGGCGGGCTGACCGCCTGGCTGCGCACCCAGTTCAATGCCAACGAAATTCTCACCAGCATCATGCTCAATTACATCGCGCTGAACCTGCTGCTGTTCTTCGTGCATGGTCCGCTGAAGGACCCGGCCGGCTTCAACTTCCCCGAGTCGGCGATGTTTGGCGATGCCAGCCGCCTGCCGCTGGTGAGTGAAGATGGCCGCCTGCACGCCGGCCTGTACTTCGCCCTGCTGGCCCTGGTGGCGGTATGGGTGCTGTTGCACAAGAGCTTTCTCGGTTTTCAGATCAAGGTACTCGGCCTCGACCGCCGCGCCGCCGGCTTTGTCGGTTTTCGCGAGAAGCGCCTGGTGTGGTTTGCCCTGCTGGTCAGCGGCGGCCTGGCCGGATTGGCGGGGGTCGGTGAAGTGGCCGGGCCGATTGGCCAACTGGTGCCGCAGGTCTCCCCAGGCTATGGCTACGCGGCGATCACCGTGGCCTTTCTCGGCCGCCTCAATCCGCTCGGTATCGTCTGCGCCAGCCTGCTGATGGCCCTGCTCTACCTGGGCGGCGAGAACGCACAGATGACCATGAACCTGCCCCAGGCGATCACCCAGCTGTTCCAGGGAATGATGCTGTTCTTCCTGCTCGCCTGTGACGTGCTGATCCTCTATCGGCCACGGCTGAAGTGGAAATGGGCCAGCCTTCCGGTACTGAAAAAAGTGGCAGCCTGAACGGCCCCCCCCCTCACCCCAGCCCTCTCCCCAAAAGGGAGAGGGGACAGAAGCGGCGCGCGACTTCGAGTCAACGCGGTACAGCTCCCTCGCCCCTCCGGGGAGAGGGCTGGGGTGAGGGGGGGAAGCCTCTGCAGATGAATTGAAGCAATAGCCAAATCCGGAGCAACCGATGGACCTCGACCTGTTAAGCAATATTTTCTACGCCATGGTGCGCACCGGTACGCCGCTGCTGCTGGTGGCCCTGGGTGAACTGATCTGCGAGAAGAGCGGTGTGCTCAACCTCGGTCAGGAAGGCATGATGCTGTTCGGCGCGGTGATAGGTTTTATCGTCGCCCTGAGTACCGGCAACCTGTGGCTCGGCGTGCTGCTGGCGATGAGCGCCGGCATGCTGCTGTCCATGCTGTTCGCCGCCGTGGCCCTGGGTTTCAACGCCAATCAGGTGGCCACCGGCCTGGCGCTGACCATCTTTGGCGTCGGCCTGTCGACCTTTGTCGGCGCGGCCTGGGTCGGCAAGCCACTGGCAGGCTTCGAGCCCATCGCCATTCCGCTGCTCAGCGAGATTCCGCTGATCGGACGCATGCTGTTTGCCCAGGACATCCTGGTCTACCTGTCCTTCGCCCTGTTCGGATTGGTGGCCTGGGTCCTGCTGAAAAGCCGCATCGGCCTGATCATCCAGGCGGTCGGCGAAAACCCCGACGCCGCCAGCGCCATGGGCCTGCCGGTGCTGCGCGTGCGCACCCTGGCGGTGCTATTCGGCGGTGCCATGGCGGGGCTTGCCGGCGGCTACCTGTCGCTGGCCTATACGCCGATGTGGGCGGAAAACATGACCGCCGGGCGCGGCTGGATCGCCCTGGCGCTGGTGGTATTTGCCAGCTGGCGGGTGCTGCGCGTGCTGCTCGGGGCCTACCTGTTCGGCCTGGCCAGCATCATCCACCTGGTGGCCCAGGGCATCGGCCTGTCGATCCCCTCCAACCTGCTGGCGATGCTGCCCTATGTGGCGACCATCCTGGTCTTGGTGCTGCTCTCGCGGGACGCGATCAAGACCCGCCTGTTTGCCCCCGTGTCCCTGGGCAAGCCCTGGCAGCCGGGGCGCTGATGCTTTTACCTTGTCGCGGCTAAAGCCCCTCCCACAAGAGCAACACCAGTCTGTGGGAGGGGCTTCAGCCGCGATAGCCATTACAGCCACACCGCATCCCATAGCGGGTAGTCACCGACCCGCTCCACCAGCCCCGCCCGCAATGGGTTAGCCACGATATAGCGCGCTACCGGCAACACATCTTCTTCTTTGCGTAGCGCATGGTCATGAAAACCGTCCTGCCACAGTCGACCATTTCGACCAGCAAGCGAATTGATCTGCCGAGCACTGCGGCCTTTCACCCGACGCATCAACTCACTGAGTGAGCCGCGATGCAGCACCAGCAACCAGTGCAAATGATCAGGCATCACCACCCAGGCCAGTGACTCGACCAGACCATCGACTTGGGCGGCTCTTAACTCTGCAGCCACCAGCCGGCCAAACTGGAAGTCCGCAAAGATCGGCTCTCGCATCTCGACAGTGGCCGTTAGCAGGTAGATACGCTGATCCTCGGAAAAACGGCCGATGCGTAGCTGCTTTGAATGGGGCATTCCATTGCCTCCTTGGGGTTCTCGCTACACGGTTATAGCTGCTTGAACCGCACTATCGCCAGTCGCGGCTAAAGCCCCTCCCACAACAGCCGCTTCCCAAGATTGCTGCGTCCCGTGGGAGGGGCTTCAGCCGCGACATCCCAGCACCACCATCGCACCAGCAGGCAGCACACCAACCCTCTTCCGCACCAGCACAGCACCACCACAGAACCCCGCCCCGGCGGGGTTCTGCGTAATAGCGCGGCATTACACGCTAATTGTCCAGTTGGTCAGCTTTTTGCAATCCAACCGGCAGCTGTTTAACAACAACGTACCCACACACATCGGAGTTCCACCGACCATGTTCGAGAAGAGCAAAAAACCCCTGCTGCGTGCCCTCGTCGCCGCCCTTGGCTTTAGCGCCACCCTGGGCGCTGTCGCCGCCGATCCGTTGAAGGTCGGCTTCGTTTATATCGGCCCGATTGGCGACCATGGCTGGACCTACCAGCACGAGCAGGGTCGCCAGGCGGTGATCAAGCAGCTCGGCGACAAGGTCGAGACCAGCTATGTGGAAAACGTGCCGGAAGGGGCGGATGCCGAGCGGGTGATCCGCAACATGGCCAAGGGCGGCTATGACCTGATCTTTACCACCTCCTTCGGCTATATGAACCCGACGCTGAAAGTGGCCAAGCAGTTCCCCAAACTGACCTTCGAGCACGCCACCGGCTACAAGCAGGACAAGAACCTCGGCACCTACCTGTCGCGCTCCTATGAGGGCCGTTATGTCGGCGGTTTCCTCGCGGCGAAGATGACCAAGACCAAGAAGATCGGCTACGTCGCCTCCTTCCCGATCCCGGAAGTGATCCGCGATATCAACGCCATCCAGCTGGCCCTGGACAAGTACAACCCCGGCACCGAGATCAAGGTGGTGTGGGTCAACTCCTGGTTCGATCCGGGCAAGGAATCCGATGCCGCCAACGCGCTGATCGACCAGGGCGTCGACGTGGTATTCCAGCACACCGACAGCCCGGCCCCGATCCAGACTGCCGAACGCCGCGGCGTCTATTCCGTCGGCTACGCCTCGGACATGGCCCACTTCGGGCCGAAAGCTGTGCTCACCTCGATCGTCAACGACTGGGGCCCGCACTACGTCAAATCTACCCAGGCGGTGATCGACGGCAACTGGAAATCCGAAGATTTCTGGGGCGGCCTGGCTGAAGACACCATCCGTCTGCCGATCAGCGATCTGGTACCGACCGAGGTGAAAGCCGAAGCCGAGCAGATCATCGCCGACATCAAGAGCGGAGCCTTCCACCCGTTCACCGGGCCGATCAAGGACCAGAGCGGCGTCGAGAAAATCCCGGCCGGCGTCGCCGCGACCAACGCCGAACTGGCCTCGATGAACTACTACGTGGAAAACGTAAAGGCTGAACTGCCGAAGTAAGCTGGAATCGCGGCTGAAGCCGCTCCCACAATGTGGGAGGCGCTTTAGCGGCGATAGTTTTCAGCAATCACCGATGCCGTCCCTGCCCTCTGGCAGAACCGCATCAGAAGGACGATGCCCTAACCCGGCATCGTCCTTTTTCGCTGCCCTGGGTACGAGAAGACTCGCAGCACGCCCCACCCGGAGCCTCTATGCACAGCCTACCGATTATCGATATCGCCCCGCTTTACTCAGCCGATCCATCCGCCTGGCCCGCCGTGGCCGAACAGATCGACCGCGCTTGCCGCGACTGGGGCTTCTTCTATATCACCGGCCACCCGATCGGCCCGGCGCGCATTGCCGAGCTGCTGAGCGCCGCCAGAACCTTCTTCGCTCTGCCAGCCGAGGAAAAACTCAAGATCGACATCACCCAGACCGCCCATCACCGTGGCTACGGCGCGATTGCCACCGAGCAGCTGGACCCGAGCAAGCCCAGCGACCTCAAGGAAACCTTCGACATGGGTTTCCATATGCCCGCC
>Ga0209343_10007584_pt1 | contig 12740 bp, 13 predicted proteins | sample RifCSPlowO2_02_FD_184026 | JGI IMG/M metagenome (GOLD analysis project Ga0209343, IMG submission 184026) | Groundwater microbial communities from Rifle, Colorado - Rifle CSP2_plank lowO2_0.2 (SPAdes) (version 2) | ecosystem: Environmental > Aquatic > Deep subsurface > Groundwater | place... | reverse complement strand
CGCTTTACGTTGCCGGGAGCGATCCGATTCACACGCGTATCCTGATCAACAGCGCCGGGCTCAAGGCACCCACCGTTGCGAAGAAAATCGAAGGCTACCCGGCGCAGAAGGCCCCGCGGGAACTCTACGCCAAGGGCAACTACTTTTCTCTAAACAAGAAAAATCCTTTCAAGCGCCTGATCTACCCCGTTCCCGAGCCCGGCGGGCTGGGCGTGCATGTGACCCTGGACCTCGCCGGCCAGGCGCGCTTCGGTCCCGACGTCGAATGGGTGGAAAGCATCGACTACAAGGTCGACCCGGAGCGCGCCGAGCGCTTCTATGCGGCCATTCGCCGCTATTGGCCCGGCCTGCCCGACGGCGCCCTGCTCCCGGCCTACTCGGGCATCCGCCCCAAGACCGCGGGGCCGGGCGAGCCCGCCGCCGACTTCGAGATCCAGGGCCCGGCAGCGCATGGCATCCCGGGGCTGGTGCAGCTTTTCGGCATCGAGTCGCCCGGCCTGACCGCGAGTCTGGCACTGGCCGGTCTGGTGCTGGAGGAAGTAGGCTAAGATTCACGCAACTTCGGGAGGGTTTTCCATGAAATTCAAAATCACAATCCTGGCCGCCGCGCTCGCTGCGCTCGGCACCGCGCAGGCGCAGACCAAGTGGGACATGCCGACGCCGTATTCCGACGGCGAGTTCCATACCCGCAACATCAAGCAGTTCGTCGAGGACGTGCAGAAGGCGACCGGCGGCAAGCTGGCGATCCAGGTGCACGCCAACGGCTCGCTGATCAAGCACCCGGACATCATGCGCGCGGTGTCCACCGGCCAGGTCAATATCGCCGAGTTCCTCCTCGGGCAGTTCGGCAACGAGGAGCCGGTGTTCAACGCCGACAACGTGCCGTTCCTCGCCGCGGGCTACGACGCCGCCGGGAAGCTCTACCGGGCACAGAAGCCGCTGCTCGAGAAAAAGCTCGCCGGCCGCGGCATGAAGCTGCTCTACTCGGTGGCCTGGCCCGGCCAGGGCATCTACACCAAGGATCCGCTGAAAAGCATCGGCGACCTCAAGGGCACCAAGTTCCGCACTTACAGCCCGATGACCGCGCGCCTCGCCGAGCTGCTCGGCGCGAGCCCGACGGTGGTGCAGGTGCCCGAGGTGCCGCAGATGTTCGCCACCGGCGCGATCCAGGCCATGATCACCTCGTCGGCCACCGGCACTTCGACCAAGGCCTGGGAATTCGTCAAGAACTACTACAGGACGAGCGCCATGCATCCCAAGAACGCGGTGGTGGTGAACCAGCGCGGCTTCTCGGGCCTGCCCAAGGACCAGCAGAGCGCGCTCGTCAAGGCGGCGGCCGCGGCCGAGAAGCGCGGCTGGGACATGTCCAAGGCGCGCGAGAAGGAAGGCGACGAGCTGCTCGCCAAGAACGGCATGAACGTGCGCGCGCCCGATGCCGCCATGAAGGCCGCCTTCGCCAAGGTCGGCGCGCAGATGGCGCAGGAATGGGAGAAGGCCGCCGGCGCCGACGGCCAGGCGATCGTGAAGCGCTACCGCGGAAAATAGCTTTTGAGGCGGTTTCTCGACCGCCTTTACTCGGCCAGCGGCGCGCTCGCCGCAGTCTGCCTGGGCTCGATCGCGCTCGTCATGCTCCTGCAGGCGGGCATGCGCGAGATCGGCATGCTGTTTCGCGGCGCCGACGACATCGTCGCCTGGCTGTGCGCCGCGTCCGCCTTCTTCGCGCTCGGCCACACTTTCCGCCGCGGCGAGCTGGTGCGCGTCGGATTGCTGATCGACAACCTGCCGCCGCGCCTGCGACGCCCGTTCAATCTCGGCGCGCTCGGCGTAGCCGTGCTCTTCGTCGGCTACATGGTCTACGCCGTGGTGAGATTCGTTTTCCAGAGCTGGCAGTTCAACGAGATCGCGCAGGGCCTGATCCAGATTCCGATCTGGATCCCGCAGATGAGCTTCGTGCTGGGCGCCCTGGTGCTGTTCATCGCGGTGCTCGACGAATTCGTCGTGCTGGCAGGCGGCGGCAAGCCGGCATACGAGGCGGCGGAGGAAGACCGCCGCGCGCGCAAGGACTTCAGCGAGACGCTGTGAGCGCCATCGTCATCTCGCTGGTGCTGTTCGCGGTGCTGCTGGTGCTGCTCGCGGGCGGCGTCTGGATCGCGATCTCGATGGGCGTGGTGGCGTGGATGGGGTTGCAGTTCTTCACCACCAGTCCGCCCGAAGTGAACCTGTTCCAGGCGTTCTGGGGCTCCAACGCCTCCTGGACGCTGGCCGCGCTGCCGCTTTTCGTCTGGATGGGGGAGATCCTGTTCCGCACCAAGCTCTCGGACGAGATGTTCGAGGGGCTCGCGCCCTGGCTCGGCTGGCTGCCCGGGCGCCTGATGCACGTCAACATCTTCGGCTGCGGCATCTTCGCGGCGGTGTCGGGATCGTCTTCGGCCACCTGCGCCACCATCGCCAAGGTGGCGCTGCCCGAGCTGATCCGGCGCGGCTACGACGAGAAGGTATGCCTCGGGTCGCTGTGCGGCGCCGGCACGCTGGGCCTGCTGATCCCGCCGTCGATCATCATGATCGTCTACGCGGTCGCCGCCGAAGTCTCGATCCTGAAGATGTTCGTCGCGGGCGTGCTGCCCGGGATCATGCTGGTGCTGCTGTTCTCCGGCTACATCGTCGTCTGGGCGCTGCTCAATCCGGCGAAAACCCCGCAGCTCACGGAAAACTACACCCTGCGCGAGAAGCTGCGGCGCTCGCGCAACCTGATTCCCTGCCTGCTGCTCATCGCCTTCGTCATGGGCGTGATGTTCACCGGCTACGCCACGGCGACCGAGGCGGCCGCGTTCGGCGTCCTCGGCGCGCTGGCCATCGCCGGCTGGAGCAACTCGCTCACCCGGGAGAACTTCTGGGCGAGCCTGATGGGCGCGACGCGCCTGTCGTGCATGATCCTGTTCATCCTGGCGGGCGCGGCCTTCCTCAGCTCGGCCATGGCCTTCACCGGCATCCCGCGCGCGCTCGCCGAGTGGGTGACCTCGCTCAATACCAGCTCCTATGCCCTGATCGGTGTGCTCGCGCTGATCTACCTGCTGCTCGGCACCGCGCTCGACGGCATCTCGATGATCGTGCTCACCACCTCGATCGTGCTGCCGATGATCGAGGCCGCGGGCTTCGACCTGATCTGGTTCGGCATCTTCATCGTGCTGCTGGTGGAGATCGCCGAGCTCACGCCGCCGCTCGGCTTCAACCTGTTCGTGCTGCAGACCATGAGCGGCCGCGACAGCAACTACGTCGCCCTCGCCTCGATTCCGTTCTTCTGCATGATGGTCCTGGCGCTGCTGACCGTCATCGCCTTCCCGCAGATCGCCACCTGGCTGCCGGACGCGGTAATCGGGATTTCGAAGAAATAGATGACCGGCCCGATTTATCTCACCGAGGACATTCGCCGCATCGAGAAGGCGGCCGGCGAAGTCGCGCCCCCGCTGATGGAGCGCGCGGGTGCCGCGGCGGCGGAACTGGCAATAGAAATTGTTTCTGAAAAATCCAAGGATATTCTTGTACTCGCCGGTCCCGGGAACAACGGCGGCGATGCGCGGATTGTTTTTCGCATTTTGAAAGAGAAGTTTTTCAGGGCCGTCCTCGCAACTCGATTCGACGAGATCCCCGTTGATAAAGCGTGGGGCCTGGTGGTGGACGGCCTGTTCGGCATCGGCCTGGCCCGTCCCATCGACGGCGACTACGCGCGGCTGGTGGACTACGCCAACCGGCAGGCCTGCCCGGTGCTAGCGCTCGACATCCCGAGCGGCGTGCATTCCGACACCGGCAGGCTGATGGGACATGCGGTATGCGCGAGCCACACCATCAGCTTCATCGCCTTGAAGCCCGGGCTGCTGACGCTCGATGGCCCGGACCATTGCGGCGAGGTGACGGTCGCAGATTTGGATCTTCGAGTCGGCGATCTTCTCGCCCCGTCGGCCTGGGTGGCAGACAAGAACCTGTTCAAGGAAGTTCTCAGACCCAGACCACGAAATTTCCACAAAGGCACGGCCGGATCGCTCGGCATCCTCGGCGGCGCCGCCGGCATGACCGGCGCGGCGCTGCTCGCCGGGCGCGCCGCGCTCAAGCTGGGTGCGGGTCGCGTTTTTGTCGGCCTTCTCGAAAGTTCCTTGACTGTAGACGCAATGACCCCTGAACTGATGCTCCGGCACGTGGACGATGTCCTCGGGCTGGATCTCGATGCGCTGGTCGTCGGCCCGGGCCTCGGCCAGGGCGAGCGGGCAGAGACTCTGGTTGGCGCCGCGCTCTCCAGCGATATCCCCTGCGTGCTCGACGCCGACGCCCTGAACCTGCTCGCCGCGAACGAAGACCTCAGGAAGGCGTGCACGCGCCGTCGCGCGGACACCCTGCTGACGCCTCATCCCGGCGAGGCGGCGAGTCTTTCCGGAAAAAGCATCCCCGAGGTTCAGGCGGACCGGGTCGCAACCGCAAGAGACCTCTGCAGGATCTTCAATGCTCACGTCGTCCTGAAAGGCAACGGCAGCACCCTTGCCGCCCGCGACGGGCACTGGTTCATCAATGCCTCCGGGAACTCCGGGATGGCGAGCGCCGGGATGGGAGACGTCCTCGCGGGCATGCTCGGTTCGCTGCTCGCGCAGCGCTATCCCGGCGAAGCGGCGCTGGTGCTGGGAACGCACCTGCACGGCGCCGCCGCGGACGACCTGGTGCGACTCGGCGCGGGGCCGGTCGGACTCACCGCGGGCGAGCTGATCGACCCCGCCCGGCGGATCTGGAACTCCTGGCTGCGCGGCTAGGCGCCGCTCAAATCTGCTCCTGCAGGAACTGCAGCACCAGCACCTCGTCGCGCCGCAGCGCGGCGCCCGGTTGCTCGCGCCGCGCGCTTTTCTTGAGCGGCGGCGGCGTCGGCACCGTACGGCCCATCAGGTAGGCCTCGAGCAGCGACGGGTGCACGTAGTACTTGCGGCAGACCGAGCGCGTGTTGCCGAGCCGTTGCGCCACGGTGTCGATCGCCTGGATGACGTTGCGGTCGGCTTCGCGCCGGCTCGCCGCCACGCCCATGCGCCGCAGTTCCACCGCTGCCGTCATGGTGCCGCCCCAGGTGCGGAAGTCCTTCGCCGTGACGTCGCGGCCGGTGAGCTCGCGCAGGTACTGGTTGACCGCGTCCGAGTCCACCGACTGGCGCTTCTTCGCCGCGTCGAGGTACTGGAACATCTCCTGCCCGGGGAGGTCGCGGCAGCGCTGGATGATGCGGGCGAGGCGCGGGTCGGCCACCGAAATGGTATGGTCCACCCCGCTCTTGCCGCGGAATTCGAAGCGCAGCGTCGCGCCCGTCACGCGCACGTGCCTGCGGCGCAGCGTGGTGAGGCCGTAGGACTGGTTCTCGCGCACGTATTCGTCGTTGCCGACGCGGATCAGCGTCCGGTCGAGCAGTCGCACCACGGTGGCGAGCAGCTGCTTGCGGCTGAGGTCGGGCGCGCGCAGGTCGCGCTCGATGCGCTCGCGCAGGCGCGGCAGCACTTCGCTGAATTCGAGCATGCGGCGGAACTTGGAGCGGTCGCGCGCCTCGCGGTACGAAAGGTGATAGCGGTATTGCTTGCGGCCGCGCGCGTCGCGCGCCGTGGCCTGGATGTGGCCGTCGGGATCCGGGCAAATCCAGACGTCGGTCCAGCCGGGAGGGATGGCGAGCGAGTTCAGGCGTTTGCGGATCGCGGCGTCAGCTATTTTTTTTCCATTGGGAGAAAAATACAACCACCCGGTGCCCGTGCGCTTGCGGCTGATGCCGCGCAAGCCGTCCGTGACGTAGTGCAGACCGGCGTGCTTCGCGGCCGCGCGGTGCTCGCCTATTCGCATCGGTAGAAGGCCTCCACCCGCTGGCGGTTGATCGCCGGCAGGTCTTCCGCGTCGCTCGATTTCGAGAGGCGCGGTGCGAGTTCGCCGAGGCGTTTCTCCAGCCTGGCGTTTTTCGGATCGCGCTCGAGCGCGGTATAGCGCTTGCGCAGTTCCTTCGAGCCCGCCTTCTCGATCTCGGCCAGCGCGATCTGGCGCCGCAGCCTGCTTTTTTCGCATTGCACCGGCTCGAGCTGCGCGGCGATCTGCATGAATTCCCGTGCTTCGGGGCTCAATGCCCACGAGTGAGAATTCATCAGGAGAAATAAGGCCAAGGCAAGATGCTTCAAGCAGCCTTCATCTTGGCTTTCTGCTCCGGGTAGGGGTAGAGCATGTTGAACGCCACCGACTGGCCGCTCGCCTGCACGATGCGCACATGCTCGCGCTTGAGCTCGCGCGCGTGCCGCACGCCGCAGGAGTGGGCAATCATGTCGATCTCGCGGTTCATGTTGTTGGCGTAGTTGGCCACCCGCAGGTATTTCTCCTCCACCACCAGGGCGCGCTGCAGGCGCTTGTTGTGCGTGGTGACGCCGGTCGGGCAGGTGTTCTGGTGGCAGCGCAGCGCCTGGATGCAGCCGAGCGAGAACATGAAGCCGCGCGCGGTGTTGATGAAATCCGCGCCGACGCACAGCGCCCAGGCGGCGCGCGCCGAGGTGACGATCTTGCCGGAGGCGACGACGCGCACGCGGCTCTTCAGGCCGGACTCGATGAGCGCGTCGACGACTCGAGGCAATGCCTCCTCGATCGACAGCCCCATGTGGTCGGCGAGCGCCTGCGGCGCCGCGCCCGAGCCGCCTTCGCCGCCGTCGATCACCAGGAAGTCGGGGGCGAATTCCAGGCCGCGCCGGTGGATGATCTCCGCCATCTCGTTCATGAAGCGCCACCCGCCCACCGCGGTCTTGACCCCGACCGGCCGCCCGGTGAGCTCGCGCATCCAGTTCACCTTTTCGAGCAGCTCGTTCATGTTCGAGATGTCGCGGTGGCGGTTGGGGCTGATCGAATCGCGGCCTTCGGGAATGCCGCGGATCTGCGCGATCTCCGCCGTGACCTTCCTCCCGGGCAGCACCCCGCCCTTGCCGGGCTTGGCGCCCTGCGAGAGTTTGATCTCGAACGCCTTGACGGCGCGCGACAGTTCGATGAGCCGCTCGCTGGACAGATTTCCATGGCTGTCGCGCACGCCGTACTTGGCGGTGCCGATCTGCATGATCACGTCGCAGCCGCCCTCCAGGTGATAGGGCGACAGGCCCCCTTCGCCGGTGTCCATCCAGCAGCCGGCGACCGCCGCGCCGCGGGACAGAGACCGTACCGCGGGCGCCGAGATGGCGCCGAAGCTCATGCCGCTGACGTTGACGATCGAGCGCGCCTCGAACGGCTGCTTGCAAAAGCCTTCGCCGAGAATCAGGGACGGCGTCGGCAAGCGCTCCTCCTCGAGGATCGGAAAAGGATGGTTGACGAAGATCAGCGCGCCCGGCTGGTGCAGGTCGTAGGTCGAGCCGAAGCCGATCACGCCGCCCTCGTTCTTCGCCAGGCGGTACACCCAGCCGCGCGTGGCGCGGTTGAACGGCATCTCGTCGCGGTCGCCGGCAAAAAAGTACTGCCTGAAGTACTCGCCCAGCTCCTCGAAGAAGTAGCGCAGCCGCCCCACGATCGGGTAGTTGCGCAGCACGCTGTGTTTCTTCTGCGTGATGTCGCGGATGAAGACGAACGCCAGCGCCGCAACCACGATGAACGCGGTCAGCGTTCCGATGCCGTACGAAAGTATGTCAGCGACCATGCCCCCTCCGGGGGCAATGATACTCCGCACTGCGCTAGGCGCGCAGGCGCCTTACCAGGTCGAACACCTCGGCCGCGTGCCCGCGCGGATTGACGTCGTAGGCGGCGTGGCGGATAACGCCCCTCTTGTCGATGACGAAAGTCGAGCGCACCAGGCATTCGCGCCGCACGCCCTCCGACTCCATTTCGCGCAGCACGCCGTACTTGCGGCACACGTCGAATTCCGGATCCGACAGCAGCGCGATGGTCACGCCGTTGCGGTCGCGGAAGTCGGCGTGAGTAAGGCAGTCGTCCGGGGACACGCCGAAGACCACGCAATCGTGCTTGCCGAACTGGTCCTCGTGGTCCGAAAAATCGGTGGTCACCATGGTGCAGCCCGGCGTGCCGTCGCGCGGATAGAAATACAGCACGACATGCTTCTTCCCTCTGAACGCCGACAGGTTCACGGTCTGCATGTCGGCGTCGGGAAGCTCGAAAGACGGCGCGGCTTGTCCCGGCTGAAGCATCTGCGGCGATTCTATGCCACTTTTTTTGCGTTATTGCTACCTATAATCGCCCGATGAAATCGCGCTTGCTGGGTGGCCTGACGCCGCGCGGCTTTCTGCGGCGCCACTGGCAGAAGCGCCCGCTTTTCGTGCGCGCCGCATTGGAGCAGATCGGGAATTTGCCCGACCGGCGGGCACTCGCGGCACTCGCGGCGCGCGACGACGTCGAATCCCGCATCGTGGAACATCGTGGCGGCAGATGGCAGACGACGCATGGACCGTTTAAAAAGGCTTGCTTAGGAAAGACTAACGCGACACTTCTCGTCAGCGGCGTAAATTTCCACGATCGCGCCGCCGACCGTCTGCTGCGCCGCTTCGACTTCATTCCCCAGGCGCGGCTCGACGACGTGATGGTGAGCTTCGCCACCCCCGGCGGCGGCGTCGGCCCGCACACTGATTCATATGACGTTTTCTTGATTCAAGGAGAAGGGACACGGAGGTGGGCAGTCTGGTCTCCCGGTCATTCAAGAAAAATTACTCAAGTTACAAAACCCGGAGACCTGCTTTACGTCCCTCCCGGCTGGAAGCACGACGGCGTGGCGCTGGAGCCCTGCTTCACCTATTCCATCGGCTTCCGCGCCCCGCGCGGCGCGGAGCTTGGCGCCGCTTTTCTCGATTACCTGCATGAACGCGGACTGCCCGACGCGGTGTACCGTGATGCGGGGTTGCCCCCGGCGACGCAGACCGCCCGCATTCCCGGGGAAATGCTTTTCTTTGCAACGAAAGCATTGCAGCGCATTCGCTGGTCGCGCTCCGACATCGTTACCTTTCTCGGCGAGTACCTGACCCAGCCCAAACCCCACGTCGTATTCAGGCCGACGGGTTCCCGCGGCAGCCAGTTGCGCCTGGATCCGAAAACGCAGCTGCTCTACTTCGGCGATCGCTTCTTCATCAATGGAGAAGCGTTTACGCTGCCGCGGCGGCACCGCGACGCGATGCGCAGGCTTGCCGACCGCCGCCGGAGCGAAATCGCGAGCCTTGCGGGACAGGCGAAATTGATCGGAGAATGGCGCCGCGCAGGCTACGTCCACCTGGAGAAGCGCGATGGATGAAGCGGTTTACGAGCGGTTCGACAGCAAGGCCGGCTTCCAGGCCGCGGTCGAGAGGCTGCTCGCGCAGGACGGCCGGGAGTTGCGCATCTTCGACCCCGACGGCGATGCGCTAAGACTGAACGACGTGGCGCGCATCGCGCTCCTCGAGCGCTTCCTGCTGGCGAGCCGCGCCCGGCGGCTGTACATGGTGCTGCACGACACCGACCACCTGACGCGCAGGTGCCCGCGCATGCTGCTGCTGCTGGAACGCTTTTCGCACGCCATCCAGATCAACCGCACGGGGGAAGAAATCCGCGAACTGCAGGACGCCTTCCTGGTCATCGACGCGGCGCACTTCGTGCGCCGGCCGGTGGCGACGAGGTTCCGCGGCGCCATCGGCCTGGACGATGAGCCCGAGGGCCTGGCGATGCGTGGCCGTTTCCTGGAGATCTGGGCCGCGTCCTATCCGGCCGTATCGAGCACCACCGCGGGACTGTAAGCCTAGATTTCCCGCCAGCCGAAGCCCTCTTCCTGGGTGGCAATCCCGATCCAAGCCGCCTCGCAGCCCATGGCGCCGGCGAGCGCGGCGCGCGCAAGCTCGGGCCGGTTGTTCTGCTGCGACAGGTGGGCGCCGATGACGTGCTTGAGCTTCGAGCGTTCGAGCGCGCCGAGCAGGCGCGCGGAATCCAGGTTGTCGAGGTGCCCGAAGGGGCCGCCGATGCGCTCCTTCAGCCACCTGGGATAGGAACCGCCCCAGAGCAGGTCGCGATCGTAGTTGCACTCCAGCACCAGCGCGTCGAGGCCCGACAGCGTTTCCTCGACATGCGGCGTCGAGACGCCGATATCGGTGAGGACCCCGAGCCGGGCGCTGCCGTCGGACAGCACGTACTGGACCGGCTCGCGCGCGTCGTGCGGCACGGTGAACGCAGCGACTTCGATGCCATCGATGGCGAGCCGCTCCTTCGAATTCAAGAATTTCTTCTTTACAGCTTCAAGAACCTTGCCTTCGGATTGCAGGGCCGCAAGCGTACCGTGCGTCAGGTAAACGGCGGCGCCGTGCGCGGCGGCGAAATCGAAGGCGCCCGAGGAATGGTCGCCGTGCTCGTGCGTGACGAGGATTGCCGCGATGTCCGCGGGCTTGAGGCCCAGGCGCGCGAGGCGCCGCTCGGCCTCGCGCAGGTTCAGGCCGCAGTCGATCAGCACCCGGGTGCTCCCCGACTCGGCCACCAGACAGTTGCCCTTGCTGCCGCTGGCGAGCGAGGCGAAACGCAGAAATTACTTGAGCTGCTCGTGCAGCAGCGACAGGATGCGCTGCGCCGTCTTGGAGGTATCGGCTTCGCCGCCCTTGTTGAGGACGTTGACCTGGCTGTCGGTTCCGGCCTGCTTCACCTGCACGCGGAACTGCTCGGCCTTGACCTTCTCGCTCGAGCTGAACAGGCGTGAGAAGAACCCCTCCTTGGCCGCCATCTCGGCCTCGGGATCCGCGTAGCGCACGAAATAAAGTCCCTTTTGCCGGTCGCGGTCCTCGACGGTAAAGCCGACGCGGTCGAGCGCCAGGCCGACGCGCCGCCAGGCGCGGTCGAACGGCTCGAGGACCTGCAGCGCCTCGACACCGGCGTTGCCCTTCGTCAGCGCGGCCCGGAACTGCGGCACGCCTGCCTCGCCGACCAGCTGCCTCGCCTGCTGGTCCTGCGCCCCGAGCCGCACCATCAGGCGCCGCAGGAACTCCGCCTCGAGCTCAGGATCCGGCTCGCGCGGCGTCCACGTGGTCTGGCCGGACGCGCCCGACTGCGTGTCGCCGGGCAGGTTGGCGTAGATCTCCTGCATGCCGCGGTGGCTGAGGTAGATCTCGGTTCCCTTGCCGTCCTGCGTACGGTCGAGCCGCGTGCGGAACTTGTCGCGCTCGGCGCTGCTATAGAGATTGTCCAGCACCTTGCCGAGAAAGTCGCGAATCAGGCCCTGCGGAATCTTGGCGCGATTCTCCGCCCAGTCGGTTTCCATCACGCCCGCTTCGGGCAGCTCGATTTTGAGCAGGAAGCCGTTTTCCATCCAGAATTCCCGGACTTGCGGCCAAAGCCTCTCGGGCGCCTCCTGCACCACCAGCCAGCGCTGCGTGCCGGCGCGCTCGACGCGCATGTGATCGAACACGGGCAGAACCGTGCTGCCTTGAAGCCGCGGATCGCGCCGCCCGGCCTGGTAGCCGGAGTAGGTCGTCGGCGACGAGCCGGAAACGGGCACCGCATAGCGGTTGTCGCGCGCGGGCGTGGTCAGGTCGGGCGGAATTTCCAGCGGCGGCAAGGTCGCGCCGGCCGACTTGTAGTCCACCTTGCCTTCGAAATAATCCCCTGTGCCCTGGCAGCCGCCGAGGAAAACCAGCGCGAGCAGCAGGCCCTGCGCGCGCGGCATCACGAACCGCGGCGCTCCACCACGCGCAGCCCGGGAAGCGCGACGCCGGCCTCGTGCAGCGCTTCGCGCACCGTCTGGTGCAGCTTGTCCGAAAGCGGCGACAGCGGCAGGCGCAGACCCGGCTCGATCATGCCCATCTCCGCGAGCGCCCATTTGACCGGGATCGGATTGGCCTCGACGAAAAGTTTCTGGTGCAGCGGCAGAAGCTTGAGATTCAACTCGCGCGCCTTCTTCACGTCACCCACCAGCGCCGCCGCGCACATCTGGTGCATCAGCTTCGGCGCGACGTTCGCGGTGACCGAGATCACGCCGTGCCCGCCGAGCAGGATCAGCGCGAGCGCGGTGGAATCCTCGCCGCTGTAGATGGCGAAATTGCGCGGCAGTCGCCTGATCAGGTCGCTGCCGCGTTCGATGCTGGCGGTGGCGTCCTTGATGCCGATGATTCCCGGCACCTGCGCGAGGCGCAGCACGGTGTCGTTCAGCAGGTCGGCGACCGTGCGGCCCGGCACGTTGTACAGGATCATCGGCAGGTCGACCGACTCCGCGATCTTGCGAAAATGCAGGTACTGGCCTTCCTGCGTCGGCTTGTTGTAGTAGGGCACCACCGACAGGCAGGCGGTGGCGCCGTTCTTCTTCGCCGACGCGGTGAGCTCGATCGCCTCGGCGGTCGAATTGCCGCCGGTGCCGGCGATGATCGGGATGCGCCCCTTGGAGTGCTCGACCGCGATGCGGATCAGCTCCTTGTGCTCGTCGAAGTCCACCGTCGGCGATTCGCCGGTGGTGCCGACCACCACGATGCCGTCGGTGCCCTCGGCGACGTGCCAGTCGATGAGCTTGCGGAAACCGGCGAGGTCGAGGCTGCCGTCCTCGCGCATGGGGGTGACGATTGCGACCAGGCTTCCGGTAATCATGGCGCTGCCCTTACGTTTCGTTCCGGGATTCTAACTCCATCGATCGCGCCGCGTCGCGCGCAAAGCCGCTGCACCGCGGCCGGCCTGGGCCGCTCGACGACGCCCTGCTCGAAGGCGAGCGCCGTCAGCGAAGCGAAAGCCTGCAGCAGCTCCCCCGGGCGCAGCAAAAAGGCCGGGTTGGAGGGCTT
>Ga0209343_10007581_pt1 | contig 12743 bp, 13 predicted proteins | sample RifCSPlowO2_02_FD_184026 | JGI IMG/M metagenome (GOLD analysis project Ga0209343, IMG submission 184026) | Groundwater microbial communities from Rifle, Colorado - Rifle CSP2_plank lowO2_0.2 (SPAdes) (version 2) | ecosystem: Environmental > Aquatic > Deep subsurface > Groundwater | place... | reverse complement strand
TGACATAGAAAATGCGTTTAGCATGGTCATTCATGGTATTAGCAGCCGCTAGAGCAGCGATAGCTGCCGGTGGATCATAACCGCGCAGCTTGGCCCAGTCATAGATATTTTGGCGCTGCCAAAAGCCGACTATAGGAATAGCTACTAAAGTAGCAGTTAAAAGAAGGTTTATGCCTCTTCTAAATCTCATCTTGAATATATTATACCTACCTGATTAGTAAAGCCCAGCTGAGCGCCAAACTCTACTAATCTTTTGTTATCATTAGATCAATATGAAGGATGTTGCTGCAGCGGTAGCTATCGTACTGGTATTTATCAACTACATACCTTACGTCCGCAACATAATAAGAGGCAAAACTCATCCTCATATCTACAGTTGGTTTCTGTGGACTTTAATTACATTAATCGTTTTTGCCCTGCAGGTCAGTGACCATGCTGGTCCTGGAGCATTTGTTACCTTGGCCGCAGGTATGTTTTCCCTTACGGTTTTAATCTTAGGCTTCAGACTTGGTAAAAAGAATATTACACGCTCAGACACAGCTATTTTAATAATCACTTTCATTGCGATCGGACTTTGGATATTCGCAAAACAGCCGGCGCTATCCGCTATTTTGGTTACATTCGCCGATCTACTCGCCTTTATACCGACTATCCGTAAGTCTTGGCATCAGCCAAATACAGAAACTCTCTTTTTGTATGCCATGAACACTTTACGATTTGTTCTGGTTTTATATGCTCTTCAAAACTACACGATACCTACAGCCCTGAACCCTGCCAGCTGGCTAGTCGCCAATAGTCTCTTTAGTTTAATGCTTATCATCCGCCGCCGCACCCTAGCCGAACATGTTCCTACCCGCGTATAATTTGATTTATGGCGACGTTTGAGGATTTTGAGAAGTTGGATATCCGAGTTGGGAAGATAGTTGAAATCGAAGATTTTCCTGAAGCCCGAAAACCAAGCTATAAACTGAAGATTGATTTTGGCCCGGAGATTGGCGTCAAAAAATCTGTCGCCCAACTTCCACAGAATTACAGCAAAGGCGAACTAAAGGACAAGCTGGTTCTTGGAGTCGTTAATTTCCCTACCCGGCAGATTGGCCCAGCGGTTTCAGAGGTTTTAACATTAGGCGTACCAGACAAAAACGGCGAATGCATCCTTGTCACACCTGACAAAACTGTGCCTTTAGGCGCCAAACTATATTAGCCGAAGTTTATTGGTTCGCCGCGGAGGAGCTTAAAGCCTTTAAGTATTGTTAGATACTCTGGGTCATCTTCGTGTGTATGGGTTACGTGCTCGGTTGGTACTATTTCAGCCCTGCGTTCAATGACCTCTTGCTCGCTGAACCAATCGTAACCAGAGTGGTCTTCGGGATCAAATGTAATATTTGCGATTGGACCTAAGAATCTGGCAAAGTAGACAGCTTCTATCGTATGCGAGCCTTTTATTTGATTCTCATAGGTAAATGCTGAAAAAGGGTCGCCAAGCGATATTTTCCTTCCGAATTCCTCTTTGATTTCACGTTTCAGTCCATCTCGGACATCTTCATAAAGCTCTATATGGCCACCCGGTAATTCATAAAGTCCCGGCAGAAATTTCTTAGTATCTGCTCGCTTTGGCAGAAAAACCTTTGGGACTCCGTCAAACTCATGATGAATAAACGCGCAGGCGCTAATTACCTGTTGCCCATGAGCTGGAGTTTCACTATCGTGTGAGACTTTTGCCATTTACTCTGAGTATATCTGAGTCTTCAAGAGTTGGAGGCTATTCTGTTGCAGCCGAGTAAGTCAGCTCAGGCTCTTTAGATTTAGTGCGCTTAGCACTGACATTCACCACATCACCCTTTTGGTAGCTTTCATCAAGCATACCACCGGCAATAGAATCTTCCAGGGTTTCCTGCAGCAGCCGTCTCATTGGCCGGGCACCGTTATGGGTATCATAGCCTTGCTCCAGCAGATGCTCCTTAGCAGCTTTAGTAACTTCCAGGCCAATACCCTTCTTAACTAGACGAACTCGTAGGTCATCAAGCTGCAGGTCCAGTATCTTAAGAGCATCTTTTTTAGTTAGCGCCCTAAAGACAATAACCTTATCTATACGGTTAAGCAGTTCGGGACGCATCATTTTCTTCAGATCATCAAGCACCATGCTCTTGTTGGCGTCGTGCAGATCATCGAGATTATTGAGCTCAGCCCCAGCGGCTGAAAAGCCGAAACTACCCTCTTTTTGCAACTTCTCGGCTCCAATATTACTGGTCATGATAACAATAGTGTTGGTGAAATCTATCTTACGACCCTTAGCATCAGATAACACGCCGTCTTCTAGGATCTGCAGCAACATATTAAAGACATCGGGGTGAGCTTTCTCTATTTCATCAAACAGCACCACGCTGTAAGGATGGCGGCGTATTTTATCTGTTAATTGGCCACCGTCATCATAACCGACATAACCAGCCGGTGCACCAACCAGTCTTGCCACTGTGTGATGTTCGCCAAATTCACTCATATCCAGTTTCACCAGGGTTTCTTCACTGCCAAAGAACTCCCGGGCCAGTACCCGGGCCAATTCAGTCTTACCGACTCCGGTGGGGCCCATGAAGATAAACGAGCCGATGGGACGCTTTTCGCTGGAAATACCAGAGCGTGAGCGACGTACAGCCCGCGAAACAGTCTCCACCGCCTCATCCTGGCCAATAACGTACTTAGACAGGTTTTTCTCTAGATTAACTAAATACTTAGCTTCGCTACGGATAACCTTGGTTACCGGTACTCCGGTCATGCGGGCGACGGTTTCAGCCACATCATCGCTGGTAATAGTGATTGGTTTACCGGTTTTATGGGTGGTTTCCAGTTCTTTTATCTGGTCATTGATCTGGCTGGCCTTTTGTTTCTCACGGGCGGCCTTTTCATAATCTTCGGTATCTACAGCATCTTCAATGCGGTTATTAACCAGTTTCAGTTCCTTTTGCAGCTGGCGCATTTCCGGTGGTGTTTTACCCTTGTTAACTCGCAAATAGGCGGCTGTTTCATCCAGTAGGTCAATGGCCTTGTCTGGCATGTAGCGGTCATTAATGTAGCGGCGGGCAAACTGGACCGTGTCGGATAATACTTCATCATCGACTTTGACACCGTGAAATTCCTCGTAGTGCTTGCGCAGGCCTTTTAAGATCGCATGCGTTTCGCTCGGCGTAGTTTCTGGTACCTGGACCGGCTGGAGGCGGCGCTCTAAGGCAGCGTCTTTTTCCACGTAGCGGGTATATTCATCGGTGGTGGTGGCACCGACCATATGGATCTTGCCACGGGCCAGGCTGGGTTTTAGGATGTTGCTGGCGTCCATGCTGCCCTCTGCCGCCCCGGCGCCAACAATTAGGTGCAGCTCATCAATAAAGATAATGGTGCTTTTATCGCTTTCCAGCTCGGCAATGACTTTTTTCAGCCGATCCTCGAATTCACCGCGGTATTTAGTACCGGCAATCATGCCAGCCAAATCCAGAGTAACGATGCGCTTATCCAACAAGCTGTCCGGCACTTCTTCGTTAACTATCCGCTGGGCAATGCCTTCCACAATAGCCGTTTTACCAACACCCGGCTCACCAATTAGCACCGGGTTGTTCTTGGTACGACGGTTGAGGATGGTAATAACCCGCTTGATCTGGGCTTCACGGCCGACCACCGGATCGAGTTTGCCCTGGCGGGCCAGTTCGGTCATATCATTGCCGAAGAATTCCAAAGCCGATTTCCTACCATTCTTGCCCCGACGGCTGCGGGTACCAAGCGCCCGGTCCTCTTCTTCGTACTGCTGGCGGTTTAAGAACTGTTCGACTTCAGCGGAGAGCTTGTCGGTATCGACTGTCATATCCCGCAGCAGCGTGGTCGCCCGGGCATTCTTTTGACTTAAGATGCTGTATAAAACGTGTTCCGTGCCACAGTAATCCTGGCTAAAGTCCTGGGCGATTTCCCAAGCCATTTTAAGAGTCAATTTAGCGGTTTCAGACAAGCCTTTGCCGCCCATGCTAATAACCAGAGTCTTAGGAGTTAAGTTTAAGGCCAGGCGGGCCCGGTCCAGTGTAATACCGGCTCCTTCTAAAATCTTGGAGCCCATGGAGCCTTCCTGGGCTAGAACGCCGAGTAATAAATGCTCAGTGCCGATGTAGGCACTGCCAGAAGCTCTGGCAATGGCATCGGCGTGCTTTAAGCTATGCAGCGCGTTGTTAGTTAGACGAGCTAAAAATTCTTGAAAATCAGGTGAATTAGGTATCATTTAGTTTAAATTATAAACCTTATACTTAGATTTCGCTGTAACGACTTTAACAAGCTGCCGTTAATTTGATTATAGCACAAATTGGCACTCGTCAAGTGAGAGTGCCAATTTATTACAAATTCTTTTTTAGGAACTCCTTAAGAGCATTCAAATCTTTTTTATCTGGATCGTAGTAGTAGGTTTTAATTCCCGCGAATTTAGCGCTTTTAACAGCGTCCTTATTATGTTCAAAATAAATCACTTCGCCATTATCTAAATGAAAGTGTTCAAGCATTGTTTCATAATATTTCGGATCTGTTTTTTCGGGATCATGCTTAAGCGTGAAAACCTCATAAGGCATCTTGTCTAAGCCAAACTCATTGAATTGTTGGTCGTTGGCTCCTGTTAAAATGATCTTTTTATTTGGGAACGTTTCAAGCAAATTGTGCATTTCTTGGAAAATCTTGAAACCGTCTTCAGTCTCAACCACAAAGCCATCAACAGCGTCAACTAGAATGGTTTTCATACTCTAACAAATATATCACTAATATAGGTTTGACATAAAAACTTAACTTATTAAGTATTTTCTTCTCTTTGTCTATTTCTTGTCGCTTTCCTCAGTCCCGTGTTCTTCAATAGCCTTCAGCAAGCTGTCTTCAAGATCGGACTTCCTCTTCAGCTTCTGCACAACTGGCTTAGCTTCAATCTTCTCTTCTTTAGCCGGTTCTTGCTCTTTTTCTGTTTTAGCTTCTTCGGCTTTAACTTTACCCTTTTCAGCTTCAACATCTAACTCATGACCGGTTAGTTTGCCGGCCAGACGGACATTTTGTCCAGCCTTGCCAATGGCAATACTTAACTGGTCTTCAGGCACAATAACCGTTGCCTTGCCGCCGTCTTTAGCAATAACAACCTTAGCAACATTAGCCGGCTTCATGGCGTTAGCAATGAAGGTAGCTGTGTCTTCATCCCAGACAACGATGTCGATCATTTCCTGAGAGCCAATTTCATCCCTTACGGCATTAATGCGGGTGCCATGGCCGCCCACAAAGGTACCGACCGGATCTACCCCCTGGACATTGCTGGCAACGGCAATCTTCGATCTAACGCCGGCTTCACGGGCAATTTCTTTAATTTCAACTGCATCGTTAGCCATCTCCGGCACCTCACCGCGGAATAGTTGTTCGACAAACTCTTTAGCCCCACGGCTAACAATTAGCTGTGGGCCACGGTATTCTTTTTCAACGTTCTTTAGAAAGAACTTAAGGCGCTGGCCTGGGTAGTAGCGCTCGCCTTGGATCTGCTCAGAAATAGGCATAATACCTTGAGCCCGGCCTAACTCTACCCGTACCACCCGGCCTTCCACCCGGCTGACAATGCCATTAACCAGCGTACCGATCTTATCTTCATATTCAGCCAGCACAATCTCACGCTCGGCTTCCCGCAGTCTTTGTAAGATTACCTGTTTGGCAGTTTGGGCAGCCACCCGGCCGAAGTCTTCAACCTTCTGGATCAGCTCGACACTTTCACCGACCTTGGCGTTTTTTCTAATAACCTGGGCATCGCTCAGGCTAATTTGCAGGTGTTCGTCTTCAACTTTATCTACCACCTCTTTAGTTACATAGGCGGTAACTTCACCGGTGTTTAGGTTCATAGTGACTCTTACTTCTTGTTCACGATCACCATAGTCCCGGCGCCAAGCAGCCGCTAGAGCTTGCTGGACAATGTCTGTTACCTGCTCTTCGGACAGGTTTTTCTCCTCAGCAATGGCCCGAATTGCCTGGGCTAATTGTTTAAAATCCATTTCCATATTTTGTTGACCTTTCATTAAAAAATCCGACCACGTCGGCCGGATAACTAGCTCTTAGCATAGCAAAGAAGCTTTAGAAGCACAAGCCGATTTGGTTGATACAATTAAACCTAAATGGTTAGCAAGAAGCTAAATGAGGCCTTTTTACCTGAGAGGTACGAATTATCTCTGAGCGGCAGCGAATGCCGGTTGGTTATAGCCGGCCAGAAATTACCGCCGCCCAGCCAACGTATCAGTTTGCACCAAAAGGGCTTGAAGATAATAAAAGCTGAAATTGTCCGGGCCGATAAACGCGGCCCAAAAGAGTATGAGGTTATCCGCATCAATCACTTACCAACAATCCAGCAAGTCCGTCTGCATACCAAAGAGCTGCTTTATCCTGGCCGCTACCAGATAGTTTTAAACTACAAGCTAAGTCCGGATAAAGTTAAGCAGCTCAGCGAACTTGGTGACAATAAACCCAACCGTGAATTAGTGCCGTCAGTAGACGAACCGGAAGCCTGGGCGGTTGCTAGTTATATAGTGAACTGACCGTTTTTATAGATAATCCTCTGGCTACCGTCAGCCAACGTAGCGGTCACTGTACGATCGCTGGTGGAGATCATATCCGTATGGATGACCGATTCGTTAAAACCTAGTTCCCTGAAGTCTGAGATCGGCATTTTGGCAATATCGCCATCATGAGTATCGAAATACGATCGGCCGACAGCAATGTGCGTATTGCCATACTTACCGCCCATATTTTCATCAAACAGTGTTTCGGCCATAAACTTAGTTATTCTAGAAGTTCTTTTATCGGTTAGTGAGAATTCCCCAAGCTGAGATGCCCCTTTATCGGTAGCCAGCAGGCTTTGTAAAAATGGCTGGTTGTAGCTAGCTTTAGACTTTACAACCCGGCCATTCTTGAAGTGCAGCTCAATACCTTTAACCATTACGCCATAGCGGTAGAGGGGCTGGTTGAAACGTACCCAACCCTGCGTCCCGCGCCAATCAGGCGAAGTGAAGACCTCGAAACTAGGGATATTGCGGCCACTGCCACCCATCCATTTACGGTTCTCACCTATAGCAACATGAAGATCCATGTCTTCACCGAGCAGGTGGAGTTTTTTAATTTTCAACTTAGTCAACGCCTCGGCGCTGCGGCTGACCTGGGCACTGACTTTACGCCATTTAGCTTTGGGGTCAGCGTAATCTAAGAAACAGGCTTTAATAATTTGGTCCCAATAGTCTTTTTGGCTAAGGCCGGCTTCTTTAGCCATAGCTGGCGTACCATACAGCGCCAGCGTCCAGGTATGCTTACCTTGGTCTTCTTTACGATCAAGCCACTTAATCAACGGCTTAGCTGACTTTTGCACCATGGCTATCTTGGCTGGATCGACACCATCCAGCTCATGCATATTGTGGTCCGAGAGTATGGCAATCCGATGGTCAATCTGGTCCACCAAACCTTTGTAATATTTCCTGGGGAAAAACTTAAGCTGCTCATCTGATGCCTGATCATAGGCATAGCGAGCCATGCCAGACATATCGTCACCCAGGCCGCTGATAGTATTAGCACCAGCCTGCAACAGCGCTTTTCTTAAGGCAGTGTAAAGCGGTAGTGCGGAAGTTGAGCCTTGTAAATAAACGACATCGCCTTTTTTAACACCTTGACCGCTCCACAGCGCAAAATTAACTAAAACATCGGCATATTTCTCAAGGATTAGCTCGCTCGGTTGATAAATCATTTAACTAATTATACCGATTTTACTAGTATTGTGGCGTTCATTAACTTAACGGGCCGGAAGCTGGTGCGGTGAATTCGCCGCAGCGGGCCGAAGTTATCCAGCGCTTCTTTATGCTGGCGCGTGTAATAGCCGACGTGGTTCTCAAAGCCATAACGTTTGTGACGAGCGGCCAGTTCAATCATAAAACGGTCACGGCGGACTTTAGCGTAAATTGAAGCGACTGAAACTAGCGGTACCAGTGCATCAGCATCGATTAGGCACTCAACATTTTTATAAACCTTCGGCAGATAGTTAAATGGACCGTCCATAATGATCTTGTCATGAGGCTTAGCCCCCAGGCTACGCAATGCCCGGGCTACACCAAGGCGCATAGCCTGCGCTAGGCCACGCCTATCTATTTCAGAGCTAGAAACCCAGCCTTCGCCAAAGTCACAGGCTTTTACTAAAGCTGGAAATAGCCCTTCGCGTTGGCCCCGAACTAGAGTTTTAGAATCAGCTAGACCATCAGGCAGAATTGTTTGCTGGCGGGCAGCAACCACTAGAAGCGGCCCAGCTAAACACCCCCTGCCCACCTCGTCAATGCCTATCAAAAAGCTTATGGCCATAGCCAAATTATAGCGCAGGCCAGTGGTTAAACTATTTTTCTTTGTTTTGAAGTTCGGCTGGGGTTCCGACGCTGGCTTTTTCAACCGGCTGTTCATCAGTTTTCTCAGCTTCGGCTTTGGCTTGATGCTTGGCTAGCGCCGCTTCAGCTTTAGCTTCTTCTTTAGCTCTTTCCTGCGCTTCTTTAGCGGCCAGTTCGTCGTGCTTAGCTAATGATTCTTCATGAATTTTGGCTTCCTGCGCCTCAGCTTCTTCATCGTGGATGATATTAACAGCTTCTTTATCGAAATCGACACCGGCCAGGCGGGCACTCTTACCGGTTAGTTCGCGCATATAGTTGAGGTAGTTTCGGCGAACTTTACTTCGTTTAACGATCTCAATCTTTAAAATGTTGGGCGAATGGATAAGATAAGTTTTCTCAACACCAACGCCACTGGCAATACGCCGGACGGTAAAAGTACTAGTTAGGCTGTTACGTCGAGAAGTCCGGATAACTAAACCTTCAAATATCTGGATACGCTCTTTGCCGCCTTCTTTGACTTTCTGGTGGACTTTAACACTGTCACCGCTTCTAAGATCAACCACGGCTTTTTTCTTGTACCTCTCTCCAATTTGTTGGGTAACAGAGCTCATAATCTGATAAAGTCTAGCTTAAAACCCCGGTAATTTCAATAGCTTAGCCGACTACGCGGTAGATTTCTTCAAGCGTAGTAAGTCCTTCAAAAGCTTTCAGCAGGCCGTCCTGCAGCAAAGTACGCATGCCTTCAGCTACAGCTTTTTTCTCCAACATCTCGGTAGTTACCTGGTTGGGTGGTAGCTTCAAGATCTCCTGAACGCCGCTGGTCATCAGCAGTTGCTCGCGGATGGCTAGCTGGCCACTGTAACCAAAGGGATTGTCCTTTGATTGACCGGCTTTGTATAAGGTGACTTCGTTAATATCCGGCCTTTTTTGCTCCGGCGGGAAAGTTTCAATAACGCTTTGCAGCTGCTGCTTTAGAGCTTCGTCCGGCTTATATGGCTGTTTGGTTGCATCATCCAGCCGGCGCACCAGCCGCTGGGCCATAACCAGGCGCATAGCACTGGCAAACAGCGGGTTGATGCCGATCATATCCAGCATACGGGTCAGGGCGGCCGAAGCACTGGCACCGTGGAAAGTACTTAGCACCAAATGGCCAGTCAAGGCTCCCTGCAAAGCGGTTTTAGCTGTATCTTGATCACGGATTTCGCCGACCATCACCACATCCGGGTCTAGCCGCAGAACGGCCCGCAACTTCTCGGCGAAGTTCTTGCCTTCCAACTGGCCTTCAACCGGAATCTGGACGACACCCGGCATGTTATATTCCACCGGATCTTCCAAGGTGATGATTTTTCTCTCAGGTGAATTAAGAGTGTTTATCAGCGAATAAAGGGTGGTGGTCTTACCTGAACCAGTCGGTCCGACAACCAATACCATGCCGGTTGGGTGCTGGATGATGTTGTCAACAACTTTGGCTTCATCTTCACTCAGACCGAGATTCTGCAATTGGAAAAACTCCAGTCTGATGTTAAACAAGCGGGCCACAATGTCCAGGCCATAAACTGTCGGTACGGCTTCAACCCGCAGGTTCAGCGTTACTTCCTCACCAGTGGCTAGCTTATAAGCTTTACTAATGTGCCCGGTCTGGGCTTCTTTTTCATCAGTCGAGATATTAGCTGCGCTGGCTACCACCGACACTAGGTGGCGGTATTTTTCGTAACTTATCTGAGCTACCGGATGCAGTACCCCGTCAATTCTAAAGCGGACCCGGACATTCTGACGTTGGCACTCCAGGTGGATATCACTGGCCTTAAGGGTGTAAGCCTGCTGGACAAGATAGGCCAGCATGTCATCGGGGCGGACTTTATCTAAAGTGGCACTAACAGCAGCGACCATATCACTTTGGTCACTAGTAGCAATAGCGATGTCTTGGTATTCGACCTTTATGGGAGGGTCATAGAGTTTCATGTAATCTTTAAAGCCGGTCTCGGAAATGATTGAAAAACGCAACCGCTGGTCAGAAAAACGATCAGTCAGCTGTTTAATTATTTGCTGAGCGGTAGTGGTGGTTAGGCCAAAATGGATGTGGTACTCATCGGCCGCCAGTGGTACTACTTTCAGCCGGTAGAGTTCAGCTACGCTTAAGATATCTTTATAAAGCTTCTTTTCGTTGGCGCTGGTATCGAAGTAGTTTAGGCCAAGTACACCAGCCCGGCGCTGTGTTGTTTGTTCTTCTAGTTTTCGGGCATCATCCACCATTTAACTTCCAGTATAAAGCATGAGCGCTACCGCAAGCGACTAAAGATAGTCTAATATGCTAATGTGATTATGCTCATCATTGTCGTCCACAATGTCCGCTCGGCACATAATGTCGGTTCCATCTTGCGTAGCGCCGATGGGTTAGGTATCGAAAGGGTTTATTTAACCGGCTACACGCCTTATCCACCCAGCCCTGGCGATCAGCGCCTGCCCTACCTGGCCCAAAAGGCTGGCCGCCAGATTCATAAAACTGCTCTGGGAGCCGAAGCAACAGTCCGCTGGCAACATGAACCAGATGTTATAAAGGCCATAGACAAATTGCGAGCAGCGGGTTACCGCATCGCTGCCCTGGAACAGACCAGCAAGTCCCTTAATCTTGCAGGCTTTAAGCCGCCAGGTAAGCTGGCTTTAGTTGTCGGCAGTGAAGTTGGCGGGCTGGATAAAATGGTCCTGGAGCTTTGCGATTCATACCTGCAAATACCTATGTCAGGGCAGAAGGAGTCTTTTAATGTAGCGGTAGCCGCCGCTATAGCGCTCTATCACTTGAAGAATTTAACGTAAGCGCTATAATATGGCCTAAATGGCCAAAATAAAAACTGCTCCCCGCCCCAGGAGCCACGACCATCCCTTTAAGCCCAGAAAGATAAGTTCCCGAGCCTTTAACCAGGTCTATTGGCCCTATTTGCCGGTAATTCTAGTTATTGGCCTGCTGCTATCACTTGGTGTCCGCCAAGGTGATTTCCAGAATGTCATCAAAAACCCTGGCGGCTCGGTACTGTCTTATGCCATATCTATGCAAAAGCAGAATTTGTTGGTTGATACCAACGCCCAGCGCGCCCAGCAGCATCTGTCTGTTCTTTCCATAAACCCCCGGCTGGACGCTGCTGCTGAAGCTAAAGCACAAGATATGGCAAGTCGTAACTACTGGAGCCACAACACACCTGATGGTAAGGAACCATGGGTGTTTGTTACCGGCCAGAACTATAACTACCAGAAACTGGGTGAAAACTTAGCGGCTGGCTTCAGTGACGAGAAAACCGCAGTTAAAGGTTGGATGGCCAGCCCATCGCACAAGGATAATCTGCTTGACCCAACCTTTAAAGAGGTGGGTTTCGGTATTGCCCAAATTTCTAACTATAGTGCGGCCGGTGGCGGACCAATGACCATTGTGGTGGCCTTTTATGGTGAACCGGCTTCCGGCGGACCAATTATTTCAACCGTCAAGGGTGACAACGCCTCCAGCAATGTTTCACTAGCTCAGTTAGCGCTAGCCAAACTACCGATTGTCGGCTTAGCCACAAATTTGGTTATCTTAATGACCATAGCGGCCCTGGCTATTTGGTTGGGCAGGCACATTAGGATCATTAAGCGGGCCCTGAAGAAGGGTGAGAAGTATGCCTTTAGCCACCCCTTCTTGGACGTTGGCTTAATTACCATTGCCGCTTTGTCTTATTTGTTAAGCAGAACAGCCGGCTTAATACATTAACGCACAACCACATTTGTCGAACCGAAGACAGCTGCTAAATCACGCATACTTTGTTCATTTAAGCTGACTGTCTGCGGCAGTTTAATAACCTGCTTGCTCTCACTGGGCCCGGTAACGATTACCACTTCGGTTTCCCCACGGTGATCATCCAGTTTTTGCTTTAGGGCCATTAGCTGATTTTGGTCTTCACTGTTCTCTATTCTAATATATAGCCTCTGCGGCGACACGGCCGCTGGCGTGGCCACTAACTTTGGTGTTACTGGTTTTTTACCCCGTGGTTTATAGGCCTTGGCGGTTTCGGCACTGATTAGTTCAAGCTTATCTGGTAATACTTTTAGCTCATCCAGCATCGAACCTGATGTCCGGTCACGGGCATTCAACCGGCCTTTGGCGATTACCACCTGATCACGCTCTAGTTCAACCTCTTTATATAGCTTCGGGAATAGTACTAACTCTATCTCGCCACTAATGTCCGCCAGCTTTACAAAGGCCATCTTAGAACCGTTTTTAGTGGTAATTTCCCGAAGCTCAGTAATTGTGCCGCCGACTGTGACAGGCGCGCCATCCATCTCTGGTTTCAGTTCGGCTATCTTAACTGTCTGATCAGCTAA